>Ga0210410_10000074_pt1 | contig 166834 bp, 146 predicted proteins | sample IncBWC4MmetaG_FD_161058 | JGI IMG/M metagenome (GOLD analysis project Ga0210410, IMG submission 161058) | Forest soil microbial communities from Barre Woods Harvard Forest LTER site, Petersham, Massachusetts, United States - Inc-BW-C-4-M | ecosystem: Environmental > Terrestrial > Soil >... | reverse complement strand
TGCGTGCGACGGCTCGGCGGCTGACACTGCGAGAGCGCGTCGGGTAACAGAGCACGCAGTGCTCTGCGATCAGGACATTGATCGCCACCAGGGAATCTCCTTCATTCATGGAGGAGAGGATGTCAAGAAAATCATGAGTCCAGTTTCATGATGCCGCCGATTCGAAGAATGCGCATCCGGTGGAGTATGGAGCCGCATTATCCAGGAGTGTCGATATGAAATGGGAAACCCCACAGGCCGTTGAATTGCGCTTCGGTATGGAAATTACGATGTATGTGTCGAATCGCTGAATAGCGAGGGTGCTCGCCCGCGCCGGCGGGCGGCGCCTACTTCCCCCGTGAAAATCCGGGTACTGGGATCGGCCGCGGGGGGCGGTTTTCCCCAATGGAATTGCAATTGTCCCAACTGCTCGGGGCTTCGCGCGGGCACGTTGCGCGCCCGGGCACGGACCCAGTCTTCCATAGCCGTCGCCGGCGGCAGCTCATGGGCGCTGGTGAACGCATCGCCGGACATCTTGGCGCAGCTGCGCTCGAATCCTGATTTGCAGCCGGGGCGCACCATGCGCGACAGCGCCATTGTCGCCATCGTCCTCGTCGACGGCCAGGTCGACCATACCACCGGACTCTACATGCTGCGCGAATCGACCCGCCCCTGGCCCATTTGGTGCACCGACAGCACCTTTGCCGATCTCACCCGGGGTAACCCCATATTCGGCGTGCTGGGATTCTTTTGCGGCGTGGACAGGCGCCGCATCGAACTGGATGATGCCGCCTTCGCGGTGGATGCCGTGCCCGGCGTGCGTTGGCGCGCCCTGGCCGTCGCGAGCAAACCGGCTCCCTATTCGCCCAACCGGAATTCACCCATCGCCGGCGACAACCTCGCGCTGGTGATCGAGGATGAGATCACCGGGCAAACGGCGGTGTACGCCCCGGGCTTGAGCGCCATCGATGAGCGGGTGTGGAGCGCCATGCAATCGGCCGCCTGCGTGCTCGTGGACGGCACCTTTTGGACCGATGACGAAATGATTCGACTCGGCGTTTCGTCCAAACGCGCCCGCGATATCGGACACCTGCCACAAAGCGGTCAGGGCGGAATGCTGGAGTGGCTGGATCGCCTGCCGTCCGACGTACGCAAAATCCTCATTCACATCAACAATACCAACCCCATACTCGACGAAGCCTCCGCGGAAGCGGCCGAGCTCGCACGCCGCGGCGTCGAGGTCGCGCGGGATGGCCTGGAAATCGTGCTGTGAGCTCCGCCGCTTGGGATAGAGAGGAGTTCGAAGCGCAGCTACGATCCCAGGGGCGCGCCTACCACATTCATCATCCCTTCAATGTGCTGATGAATTCCGGAGCGGCCACGCCGCCGCAGATTCGCGGCTGGGTTGCGAACCGCTTCTACTATCAGATCAACATCCCGATCAAGGACGCCGCCATTCTCTCGAATTGCACCGATCGCGCGGTGCGCCGCGCCTGGGTGCAGCGCATTCTCGATCATGACGGCTACGGCGAGGATCCCGGCGGGATTGAATCTTGGTTGCGGCTGGCGGAGGCGGTGGGACTGTCCCGCCAGACGGTGGAGAGCCTCACCGAAGTGCTGCCGGGAGTTCGATTCGCGGTCGACGCCTATGTCAATTTCGCGCGCCGCGCGCCGTGGCCCGAGGCGGTGTGCTCCTCGCTGACCGAACTGTTCGCGCCCGAGATTCACAAACAGCGACTCGCGAATTGGCCGCAGCATTATCCCTGGATCGACCGTGCCGGACTGCAATACTTTCAGAGCCGGGTGAGTCTGGCGCGCCGCGATGTCGAATTCAGTCTCGCGCTCACTCTGGATCGCTTCAACACGCGTGCCTTGCAGGAACGCGCGCTCGACATACTCAAATTCAAGCTCGACGTGCTGTGGCAAATGAGCGATGCCATGGCGCTGCGGTATGCGATCCCCGTTTGACACGGCTGGAGTACACATGAATCAGCCTGCCATCGACGCCAATTCCCGGCCCGCCGTCGGGCGCGGCTTCCGGCTGCAATGGGAGGCTGCGCAAAATGCGCACGTGCTCCTGTATCCCGAAGGGATGATCAAGCTCAACGGGAGCGCGGGCGAGATCTTGAAGCGCTGCGACGGGGCGACGACAATTGCCGACATCACGGCGGATCTCGAACGCGCCTTCGCGGCGTCCAATCTCTCCGAGGATGTCATGCGCTTCATCACCATGGCGGTGGACAAGAAATGGCTGCAAATCCCCTCGTGAACCCGCCGGTGCGTCCCGGGCCGCCGCTGTGGCTGCTGCTGGAGCTGACCTATCGGTGTCCGCTGCACTGCGTTTTCTGCTACAACCCGACGGACTTCGCGCGCAGCAGCGCGGAGTTGCGCACGGACGACTGGGTCCGCGTATTGCGCGAAGCGCGGGCCTTGGGCGCCGTGCAACTGGGCCTGTCGGGCGGCGAACCGATGGTGCGGGACGATCTGGAGCTGATCGTGGCGGAGGCGCATCGGCTCGGGTTCTACACGAATCTCATTACTTCCGGCGTGGGCTTGAACGAGGCGCGCCTGCAGGCACTGAAGAAGTCCGGGCTGGATCACATTCAGCTCTCGTTCCAGGACAGTACCCGGCAGATGAACGATTTCCTGAGCAGCACGCGCACCTTCGATCTGAAATCGAGCGTGGCGGCATTGATCAAGCAATACGACTATCCCATGGTGCTCAACGTGGTGCTGCACCGGCTCAACATCGATCATGTGGAGGAAATCCTCGAGATGGCGCTGCGGTTGGGCGCCGACTACGTGGAACTGGCGAATACCCAGTACTACGGTTGGGCCTGGCACAACCGCGAGCAATTGCTGCCGAGCCGCGATCAAGTAGAGCGGGCGGAGCGGACGACGCAGCGGTTCCGCGAGCGCGTCGGCCGCCAGATGCAGATTTTCTTCGTGGTGCCCGATTACTTCGAGCGCCGCCCCAAGGCCTGCATGAACGGATTGGGCTCGATCTTTCTGACCGTCGCCCCGGACGGGACCGCGCTTCCCTGCCATGCCGCGCGCATGTTGCCAGGTCTCGAATTTCCCAATGTGCAGAGCGCCGGCATCGAGGAGATCTGGTACAACTCGGCGAGCTTCAATCATTTTCGCGGCGACGCCTGGATGAAGGAGCCCTGTCGAAGCTGTCCGGAAAAAACCCGCGATTTCGGCGGATGCCGCTGCCAGGCCTACTTGCTCACCGGCGATGCCGCGAATGCCGACCCGGTGTGCGATCTGTCCCCGCACCATCATCTGGTGACCGAAGCGGTCGCTCGAGCGGAGCGCCCGGCGGTCGGGGCGCCGTCCTTGGGTAGGGAGGAGAAGCCGCTGGTATTTCGCAGCCAGCCCAATTCATCGGCGCTGTTCGTCAAGCAACCGGCTGTCAAGCAACCGGCTGTCAAGCAACCGGGCGTCAAGCAGCATGGGCCTTGACGCGATGCGCTGGTTGACCTGGGCGTTCCTCATTGCCCTCGTGGCGGAGACGCTGACCCGTCTGTGGCTCGGCTCGCGGCAGATCGCGGCCGTGCGGGCGAATCGCGATCATGTCCCAGAGCCGTTTCGCGGACAGATCGCGCTCGCCGACCAGCAAAAGGCGGCCGATTACACCATGGCGCGAGTGCGGCTGGGCCGATGGGCAACCCTGGTCGAAGCCCTGGTCAAAATTGCATTGACCGTGGGCGGCGGTCTTGCGGCAGTCGACGCACTGTGGCGCCACACGGGCCTTGGCGAGCCGTGGCGCGGTGCATGCGTCGTGGCCACGCTGCTGCTGCTGCTGCAGCTGGTCGGGCTGCCGTTTTCGTTGTGGAGGACGTTTGGGATAGAAGCGCGCTTCGGCTTCAATCGGGTCTCACCGCGGCTGTACGCGGTGGATCTGGCCAAGCAGTGGCTGCTGGCGGCGCTCCTCGGCGGCCCCCTGTTGCTGGCCACGCTCACCCTCATGGAACATGCGGGGACGCGGTGGTGGATCTGGGCCTGGCTCATCTGGTTGGCTTGGACCTTGGGACTGACCTGGGCCGCCCCAAAATTCATTGCGCCGCTGTTCAACCGATTCTCGCCCTTGACCGATGAGGCGCTCAAGAAGCGGGTCGAATTGCTGCTCGAACGCTGCGGATTCGCGGCGCGCGGCGGCGTGTTCGTGATGGACGGATCGCTGCGCTCGGCGCACGGCAATGCCTATTTCACCGGCATCGGGCGCAACAAGCGCATCGTGTTCTTCGACACCCTGCTGTCGCGCATCGAGGCGGGGGAAATCGAGGCGGTGCTGGCGCATGAGCTCGGACATTTCCGTCTGCATCACGTGCGCCAGCGGCTGGCGGCGTCCGTGCTTCTGACATTCGGCGGCTTGGCGCTGCTCGCGTGGGCGGCGCTGCAGCCGGGGTTCTATGCCGCGCTGGGCGTGCCGGTGCCTTCGCCCTCGATGGCGCTGCTCCTGTTCATTGTGGCCGTGCCGGTCTTCACGTTCTTTGCCACACCTTTCATGTCCTGGTGGTCGCGCCGGCATGAGAGACAGGCCGACGATTTCGCGGCCGAACACGCCGATGCCGGTCAGCTGGCCGCGGCCTTGGTGAAACTGTTTCGCGACAACGCGTCCACGCTCACGCCCGACCGCATCCATTCGGCGTTCTTCGATTCCCACCCGCCGGCGCTCGAGCGCATTGCGCGATTGAAGGCGCTGGCATAGCCGCCATTTCACCGTATCATCGGCGAGTGACCCCCCCGGATAGGGCAAATTCAGATCTTCTCGATGGCATCGCGCGGCGGGCGATGCTGGATCGCGGCTTGTTGCCCGAATTTTCGGCGGCGGCATTGGCTCAAACCGAAAGCCTTGCCGCGCCTGCCGCGGCAACGGAGCCCGGCATTCGCGATATGCGTGCGCTGCTCTGGGCGTCGATCGACAACGATGATTCGCGGGATCTCGATCAACTGTCCGTCGCGCAGCCGCAGAGTGGTGGGGTAGTGAGGATATTGGTGGCAATTGCGGACGTGGACGCCATTGTCCGTCGCGGCTCACCCATCGACGAGCACGCCCGCCATAACACCACGTCGGTCTATACGGTTCCGCGGATCTTTCCGATGCTGCCCGAGAAATTGTCGACCAACCTCACCTCTTTGGGCGAAGGTCAGGAGCGTCTCGCCCTCGTCATCGATATGACGGTGGCTCCCGACGGTGGAGTGACCGCGTCCGAGGTCTACCGTGCGCTCGTGCGCAATCAGGCCAAACTTGCATACAGTGGAGTCGGCGCGTGGCTGGAGGGCAGGGCGCCCGCTCCCGCTCGAGTCGCCGCAGTGCCGGGTCTGGATGCGCAGTTGCGCATCCAAGATCAGACCGCACAGATCCTGAGAGGTGTCCGGCGCGCACGAGGGGCATTGACGTTGGAGACGATCGAGGCTCTACCGGTGTTCCAAGGCGAGGTACTGAGCGACCTTCGTCCGGACGAGAAGAATCGAGCTTCCGAGCTCATCGAGGATTTCATGATCGCCGTCAACGGCGTCACGGCGCGCTACCTTGCGAGCAAGGGAGTCCCGTCTCTGCGCCGGGTGTTGCGGACACCGCAGAAATGGGGCCGGATCGTCATGTTGGCCCGGCAGTTTGGCGAAACACTTCCTCCGGACCCGGCAGCGCCGGCGCTTAATGCGTTCCTTGCCAGACGCCGCCTGGCCGATCCAGCGCGTTTTGCCGACCTGTCGCTGTGTGTCATCAAGCTGCTGGGCCGGGGCGAATACCTGCTCGACCTGCCCGGGCAAGAGATCGAAGGGCACTTTGGCCTGGCCGTGAACGATTACACGCATTCCACGGCGCCCAATCGACGGTTTCCGGATCTGGTGACGCAACGCCTGCTCAAATCCGCGCTTGTGGGACAGGCGGCCGAGTATTCGACGGACGAACTGCGTTCGTTGGCCGCGCACTGCACGGCGCAGGAAGACAACGCGGCCAAGGTGGAACGACAGGTGCGCAAGTCGGCCGCCGCACTGTTGCTGGCGTCGCGCATCGGCGAACGCTTCGACGCGGTGGTGACCGGCGCCGCCGACAAGGGAACCTGGGTCCGGATCTCCGCCCCCACCACGGAGGGCAGGCTGGTCAGGGGATTTGAGGGACTGGACGTGGGCGATCGATGCCGCGTCAAATTGATCCGCACGGATGTCGCCCGCGGCTTCATCGATTTCGAACGCTTGATGTAAACCTATGCAACCCAATACCACACCAAATTCCCCCAAACTCGCCTACGAAGACGACTCCTTCCTTGCCAGCGAGGACGGTCGACCGCTGCGTATTCTGGCGGAATACTTGGACCCGCTGCGTCGCTTTCGCCGCGAGAATGTCCACGACACCATTGTCTTTTTTGGGTCGGCGCGGCTGTCCGCCGACGGGCCGCTCGAGCGCTATTATCGCGAGGCGCGCGAATTGGCCCGCCTGCTCACGCTATGGTCCAAGAGTGTGCCCTCGCACGTGCATCGCTATGTGATCTGTACCGGGGGCGGCGGAGGCATCATGGAGGCCGCCAACCGCGGTGCCGCCGACGCCGGCGGCAGAACGATCGGCCTCAATATCTGCCTGCCGCATGAACAGCGGCCCAACGCCTATGTGACTCGAGAGCTGTCGTTCCAGTTTCACTATTTCTTCATGCGCAAGCTCTGGTTCGCCCACCTGGCGCGTGCTCTGGTCGTTTTTCCCGGCGGCTTCGGCACTCTGGACGAACTCACTGAAATCCTGACCCTGGCGCAGACCCGCAAACTGGGGAGACCGATTCCGGTGATTCTCTATGGGCCAGGCTACTGGAACGAGATCGTCAATTTCGACGCGCTGGTGCGACACGGCATGATCGACCGCCAAGACCTGAGTTTGTTTCAGTACGCCGACGATCCGGCAACCGCGTTGACGCAGCTGCAAAGCGCACTGCACCCAGATCTCGAGCAGGCGAGCCCCGGATTCGCGCATTCGAGAGTGTAACGTTCAAAGATCATCGCGCAACGCGCAACGCGCAACGCGCAACGCGCAACGCGTGGCGCGTGGCGCCTAACGCTCAACGGCGATGGCCACTCCCATGCCGCCGCCGATACAAAGGCTGGCGAGGCCCTTTTTTGCGTCGCGCCGGATCATTTCATGCAATAGCGTCACCAGGATTCGGCAGCCGGAGGCGCCGATCGGATGACCGAGGGCGATTGCCCCGCCGTTGACATTGATCTTCGAGGTATCCCATTCCATGCGGCGGTTGACCGCGATCGCCTGCGCGGCAAATGCCTCGTTGATCTCCATCAGGTCCAGTTCCTGTCGGGTCCAGCCCGCCTTCTTGAGGCACAACTGGCTGGCCGGCACCGGTCCCATTCCCATGACCTTTGGGTCGACGCCCGCGGAGGAGTAGGCCTTGATCCGAGCGAGCGGTTTCAGTCCCAATTCACCCGCCCGGCGTTCGGTCATCAGCATGACCGCGGCCGCGCCATCGTTGATACCCGACGCATTGCCGGCGGTCACCGTTCCGTCCTTGCTGAAGGCCGGCTTCAGCTCGCTGAGCGCGGCGACGGTAGTACCGTACCGAATGAACTCATCGGCGTCGAACACAGCGGTACCCTTCTTGGAGACGATCTCGATCGGCGCGATTTCAGCCTTGAATTTTCCCGCCTTCTGCGCAGCCTCGGCCTTCTGCTGCGATGCTGCGGCGAACTCGTCCTGTTCGCGTCGTGAGATATCGAATTGTTTGGCGACGTTCTCTGCAGTCGTGCCCATGTGATAATTGTTGTAGGCGTCCCACAGGCCATCGACGATCATGCTGTCGACGAGCTTGGCGTCGCCCATTCGAAATCCGTCGCGCGAGCCCTGCAGTACGTGTGGCGAGGCGCTCATGTTCTCCTGGCCGCCCGCAATGATGATATCCGCGTCGCCGCACCGAATGGCTTGCGCGGCCAAATGCACCGCCTTCATGCCGCTGCCGCACACCTTCCCGATGGTCATCGCAGGCACGCTATCCGGTATGCCTGAGCGGATCAGTGCCTGGCGCGCGGGATTCTGGCCGACGGCGGCTGTGAGAACCTGCCCCAAGATCACCTCTGAAATCTGCCCGGGTTCAACGCCGGTACGGGCAAGCAATGCCTTGATGATTTGGGCACCGAGATCGGCCGCAGACACCTTCGCGATCGACCCGGCAAATTTTCCCACTGCGGATCGCAGCGCGGCTGTAATGACGACATCGTTCATACGCAATCCTCCCCTTGGGCATCCAACTGTACCGCATCCTTGCTCGCGGCGGCAGTAATGACCCGTTCAATCATCGTGTGCAGTTGCGGTCATCCGTGCGCGCATAGGTAGTTGCCCTTATACGCAGTAAAACGCCGCGCAGTTATCTTCGCCGTGGAAAGTGTCCACAAGAAGCAGGGGATACCGATGACTCGCATGCGACACCCATGGTCTTTCAGAATGCTGCTCCCGTGGCTGGGACTGGCATTGTGCGTCAGCCTGACGACTCCCGGCCGGGCCGTACCGAGTTTCGCTCGCCAGACGGGCATGGCCTGCGCCGCCTGTCACACCGTGTTTCCCGAATTGACGCCCTTCGGGCGCGAATTCAAGTTGAACGGCTACGTTCTGGACAACATCAAGCAGGTCACCGGAATTGATACGTCCGGCGCCCAGACGCTGGGGCTCAATTCCATTCCACCCATCAGTGTAATGGCGCAGATTTCCTACACCCACACGAGTACCGCGTTCCCTGACAGTGCGATTCCGGGCGCGTCGGCCAAGGATGGGGATCTCCTGTTTCCCCAGCAAGTGAGCTTTTTCTACGCCGGCAAGATCGCCGACGGTCTCGGCGCATTCATCCAGCTCACGTACGATGGCGTGGGCGACAGCTTCGGATTCGACAACACCGACATCCGCTACGCGCACCATTTGTCGTTCGGCGGTTCGAATGGCAACAGCCACAGCATGATCGTGGGCGTCACGCTGAACAACAATCCCACGGTGCAGGATGTTTGGAACACCACGGCAGCGTGGGGCGTTCCGTACTCGGGCAGCAGCATCGCACCCGGCGCGATTACATCGGCGAAGATCGACAGCGGCGCCGGAGGCTTCGGCCAGAATGTCGGCGGCATCGGCGTTTACATGTGGTTCGATGATCATTTTTACGCCGAGATCACGGACTACACCTCGGCAATCCGCGGCGGCGCGCATCCTCTGGACAGCACACAAAGCAACGTGGTCCAGGGGTCGGCCCCTTACTGGCGACTGGCCTACGAGCAGCGGTGGGACCGTCACTCCCTGTCCGTGGGCGCCTTCGGTTTGAATGCGAATACTCATCCGGGATTGCAGGGGACGACCAACACGGCGCTGGCCGGTGTGACTGATAAATTCAGGGACATCGCTGCGGATGTGCAGTATCAGTTCATTGGCGAGGATCATCTGGCTACATTCCTCGGGACGTATATCCGCGAGCACCAAACGCTCGACGCCAGTGTCCTCGATGTATTTGCCGCAAATACCCACAACAATCTCAAGACGCTCAAGCTGACGGGCGAATACTATTATCAGCGGCGGATCGGCGGCGTTATCGGATACTTCAGTACCACGGGCAGCAGCGACGCGCTGCTTTACGCCCCGGCGCCGGTCAGCGGTAGCGCGAACGGCAAGCCCGACACCAACGGCTATGTTCTCGAGGTGAATTACCTGCCGTGGCTGAATACCAAGCTTCAGGCGCAGTATGTCGGTTACCAGAAGTTCAACGGTCTGGGCACCAATTATGACGGTTCCGGCCGCAACGCCGGCAACAACAACACCATGTACCTGTTGGTCTGGCTGAACTTCTAATTCGAAAGCGAGGGAGCGAGAGCCCATGAAGTCATTCCTTGTTGTTGCCATTGCGATGAGCACGTCACTCTGCGCCGGCATGGCCAACGGCGCCGATGTCCCCGCGGAAGCCGTAACAGGCACACAGAAGGCCGCTCTGCAAAAGACGGTCGAGACCTGCGGCACCTGTCATGGAGTCAATGGGCGCAGCGTGGCGCCGACATTTCCGAATTTGGCGGCGCAACTGGCGCCCTACCTCGAGTTGCAGCTCAAGGCGTTCAAGGATCAATCGCGCGCCGATCCCGATGCCCAGGCGTACATGTGGGGCATGGCCTCCCAGTTGAGCGACGCGACGATCAGCGCGGTGGCCGGATATTTCGCCGCGCAGCCTGCCGCCCCCGGCCGCGGTGGAAATTCGGCGTTGATCACCGTGGGCAAACATCTCTTCGAGGAAGGCGTCCCCGCGCGCCAGATTCCGCCCTGCGCCTCCTGTCATGGCGCGCATGCCGAAGGCATGGCCACGTTTCCGCGCCTGGCCGGACAACATGCGCCCTATTTGTTGAAACAGCTGCTCGTGATCCAAAGCGTGCTGCGCGCCGCACCGGTGATGCACGGCGTGATCAGGGATCTGACCAAGGACCAGATGCAGGCGCTGGTCGCCTATCTCGAGTCGATCTAGGAACCGGGGCGCCTCAAATTCCAGTGTTTTAGGGACATCCTCCGTCGGTCCGCGCTACACTTCCGAGGGGGGTGAGCATCCGATGGCGACCATGCAACCTGATCAACGCTGGCGGTCCCGCCTGACCCGCGACATCGGTTGGTTGCTGCTCATCAAGCTCGGACTCCTCACCTTGTTGTGGGCGCTCTTTTTTTCGGGTTCACATCGATGCCGTGTGGACGGCCCGGCAACCGCAACCCGGTTGGCGCTCGGCACAGGAGGCGACCCGCTTCCTGGACGGGCCATGACCTCGGGAGGGGACCGCTGTGATTGACATGGATGTAGTGACGCTGTCGCGCCTGCAGTTCGCCTTGACGGCGCTTTATCATTTCTTGTTCATCCCGCTGACCCTGGGTCTGTCGATGATTCTCGTCATCATGGAGTCCGTGTATGTGATGACCGGGAGGGAGATCTGGAAGCGGATGACCCGCTTTTGGGGCGTGCTGTTCGGCATCAATTTCGCAATGGGCGTGGCCACCGGCATCACCATGGAGTTTCAGTTCGGCACGAACTGGGCGTACTACTCGCACTACGTGGGCGACATCTTCGGCGCGCCGCTGGCGCTCGAAGGCTTGATGGCATTTTTTCTGGAATCCACCTTTGTCGGTCTGTTTTTTTTCGGCTGGGAGCGTTTGTCGAAAATCGGCCACTTGATCGTTACCGGGCTGGTGGCCCTCGGATCCAGCCTTTCCGCGCTCTGGATCCTCATCGCGAACGCTTGGATGCAAAATCCAGTCGGAGCCGAGTTCAATTACGAAACCATGCGCATGGAACTCGTCTCCTTCGGTGCCGTGCTGTTCAACCCGGTGGCGCAATCGAAGTTCGTGCACGCCGTGGCGGCGGGCTATGTGGTCGGCTCGGTCTTCGTGCTGGCGATCAGCGCGTGGTATTTGCTGAACGGACGCAACGCCGAAATCGCGCGCCGCTCCATGGCGGTTGCGGCGAGTTTCGGCCTCGCCTGTTCGTTATCGGTGGTGGTACTCGGCGATGAGTCCGGGTACGTCGCCAGCGAGAATCAAAAAATGAAAATCGCGGCCATCGAGGCGCAGTGGGACACGGCGCCCGCGCCGGCGGGATTCACGCTATTCGGCTTTCCGGACGTGCAGAGCCGAAAAACCTATGCGGCGGTGAAAGTGCCGTGGCTGCTCGGGTTGATCGCCACACGGTCGCTCGATCGCCAGGTGCCGGGCATTGACGAACTGGTTGCACGAGCAAAGGAGCGCATCAGGAGCGGCATGCAGGCGCATGCTGCGCTGCAGGCGCTGCGCGCCGATCACGCCGATGTGGATGCCCACGCGCGGTTTGATGCGCATCGGGCGGACCTGGGTTACGGTCTGCTGCTGCTGCGCTACACGCGCGATCCATCCGCGGCAATGCCGGACGACATTGATCGAGCCGCGTGGTCCACGGTTCCCAATGTGCCGGTTCTGTTCTGGAGCTTCCGACTCATGGTGGCGGTGGGATTTTTCCTGATTGCTTTGTTTGCAACCGCGTTCTACTTGGCCTCTCGCCACCGATTCGAACGAAATCGCTGGTTTCTCCGAATGGCCCTTTACAGCCTGCCGTTGCCCTGGATAGCGGCCGAACTCGGCTGGGTCGTGGCGGAGTACGGCCGGCAACCCTGGGCCGTTGATGGGCTGCTGCCGACATTTCTCGGCGTTTCGACCACTTCGGCCGCGAACGTGTGGATGTCTCTGCTGGGCTTCGTCGTTTTTTACACCTCGCTGGCGGCGGTCGATGTCTATCTCATGTTGCGCATGATTCGCCAGGGACCCGACGGATTGGGCTACTGGCCGGTCCGCGCCGCCGCGGCCCCCAACTCCGCCCACTAGGAGTCTGTCTGAGTATTCCCCGTGGCCGCGACCGCGACGGATTTGCCTTCAGTCGAGGCGGAGCCGACGCGGTTGGGCTAGGCCCAATAAGGAGGCGACAACGACGAATGAAGGCAAATCCGTCCGGTCCCGAAGGGTTGGCTCTGCAAGGCGCGTCTGCGGCGTTGCGCGGCTTGGCCGTGGAATCAACCACGGCCTGCGCCACGCGCCTTGCATCCGCCTCCTTGCAGAGCCAACGCGGCTCACGTGGAATACTCAGACAGACTCCTAGCTTGGGGGAACTATGCCGAACTACGAAACGCTTCGAGTGATCTGGTGGCTGATTCTCGGCGTGCTGCTGATGGGATTTGCAGTAACCGATGGCTTCGACATGGGCGTCTGCGCCATCTTCAGGTTTGCCGGCCGCACCGATGACGAGCGGCGCGCCCTGCTCGAATCCGTGGAACCGGTGTGGGAAGGAAATCAGGTCTGGTTCATTCTGGGCGGAGGAGCCGTGTTTGCCGCCTGGCCGTTGCTGTATGCCGCTGCTTTTTCGTCGCTGTACTTGGCGATGTTCCTGGTGCTGGCCGGATTGATCGTGAGACCCGTCGGTTTCGCCTTTCGCGGCAAGCTCGCCCTGCCGGCGTGGCGCAATACATGCGATTGGGCATTGCTCACGAGCGGTGTGGTGCCGGCGCTGTTGTTCGGCGTCGCTTTCGGGAACCTCTTCATCGGCGTGCCGTTTCATTTCGATTCCATGATGCGTCCCGTGTACACGGGCGGATTTTTCAATCTATTGCATCCATTCGCGCTGCTGAGCGGCCTTGTCAGCTTGTCGATGCTGGTAATGCATGGCGCGACTTACGCCTCGCTCAAGGTTGAAGGTGAGCTCGGTGAGCGCGCCGCCGGGATCGCCAAGGTTGCCGCGGCGGCTTTTGCCATTGCGTTCATCGCGGCCGGAATATGGGTTTTCGCGGGCCTGAACGGATCGAGAATCACGTCGATGGCGAACGAAGCAGGCCCATCGAATCCGCTTTTCAAAACCGTCGTGTACGGCCGCGGTGCCTGGCTCGAGAATTACCGCGCGCACGGATTGCTTTGGCTGGCGCCCATTGCAGGCCTGGGCTCGGCATTGCTGACCTATCTGCTGTTGCGTGTCGGTCGGTCGGGTGCCGCGCTCATTACCAGCGGCGTCACCCAGGCGGCGACGATATTGACGGCAGGCATCGCACTCTATCCCTTTCTGATGCCGTCCTCCACGCACCCGAATGACAGTCTTACGATCTGGGACGCATCCGGCAGCCCGCAATCGCTCTTCATCATGCTCATCGCGGTGATTGTTTTTCTGCCCATCGTGTTGGCTTACACGGCATGGGTTTATCGAAAATTGCGCGGCCAGATCTCGCTCGATTCGATTCGCCGGCACGTGGGACCCTATTAGGATTTGAAGGAGTCGGTGATGTGGTACTTCAGCTGGATACTCGGACTTGGATTTGCCTTGGTGTTCGCGGTGTTGAACGCCATGTGGTATGAATTCGGCGAGCTCGAATGAGAGTCGCGCACGGATCTCGATCGATCGCGATGCAGGTCCTGCAGCTGCCGCTTGGCATCTTGGAAGGCGTCGCGTAAGGCGATATAGATATCCTGGCGTGCTGCGCCATCGGCATGAAGACTGTCGGCGTGGATTTGAGCGCCGGGCACGCTCAGGTCGATCTTGACGAGGTAGGGTGCCCCCGCGCCGCGATGCGGGCCTTCGAGAGTCATGTGGCATTGCGCGATCCGCTTGCTGAAGCGCTCCAATCGGGAACCCAATTCCCGCGCGCGATCCTCGAGGGCGCCGGAGCGGTCGATATGACGAAAGGATAGAGTCAGGGGCGATCGCATGGGTCCGGCACCGGGATTTGGCCTGCGTCCTCAGGCTTTTTCGGTCAACGCCATGTGCAGCTTCACGAGATGCGCAACCGAACGCGCGTTCATCTTTTCCATCACCTTGGCGCGATGGATTTCGACGGTGCGTTCGCTCAGGTCCAGATCGATGGCGATCACCTTGTTCGCGGCGCCATTCACGACCATATCCATCACTTGCCGTTCGCGAGGGGTCAAGGTTTCGAGCCGGTGCAGGACTTCGGCGCGGCGCGCCACCGTGTTGCGATTCTCGCCGTCTTGCTTCAGGGCGTGATTGACGCGGTCGAGCAGATCCTGATCCCGGAAAGGTTTCTGAATGAACTCGAAGGCGCCTTCTTTCATCGCCTGCACCGCCATGGGCACATCGCCGTGACCTGTCATGAATATGATGGGCAACATCGAGCCCATGCGATTGAGGTGCTGCTGCAATTCCAGGCCGCTCATATCCGGCATGCGGATGTCCAACACGAGACAGCCGGGCGAGTCGGTTTTGAAGTTCGCCAAGAATTCGGCAGGGCGCGAGAAAACCGCCGTGGTGAATCCAACCGTGCTCAATAGCGCGTCCAGCGCGCGCCGCATGCCATCGTCGTCGTCAACCACGTACACGGTGGGCAAAGCGCTTTTGTCGGCCGGCTTTCCCATGGGTAGGGCGGTCAACTTGCCGCAAGCGGCAATCGGAACCAGAACCGGCTGCCGCCCGCCGGCAAGTTATCGAATCCGATGGTCCCGTCATGCGATTCGATGATGGCGCGGCACGAGGCCAAGCCGAGACCCGTCCCTTGCGGCTTGGTGGTAAAGAACGGTCGGAACAGCTGGGCCTGCAGGCCTGCCGGGATCCCCGGACCCGAGTCGGTGACGCCGGTTTCAACGCAATAGCGATCCCAAGATACATCGATGCGTATGGAGGGCGTGACCGACGTTTGCGCACCGGCATCGACGGCGTTTTGGGCCAAGGCGTACAGCACATGCTGGATTCTCAGTCGATCGAGCAGCAAATCGGGCACCGGGCCGGGGGCATCGACCCGGACACTGCCCTGGGTGTGCAGTGCGAGAATCTTCAGTACGGGCAGTATCTCCGCAATGAGGTCGGGTAGCTGGCATCGAGTACGCGTCGGCAATACTTGGTCAAACAGGCGGCGAATGCGCTGTATGCCTTCGCCCGCGCCAAGCGCTGCATCGTTGATCTGGCGAAAGACATCGACCGCGCGGTCCACCATGGGGTCGGGACGGTTCAGCATCCGCTCGCCCGCCTGGGAGAAGGTTGCGATCGCGCCCAAGGGTTGATTGAGCTCGTGAGCAACGCCGCTCGCCATTTCCGCGAGCGCCGACGCCCGCGCAATATCCATCAATTGCTTGATCATGAGGCCGGAAACCGTCGAGTTCGACTTGATTTCGTCCAATGGTCGCCTCCATCCGCTCGACGATTGCGTAGGTCAGATCACTCATGCGAGTCTGCCGGATTGGTCGGCTTCGTAAAGCTGTGACTTTCCGAAGGATCTTGCGCCGGTCCCTTAGCGCCCAGGGTACGGTTTTCCCCCGAGGGCCGCGCGCTCTTCAACCAGCGGAAATTGTGATATCGTCGGCATTGTAATTCAATGCATCGCGCAGATCCGCGTTCACCGGTCTGCATCAGCTACTCAGGGTCTGCAGTGGCCGAATTAAGCTCAATTGCGCAGCGGTTACTGCAATTTTCCCCCGACGCGATGCTGGTCGTCGACGAGCGGGGCGTCATTCGTTTCTCGAACGAAACCTCCACCAGCTTGTTCGGGTATCCGCCCGAGCGGCTCGTCGGCCAGCCCATCAAACTGTTGATTCCGGATCGATTTCATATGCGTCACAGCGCGCATGTGGCGAACTTTGTGCGCCGGCCGGCCAGCCGGGAAATGGGAGCGCGGATCACCGATTTGTTTGCACGGCGCGCCGACGGTACGGAATTTCCGGCAGGTATTCGCCTCTCGCCGTTTCGCGACGGCGATCAAAGCTTCGTGGCGGCTGCGATTCGCGACATGACCGAGAGCCGTTCCATCAGCGACGCGCTCGTGGCCGCGCGCGAGGAAGCGGATCGCGCAAATCGTGCCAAGAGCCGCTTTCTGGCGACGGCGAGTCACGATTTGCGCCAACCCTTGCAGGCGATCCGCCTCATCAACGCGTCGATGCAGAGGTTGACTCGACAAACCAGGGATTTGAGCGATCTCGTGCGCCATCAGGAAATCGCCATCGACAGTGCGACCCGGCTGCTCAATGCGCTGCTTGACATCAGCCGCCTCGAATCGGGGACAGTTGACCCGCAACTGTCGCCGGTCAGCCTGGCGGCCGCATTCGAGGATCTCGCGGAGGAATTCGGGCCCGTGGCCGCGGCGAAGAATTTACGCCTGGAATTTGCCTCTAGCCCGGCAGTGGTATCCACGGATCCCACTCTGTTTACCCAGCTGCTGCAAAATCTGTTCGGCAATGCCGTCAAATATACCGAGCATGGCTACGTGCGAATTTCCCAGGCGATCGACCCCGATGCGCTGGTGCTCAAAATCGAGGATTCTGGGGCGGGCATTCCGGAAGATAAATTGGAACGGATCTTCGACGAGTACTATCAGATCGGCCCGCAGGGCACTCAACGGCTGGGGGTCGGCTTGGGGTTGGCCATCGTCCGCGAGGTGTCCCGATTGCTCGGCTATTCGGTCGCGGTGACTTCAGCCGTGGGCGAGGGTACCTGCGTCAGCGTGCGCGTTCCGCGGCATCGACTGCTGTCGGAAACCGAGGTGCCGGCGCGCCAGGAAGTCGATATCCCGATCGCAGGCACGGCATCCGGATGCCGGTTGGTGCTGCTCGAGGACAATGATTCCGTGCGCATGGCGACCGAATTGTTTCTGACCCTCGAAGGCTTCGAGACACGCACCGCCGCGACCGTCGCCGAGGCCGAGGGGCTCCTCGCCGATATGCGGCCGGGCGATGTCTTCATCGCGGACTATCACCTCGACGGAAAGCTGACCGGACTCGACGTTCTTCGGCAACTGCGGGTTCAGCAAGAGCGCGACGTCCCGGCCATCCTGCTGAGCGGCGACTTGCAATCGATGAAGCGGGTCGTGAAGACGGCGATTCCGAATTGCCGTTTTCTCAGCAAACCGGTCGATACCCGGGCCTTGCTCGCGGCGATTTCCGAACTCAGCGCAAGTTAGCTGCAGTGCGCCAATCGGGCGATGATAAGCACGAACAAACTTCACAAATCGCGAATATAATCAGCCTTGGATCGCGTTCAATCATGGACGTCATCGAAACCCACTGTTCAAGGAGGATTTCATGCACATCAGTGATGTGAACTTGGAGCGCCCGGTCAAGACGCGGCCGGCGGAAGTCAAAGCTGCAGTTCGCGCCGTGTCGCTGTATGTCGCGCCGCGCATTGCCGAGGACCGCAAGGCCGCGATTGCCAAGAGCGCCTACTTGCACGCCGCGCGCCGCGGATTCGCTCCCGGTCACGAACTCGAGGATTGGCTTGCGGCGGAGAACGAGGTGGATCAACGCCTCGCCGGTGAAGGCCGCGCCTTTTAGGCCGCAGCCCGTTGTGCGGGCGCGTCTTCGAGCGCCCGGTCGAGGACGTCCTCGATTTTCTCCGCCCAGACGAACTCGAGCTTGGTGCGCACGCTCTCCGGAATGTCCTCGAGATCGCGGCGATTTCGTGCCGGCAGAATGACGGTACGAATGCCGGCGCGCGCCGCGGCCACGCACTTCTCCTTGATGCCGCCGACCGGCATGACCACGCCGCGCAGGCTGATCTCGCCGGTCATGGCCACGTCGGCGCGCACGGTGCGCTTCGACAGGAGCGACGCGAGCGAGGTGGCGATCGCGACCCCGGCGCTCGGGCCGTCCTTCGGTATGGCGCCGGCCGGCACGTGAATATGCAAATCGCTGTTGTCGAGCGCCGCCGGATCCACCCTCAAGCGATCGGCCTGCGATTTCACCCAGGTGACGGCGGCCTGTGCGCTCTCCTTCATGACATCGCCCAGCTGTCCGGTCAGAATGAGTTTGCCGCTTCCCCTCACACGGCTGGACTCGATGAAGAGGATATCGCCGCCCGCCGGGGTCCAGGCGAGCCCGGTGGCGACGCCCGGGATGCTGGTGCGAAGCGCCACGTCGCTTTCGAAGCGCGCGGCACCCAAAATGCGCGCGACGTCGTTCGCGTCGATCGAGATGCTCTGCACACCGCCGGATGCAATCGTGACCGCTGTGTTGCGCAGCAGCGCCCCGATCTGGCGCTCCAGGCTCCTCACGCCCGCTTCGCGGGTATAGTCGATGATGAGACGGCGCAAAGCCTCCTCGGAAATCTGCACCTGATCGGATTTCAAGCCATTGGCCTGTAGCTGCCGGGCGAGCAGGTAGCGCTTGGCGATCTGCAGCTTTTCCTCCTCGGTGTAGCCGGTCAATTCGATGATTTCCATGCGGTCGCGAAGCGGCGCCGGGATTGCATCCAGAACGTTGGCGGTGCCGATGAACAGCACTTTCGACAGATCAAACGGGACGCCGAGATAGTTGTCGCGGAACGAGTTGTTCTGTTCGGGATCGAGCACCTCGAGCAACGCCGAGAACGGATCGCCCTGGAAGCTCGCCGAGAGTTTGTCGACTTCGTCGAGCATGAGCACCGGATTGCGTCGGCCCGCCTTGCGCACGGCTTGCGCGATGTTCCCCGGCAGCGATCCGATATAAGTGCGCCGATGGCCGCGGATTTCCGCCTCATCGTGGACGCCGCCCAGGCTCACGCGCCCGAACTTGAGCCCGATGGCTCTGGCAATGCTCTGGCCGAGCGAGGTCTTGCCCACCCCGGGCGGTCCGACGAAGCAGAGGATGGGACTGCGGCCCTCGGGATTGAGTTTTCGGACGGCGAGGAATTCCAATATTCGGCGCTTGACCTTCTCGAGACCATAGTGATCCTGGTCGAGTATGGCGCGAGCCTGCTCGATGTCGACGGTCTCGGGATCGACCTTCGACCAGGGCATGGCCAGCAGCCAGTCGAGGTAGGTTCGGGTCATGGAGTATTCGGCGGCCGAGTCCGGCATGCGCTCCAAACGCTTGAGCTCGCGCTGTGCTTGCTCCGCGGCTTCCGCAGGCATGCCGGCGTCCTTGACGGCTTGCTTCAGCTCTTCGAGCTCGGCGGACGAGGTGTCGGTTTCGCCCAGCTCTTTTTGGATTTGCCGCAGCCGCTCGCGCAGCACGGCTTCCTTTTGCCGTTCGTCGAAGGCCTCGCGCGTCCGCTCATCAATTTGGCGCGATACCTTCAACACTTCGATGCGCCGCCCCAGCAGGGTCAGGACCCGATCAAGCCGTGTCTTCAGATCGAACGTGGCCAGGATCTCCTGCTTGTCCGCCGCCTTCAAATCCATGAAGCTCGCCACCATGTCGGCGAGGGCCGGAATCGACTCGATGCTGCGAATGGCGTTGACGAGTTCCCCCGGCGCCTGCGGCACCAGCTGCACCGCCTCCAGCGACTTGTCGCGCAAATTCAGTCCGCGCGCTTCAACTTCCCGGTCGAGCACCGTGGTTTCTTTATGCGTCTCAATCCGCGCCACCAGGAAGGGCTCGCGGCTGACGTAATCCAGCACCGCGAATCGCTCCTCGCCTTGGGCGATCAGATGGTGAGTACCGTCGGGGGCGGTGATGAAACGCACGATGCTGGCGGCTGTGCCAACCGGATGCAGATGCTCGGGACCGGGCGTTTCGACGCTCGGATCCGTCTGCAGCAAAAGGCCCACACGGCGCTGGGTGCGTACCGCTTCCTGCGCCGCCGCCAGCGCCGGCTGGCCGGTGACGGCGATCGGCAATACCACGCCGGGGAACAGCACGGCGTTGGCGACTGGCAAGATAATGAGCACGTCTTCAGTGGGACCGCTTTGCGGTCGAGTCTCGGCAGAGGTCATGGCGTCTCCCTCGTGAGCCGCAGAAACAGGCAGCCGCGATCGAGCCGGCGCTCCGAGAGCACATAGTGCCCGGGCGGCAGATCGACGCGCCTGCGCATCCGGCCATAGGGAATTTCCAAGCGCACGACGTTCATGCGGGCATTCAACGCGGGCGGCGCGACCGTGGTTTCGATCTGCAACCCGGTTGGCGTGATCTGCACGGCAATCTCTTCCGCGCGGGCGCCGGGCAATGCCACCAGCACCTGGAGTTCGGAGCCGTCCGCGAAGATATCGGCCGGCGGTTCCCACACCGGGGCGGTGGTGGGCAACGCCAGCAATTCGAAAAAATGCCGATGCTTGCGCTCGGCCTCATCGAGGAGCGCACAGGCTTCCGCCCACATCCAGGACTTTCTGCGGTTTGTGTTCATGGTTGCGTCGAGTTAGCGAATGATCACGAAATGCGGACATTCCGGCGCAGTTCAAGGGGGGGTATTTGCGGGATTTTGGTGAAGCGCAGGTCCTCGAGTTGACGCGCGAAGCACGCGTGCCATACTCATGACAATCACCGGAGATTTCTGTCGTGGAACCCAAACCGGCCCTCCTCAGCCCTACGGAGTACCTCGAACGGGAGGAGAAGAGCCCGGTCAAATGCGAGTATGTGGGCGGCGAGATCTACGCGATGTCCGGTGCCAAGCGCCGGCACAATCTGATCGCCTCCAATCTCGTTCGTCGCGCCCGGGAAGCTGCCGACAGCCGTGAGGGTTGCCAGGTATTCGGCTCCGATATGAAGGTCTACGTCGAGACGTACAACAGCTTTTACTATCCCGATCTCAGTGTTTGCTGCGACCGCGGCGATCGCCATGAGCTTTTTCTGGTGCGACCGTGTTTCATCGTCGAGGTAACCTCGCCGTCGACCGCGAGCATCGACCGGCGGGAGAAGCGCCTGAGTTATACATCCCTCGAGTCGCTGCGAGAATACGCCATCGTCGATCAGGATCGGATGCGCGTGGAGCTGTACCGTCGCGACAGCAGCGGTTGGCGCGGCTACATTTTGGATCAATCGGACGACGTCGTGGAATCATCCTGCTTGGGCTTGCGCCTGGCCTTGTCTCGGATCTATGAGGGTGTGGAGTTGCCGCCACCCGGGGTGGTAGAGCCGGAGCCGCCTGAATACGCCGCGGCGGGATGACGCGGACACGGGACTGCAGGCCGTTGACCGGGTGGCTCTATGCACCGCACAACGCACACGACGCGATCGCTGCCTAGGGTGCTCGCGACTGCGGCCGTTCCGTCACCCGAACCGTGTAGCCGCCGGATTTCTCATCCGCGCGCAGGGTGAGCAGCCCGCGTTTCTCGCCGTCGGCCAATAGATCATTGAAGGACCTGAATCCATAGGCGCGCTCGTTGAAACCCGGATGACGGCGCTTGATCGCCTGCTTGATCATCGAGCCCCAGATCGCTTCACTGTCGCCGCGTTCCTCGGCCAAGGCCTCCAGCGTTTCGACGATCAGCTCGAGCGCATCGTTGAGGTCTGGTCCCTTATTATCGGCAATCGCCTTATCGACATTCGCCGCCTCCGCGTGTGCAGTCTCGGTCGCTACGGCAGGATTGCGCGCCGGCGCCGCGCTCCGGCGCCGTGCCTTGGAAGGCTCCTTGCGGACCAGGTCATCGTAGTAAATGAATTCATCGCAGTTGTTGATGAAGAGGTCGGAGGTCGAGTTCTTGACGCCGACGCCGATGACGGTCTTGGCGTTTTCGCGCAATTTGCTGACCAGCGGCGAGAAGTCCGAGTCGCCGCTCAGAATGACGAAGGTATCGACGTGTCCCTTGGTGTAGCACAGATCGAGAGCGTCGACGACCATGCGAATGTCCGCGGAGTTCTTGCCGGACTGGCGCACGTGCGGTATTTCGATGAGTTCGAACGCGGCTTCGTGCAGGCCGCGTTTGAAATCCTTGTAGCGATCGAAATCACAGTAGGCCTTCTTGACGACGATGTGGCCCTTGAGCAGCAGCCGTTCGAGCACCTTTTCGATGTCAAAGCTTGGGAACTTGGCGTCGCGCGCGCCCAAGGCAATGTTCTCCAGGTCGAGGAAAACCGCCATGGTGGCGTCGGACGTTGGGGTTGTCATTATGCTTAAGTTTACCCCATTTCACGCCTCGTCGCGGCTCACGGGGAACACTCAGACAGGCTCTTAAAACCAATTGTAGTTGAAGCTGACGCTGACGCGTTCGGCATCCACGCGGTTCGGCACCACTTCATGGCGCAGCCAACTTTCAAAGAGCACCACTTGGCCCGCCGCGGCCGGAAATGTTCCCCACGAGCGGGTTTCGCGCCTCGCGGCAGCTATGCGCGGCGGCGCGGCCATGAAGCGATCCAAGCGCGGATCCTCGAATTTGATACCGGGAGTCCCCGCCGGGACGTGGATGTAGTAGGTGCCGCTCAAGGTCGAAAGCGGGTGCAGATGCAGGCCGTGCACCACGTGTTTGGGCATGATGTTGATCCAGCAATCCGTCATGTTCAGTTCGCGCCCCTCGAGATCCCACTCGACCGCGTCGGCGAAGGCCTTGACATGCCGCCCGAGCTTGCTTTCCAAAGCCTTGAAAGTCGGCGAAATGCGCTGCAGCCAATGCACCGAACCGTAGGAGGTATACCCGCCCGGATAATTCTGGGCGGACCAGCGGCGCCCGGCCCCATCGTCATGGCGAAGCTGTCGGCATTCCTTGAGCAGTTGCCGGTTGAAAGCCGTCGTGCCGCGCTTCTGCAGAGCGGCGGCATAGACGAACGTGGGGAACAGCGCATGGATGGGCATGGCTCAAGCGTAGCGGGCATCGCCGCAGAATGGAAACCGCGATAAAATCTTCCATGAACTTCGTGCACTCCGAACCACTCTCGCGTCCTGCGGACGGCATTCCCTGGCGGGTTGCGCCGCCGCTGATCAGCACGGCGTTGATCATGGTCGGCGCCGGATTCTTGGGTACCTTGCTGCCGCTGCGATTCTCCGCCATGGGGCTGTCGGACGGCGTGATCGGCCTGATCGCGACCGCCGAAGCCCTCGGATTTCTGGCGGGGTGTCTATACGCCCACAAGGTCATCGCGCCGGTCGGCCTCGAGCGCGCGTACGCGACCTTTGCGGGTTTGAAGTCGGTCGCGATCCTCGGTCTTTACTTCGCGAACAGTGTCCCGACGCTGGCGCTGCTGCGTTGCCTGATCGGCATCAATGCGGCAGGGCTTGCCATCATCGTGGAGAGTTGGCTCAATGCGCTGGTGCCGAACGAGCAGCGCGGCCGCGTTCTCACGATTTACGTGCTGGTGTACGGTCTGTTCTTCGGCGTGGGCCAGTTATTGAGTCAATCTCTCAACGTCAGAGGTCCGGAGCTCTTGATCATCGCCGGCATTGCGACGACGCTCGCGCTCGTGCCCATGGTCGCGATCGACGTGCGGGCGCCGGTGTTGCCGCGCCGGGTGAGACTGGAAATTCTCAAGGCGCTGCGCACCTCGCCGGTGAGCGTCACCGCCTGCCTGCTGAATGGCCTCATTCTGACCGCCTTTACAACCGTGGGGCCGCTGTTCGGCGAGCGCATCGGCTTCGATCAATCGCACATCGTGCTGTTGATGGCCTGCGTCTCGCTGGGCGGGCTGTTCCTGCAATGGCCGATCGGCTATTTCTCGGACAAGGTCGACCGTCTGCATGCGCTGATCGGTCTCGGGCTCGGGATCCTGATCGTGGCCGCCGCGCTCGTGTGGCCCGGACACCGATTGCCGTTCGCGTTGCTGGCGCTGCTGTTCGGCGTCTTCGGCGGTCTCGCGGAAAGTCTCTATGCGGTGGGTGTCGCGCACGCGAACGACCGCGCCGTCGCGACCGATTACGTGGCGCTGTCCTCGACCTTGTTGTTCGTCTGGGCCCTGGGCTCGTCGATCGGGCCAACGGCAGGGACTTTCGCCATTCAGCTGGTAAGCCCAAGCGCGTTTTTCGTCTATGTGATCGTGCTGACGCTGGCCTTCACGCTGTTTGCCGTCTGGCGGCTGTCGCGCCGCAAGGTGGATAGCATCGTGGAGTCGCGCGAAGACTTTCTCGCCTACCCGCAAACATCGCCGGAAATCTACGCCTGGCTGCCATATCACAAAGACACACCGCGTTCGCCGCCGCACACCCAGGCGGTGGGCGCCGCGCCGCCGGCCGACGCGCCGCCGGCTGCAGGCACCGCGCCGCCGGTCGAATCGAAACCTTAAGTCATTCGCAATTCAAGGGCGCCCACCATGACCAGTCGACAATCGCATGCTTCCCCATTTCTCATCCGCGCACTGTTGGGCGCCATCGCGCTGAGCGCCGCTGCACCGGGTGCGGCGCTTCCCGCCTGGACTGCGCCCGGCTACACACCGATCACGCCCACCATGAGCGATCGGACGGTGACCCTCAACGGCCACAATCTCACCATCGATCAAATCGTCATGGTCGCGCGCTATGGGGCCAAGGTCGAACTGAGCGCGGACGCGCGGCAGCACGAGGCCGAGAATTATGGATTGCTGCTCGAAGCGGCCGCCGAGGGCATACCCGTGTACTGGTTCAACCGCGGCGCCGGCGATCAGCGTGAAACGGTCATGTTCGAAGGCGATCCCATGACGCCGAAAAATCACGCGCTGATCGAAAAGTCGCAAGCGCAAATATTTCACTCCGGCGCGCTGTGGGGCACGGGACCCGAGATCGCGGAGGAGGACATCGTGCGCGCAATGATGGTGGTGCGCGCCAACGACATGATCTACAACGCCCCGAGTCCGCAGCTCTCGCAAATGCTGCTGGACCTGCTCAACAAACGGATCACCCCGGTGGTTCAGTCTCGCGGCACTTTGGGGGAAGGCGATCTGGCGCAACTGGGCAACGTCGGCGCGGCCATGGTGGGCGAGGGCGACGCGTATTTCCAGGGCATGCGCATGCCGGCCGATCAAGCGTTGAAGAATGCGGGCTTGACGCCGATCCAGCCTTTCGCCGCCGACGACAATGCGCTGACCAGCAGCAACGCCTATGCCACGGGGCAGGCCGCGCTTTTGGTTCACGACGCCAAGGAGGCGCTCGAATGGTCGGACTTGATCTATGCGATCGATCTTGATGGCATGAACAGCAGCGTCACGCCCTTGAGTCTCGTCGTGCAGCGCGACCGGCCGGAGAAATGGCTCAACTGGCACGCGGCCCGGGTTCTCGACATGATCAAGGGCAGTTATCTCTTCGAGCGGGATGCAAAGCGCATCATCCAAGATCCCGAGAGCCTCCGAGCATCATCGATTCGGCAGGCGTCGGCGTGGGAGGAGTGGGCGGCGCTGCGCGACGCCGTGCTGTTTCAGGCCAACTCATCCGACCACAATCCGGCCGTCAACGTGGGCTTGAGTCCCAAGGATTCGTGGGAGCTGGCGAGTCCTCAGTTGATGCGCTTCTTCGTCAAGGGCGGTCCGCACAGTCACGGCCAGCATGGCTACATCGTGTCCAATGCCAATTGGGATCCCTACCCGATGGCCAATCGGATCGAGAGCTTTGTTGTCGCTCTCGCGAACATGGACATCGCCGTCATGCTGCGAATCGAGCGCTTCAGGAATCCCTTCTTCACCGGGGTTTCCGCGGCGCAGGTATTGCCTGACGCGTCGGAAGGTTTCTTTGACTATGCCCCCGTGGATCTGCAGCAGGAAATCCAGAGCTTGATGAACCCGGTCGCCCCTTTCGGCAGCGCCATCGTGGGAACCGTCGAAGATCTGCAATCGCAAACGCGCATCAAGGCGCAGCGGGCACGGCAAGCCGTGGAGACGACGTTTGATTTGCTGAGTTTCGATTTGCTGCAAGGCAGTCTGTGGATGGATGTCCGCAAGGCGCAGGATGCAAAGCGAAGCTTCGGATCAGCGCCGACGGCGGTGTGGAGCGCCTTACGGCAACGGGTGCCGCTGCGGCAGGATCCCGCCCAGCGGGGTCTGCCGTCGACCTCACGGGTTGCCGCGCAGTTCCTGAAGACGACGCCCGCGTCGACGTTCTATCGAGGCGACGCACCGCCGGGCGGCAGTGAGGGGCCGTGACTTCATGACGGCAACCCGCTAAAGTAATACCCAATTCAAGAAGGTAACACTTTATGGCAACTAATCTCACCAGCAAAGGTCAAGTCACGGTGCCGAAAAAGATCCGCGACTACCTCGGCCTCAAACCCGGCGCGGCCGTGAGCTTTGAACGCCTCGCCAGCGGAGACATTGCGCTGCGCGCCGCGCGCCCGAGCCGCAAGCCTCGAGCCAGCAAATTTGCGAAACTTCGCGGCCGAGCGACCGTGCGTATGAAGACCGAGGAGATTCTCGAGCTGACGCGCGGCACCTGACGCGGTGATTCTCGTCGACACGAATGTCCTCCTCGATGTGCTCGAAAACGATGCCAAGTGGGCCGGGTGGTCGCAAGAGCGGCTGGATGCGGCAAGCACGACCGACACGCTCGCCATCAATCCGATCATCTACTCGGAGCTCTCCATCGCCTTCCAGCGCATCGAAGACCTCGAAGCCGTCATCGCCGAGGGCTCTCTCACGGTGGAACCCATCCCGCGAGAGGCGCTATTTCTCGCGGGCAAGGTCTTCCTGAGCTATCGGCGCAGCCGCGGCACGAACCAAAGCGTGTTGCCGGACTTCTACATCGGCGCACACGCCGCGGTCATGCAATGGCCGATCCTCACTCGCGATGCCGGCCGCTTTCGCACCCACTTCCCGAGGGTGCCGCTGATCACGCCCTCCCCAGACGGATAGTGCGGCTATGGAGACGCTGCGGACCCCGCGGGGGCTCGTGAGTCGCTGGCGCCATAGAGGAGGCCGGGGCGGGGGAAACCCAGGGCCTTGGCCTCCGCCGCATCCGCGGGCGCGATGCCGATCGCCTCGGCCGCATTGCCGGTTCCCCAGGGTTCCAAGGGCACCACGTGGTAGCCCATCTGGGTCAGGGATTTGACCGTGTCGGCGGAGAACGCGAACGGTTCACCCGCCAGGGTGTCCGGCAACCATTGATGATGCATGCGCGGTGCATCGACGGCTTCCTGCAGCGTCATCCCGTGGTCGATGACATTGACGATGATTTCCAGGACCGTCGTGGTGATGCGCGATCCGCCCGGCGCGCCGACAATGAGCAGCGGTTTGCCGTCTTTGAGCACGATCGTTGGGGTCATGGAACTCAAAGGCCGCTTGCCCGGCGCAATCGCATTCGCCTGGCCCTGCACCAAACCAAACAAGTTTGCTGTACCGGGCTTCGCCGCGAAGTCGTCCATTTCGTCGTTCAGAAAGAAGCCCGTGTCGCCGGCGATCACCTTGGCACCGAAGTCGTCGTTGATGGTGTAAGTGACCGACACCGCGTTTCCTTTTGCGTCGACCACCGAGTAGTGCGTCGTGGTGGGTTTTTCATCGGCCGCCGCACCACCTCCAAGGGCCGACGACGGTGTGGCACGATGCGGCAGAATGCGCGCTCTGATCGCCTCGGTATGGCGCATCGACAGGAGCCGTGCGATCGGGTTCTCGACGAAGGCCGGGTCGCCCAGATAGGTGTTGCGGTCGCGATAGGCGTGACGCATGGCCTCCGTCATCAAATGCACCGAGTCGCTGGAGTGAAAACCGAGCGCCTTGAGAGGATAAGCCTCCAGCACCGGCAGCATCTCGCAAAGGGCGACCCCGCCCGAACTTGGAGGAGGCGCCGACAGAATGGTGTAGCCGCGGTAAACGCAGGAAATCGGCGCGGATTCGGTTACTTCATACGCCGCAAAATCCTTCTGCGTCAGCAATCCGCCGTTGGCGTGGGAGGAGGCGGCCACGGCGTCGGCAATCGCGCCCTGGTAAAAGGCCTGCGGGCCGCCGTCGCTGATGGCGCGCAATGTCGCCGCCAGATTCTTTTGCACCAGGCGCTCGCCGGGTTTGAATGATGCACCTTGATCGAGGAACACCGCGGCGACGTTCGGCTGCGCACGGAATTGAGCGGTACCGACTTCCAGTACATCGACGTCACCGCGAGTCAGGATGAATCCGTCCTGTGCCAGCCGAATCGACGGGGCCATCAGCAGGGGCCGCGGCAGGGTGCCGTACTCGCGCCGCGCGGTTTCGAGCCCCAGCACCGTTCCTGGCACTCCGGCGGCGAGATGGCCGTTCACGCTCTTATCGCTGACGGGGTCTCGCCGTGCGTCGAGAAACATGTCGGCGCGTGCCGCGAGCGGCGCTTTCTCGCGAAAGTTGATGAAAGTGCTTCTGCCGTCGGCCAGGTGAATCACCATGAAGCCGCCGCCGCCGAGATTGCCGCAGCAGGGATGCGTCACGGCAAGCGCGTATCCGACGGCTACCGCCGCGTCCACGGCATTTCCGCCCTGGCGCAGAACCGTGGCACCCACATCGGAGGCCAGGTGTTGTGCCGAGACGACCATGCCGTCGGCCGATTCCAATGCCGCCGGAGCGGCGGCCAGGGCGGGCGCGCCTGAGAGCAGCGCCGCGGTCAGTGCGATGGAGAATGTAAGGATCGGGGCGGGCATGCGGTGAAAGCCTCGTAGCGAAGGCAACGGGTACCCCGATCTTACTTGCCTGATCAGGCCGGCGTCATCAATTCGGCGGAGGGTGGCCGAATGCTCGCTAAAAGTTCACAGCTACCTTGAGTCCCCCGTATCGAAAGGAATCGCGGCCCGGCGTCCAAAAGGTCGCAGTCGTGAAGGGTGCGGCGTACGGGCTGATGTTGAACTGGGTCGCAGTCATTCGATCGAGGGCGTATTGCTTGTCGAACAGGTTGGTCACAAACAGAGTCACTTTCCAGTTTCTCGCGGCAAGGCTGGAAGAGAGATTGAAAATGCCATAGGAGGGCTGGACCGAGTACGGGTCCTGCGTCAACGCAAAAAACACCTGTGATTGCCAGCGGTAACCTAGGTCGACAAAAGCCGACAACTTGCCGGAGAGCGGAAATTCGTAGTTTGCATTGACATCGACGGTCTCTTTGGGCGCGTTGGGAAGCGGCTTGCCGCTCAGGTTCTGCGTCGCGTTGGTGCAGCCCAGCGCCACGGTCTGACCCGGGAAGCAAGGGCCGGTGGGAAAGTCCACCATCTTGGCAATGTCATACGCGCCGTTGAGTGTCAGCGTGAGTCTCGAAAAGAGCCGCGCCGCAAATTCCGACTCCACGCCCTGTGATGACACTTTGCCGATACTTTCCAAAAGGTTTTGACCCGTGAGCGTGTCGCGATTCTGCGCCTGGAACCCCAGGAACTCCTCGTAGAAAGCGGTCAGGTTCCAGGATACTCGTCGATCGAAGAACTGGCCCTTGAAACCAAGTTCGTAGTCCGAGCTCTTTTCAGGCGGGATCGGCTGATGCGAGGCGACCACATCGCCGGTGGGAATACCCTTGTACGGGCCCGCCGTGATCGGAGTCTGCGTGGTGAGAGTGCTGGTCAAGTCATACGCCAGCCCCTTGTAGCCCTGCGCGAAGTCCGCAAACACCGTGAGGTCGGGCGTGACGTGAAACTGGATCGCAGCCTTCCCCAATAGGTTGGTGCTGCTGTTGCAGGTATGAGCTTGCAGTGTCGTTGCCGGATTGATGCTCGAATACGGGTTCACTTTCGAGCAGTCCGGATAGCCGAAAGTGATAGCGTGAAAACGATCCAGGAAGTTATAGGCGACATCCTCATGATGCAATCGTAGTCCTCCCACCAGAGTGACCAGCTTCGTCGCATCGTAGGTCGCTTCACCATATGCCGCGGAGGTCTTGATGTCCGATTGATCCATGTAGCTCGAGTACTGCGTCGAATTCGTCGACTGCAGCGACTGATTCACGACCCCGGCGGGGCTTTTTCCAAACGTTCCGAGCGTGTCGGAGCCGCGAACGAATTCACGCTTCGAAGCGGTTTTGCTGAAGTACAGCCCGGCAACATACCGCAGCGCGTCCTGTGACGGCGACGTCAGCCTGATCTCTTCAGTAATGCTGTTGACCGTGAAGTAGCCTCCATTGGCAGAGCCTCCCGGAGGGGCGCCCGGAGTCAGCGTGGCGTAGTTGAAATCCGTTTCGTCGGTGCTCTGGCTGTCATGCAATGTGTAATGGTCATAAGAGGCGATATTTGCCAAAGTCGTACCCCGGTCGAACTGGCGCACCGCCTTGAAGCCCGTGCCGACGTCGTAGGAGTCTCCCTGCGCATCGACGCTGGTGGCTAGGTTGATGTTGTGCGGCGAGGGGACTGCGCCGTCGAGAATGAGCGATACCGGCAGCTTCGCCTTGGTGAATGTGACACCCGGGCTGACGAACGTGTTCGCTTGGGCACAGCAGCTGGCGTGGTCGCTGATGACGTAGGGCAGCCAAGTGAACGTCCACGCCGCGGTGGGCGTCCACACGATGTTGGCGCGCATGGACTGATTGGTGTCGCCATCCTGCCAGTGGCCGGTCGCGATGTTGTCGAGATTTCCTCGATAATTGGTGTAATTTCCCGACAGCCTGAATCTGAGGGTGTCGGATATCGGACCAGTCACTGACGCCTGGAACCTTTCTTCTTTGTCAGTGGTGGCCACGGCCTCGGCTTTCGCGCCAAAAGTCTCGCTCGGGGCGAGGGTGGTGATGTTGATCACCCCGGCCGTGGCGGATTTCCCGAACAGCGTGCTTTGCGGTCCGCGCAGGACTTCAACTTGCTGCACATTCGTCAGGGCGGTGAAAGCCTCGGCCTGGAACGCCTGCGGTATGTCGTCCACGATCACGGCCGTGCTCGGCTGAGTCGCCACGCTGAAGGAATACGTGCCGATTCCCCGAATGTTGATGCTGTTGTTCGCGGGCTGAGTGGTCTTGGTGATGGTAACGCTCGGTGCTAGTCGCACCAGATCGTCGAAGTCATGAACATTGGCTTGTTCCATCGATTCCGTGGTGATCGCCAGGACCGAATTTGGAACGTCCTTGATGGATTCCGCCCGTTTGTTGACGGTGACCACGATTTCTTCGAGCCATTCGGATGGCAGCGCGTGCACTGCGTCCGAAGCGGTCTCCGCGAACGCGGGACTCACGTCCCAGCCCAGCGCCAGAGCAATGACGGCCACGCGATACTTTGACTGGTATGACACGATTCCACCCCCGAGCCATCGCCACAGGTTCTTTTCGGAGAATGCTACCGGTGTCAATAGAAAAGTCAAGCCGGAATTGAGCCTGAACGCACGCTTGACTCACCCGATGGACATGCGAAATCCCATGGGGCGTACACTCTTGATGCCCAGTGCACACGACACTGCAGCTCGACTTCGAGGCTGTTTATTGCGGGCTTTAAACCAGTGCGACGCGAATTATAGTTTTAGCCCGGCCACCGATGGGCATGCAATCGACGGACCCCGCCCTGGTTTCGTGGCACTTTCGCAGCGGTTGCTGATAGCATATGGTTACCGGTATCATTTGGACCCCACCGAGGAAGGACAGTGGCGCATTTGGACAGGCTCCGTGTGGTCGCCCTATGGAGCCTAGTCATGGCCGGACACGCCATGGCGGAGAGGGCCACGCCGGCGATTCTGCCCCACCGAACATACAATGAAGTCGTGGCGAGCGAAATCGCTCCGCACACCGAGCAGTTGCTCACCCTGATCGCGAAGCAGGGCCATGGGCTCGAGATGCAGGGAGTTCCTGTGTTCGATGGGCGGGACGTATTCCTGCCCGGGAAAATAGCCGTCGCGCTCGCGGACGTTTTGCTGTCCCTGCCGCGGGACGATCCTAGATTTTCGCAGTATCTGCTTGCGTTTCGAAAGGTTGCCGCGATGACTGTCGACGATGCGAACGACAGTTGGGGAGCCTATTACAATATCTTGGCGCTCGACATGTTGCGCGGCGCCGGTCTCCTGACAGATGCCGTCGATCGACCGACGCTCGCCAAATTGCGCGTCAGGCTCGACTGGCGCATGTTCGTCGATCCCATTGACTACACTCTGATCGAACATGCGAACAATTATTACTGCGTCGCATTTGGCATTGCACGGCTTCGAGCGCGGATGGGCTGGGAGGACGGCACCGCGGCCCGCAAGTTATACGCCAAGATCCGCGCTCACTATGATCGGTACTCAGGAAATTACGGGTTCCCCGACGAAACGGATGGCGAAGGCCGTTTCGACCGCTACAGCGTGCTCCTTGCCGGTGAGATTGCGCACCATTTCATAGAATCCGGCGGCAGTCCGCCCACGGAAGCGCGGGGGTGGCTGCGCAAATCCTCCGACGTGATGCTGGCTCGCTTGCATGCGGACGGCGAGGGCTTTGAATACGGACGCAGCCTTGGTCCCTATAGCGAAACTGCGATCATCGAGGTCCTCACGTCGGCCGCCATGCTCGGGATCCTCACGGACCATGAGAAGGAGTTGGCCTACGCCTACGCGACTCGCGCGGCCCGGCGTTTTGTGGATTTTTGGCTCGACAAGACTTCAGGGTCCGTCGATTTATGGAGCCAGGGGCGGCGTACCGATGCGTACCGCGGAGAATTCCGCCGCTTGGGGGAGAATTTGTCGCTGTTCCATCAATTCATGTATACGAATGCTCTGTGGAACAGTCTTGGGTATAAAGACCAGGAACCGATCAAGGACTTTGCGGGCGCGCTGAACCGGCTACCGCCGCAGAGCATTACTTGGTTCGCGCGTGGCCCATTCGATCGCGTACTGCTCACGCGGCGCGACGGGGCGCATGTCATAGGCTTGCCCCTGATCAGCGGCGGCGCCTCGCAGCACATGCACAGCCCGTACTATCCGATCCCATTTTCCCGGGGAATGCTCTGCGGCGTCGCCGACGGGACGAGACCCATGCTGTTGCCGCAATTTCACCTGTCGGACGGGTCAATCGTCATGCCGCTCTCCTTCATTCGCGATGTCGTCGTTGCGACGCAAGCGGACCGCACGACGGTACGCTATCGACAGACGCAGTTGGACCGGCTGGGCGGCGAGTCGCCGGTTGCCGATGACCGGCTATCGCTCGCCACCACCTATGTATTCGAGCCGGGGCGAATTACCCGCACCGACATCTACACGCCCAAGAGCGAACTCGGCATCGAGGGCATCGAACTGGATTTCGGCAGCTTTTCCGAGTTGTCGGCGGTGGATCAAAACCGCATCACCTTCAGCAAGGGGGCGATCGACGAGTTCAAGGTCTTCGGCGTCGACAGCTGCCAAGCCCAGGCGATTCACCATGATCCAGAATTCGAATCGGATGAAGGGCCGATGGCTGCGCGGGTGATTTGCACCAGCGGACCGAAGATTGCGCGCCAGCCGATGACCATCAGCTGGACTTTGACGTACCACTAGTCGCCAACACGCCTCACCGAGCCAACCAGCCGCCATCGACCGGGAGTATTGCACCGTGGATATAGTCGGAGGCAGGCGCCGCAAGAAACACCGCCGCCCCGCCGAGCTCGGATGGCTTTCCCCAGCGCCCCGCGGGAATGCGGGCGAGAATGTCTTGATTGCGCTTCTCGTCCGAGCGCAGAGCCGCGGTGTTGTTGGTGGCAAAATAGCCCGGAGCGATCGCGTTCACGTTGACTCCCCGGCCGGCCCACTCGTTGGCCAGAAGCCGCGTCAATCCGGCAATTGCGGACTTGCTGGCGGTGTAGCTGGCAACGCGGATGCCTCCCTGAAACGACAGCATCGAGGCGATGTTGATGACTTTGCCGTAGCCGGCCTCGAGCATGCGTCGACCGATCGCTTGGGTCAGGAAGAAGGCGGATTTTAAATTGACTTCCATGACGGCGTCCCAATCCGCCTCGGTGAAATCGACGGCGTCGCCGCGGCGAATGACGCCGGCGTTGTTGACCAAAATGTCGATCCGCGAAAATTCCTTGAGCGCGGCGCCGACCAGCGTCGATACCGTCCGAGTGCTGCCCAGATCCGCCTGAACCGCGACGAATCGACGTCCCTCGGCCAGAACCGCGGCCTGCGTCTCGGCCGGATCGGTGCGTCCCACCGCGACAATGTCGGCACCCGCTTCGGCCAGCGCGATCGCAATCGCCTGACCGAGCCCGGTGTTGGCTCCCGTGATCATCGCGGTCCGTCCCAGCAAAGAGAACGACGAGGGCACGAGATCACCTCAGCTGACAGATGTCGAGCACCTGCATGTCGGTGTAATCCAGATTCTCGCCGCCCATGGCCCAAACAAAGCTGTACGATCGAGTGCCGGCACCCATGTGGATCGACCAAGGCGGCGACACCACGGCTTCGTTGTTTGCGACCACGATATGGCGCGCTGCATCGGGTTCGCCCATGAAGTGAAAGACACGCTCGTTCGGACCCAGTCCGAAATAAAAATAAACTTCGGAGCGGCGATCGTGCAGATGGGGGGGCATGGTGTTCCAGACGCTGCCCGTCTTGAGGTGAGTGACGCCGAGCAGCAATTGTGCCGACCGGCAAGTCGCCGGCACGATGTACTGGAAAATGGTGCGCTCGTTGCTGGTCGCCGATTCACCCCGTTCGAGGGCGACGGCCTCGTCGATGCGGATCTGCATGGGATCGAAACGAATATGCGCGGGAGTGGAAACCAAGTAGAACAGCGCCGGATTCTTGGCATCGACACTTGCGAAACGAACGGCGGCCGTGCCCACGGGTAGATACAGTCCGTCGCGAGGCGCGAGATTGAATTCAACGCCATCGGCGATGACCCGGCCTCTTCCTCCCACGTTGACGACTCCCAATTCACGGCGCGCCAAAAAGGGCGCGCCGGGTGTGGGCGGCCCCTGGGCAGGCAAATCCACGGGCTCGGCCAGCGGGGCCCCCCCGCCGATGACGAATCGCTCGTTGTGCAAATAATCGAGCGTGACCGCGCCGGCAACGAACAAGCCGCCCAGCAGGTAGCGGTCGCGCAGCGACTCGGCGGTGGCGCCGGCCATCATGGCGGGATGCGTCGCCTGATAGGTTTTACGAAACATCGCTGCCTCCGTGAAGTCCGGCAACAAGCATATCAAAATCAATAGTAACCGGTGTCATGAACGCAAAACCTGGAACCGGGCAGCGCGTTACAGCGGCGCCGGACCAGTCGACTCGCGCACCACCAATTGCGGCATGAGCGCGTCGGAACCGGCTATCGGTGCATTGCCCTCGTAAGCGCCGGCCAACAGTCGCTGCGCGGCCAGCAGACCGATGCTTCGGATCGGGCTGTGTATGGTGGTCAATGTCGGCCACACTTGCGTAGCGATCTGGAAATCATCGAATCCCACCACAGACAGGTCCTGCGGCACCTGGATGCGCGCCCGGCGCGCCGCCTGAAGCAATCCGGCGGCCATCTCATCATTGGCGCAAAAGATGGCGGTCGGCCGTTCAGTGCGGCCAAGCAGTGTGCTCCCGCAGGATGCGCCGCTATCGAAGGTGTAGGCCCCTTCGGCCACGAACTCGGGGCGCAAGTGCAGGCCGGCGGCCGCCAGACCGTCTTCGAGTCCTGACCGCCGTTCGTGGCTCGAGCGGAAGGTTGGCGGACCGCTCAAGAATCCTAGGCGACGATGCCCCAGCTGCAGCAAATGCAGCGCGGCCTGCTCGCCTCCCTTGCGGTCGTACGAGACGATCATACGATCCGGCCGGTCGAGTGGAACCGAGGCGATCCGCACGTAGGAGCAGCCCATCTGTTCCAGCATCCGGGCCAATTGCTCGTCCTCCGATATCGACGGAGTCAAGATCACCCCGAACAGTTTCTGCCGCTCCACGAAATTGCGGATATCAGCCAGGTAACTTCGGCTATGCCGGTCACAGGGATGGATGACCAGTTCGAAACCCGTGCCGCGCAAGCCGTCCAGGATCCCCTGCTGAATGTTGACGACGTATTGCGGATTGGGATTGTCGAAGACGATACCGACCAGAAAGGAACGTCTGAACGCCAATCCACGGGCCTGCGGATCCGGCGAATACCCCGTGCGCGCGATGATCGCTTCGATCTTTTCGCGAGTCTCAACCGAGACGAAGGGCGATTTGTTCAGTACTCGGGAGACGGTTTTTTTCGACACCTCCGCCAATCGGGCGATATCGTTGATGGTCGGCCGGCCCGGTATGTCGGTAATGTCCCCCGATACACCTGCCGCCGCATCCCCACTCGCCATGTTCTTCTTGCGCCGGCCCATCGAAAATCCCCATTTTTTCAGTCTTCTACCCTGTATTAACTCAATTGCGGCGGGTTGGCTAGGGCGCGCTTATAAATTGACACCGGTTTCCTTCGAATATATTCTCCGAGAGTCTCAGCAATGCCCTGCCTCATGGCGGCCCACCCGACTGGAGGATGCCATCGATAGCGACCCGCCAGCCCAGGCGATTCTCGACATCGCTCGCTCTTTTATTGCGGCGCGCCGAGCGGCCATGCCGATCGCCGAGTATCCGGGCCCGGTACCGCCGGACATGGCGACCGGTTACGCCGTCCAAGAAGCAGCGATAGGGATTTGGCCGGACCGCATTGCGGGTTGGAAGGTGGGGCTGGTGCCGCTTCCCCTCCAAGCCGGTCTCGGCACCGCTCATCTCGCGGGTCCGATCTTTCTCGAAGGCCTGGTCCGAAACGCCGGCGTGGATGCCGTCAGGTTGACAGCAATACCCGGCGGTTTTGCCGCCATCGAGGTCGAGCTGATCGTGGCTGCGCTGGTCGATGCGCCGCCCCACAAGACCGAATGGACGTTGCAAGAGACCGCGGCGTTCGCCGGTGATTGGCATTTCGGCGTCGAGTTCGCGGCCAGCCCGCTGGCGACCATCAATGAACTTGGCCCCACCGTCGTGGTATCCGACTTTGGGAACAACAGCGGCCTCGTGCTCGGTCCGCGGATTGATACTGCCCTGATGGCCGAGCCGGCCAGGCTGACCTGCCGGACAGAAATTGACGGCAAACAGGTCGGATTCGCCTCCGTGGCAGAGTTGCCGGGCGGCCCGCTCGCGGCGCTGCGCTTCTTGCTCGGTCATCTCGCCTGCCGCGGCCGCCCTCTGCGCGCGGGCCAGCTGGTCAGTACCGGCGCCATTACCGGCGTGCACAGAATTTTTCCCGGACAGCGCGGCGAAATAGAGTTCATCGGCCACGGAAAAATCGAAGTGATGGTCGTGCCGAGCCGATGATCGACGAGAGCGGTATGGATTCGTCGAAACCGAACAACACGCGGATTGGACGCTATCGTTGGTTCATTTGCGGGTTGATCTTTGCCGCGACCGTGATCAATTACATCGATCGACAGATGATCGGCGTGCTGAAGCCGACATTGCAGCGGGAGTTCGGCTGGACCGAGATCACTTACGGCGACATCGTCTTCTGGTTCCAGGCCGCCTATGCTCTGGGATTCCTGGTATTTGGGCGCCTCATGGATCGGCTCGGCACGCGTCTGGGCTACGTTCTTGCGATGGTCATTTGGACGGTGGCGCATATCGCGCACAGTGCCGCACGGTCGGCGACCTCGTTCATGGCGGTGCGGTTCTTGCTCGGGCTCGGCGAGTCCGGAAATTTTCCGGCCGGCCTGAAGGCCGTCGCCGATTGGTTTCCTAAACGCGAGCGAACCCTGGCCATCGGTGTCTTCAATGCGGGGTCCAACATTGGAGCCATCATCACGCCAATCCTGGTGCCGGCGATTGCCCTGGCCTTTGGTTGGCGCATGGCATTCTTGCTCACGAGCTCGTTGAGCCTGATTTGGCTGCCGGTTTGGTGGATCTTCTACCGTGTACCGGAACAGCATCGCCGCGTGGGGGCGGCTGAGCTCGCGTATATTCGCAGCGACGCGGTCCTTCCGATGCCGGCCATCGCTTGGCGACGCTTGCTCAAGGTCAGGGAGACCTGGGCGTTTGCACTCGGGAAATTCCTGATCGACCCGATCTGGTGGATGTTTCTTTTTTGGTTGCCCGACTTTCTTGCTCGGCGTCACGGCCTGGATCTCGCCACTTTCGGTCCGCCTCTGATCGCGGTCTACCTCATGTCCGATATCGGCAGCGTCGCGGGCGGGTGGTTCTCGTCGTACTTGATGAAGCGCGGTTGCAGCGTCAATCGCGCCCGCAAGCTCGCCATGTTGGTGTGTGCGGTCTGCGCTCTGCCCATCATGTTTGCCGGTACGATCGACAGTCTGTGGCTCGCCGTGGCGATCGTTGGTCTCGCCACCGCGGCTCATCAAGGCTTTTCCGCGACCTTCTTCTCGCTGCCGTCCGATGTCTTTCCGCGCGAGGCCGTCGGCTCGGTGGTCGGGATCGGCGGCGCAGTGGGCGCCATCGGCGGCATGGTGATGGCGAAGTATGCGGGCTGGGTACTGGACCGCATCGGCACGTACACGCCCATCTTCATCGTTGCGGGCAGCGCCTACCTGATCGCACTCCTCGTAGTCCACGTTTTGTCGCCCCGACTCGCGCCCGTGAAGATCACATGAACTCAAGTTCAGGCGGGAGCGAAGTCGCGGCTCGAACCGGCCGCATTGTCTGTTTCGGCGAGATGTTGCTGAGGCTCTCGGCGGCGCCGGGGGAGATGTTGTTGCAAACTCCGACGCTCCGAGTCGCGGTGGGCGGTGCGGAAGCGAATGTGGCGGTCGGGCTCGCGCGGGCGGGAGCGCCCGCGGCGATGATCAGCCTATTGCCTGATAACGCCTTGGGCGCCGCCGCCAGAGACGAGCTGCGCCGGCACGGCGTCGAGACGCCGGGTATCCGCTTCCTGCCCGGAAGGATGGGTTTGTACTTCCTCACCCCCGGTGCTCTGCAGAGACCCGCGGACATCGTATACGACCGCGCGGGGTCGACCTTTGCGCTCGCGCCGGCGGATCTCATTGATTGGGACGTGGCGCTCAACGGCGCCTCGCGACTGCATCTATCCGGTGTCACGCCGGCACTCGGCGCCAACGCGGCGGCAGCGGCGTTGCGAGCGGCACGGGCGGCGACCCGGCTCGGCGTGCCGATGTCCTTTGACGGCAATTACCGCGCCAAATTGTGGGCGGCCACGGACGGGCATGCACCGACGCTGTTGCGGGCGTTACTGGCGGAGGCCGAGACCGCGTTCGTCGATCATCGAGACATTGCCCTGGCACTGGATCGTGCGGCCTTTGCGGACAGTCCGGCGCGAGATATGGAGATGGCCGCGGATGCTTTCCGCCACTTTCCCAGACTGCGGCGCATTGCCTTCACGCGCCGTATCACCGAATCCGCGGAACGGAATGAGTTGACCGCGCATTTGATTCCGCGAGACGGGACGCCTCTAGGCACCACGCCTCGAACTCTGGCGGGCATCGTCGATCGCGTTGGCGCGGGAGACGCGTTTGCCGCCGGCATACTTTGGGGCCTGTGGCGCGGGGTCGATGAGCGTCACGCGCTCGACTACGGATTCGCTTCGGCCTGCCTCAAGCATTCCGTGGTGGGTGACGCGGGGTGGGCCACCGCCGCCGATCTGGAAGCATTTCCCGCCGGCGGCGCTCATATTCGTCGTTGACCATCGTCCTCAGCGCGGAGCCGGCAGCGGCCCCAGCGCGCGTTCCAGACTCAGACCGAGGGCAAGCAGTGCGCGATCGGCTCCCGCGGGGGCATCGAACTCGATCGACACCGGCAGACCGGTGTAGGTGAGTCCGACCGGCAGAACCAGCCCCGGCAGGCCGGCTGTGCTGCCGGGCGCGATGTTGCGCGCCACGACCATCTCGAAGGGCAAAGGCCGGCCGCGAACCTCGACGGTTGTCTCCTCGCCGATGCGCGGCGGGGGAACGAGCGTCGTCGGGAAGACCATGGCGGCGACTCGAGTGCGGGCGAAGTAGTCTTTATAGAGCCGGCGCAGTGTCGGCAGGTATTGATCGCGCGCCGCGGCGTACTTGGGTTCGGTGACGAAATTCGCCCCGCCCGGCAAAACATCGCTGCGAAACACGCTCTGAATGTCGGGGCTGGCTTGCGCGACCAGAGCATCGAAGTCGACGCCGGCGCCGTACCGTTTCAAATAAAGGGCGAGCGCGCCACGAACATCGTGGTTCTGGACGGGGTCCGTGGTGAGATCGATGAGCTGCGCCAGACCCGGGAGCTGAGTTTCGACGATCTGCGCACCGGCCTCCTTGAGCCGCGCGAACGCGAGAACGGTCAGGCGCAGGACCTCCGGGTCGAGATCGGTGAACCAGTAATCGCGCACGACGCCTAGCCGCAGGCCCGCGAGCGGCGTGGCATCGAGCTTTTGCCAATCATTGGCCACCACCGAATCGAACAGCGCGAGATCGCCGACGCTACGCGCGTGCGGTCCGACCTGATCGAAGAGCGGCGAGATCGGTATGCACCCTTCAGTGGAGTAGCGTCCGGTGGTCGGCCGAAACCCGGCAATGCCGCAGAACGCCGCCGGCACGCGGATGGATCCTTCGGTATCCTCGGCAATGCCGAGGGGAGCGAGACGAGCCGCGATGGCGGCCGCGGTGCCGCCGCTGCTGCCGCCGGGAATACGCGTCGGATCGTAGGGATTGTGTACCGCACCGAACGCCAGATTGTTGCTGGTCCAGCCAAAAGATAGTTCGTGCAGGTTGGTTTTGCCGAGCACGATGGCGCCTGCGCCACGCAGTGCGGCCACGACCGGAGCGTCGCCCTTGGGACGAAAATGCCGCAGCGCCGGGGTACCGCCGGTGGTCGGATAGTCGCCGGTATTCACGCTGTCCTTCACCGGGATGGGGAGACCGAACAGAGGTCCCGGTTTCGCGCCGGCGAGGCGTTCGCGGTCCCGGACGCGCGCGGCCTCGAGCACCCGCGCCGGCTCGAGGGTGATGAACGCGTTGAGGGCCTGCGCAGATTGACATCTTGCGAGCAGCGCCTGGGCGTATCGCTCCGCTGTGAGCGCGCCCTGCGACATGTGGGCGACCGCTTCGGCGGCACCGAGATTGCACAGGTCGGCGCCTTCGTCCGCCGTTGGGCCGTTCACAGGCGCGACCGCCGCGGTTTTGGCGCCGGCCGCCGACATGGCCACGGCCGCTGTCGTGCCCAGTACGAACGTCCGGCGCGAGATATCACGAGGTTCGGACATGATCGCGTCTCAACGCTTGACACATACAATGCACAGCGCCGCCGCCGTTGCCGATCATCGACACGTCCGGATCGTAGACGGTGAGACCTTCGGCGCGGCAGGCGGCGGCGAGATTCTTGCTCGAGGCGGGCACCAGTACACGCTCCTTGCCCAACGCCACCACGTTGCTGCCCAACTGCATGGCATCGCCATAGGGAATGGGAATGGCGCGGATCCCCTTGGAGCGCAACCACTCGACCAGCTCCGGCTCGACCGCTTCCACGCAGACGACCGCCAAACCCTCGGCGACCATGCCCATCTGCACGTCCAAATGCAGAAAGTGCGAATCGAAGGCATAGGTATGAAGCTCCCAACCCTCGGCCTCGAACCAGCGTTGCAATTGCCGTACGGCTGGCTCGATCGAGCGCTCGCCGGAGTAACCGCACGCGGCGACGCCGGGCTTGAGCACCATGAAGTCGCCGCCCTCGACGTTGCCCGCGGTGACCAAATCGTAAATCGGAATGCCGGCGTCGAGATAGAATTGCAGGCAGGCCGCATATTCGCCGCGCCGATAGGGCTTTTGCAGCTGCATGATCACGGCGCCCCAGGGAGTCATGACGCTGCTGTCGCGCGCGAAGATTTGATAGGGCAGGGTCGGATCGGGGGCAAGGAAGTGCACCTCGACGCCCGCCTGCCGGTAGACATCGACCATCTCGCCGTACTGCCGCCGGGCCACTTTGAAATCGAACTTCAAACCGATCCGTTCGGCGCGCTGACACACGGCATTGCCCGGTTGCCAAGCGAAGTGATCGATCGGCCCGATCAGCACGTGGCGCAAGGCGCCATATTCGCTGTCGACGCCCCATGCCTCGAGCGGGCGTGTGCCGCCGCCCTCGATTCTTGTGCGCAATTGCATCCCGAGATCTCCCCCTCATGCGCTGCCTTGGGGCGCCCAACAATCATACCAAGCTTGTTGATGAAACGAGATGCTTATGGAAACGCTTGGTCCGCGGTTATTGCTGCCGCCGCGCCGCGCGCGCCGCGCGCGCCGTTTCCTTGGTATAGGATTTGAGAATCGAGGCCAGGAGGCCCGGAAAGCGCGCTTCCAATTCGGCGGCGCGGACGCGGCTCGACAGGTCGACGCCCCGGCGTTCGCTCACGATCAAGCCCGCTTCCCGGAGAATGCGGTAATGCTGCGAGCAGGTCGACTTCGGCATGGCGAGCTTGAGCTTGAGTTTCTGCGTCGTTTCGGTGCAATTCATGCCCGCCGGGTTGTTCAACAGCTTGTTGATGATCCCCAAGCGCACAGGATCCGAGAGGGCGTGCAGTATGCCGGCAACCGTCACTTCGTCGATGTGAGGATGGGTGAGGAGTCGCGCCATGGGCCTTAGAATAGCGCAAGACTTGCATCCCGGATACTTTTATAGTTCAATAGTTCACGAATACTGAACTATAGCGGGCGGGCTGCACGACCCGCCGCCGCAACTTCCACCGGAACCGACCATGACCACGCTGTTCGATCCAATCCGTCTCGGCGATCTTGAGCTGCCGAACCGCATCTTCATGGCGCCGCTGACGCGCAGCCGCGCCGGCACCGGCCGCATCGCCAATCGCTTGATGGCCGAGTACTACGCGCAGCGCGCCTCCGCGGGGCTGATTGTGTCGGAAGCCACGGTGGTGTCGCCGATGGGGATCGGCTACGCCGATACCCCGGGCATCTGGTCGCCGGAACAGGTCGAAGGGTGGAAGTTCACCACGCGAGCCGTGCATGCGGCCGGCGGTCGGATTTTCTTGCAGCTGTGGCATGTTGGGCGGATATCGGACCCGAGTTTCTTGCACGGCGCGCTGCCGGTGGCGCCGAGCGCCGTCGCCGCCAAGGGCAACGTCAGCCTGATCCGCCCGCCGACTCCCTTCGTCACGCCGCGCGCGCTCGAGCTCATGGAAATACCGGGCATCATCGAGGCGTTTCGCAAGGGCGCCGAGAACGCGCAGCTCGCGGGTTTCGACGGCGTCGAACTGCACGGCGCGAACGGCTATCTGCTGGATCAGTTTCTTCAGGACGGCAGCAATTTGCGCACCGACGGCTACGGCGGTCCGATCGAGAACCGGGCCCGCCTGATGCTGGAGGCGGCCGATGCGGCGATTTCCGTGTGGGGTCCCGGCCGGGTCGGCGTGCATCTGGCGCCGCGCGCCGATGCCCATTCGATGGGCGACTCCGATTTGCCGCGCACCTTCGAATATGCCGCCCGCCGCCTGGGCGAGCGCAAGATCGCCTTCATCTGCGCGCGTGAATCCTTAGGTCCCAACCGGCTCGGCCCGAAGCTCAAAGCCGCCTTCGGCGGCGTCTATATCGCGAATGAGAAATTCTCCTTCGAGACCGCCGAGCGCACCCTCGAATCCGGCGAAGCCGACGCGGTGGCGTTTGGCAAGCTCTTCATCGCCAATCCCGATCTGCCGCGGCGTTTCGCGCTGCGGGCGCCGCTCAATGAAGCGCGGCCCGCGGAGTTCTATGGCGGCGGCGCGCAGGGGTATACGGATTATCCGAGCCTTCCGCTCAAGGGTCAGAGTCCCGATTTGAACAGCAACCACGCTCGCGTGAATGAGCGCGTTTCTTCGGCGGTGTAGACCCGCTGCAGCTCCAGGCGCTGACGAATCGCCGGAGGCGGATACACAATGGTGTTGCCGCGGATCGCGGGCTCGAGCAGCGGCACCGCCGCCGCATTGGCGGTGGCGAAACCGATGAAGCGGGTGACCGAGGCGGAGACCTCGGGGCGCATGGCGAAATTGATGAACGCGAAGGCGGCGGCGGGGTTCGGCGAGTCGGCCGGGATGACCATATTGTCGATGTAAAAGGGCACCATCTCGCGCGCGAACGAGTATTCGATTTTCACGCTGCCGTGGGATTCGTTCACCATTCGGCGCGCCACCATGGCGTCGCCGGAGTAGCCGATGGCCAGGCACAGCTCGCCCTCGGCGAGTTGCTGGTAGTAGCCGGCGGTGGATATTCGCCGCAGCGAGGGCTGGATCTCCTGCAGCTTCGCCATGACGGCGTCGAGGGCCGCCCTGTCGGCCGAGAGCCGCGGCTGACCGAGATAGCGCGACACCATGGGCAGGATATCGCCCCACGAGTCCAGCATGCTGATTCCGCAACCGGCGAATTTCGCGGCAATGTCCTTCTTCAGCACCATGTCGAGGCTGTCGAGAGGCGCGTTCGGCATGATGGCCTTGATCTTCTCGCTGTTGTAAATGAGTCCCGTCGTTCCCCACATCCAGGGCACGGCATACTGGTTGCCCGGATCGACGGATTTCAGCAACTGCATGATTTGCGGATCGGCATTGCGCGCGTTGGGAACGCTCGCCGGGTCGAGCTTTTTCCAGAACCCCTTCGGAATTTCGCGCGCGAGCTCCGGCGCGGCGTTCATGGTGACGATATCGTAGTCCGAGTGGCCCACCGACAAGATGGTCTCGGCAGTCTCCGGCGAGTCGAGCACCGCGTAATTGACGTGGATCCCCGTCTCGGTTTGGAACTTCGCAATCAGGGTCGTGGGAAAGTACTCGGACCAGGCATAGATGTTCAGCACTTTTGCGCGGTCCGCCGCAACGGCGCAGGCGATCCCGAGCCAGAGACTGATGCCGGCCGCGGTAACCCGGGCGGTTTTGCTGCGTACCGTCATGCTCATGCCGCCGATTGCATACAATTCGTCCGATGATACAGGGCGCTCCGGGCGCCGTGCACAATACGACTAATGCGGTTTGCCGGATGGGCCGCCGCCCGAGCGCGGCGGACCCGCCACAAAAGTCAGCGCTACATCCAGCCGCTCCGCCCACGCGCCCTCGCCATGATCCGCGCCGGGAAAGACGCGGCTTTGGTAGTTCAACTCGGTATAGCCCCGGTCGTGCATCATCAGATCGAAGAATTGCTGAGGCAGGGCGTAATAGGCATCCAGACCCAGCGTGCCGTGATCCATATAGATGCGGTGGGTGGCGGGATCCGGCACGTGGTGCCGCAGGTAGTCGAACAGGGCGAGCGGAATGCCTGCATTGTTGTCGAATCCGCCCAGCCAGTGGGTGGACAGGCAGCCGGCGGCGCCGAACACCTGCGGATATTCGCTGATGGCGTACAGCGAGATGAGCGCACCCATGCTGGAGCCCATGATGAGCGTGTTGTCGCGATCGGGCAGAGTGGCGAACCTGAGGTCGATGGCGGGCTTCAGTTCCTCGACGATGAAGCGCAGGTACCGGTCCGCGCGCGGGGCTCCGGCCAGCATCTTGTCGACGAACGCGCTGCGGGCCTTCGTCGGCAAATTCGCCAACGCTTTCTGTGGGAAGTACTCGCTGTGCCGATGCCCGCCGTTGTTCCAGATCCCGACGACGATCATGTCATCGAGTTTTCCCTGCCGGATCAAGGCCGTCACGGTGTCGGCGACCCGCCAGGATTGGTGACTGACGCTCAACTGTCCGTCGAACAGTGCCTGTCCGTCCTGCATGTAGAGCACCCGGTATCGCCTGGCAGGGGAATAGCCGTCGGGCAGCCACACATCGATATTGCGTGGCTCCACGAAACCGGACGGAAACGCGGCCAGCCGCACGATTGTTCCCGACGACACGGCGGGCGGCGCGTCCTGTGCCATACCTGAGAGCGCGGCGATGAGAGAGATGAGCATCAGAAAGCCACGACGCATGAGAGCGCTCCCGCGATGACGCATGACAGCGCTCCCGCGATGACGCATGACAGCGCTCCCGCGATGTACAAGGCCCCGTCGCATGTCAATGAATACGTATGCACCCATCTAGGCAGCCGCCGGGTTCCGATTAGAATCCCCCCATAAGAAATCGACAACGATTCGATTGCAAGCAATTGCTCGCCGCGCGCAAACGCGCCGGCAGCCATAACGACAGGTTGATCAGGGAGTGCATCGTGAAAACATTGATCCAGACATCCGGGCTGTCCGGCAGCTTCCGGCACACATTGAACATGAATGGGACCGCTCGGGCGGCATTGCTGGTCGCAGCCGCGGGCCTCGCCGCCGCCGCGCTGCCGGCGCAGGTGAGAGCCGCCGAAGAGGTGCTCGAGGAAGTCACCGTTACCGGCATCCGCGCGAGCATCGAGTCCGCGATCTCGGTCAAGCGTGAATCCACCGACATCGTCGAGGCAATCTCCTCCGAAGATATCGGCAAGTTGCCGGATCCCAGCATCGCGGAATCGCTAACCCGTCTGCCCGGCATCACCGCCCAGCGTTCCGACGGGCGCACATCGGACATCAGCATCCGCGGCTTCGGTCCCGATTTCAATGGCACCTTGATGAACGGCCGCGAGCAGGTCAGCACCGGCGATAACCGCGCCATCCAGTTCGACCAGTACCCGGCCGAATTGATCCACGCGGTGGAGGTTTACAAGACTCCCGACGCATCCCTCATCGGCCAGGGCCTCGCCGGCACGATCGACCTGCAGACGACCCGTCCCCTTGAATATGGCAAGCGCGCTCTGGTGTTCGACGTGCGCGGCATCAAGAACGGCAACGGCGATCTCGGTGCCGGCTCCACCGACAAGCAATACCGCGCCAGTCTCTCCTACGTCGACCAGTTTCTGGACAACACCTTAGGCATCACCGTCGGCTTCGCGCGGCTCGACACGCCGACCGATACCAAGGAAGTCGGTCTGTATGATCCCTGGCATCAAAACGGAACGGAACATGCCGGCGTGCCCGCCGGCATTTATGTGACCGACGGCGTCAAATCGCTCGCAAGCACGGGACTCGACAAGCGCGACGGCTCGGTGGCGACTTTGGAGTGGAAGCCGAACGATGCCTTCACCAGCACCGTCGATGCGTACTACACGAACCGGACCTGGGCGGACGACCGGCGCAGCATCGAGGCCAACCTGGGCAACTACCCGCAGGTGACGAATTATTCGAACCTGGTGACCGGCGGCGACAACTCGCTGATCGGCGCAACGGTCGCCAATCTCGTACCCCTGTCGCGCAACTTCCTCTACCTCACCAAGGACCGGATCTTCGCCACCGGTTGGAACAACAAGTGGACGAATGGAGACTGGACCGTCGCCGGCGATATCGGCTACTCGCGCGCGACGCGCGACGAGCATGACTATGAGACCCAGGGCACTTACCAGGGCGGCGTAACCGATACCGGCACGTTCTACATTCCGAACGCCTCGAGCAGTTCTTCGCCGAGCTTCACGCTGGGCAACGGCTACGCGGATCCCACGAAAATTCTCGTCGGACCCACGATTTACGGCGCCGGCTACAGCCGCTTCCCGCATGTGGTCGACGAGTTGAAGTCCGCGCGGCTGGACGTGTCGCACACGCTGTCCGGCTGGTTCAGCGGGATCCAGGGCGGCGTCAATTTTGACGATCGCACCAAGAACAAGCGCCAGCCCGAGGCGGGTCTGAACGCCAACGCCAACTGTCCCTGCGTGATCGCGAGCCAGTATCTTCTACCGCCCACGAACTTGGGCTTCTCGGGCACGCCGAGCGCGCTCTCCTGGAATGTCCCGGCGGTGCTCGCCAATTATTTCCAGCCCATCGTGCCGTCGACGACGGCGAATTATCTCGTCGGCAAGAGCTGGGAGGTCTCGGAGAAGCTCACGACGGCCTACATCATGGCCAAGCTCGATCATGACTTGTCCGCGGATGTCAACCTGCGCGGGAACATGGGTGTGCAGGTCGTGCACACCGACCAGAGTTCGAGGTCGAACGCATTCGTGTCGACCGGACCCATCGGGGTGGGGGTGGTGCCGATTGAGGATGGCAAGACCTATAACGATGTCCTGCCGTCGGCCAACCTGGTGTTTGGCCTCCCGTCCAATCAGAAGCTGCGCGTAGGCCTCGCGCGCGAATTGGTGCGCGCTCGCATGGATCAGCTGAACGTGTCCTTCGATTATGGCTTCTCGACTGGAGGCAACTTCATGCCCGGGGCGACCGGCGGCAACGCCAAACTTGCACCGTGGCGCGCCAATGCCGTCGATCTGTCGTACGAGAAGTACTTCGAGAACAAGGCAATTTTGTCGGCTGCGGTGTTCTACAAGAAGCTGGTGAGCTACATATACGATATCTCGCAGAACTACGACTTCACCGCACTCAATAATGCGGCGAGTCCTTACTACGCTTGCGGCAATCCACCGGTTTTGGGCTCGTGCAAGGATCAGCAGTTCGGTACGTTCACCCAGCCGCAGAACGGCACCGGCGGACGGGTGGACGGCGTCGAACTGGCGTTTTCGGTGCCCGGTGAGTTGTTCTGGGACGCATTGGAGGGCTTCGGCGCAAGCGGCAGCGTCTCGCAGACCGAGAGCGGCATCAAGATCCCGGGACAGGTCGCGGGACTGCCTTCCCAGAACATCGCCCTGCCGGGATTGTCGAAGACGGTGTGGCAGGCGACGGTGTACTACGAGCGCGCGGGTTTTTCGGCGCGCCTCGCGACCACCTATCGCTCCAATTACATCGGCGAAATCACGGACTTTGCCGGCGACCGGGCGCTCGAATACGTCCGGCACGAGCAGATCAGCGCGTTCCAAACTGGATATGACTTCCAGGGCGGTCCCTTGAAGGGCTTGGGCATCGTATTCCAGGTCGACAATCTCACCAACACGCCGTTCATCGACTACGCGGGGGTGCAGTCGCGTGTGCGTGACTATGAAACCTACGGCCGCGTTTTCTTCTTCGGCGCGAAGTACAAACTGTAGTTCAAGGCGCTTGTCCTCACCCGCCGGGTCCGCCGGCGGGTGCTAGCGGAGCGGGCCCGACCGGCCGGTCCGCGGCAGGAAACGCGTGGGAGGAATGGCGTGAACCGTGCGCTGAAGCGTATCTCCGTCGGCGGCCTCGCGGCATTGCTGCTGGGTTTGAGCTTGGGGGCAGCAAGCCTCGCGCAGCCGGCGGCGGCAGGCGACTATCGACAACGATTGGCGCAGGACGAGATCATTTATTTTCTCCTGCCTGATCGCTTCGAGAACGGCGATGCGTCCAATGATCGCGGCGGCTTGAGCGGCGGGCGGCTCGTCACGGGATTCGATCCCACCGACAAGGGCTTCTATCACGGCGGAGATCTCAAGGGCCTGATCTCGCGGCTGGACTATATTCAGGGGCTCGGCGCCACCGCCGTTTGGCTGGGACCGATCTTCAAGAACAAGCCGGTGCAGGGAGCGCCCGGCCACGAGTCCGCCGGCTATCACGGCTATTGGATCACGGATTTCACGCGCGTCGATCCGCACTTCGGCACCGAGGCGGATATGCATGCGCTCGCGCAGGCGGTGCACGCCCGCGGCATGAAGCTGTACCTGGACATCGTGGTGAATCACACGGCCGACGTGATTGCTTATCGCGAGTGTCCGGCCGGCGGGTGTCCCTACCGCGCGCGCGCGAAGTATCCCTACACGCGGCGCGGCGGGGTCTCGGGCGAGCCGATCAATCCGGGATTCCTCGGCGACGCCGCGCCATACCAGACCGAGGAGAATTTCGCGAAGCTCACGCGGCCGGACTATGCCTATACGCCCTTCGTGCCGGCGGGGGAGGAGCACGTCAAGGTTCCCGAGTGGCTGAACGATCCGATCTACTATCACAACCGCGGCAACTCGACGTTTCGCGGCGAGAGCTCCACCATGGGAGACTTCTTCGGTCTCGACGATGTGATGACCGAAAATCCGCGCGTGGTGCGCGGCTTCATCGAGATTTTCGGCAACTGGATCGATCAGTACGGCATCGACGGGTTTCGCATCGATACGGCTCAGCACGTCAATCCCGAATTCTGGCAGCGCTTCGTGCCGGCGATGCGCGCCCGCGCGGCCGCGAAGGGCATCCCTCATTTTCACATCTTCGGCGAAGTGTTTACCGCCGAATTCAACCCGGCGCAGCTCGCGCGGCATACCCGCGTCGACGGGTTGCCGGCGGTGCTTGATTTCGGATTTGCCCTGGCGGTACAGCAAACCGTGACGGGATCCGCCGGGACCGAGCGTCTCGCGGAACTGTTCGCCGACGACGCCCTGTACGAGGGCGGCGCGGCCGGTGCGCTGCAGCTGCCCACCTTCATCAGCAATCACGACATGGGGCGCTTCGCCTACTTCGTGCGCAAGGCTCAGGCAAGGGCCACGGACGAGGAGGTCCTGCGGCGCGTGACCTTGGGCTACGCCATGCTCATGACCCTGCGCGGAGTTCCGGTGATTTACTACGGCGACGAGCAGGGCTTCGCCGGAACGGGCGGCGATCAGGACGCCCGCGAGGATATGTTTGCGAGCAAGACCGCGACCTACAACGCCGAGAAATTGATCGGCACGCGGGCCACGACCGCAGAGAGCAGTTTCGACACGGGGCGCCCGCTGTATAAAACCATCGCGGAATTGGCGATGCTGCGCCGGACCAACCCCGCACTGCGCGGAGGAGAGCAGGTCGTGCGGGGCTCCGCGCCAACACCGGGCATATTCGCGGTGTCGCGGCTGGATGCGGCGAGCCGCACGGAACTGCTGGTGGTGTTCAATACCTCGACGCAGACCATCGACACCGAAGTCGAGGTCGACCCGCGCGCCCAGCGCTTTCGCGCGCTTCATGGCTCCTGCGCGCCGGCGCCCTCCGCTCCCGGCAGTTACCGGGTACGAGTCGCTGCGCTCGACTACCTCATCTGCGCATCGGAAACGGTTCCGTGAGGCAGCCGGTGGGGCCGCGCCTGGACGTGCAGCACGAACACCCGTGGTGGCGCGGCGCCGTCATCTACCACATCTATCCGCGCAGCTTTCGGGATTCCAACGGCGACGGCATCGGCGATTTACCCGGCATCACCGCGAATCTGGACTACGTGACATCGCTCGGCGTGGACGCCGTGTGGCTGTCGCCGTTCTTCACGTCGCCGATGAAGGATTTCGGCTACGACATATCGGACTACCGCAACGTGGATCCCATTTTCGGCACGCTGCAGGATTTCGACCGGCTCTTGCAGGCGGCGCATGACTTGGGGCTCAAGGTCATCATCGATCAGGTGTACTCGCATACCTCGGATCAGCATCCCTGGTTTCGCCAGAGCCGTGAAGACCGCAGCAATGCGCGGGCCGACTGGTATGTGTGGGCCGACCCGAAGATCGACGGCTCACCGCCGACGAATTGGCAGTCCGTTTTCGGCGGCTCGGCCTGGAGCTGGAATGCGCGGCGCGGCCAATACTATTTGCATAATTTTCTACCCGAGCAGCCCGACCTCAACGTTCACCACCGGGAGGTTCAGGACGCCTTGCTCGAGTGCGCGAGCTTCTGGTTCGACAGAGGCGTCGACGGCTTTCGGCTCGACGCCATCAACTATGCCATGCACGACGTTTTGCTGCGCGACAATCCCCCTGCGCCGGCCAACGGCCGGCCGCGTACGCGGCCGGCCGATTTTCAACTGGCGCTCTACAACAAGTCGCATGCGGATTTGCCGCGCTTCATCGAGCGCATCCGCAAGCTCGCCGACGGGTACGGCGGGCGTTTCACCGTGGCGGAGATCGGCGGCGAGGGCAGCGAAGCGGAGATGAAGCTGCTCACCACGGGCGATTCACGTTTCCACACGGCATACGGCTTCAATTTCCTCTATGCTGACCAGTTGACTCCCGAACTGATCCGATCCGCACTCGACGCGTGGCCGGAGGCTGCCGGCGTGGGTTGGCCGAGCTGGGCATTTTCCAATCACGATGCGCCAAGGGCGATTTCGCGCTGGTCGCTGCCCGAGCAGCGCGTCGCCTATTCGCAATTGTCCATGCTGCTGCTCATGTGCCTGCGGGGCAATGTCTTCCTGTACCAAGGAGAGGAGCTGGGCCTGCCTCAGGCGCATATCGGCTTTCAGGATTTGAAGGACCCCGAGGCCATCGCGAACTGGCCAGCCACGCTCGGACGCGACGGCGCGCGCACGCCCATGCCCTGGCAGTCTTCCGCGGCGAATGCTGGTTTTTCGACGGCGGCGCCGTGGCTTCCGGTCAGCCAGGAACACCATGCTCTCGCGGTGGATCGCCAACAGTCGGACCCCAACTCGCAGCTCGCGCTCACGCGGCGGCTGATCGGACTTCGCCGCCACAGCACGGCGCTGCGTGCCGGCACTCTGCAATTCATCGAGGCGGCGGATCTCCTGGTGTTCGAGCGCAGTTCGAGCGAACAGCGGTTTCTCTGTGCGTTCAACTTAGGGTCGAACGCGCGGACCTGGCGGCCCAGCATTCCTCGCGATTGGCAGGTCATCGAGTCCGTGGGCGGAGCCGGGGAGTGGAGTTTTCCGCCGCTTTCTGGTCTGATCGCCCGATGCCAATCCTGATTTTCCGCAAGAGCGCATGCGCCGTGGCGGCGGCGGCCGTGTTGTCGGCCTCGGCGCAGGCTGGGACCTTCGTCGTGCGAAGCGACGGGGTGGAGATGCAAAGCGGTTCACTTCGCATGCGCGTCACGGCGATTGCCGACGACATCTTGCGTGTGCGGATCGCGCCGTCCGGTCAGTTTGGCGAGGACTCCTCGTGGGCGGTGCCGGGCGACATCCGGGTCCGCTCCGTACCGGTCAGCGCAACGCGGACCACGGGTGGTTCTGCCGGCGTTGAATTTCGCACGACCGCGATGGCCGTGCGGATCGAAGGCGATACGCTGCGATTGATCATCTCCGACCTCGCCGGTCATGTGATTTCAGCCGACGCGCCGGCGGCGGCGATCGACACCGCCGGCGGCGGATTCACACTGCGCAAGGTCATGCCGCCGACGGAGCACTATTTCGGGTTGGGCGACAAGACGGGTCCACTCGATCATCGGGGCCAAGCGTTCACGAACTGGAATACCGACGCCTACAAATTCCAGGGATTCACCGATCCCTTGTACAAGACCATTCCCTTCTTCGTCGCCGTCGGGGGAGCCGCGGGCAGCTACGGGATATTCCTCGATAACACCTGGCGCAGCTGGTTCGATTTCGGCAAGCGGGATCCCGAGGCGCTTGCGTTCGGGTCCTCGGGCGGCCCGATCGACTACTATGTGATCTACGGGCCGAGCACGCACCGGGTCGTCGAGCGCTACACTGATCTGACGGGGAAGGCGCCATTGCCGCCGGTCTGGGCGCTGGGTTTCCAGCAGTCTCGCTACAGCTATATGTCATCCGCCGAAGTGCGCGACGTCGCCGGCCGGCTGCGCTCCGAACGCATACCGGCGGACGTCATCTGGCTCGATATCGACTATCAGAAGGGCAACCGGCCCTTCACGACGAACCCGCAAACATTCGCCGACATGCCGGCGCTGGCCGCGGATCTCAAGCGGGAAAATCTGCGGCTGGTCGCAATCACGGACCTGCACATCGCGCAAGCGCCCCACCAGGATTACACACCGTACGACAGCGGCGCCGCCGGCGATCATTTTGTCAAACGGAGCGACGGCTCGGTGTACGTCGGCGAGGTGTGGCCGGGCCCGTCGGTGTTTCCCGATTTCACGCAGAGCGCCACGCGCGCGTGGTGGGGAAGCCTGTACGGCGATTTCGTCGCCGCGGGAATTTCCGGCTTCTGGAATGACATGAACGAGCCCTCGGTGTTTCAGACGGCGAGCAAGACCATGCCGCTCGATACCCGGCACCGCATTGCCGAGTCTCCGTTTGCGCCGCGCACCGCGACCCACGAGGAAATCCACAACATCTACGGGATGCAGAATTCCCGCGCCACCTTCGACGGCTTGCAGGCCCTGAAGCCGCACGAACGGCCCTTTGTGATGACGCGGGCGAGCTACGCCGGCGGCCAGCGCTACGCGGTCACGTGGACCGGCGACAACAGCGCGACGTGGAATCATCTGAGTCTCGCGATCACCCAGCTGCTCAATCTCGGCATGAGCGGCTTCGCCTTCAGCGGCGCCGATGTCGGAGGCTTCATCGGCGCGCCGAGCGCCGACCTCTTGACCAAGTGGATCGAAATCGCGGCCTTCACGCCCATCATGCGTATCCATTCGGAGAAGGGCTCTCCCCGACGAGAACCCTGGGTGGATGGTGAGCGGCATACGGCGATCCGCCGCCACTTCATCGAGGAGCGCTATCGATTGCTGCCGTACCTGGTTGCGCTGGCCGATGAAAACGCGCGCACCGGTGCTCCGCTGATGCGGCCGCTGTTCTATGAGTTTCCCGATGTCCTGGATGCGCCGTGCGAACAGCCGACGGCGTTCATGCTCGGCGATCGACTGCTGATCGCTCCGCCGCCGGTGTTCGAATCGCCGAGCGACTACCCGGTCTGTCTTCCGGCCGGCGGATGGTATGACTTTTGGACGGGCGCGGAGCTGAACACGGCGTTCGCCGGCGCCGCGGCCGCGCAGCGCGTGAGCGTCACCCCGGCCCTCGATCGGCTGCCGGTGTTCGTGCGCGCGGGGGCGATTCTGCCGCGTCAACCGCTGGTGCAGAGCACCGCGGAGGCGCCGCAAGGTCCGTTGACTCTGGACATCTATCCGGGGGAGGGCTGCCGCGGCGAAATCTACGCGGACGACGGGCACAGCACGGCCTATCGGCAGCAGGGTTTTTTGCGGCAGATCGTGCGCTGCGCACGGACCGATGACGGCATGGTGGTCGAGTTCGACGCTCGTGAAGGTCAGTTCCAGCCGTGGTGGCGCCAGATCGATGTGCACGTGCATGGTTGGACGGGATCGGCGCGCGTGGATCTGGATGGCAAACCATTGGGGGATCGGGCGCTTACGCTGACCGGGGCGTCGCAGGGTCAGGCCGGAACGCTGCAGGTTCGAATCGATGACCAGCGCGGGCCGTCGCGGCTGACGATCAGCCGCCCGCAGAAATCCGCCGATCGTTCGAGCGAACTCGAGTGGCGCGATCGGCAGGTGTCGGTTTCCGTCGAGCCGGGGGCGGTGGAGGCACCGGAGGGTTCGCAGCATGCGGGCGAGCGTCGCGCTTATCGGTTTTCCAAGCCATCGGACGGCGGCGGACCGTCCCTGAGGTTGGTCGCGGAGACGCCGGGACAGCCCTACCTGCGCAGCGGCAATGTGCTGTTCGACGGGCTGTTTGCCGTGGGTGTGGCCGATGCAGAGCTCGACCACGTGTCGGAAATCCGCGATGACGCCTTCAATCGCGGCCTACCCATCGAATGCCAGTGCTTCGAGACCGGCGAGAAGTGGCCGTATGTCTGGACTCGAGACATATCCTACGCGGTCGATCTCGGTCTCGCGAGCGTCGATCCGCAGCGAGCCCTGAATTCATTGCTGTTCAAGACGTCGAGCGTTCGCGCGGATCTGGTGAGCGATCGGCTGAAACCGGTCAACGTCGTTGCACAGGATACAGGGAGCGGCGGGAGCTGGCCCGTCAGCACCGATCGAGTCGTGTGGATACTGGCGGCGAGCGATGTATTGGAACAATTGCCTGCGGCCGACCGGCGGGGTCTCGCTCGCCGACTCTATTCCGTGGCGCGCGACACCATCGAACAGGATCGCCGTTTTGCGTTCGATGAGTATCCGGGTCTGTATCGCGGCGAGACTTCATTCCTCGATTGGCGCGAACAGAATTATCCTGAGTGGACGCGCAACGACGTCTCGAGCATTGCCGGCGGCTATGCCTTCTCCACCAATGTTCTGCACGCAATCGCGCTCGACCGAACAGCGCAGCTCGCGCGCGAGCTGGGCGACTCTCGGGCCATTCGCTACCGGACATGGGCGCAGGATTTGCGGCGCGCTATCAATGCGCGATTCTGGCAGGCGGCGTCGGGACTGTACTCGAGCTATCTCGGCGCAGAGCCCAATTCCGTGCCGTCGCAGTCCTATGATTTGCTGGGCCTGTCGCTCGCCATCATTCACGGCATCGCGGATGGAAGCCAAGCGCGCTCCATTCTGCAGCACTACCCGATCAGCGCTGCCGGCCCGCCGGTGGTTTGGCCGGAACAGCCCGGCATCGCCATCTATCACAACCGCGCCATCTGGCCCTTCGTCACCGCCTATGCGCTGCGGGCGGCGAAGTCCGCGCAGCACGCGGAATTGGCCGGCGAGCTGGCAGAGTCGTTGATCCGGGGGTCCGCGCTGTCGCTGTCGAATATGGAGAACTTCGAGTTCCTGACCCAACAGGCAAGGTTCGAGGACGGAGCTCTGTCGGGGCCCGTGATCAACTCCCCGCGGCAATTATGGTCCGTCGCGGGCTACCTCAGCATGGTGCTCGATACCTTGTGGGGGCTGGAAGTCCACGACGGCCGATTGACGGTCAAGCCATGGTTGCCCGGCCGCATCGCGCAGGCGCTGTTCGGCGGTCAACGCTCGCTGGCGCTGCATGATGTCCGGATGGGCGGCGCTTCGTTGAATGTCACGTTGGAGCTGCCGAGGGAGTGGCCGTCGACCGGCTGGCTCGAGGCTGCGACGGTATCGCTCAATGGCGAGCGATTGAGCGGAACGACGATCGACCTTCGCCGGCTTCGGTCGGGCGGCCCCCGCGAATTGCGAGTCACGATGCGGCCAGTCACCGGAGAGGCTCAGGCGGTGACCTCGATTCCCTTCGACGATTCGCGGCAGCTCACGGCGGCGCAGCGGCGCGCGGTGTTCGCCCCGCCGTCACCGGTATTGCTGACCGCGTCGCGCGGAGGCGCCGGAGTGAGCTTGACGTGGCAGGGCGTGGAGCCGGGAGCCACCGTCCAGATTTTCAAGAACGGTCAGCAGCTCACGGCGAGCGCGGCGGGCGGGCGGTTCGAGGACGGAGCAGTGCCAAGTGGGGGCATGGAGTGCTATTCCCTGACGCAGCGCTTCGAGGACACGGGCCTCACCTCGCTCTCGAGCCGCGAGTCCTGTGTTGCCGACTCCGGACCGATCACCCTGAGTTCGAATGACGGCAGCGCAATGCGCGTGATCGACGGCGTCGCGCAATACAAGGATTGGGGCTTGCCGTCCGCCGAACTTCGCTCGAATTTCACTCCCCGCGCCTCGGGGTGGTATCGCTTCGAACTCAAATACGCGAATACTCAGGGTCCGATCAATACCGGGATCACCGCGGCCGTCAAGAGCGTCGCGGCGCGCTGTGGGGGCGAAGCGGAACAGTCGGGCGGCATCGTGATGCCGCACACGGCCGCCGCGGGCTCGTGGGGATATTCGACGGGATTCTTCTTCAAGGCCCGCGCGCAGGCGCCATGCGAGCTGCGAATCGCGGACGGCTTCAACATGTCGTACCTGGAGTCTTTTGCGCGCTACACCGGAGGACGCGGCGGCGAGTCCGGCGCGCTCAATCGGGCCGACATCGCGGCGGCGCAGATCGACATGATCGGCGGCGCTCCCCTCATCAGCCGGCAAAGCCGCGGGCATCCAGCGCCCTTGCTCTGACATGCGCGGCACGGGCGTCGAGACGAGGGCGTCCAAGCCCGTTCTGACATTCGCACAAATCTGGAACATGTGTTTTGGATTTCTCGGCCTGCAATTCGGATTCGCGCTGCAGAACGCCAATGTCAGCCGGATTTTCCAGTCCCTGGGGGCCGACCTGGATCAGATTCCGATCATGTGGATCGCGGCGCCGCTGACGGGGCTGTTGGTGCAACCGGTGATCGGCTACGCCTCGGACCGGACGTGGACCCGCTTGGGCCGGCGCAAGCCTTACTTCGTCGTCGGTGCCGTTCTCGCGGCCAGCGCCCTTTGGCTGATGCCGCGTGCACCGACCCTATGGTTCGCCGCGGCACTGCTGTGGGTGCTGGATGCGTCCATCAATGTGTCGATGGAGCCGTTCCGCGCATTCGTCGGCGACCAGCTGGCGCCGCCGCAACGTCCGTTGGGCTACGCGATGCAGAGTTTCTTCATCGGCGTGGGTGCCGTCGTGGCGAGCGCGCTGCCCTGGATTCTGGCGCACTGGGGGTTCAGTAATAACGGCGCCTCGAGCGAAGGACTGGCCGTGATCCCCGACACCGTGCGCCATGCGTTTGACGCGGGCGCGGTGGTGCTGCTGCTGGCAGTGCTGTGGACCGTGCTGCGCACGCGGGAGTATCCGCCGGAACAGCTGCAGTCATTCAGCGATGCGACGCCGCCGGCCGCGCTGTCGCCGCCCGCGTCCGGCACCTCCGGGCTGCGGCGCGGCGTGCTGTGGAGCGGTGGTGGATTGACCGGGATTGCCCTGGTGGAAAGCCTTGGCCTGGACCGGCAGCTGTACCTGGTCTGCGCCGGCTCGCTGTTGTGGGGCCTGGCGCTGTTGACGCACCGATTCACGCACGGGCAGGGTGGGTTTGGCACGGTGATGCGCGATCTCGATGCGATGCCGGATACCATGCGCCGCCTCGCCCCGGTGCAATTTTTTTCGTGGCTGGCTCTGTTCGCCATGTGGATTTACACCACTGCCGCCGTGACGCAGGTGCACTTCGGTTCGAACGATCCCCGCTCGGACGCATTCAACCAAGGCGCCATCTGGGTGGGTGTGCTGTTCGCGGTATACAACGGTTGCGCGGCCGTGGCCGCCGTCTTCATACCGATGTTGGTGCAACGGGTGGGCCTGCGATGGAGCCACTTGATCAATGTCTGGATCGGCGGGGCTGCGTTGCTGTCCTTCCTCGTGGTCCGCAATCCCTACTGGCTGCTGGCATCAATGGTGGGTGTGGGCATCGCATGGGCGTCGATCCTATCGCTGCCGTATGTGCTGCTGTCGGACAGTGTGCCGGCGCAGAAAATGGGACTGTACATGGGGATATTCAATTTTTTCATCGTCATTCCGCAATTGGTCGCGGCGAGCGTGCTCGGGCTGCTGCTCAAAGGGCTGTTTGGCGGCGCTCCCATCTATGCGCTCGCCATCGGGGGCGTGAGTTTTTTGATATCCGGCGCGCTGGTTTTGCGCGTTGCCGAACCAAAGAGCGACGAGGAATCCGCCTGAGTAGACAGACTCCTACCCCGCGCGCCGGGGCAATTCTGCTCCGCAGGATTGCCGCACCACCAGGCGAGCGGGAAATACCGTACCCGTGGCCGGTTCCTCGGCGATCAGCTTGAGCAGGGTTTCGACCAACGCTTCCCCCGCGCGGCGCGTGTCCTGCACGACCGTGGTGAGCGGCGGATTGGCGAGGCTCGCCGCGGGTATGTCATCGAATCCGATCACCGCCACCTCAGCCGGTATTCCGATGCCCTGATCCCGCAACGCGTGCATGGCGCCCAGGGCGATCAGATCCGATGCGGCAAATATTCCATCGAAGGGTTCTTTGCGGCTCAGCAACTCGCGCGCCGCCCGGTAGCCCGACTCTTCAGTGGTAATCGCATCGACCCGCAAAGCCGGTACGGCGCGTCCGCCCGCTTCTTCGATCGCCGCCGCATAGCCGCGGTAGCGTTCGAGAAATTCCGGGTAGTGATTCGACGCGTCGCCGAGAAACGCCAACCGGCGGCGCCCATGCGTCAGCAGGTGTCTCGCGGCGTCGTATCCGCCGTTGAAATTATCGCAGCCGATGGAGATGCCCGGTTGGCCCTCGAGCACCGCGCCCCACCTTACGAAGTGCGTGCCCTGTGCGACCAGCTGCTCCAGCCGGGATCTGTATTCCACGTAGTCGCCATAGCCCAGCAAGATGATGCCGTCGGCTTTCTTGCTGTCTTCATAGGTGACATGCCAATTGCCGGACAGCTCCTGGAAGGAGATCAGCAAATCGTAGCCGCGTTGCGCGCTGGCCCGTGTGATCGATCCCAGCATGGACAAAAAGAATGGATTGATGAGCGAATCATCCGGGGTCGGATCCTCGAAGAACAACAGCGCGATCGTGTTCGAATGCTGGGTGCGAAGATTGGAGGCATTCTTGTCAACCGTGTAATTCAGCTTGTGCGCAATGTCCTCGATGCGCTTGCGGGTCTCTTCGTTGACTGTCGGACTGCCGCGCAACGCGCGCGACACCGTCGATTGCGACACTCCCGCGAGGTAGGCGATATCGATGGAAGTGGCCTTGCCGGTCATGCGCTCAATTATGTCCCGAGAGCCACTGCACTGCCAGTTTGGTCCCTCGGGAGGGTTGAACCCGCGTTTTGGTCCCCGGACCACGCAGTCGCCGGATGCAGACGCACGAGACTCGCGTTTATATTTCCCCTTTGTGTCAAACTTTTCCGCGACGAGTGAGTCTTTCTGAAGATACTTCGATGACAAAGGGAGATCACGGATGGCTTCACGTTTCTTCGCAATCGGCACCCTCGCGGTATTGACGGCGATCGCGGCGGCCGCCACCGTTTCGTCGTTGCGACACCCGCACTTGCGGCCGGACGCGATACCGGGCCATGCGCCCCTGCACGCATTCGGCAGCCGCAGTGCGCAGCAGCGTCGCAGCGCCGCCGGTGCCAAATTCGACGGCGCGCTCGCGGATCTGGCGCGTCACGCGTCCCTGGCGCGTCCGGACCATGCTGTGGAAGATTTACAATCGCTAGCTCTCGCGGTGCGCTTCAAACAGACTGCGGCGGACTCGGCACCGCTGGTGCTCATCGACGCGGTCACGCGCGGCGACCCGCAGCAGCTGAAGGCGACACTGGTTGGGTTGGGTCTGCAACATCCTTCGGTGTATTCAAATGATGTGGGCGGTTGGCTCCCGGTGTCGCAGCTCGATGCCGTGGCCGGCAGCGCCGAGGTTCATTCCCTTCGCGCCGCGATGTCGCGAACGCGCAGCGGAGCGGTGACGTCCCAGGGCGATTTCGTGCAGCACAGCGACGTGTTGCGCTCGACGAATTCGCTCACCGGTGCGGGCGTTACCGTGGGCGTACTCTCCGACAGCTATGACTGCTATGCGGTTTACGCGGCGAATCATGTTCCCGCCGCGGGCGCTGCCGGCTATGCCAACAACGGATTTTTAGCCACTGCGGCCGGCGACGTTTCGACCGGCGATCTGCCGGCGGGCGTCATGGTGCTCGAGGAGGCGGAAGCCGGCAACGGGGGCTGCATGAATTACGGCGCACCGACCCGGCTGCCTTTCGGCGATGAGGGCCGTGCCATGCTGCAGATCGTGCATGACGTAGCGCCGGGCGCGAGCCTTGCCTTCTACACCGCGGAGAACAGCGAGGCCGATTTCGCGAATGGCATCGGCACTCTGGCCGCCCCGGTTGCTTCGGGCGGCGCGGGAGCCAAGGTCATCGCCGACGATGTGGGCTATTTCGACGAGCCGTTTTTCCAGGATGGCATCGTGGCCCAGGCGATCGATACGGTCGAAGCGAACGGGGTGGCGTATTTTTCCGCCGCGGGCAACAACGGAACGCTGGCGTACGACAACACCGCGCCGAGTTTTGCCACGCTGTCGAACAGCGCACCGAATGCGGGTGAGTACTTGCTGAATTTCGATGCATCGGGCGCTACGACGACGACATCCTTGCCGGTGACCATCGCCGCGCTGATCCCGGGAGAATTCATTGCCATCGTCGTCGAGTGGGACCAGCCCTATGTGACGGGTGCGCCCAGCAGCACCGGCGCGACCAGTCATATCAATGTGTGCCTCACGGGTGCTGCCGGCAACGACGTCATCACCGACTACAACGGCAACCCGACCACCTGCACGGGCGCGAATGCGACGGGTGCGGATTCTTATCAGATCATGATCGTCGGCAATCCAGCCAACGCCAGCGGCAACAGCAAAGCGGAGACGTTGAACATCCAGGTCGGACTCGCGGACGGCACCGCGGCGCCCGGGCGCATCAAAGTCGCAGTCGAGGACGACGGAGCGGGCAGCACCATCAATGCCTTCCCGAGCAACAGCGCCGGCGCCACCCTGCAGGGACATCCCGGTGCCGCCGGCGCCGCGGCCGTCGGAGCCGCATTTTATTTCGATACGCCGGCTTGCCTCACCACGCCGGCAATACTCGAGAACTATTCGTCCGCGGGAGGCACGCCGATTTTATTTGACGTCACCGGCGCTCGGCTCGCGACAGCGGTGGTGCGTCAGAAACCGGATTTCGTCGGAGCCGATGGCGCCAACGACACGTTTTTAGGCTTTACTTTGGCCTCGGATTCCCCGCCCTTTCCGTCGAATGGGCTACTGAACACCACGATTACCTCGTGCCAGAACCATCCCAGCTATCCGAATTTCTTTGGGACCTCGGCCGCGACGCCGCATGTGGCGAGCATCGCGGCGCTGATGCTGCAGGCCAATCCGGCGCTCACCCCGACGCAAATTTACGACGCGTTACGCAATAGCGCGTTGCCCATGGGCGCCACGACACCGAACTACGACTCCGGATACGGATTCGTGCAGGCGGATGCCGCGTTTGCGCTCACGCCCCAAGTAGTGCCCCCCGCGCCCACCTTGACCTTGGCTGCGAGTTCCATCGTCGTCGGTTCTTCGACGTCGATTACCTGGGCCTCGGCGAACGCGAAGAGCTGCACCGCATCGGGCAGTTGGAACGGGGCATTGGCGAGCAGCGGCAACCAGCCCCTGACACCCACCGCGGCCGGCACCGACACCTATACGCTGACGTGTGCAAACGCCGTAGGATCATCGGCCGCAAGCTCGGTCACGTTGACCGTCACATCGCCGCCAAGCTCCGGCGGCGGCGGCGGCGGCGGCGGCGGCGGTCTCGATGCGCTGGCGCTGCTGGGTCTTGCGGGTGTTGGTGTCGCGCGGATTCGCCGTTTGCGGCCGCGCGAAGCGGCGTAGGAATCGCCGCGGCGCGCATGCTAGGCTAGTCGCGTGGAACACATCGTCATGCAAAAATTGCCGCACCATGGCTGCCGTGGCGCAGGCACCGCGGCGCTCATCGCCGTTCTGGGATTCGCGAGCGCGACCGTTGCGCAAGCCACGGTATATACGCTCTCGAGCCCGGAGGCGACCGTGGTCGGTGAGGACCAGACTGTCGAAACGGTCTATACGGACACGCTGTACGATCTGGCAAGAAAGCTCAGCTTAGGGTCGGAGGAGCTGATTCGAGTCAATCCGGGCGTCGACCCCTGGCTGCCGGGCGCCGGCAAGAAGCTCGTGGTGCCCGGCCGTCACATTCTGCCGCCCGGACCGCATGAGGGCATTGTCGTCAATCTGCCCGAGCACCGGCTCTATTACTTTCCCAAGCCGAAGCGCGGCGGCCCGATCGAAGTCATCACTTACCCGGTCAGCATCGGCAAGATGGATTGGAGCACGCCGCTGGGGCTTACCCGTGTGATTGCGAAGCAGAAGGATCCAACGTGGTTTCCGCCCGAATCGGTCCGCAAAGAGCATGCCGAGGCGGGGGATCCGCTGCCCGCGAAAGTGCCGCCGGGACCCGCCAATCCTTTGGGGGCCTACGCCATGCGGCTGGCTGCGGGGAACGGCACATACTTGATCCATGGCACGAACAACCCGATCGCGGTCGGGCTTGCGGTGACGCATGGCTGTATCCGCATGTATCCGGACGACGTTGCCGCACTGTTTCCTCTGATTCCGGTGGGCACGCCAGTGCACCTCATCAACGAACCGGTCAAGGAAGCCTGGGTCAATGGCGAACTGCTGCTGGAAGCGCATCCGCCCGTGGATACGCAGGGACAGAGCTTTGAACCGAACGTCGATCAGTTCGCCGAATTGCTGCGCACCCATGTCGGTGAAACGACGGTCGCGATCAATTGGGACTATGCACGCGAAGTGCTGCAGAAAGCGGATGGTGTGATCGCCACGGTGGCGCTCGAAGCGGATGATCCCAACGCGCCAGCACCCGCGTCCACTCCGGCATCCGAGCCCGCGCCGGCATCCGGACCCGCGCAGGCACCCGCAGCCGAGCCCGCGCCAACGGCTCCGGCTGTGCCGTCGGATGGTCGCGCCTGCGGCGCTGCCAAGGCATCGGGCACTGGGCAGTAGCACGCGCCAATCGATCCATGCGGCCCGGCCCGGCGGATGGGTCGCCTTGAGTGCATTGGGCGTGGTCTTTGGCGACCTTGGCACGAGTCCGCTGTACACGCTGCAAACCGTGGTGCTGGCCACCGGTGGACGATTCACCCCGCACAGCGCACTTGGCATCCTCTCGCTGATCGTGTGGACCTTGATCGTGACGATCTCGATCAAGTACTGCCTGTTCGTCATGCGCGCCGACAATCGCGGTGAAGGCGGAATTCTGGCCTTGATGTCTCTGATCGGCGCGAACGGTTTCACGCCCGGATTCAAACTCTTGACCGGCATGGGATTGCTGGGCGCCGCACTGATCTATGGCGACGGCGTCATCACGCCGGCCATTTCGGTCTTGAGTGCGCTCGAGGGCGTCAACGTCGTAACGAGTGACTTCAAACCCTTTGTCATGCCGGCGGCGGTCGTGATTCTTCTATGCCTGTTCGCCGCGCAGCGCTACGGAACCGAGAAAATCGGCCGCGCATTCGGGCCTGTGATGATGCTGTGGTTCGTGGTTATCGCGGCGCTCGGGGTCGCATCGATCGCGCGGCATCCGGGGGTCATCGCCGCGCTCGATCCGCGGTTCGCGGTGGAGTTCCTGGCACGCTCGGGAAGCACCGGGTTCCTGGTGCTCGGCGGCGTGTTTCTGTGCATCACGGGCGGCGAAGCGCTATACGCCGATATGGGCCATTTCGGCAAGGGCCCGATCCGCGGCGCCTGGTACGGCATCGTGCTGCCGGCGCTGCTTCTCAGCTACGCCGGGCAGACCGCCTTTTTGATGGACAGGGGAACGGTCACGGGCAATCCGTTTTTTCAAATCGCGCCGACTTGGTCCATTTATCCCCTGGTGGTGCTGGCAACCATAGCCACCATCATCGCCAGCCAGGCCATCATCACGGGCTCGTTTTCCATGACCCGGCAGGCAATGCAGCTCGGCTGGCTGCCGGGTGTTGCGATCCGGCAAACCTCGGATCGCATCTACGGTCAGATCTATGTTCCCGTCGTCAACTGGCTGCTGATGGTGGCAACGATCGCGACGACCATTGCCTTCGGCAGCTCGGATCGGCTCGCGGGCGCCTACGGCACCGCGGTGTCGACTACCATGCTGCTGACCAGCTTTTTGCTGTACCGGGCCATGCGCCATGTGTGGCAGTGGCCGGTCGCCGTCGCGTTCGCCGCCGCCGGCATCTTTGTCGCCGTGGACGGAAGTTTTTTCCTCGCCAATCTTCTGAAGATTGCGGAGGGCGGTTGGCTGCCCTTGAGTTTCGCCGCGGTGCTGTTCGTGATCATGATCACGTGGCGCACCGGAACCAACGCCATTCGCGCAGCGCTCGTGCAATCGCCGCAGGCTGCGGACCGGTTTTTGGCCGATCTCAAGAGCGGCGTGATTCCTCGGGTGGAAGGCACGACGGTTTTCTTGACCAGAAGCACGCAGAAGGTGTCGCGACTCATCATGGATCAAGTGCGTTTCACCGGAGTTTTGCCGCGGCACACCATCGCTCTCAGCGTGATATTCGAGAACATTCCGCGCATCTCGGGCCCGAACTGCAGCGTCATCGACAGCGTCGGCGAGGGCCTGTGGCATGTGGCGGCACGCTTTGGATTTTTCGAAATCCCGGATTTACGTCGAGCTCTCAATCAGGTTCACGGGCTCGACGCGGCGGTCGATTTCGAGGAAGCCCTGTTCGTGGGGACCCGGGACCTCATCGTGCACAAGCCGGAAAACCCAGCCTTCAGAAGCTGGCGCCTGACGCTGTTCGCGTTTCTCTACCGCAACTCGGTGAAAGTGGTCGATCGTTTCAACCTACCGCCCCACAACGTGATCGAGATTGCGAGGCAAATCGAGATCTAGGCTCAACGTCAGCGGCACACGCTGGCAGCCATGCGGTCTACGTTTCGCAGTCGCAAGCCGTCGCCGAACTCGTCAAAAAGGCGGCGAAGAATCTCTCGATGAAGTAGGTTCTTCAGCGCCGGCAGAGGGCCTCTTGCACTGCCGGCGCCTTCCGCGCCCGGGCTCAGAAAGCGGCGCGGGCCACGTTGCATTGACGTGATCGGGAATCGAATTGGGCTATCGAACATCACCGTCCGCTAGCGCTTTGCGGGCTCTGAATGCCGCGACGCAGATTGGCAAGTCGCCGAACATTCTCGGGATCGTTCCGCCAAGGGCGCCACGCATCGAATTGCCATAGTCTTTCCAGAAGCGCTCGCAATATCCGGGATCATTGTTGTGATCCGCCTTGCATTTCGCTATCTCCACATCGCGCAGCGGCTTGATCTTGGCTTCCCGCTCCGCCTCGCACTCAGCTTCGAGCGCCGCGACGCCGCTCGCCTGATCCGCAAAGACGAGGGCTGGGTTCCCCCAGACGACGAGCATGGCTGCGATAGCAAGCCTTCGACGATTCCAAGAAAGCAGCCGCATCCCGTGTCAGCTGATCATTCCAGCGAGACCGCCCCAACCGCCCCTGCCTTGCGCCTGGGCAGCATCGACGACGACCTTCTGGTACTGCCTGAATGTGGCCGCGTCGGCCAGGTCGGTCTTAACGCATTGCAGCAGCATGTTCGAACGTTTGGGGTCCTTCTGCATATCGTGGCTCACCTTCTCGACGGGTCCATACACCTGTGCGTATCCGAAGGTGGTCAGGCCGATCAGTTCACGTCCGGTCACGTTGAATATCCGGTCGATTGCGTCGCTGGGGTTGTAGGATTGGTTGATCACCGCGGCCTGAACCTCAGAGACAAGCTCGAAGTTCACGTGCCCGTGTATCCCGCCCAGTATCCACGCGTCGTTGACGAAGATGCTCCAGTCCTTCTCGCGTAGCACGCTGCCCTTGCCCGAGTGGTCGGTCATGCCGACCTTTTCGATCGCCAGGTCGAGATCACCTATCCGACCAGCGACGAGTCGGTTATTCGTGGGGCTCGCCGCATTGCAGTAAACCTGCCAGCAGATCATCTTTTGAGTTTCGGACAGCGATGCCAGTTCAGACCTGAAGGTGGCTTCCTTGTACATACGAGTGTCTCCGTTTCTGCAGACCCTGACCCGGACGTCAATCGATTTTGCGCTTGGCGGCGCCCACTCACAAGAGTCGAGTCGCGCTCACGCCCCGCTTCCCGTAGGTGCATTGCTATTCTGCTAAATTGGATCTACCCATGCAATCGCGACTCCTTTTCTTGCTCTTAGGCGTCTCCTTGGCCGAAGCCGCGAACGCGGCCGGCGAGGCGGCGATGACGCTTTGCGATGCGGTGGCGGCACAAGTCAAGTCCGCTGCCGCTGATCCGAGGATGGTCCAGCGCCCACCAGGACAGGATTACGACGATTACGACGCGCTACTTGCGCCGATGATTAATTTACCGGCGCCCGAGCTTGCCGACGGTGAACTGTGGGCCAAGGCCAAAAAGTTCCTTGGCGGCGATCAAGACACGGTTGTTGAGCTACAGCACGTGGACGGCCCGGTGTGGCGTTCAGTCCAAGTGGCGGGAACCGCGAACTGCCAAACCGAACGGTTTTTCTCCGTGCGACCGGACGGTGAGCTGAGCGCCTTCGACACCCCTGTGGTCTTCGGGGATCTTTGCTGGAGGAGTTATCGTCATGTCGGCAGAGTCGGCGGACGACCAGCATTGATCGAGCAAGAAGTCCGGGAACATCCTCTTCTAGGGATTGACGTCGAAATTACGCCATGGACGAGCAGTGGGCGGGCGACGTGCCAGGTGGCGATCCGCTTCAACGACGCTTTTCATGTGACCGAGCGGTTTTGCAAGGATCAGTCGGTGTGTCTCGCCGCTGAGCCGCTCGCGCCCAAACTGGCCGAAGCCCTCGCCCGTGCCGACGATGGCACGAGGCTGGCGACCCTTGCGCCATCGCCACCGCAGGTCACGCTGATTGCACTCGACGGTCAAACGCTGATCGCTCGGGTCGGCATCGGTGGCATTGGCTGGCGCGAATTGGGCGATTACTTGATTACGCTGTACAGCAGCGACGGGGACGACCTCGATCCCATCGCAAGCTTCGTGGTAGAACGGAAAAATATCGGACTGCAAAGCGTCACGACATCCGTGCCGAAGCCCTACGTCAACACCCGCTAGATCCCCCAAGAATGGCCGTTACGCTGCACCAACTCGGGCTCAGTGTGTTTCGTGTAGCCGATTTCGTTTGCCACGATGGCTAGCCTGACGCTAGGCTGATTTTATCCGTGGTCGGGTGGGAGCACGCGGCCTCGTACTTCGCCAAAACCGATTCGCACCGATCCGGGTCTTTCGCACCGGCCGCGAAAAATGACCTCATCGCCATCCTCCAGATACGTGCGGTATTCGTCTGGGCCGATCTGAATCGGCCGGCTGCCGCCGACGCTGAGCTCCAACAGCGAGCCGGCCTCTGCGGGAGTCGGTCCGGACTGAGTGCCCGTCCCGAGCAGATCGCCGGCGCGCAAATTGCAGCCGTTGATGGTGTGATGCGCGACGAGTTGCGCGATTGTCCAGAAGGCATGGCGAAAGCTGGTGGAAGAGAGGCGATACGGCGGCTCGTTTCGGCCGCGCATGGCCTCGCTCTGAACCAAGGCTTCGAGCCGGATATCGAACGCCCCGGAGGCGCTGTTGCCGGGCGAATTCAAATACGCCAGGGGCGGGGGGGCGTCTTCGGGCCGCTGCTGCGGCACGCGAAAGGGAGCCAGCGCCTGCAGGGTGACGATCCAGGGTGAAATCGTGGTCGCGAAATTCTTGGCCAAGAAGGGGCCCAGCGGCTGGTACTCCCAGGCTTGCAAATCGCGCGCCGACCAGTCGTTGAGCAGGCACATGCCGAAGATGTGCGCCTCGGCGTCGGCAATCGGCACCGGCGTTCCGCCCAAGTTGCCGTCGCCGACGAAGACCCCAAGCTCGAGTTCGTAATCCAGGCGCCGGCTGGGTCCGACCACGGGTTGCGCCGCGCCCGGCGCAAGCCGCTGCCCCTGGGGTCTGCGGAATATCTGTCCCGACACGCCGATGGAGGAACTGCGGCCGTGGTACCCGATGGGAATCCACGCGTAGTTCGGCAGCAGCGGATTGTCCGGCCGCATCATTCGCCCGACCGCCGTGGCGTGATAAATCGACGTGTAGAAATCGGTGAAGTCGCCGATTTGCGCGGGCAGTGAGTATTGCGCGTCGCGCTGCGCCACCAAACAAGCGCGCAGCGTGTCCTGCAGGCGCGATCCCTGCCGTAGGCCGTCGAACAGCGCGTGGCGCATGGCGCTTTGAACCTGCGGCCCAAGCCGCATCAACGAGTTGAGCGAAGACTGCGCGCCGGCGCGAAACCCTTGTTCGGCCTGAGCCTGGAACACTCCGCGCGCGGCCACGGCGCCGAGGTCGATGATTTGGTCTCCGATCGCAATGCCGCCGCGAAATTCCTCCGCGGAATCGGCGCGGCGGAATACCGCGAAGGGCAGATTTTGGATCGGAAATTCGCAGTCGATCCGATTGGCGGATTCCAGCCAGCAGCGCGCCCGCGGATCGTGCGTCTCATCGAGTAGGGTGGGGTCGGTCACGGATGAGCCGGGTCAAAACGCTTTTTGAGATCGAGCCAACAGGATAGGTAATCATCCTGAAGCGGCGGCAGTCCCTGGAGTGCGCAGCGCGTCGGCTTGATCACCAGCCGGCTCTCGAACATGAACGCCATCGTGTCGGCGATATGCACCGGCACCGAAGTGTCCGCGGCAACGGCCTTATCGAAGGTTGCCGCGTCCGGACCGTGCCCGCTCATGCAGTTATGCAAGGAGGCACCGCCCGGCACGAAGCCTGTGCTCTTGGCGTCGTATACGCCGGATATCAAACCCATGTACTCATTGGCCACATTGCGGTGGAACCACGGCGGACGAAAGGTGTTTTCCATCGTCAGCCAGCGCGGCGGAAACACCACGAAGTCAACGTTGCCCGTGCCCGGCGTCTCGCTTGGGCTTTGCAGCACCGAGAATATCGACGGGTCCGGATGGTCGAACGAAATCGAACCCATGGCGTTGAAGCGCCGCAGGTCATATTTGTAAGGTGCGTAATTTCCGTGCCACGCCACCACATCCAGCGGTGAATGATCCATGTGCGCAACCCAGAGACGGCCCAGGAACTTTCCGATCAACTCGCAGGCAACGTCGAGGTCTTCAAAGCGTGCGCGAGGCGTCAGGAAATCCCGCGGGTTGGCGAGCCCGTTGGAGCCGATGGGTCCGAGATCCGGCAGCTTGAACGGTGCGCCGAAATTTTCACAAACGTAACCGCGTGCGACGTCCGTGATTAAATCGACCCGGAACCTCAATCCGCGCGGGATGACGGCGATTTCCTGCGGCTCGACGCGTACGCGTCCGAGTTCCGTATCGAGCGTGAGCGCGCCAAGCTGCGGCACGACGAGCATCTCGCCGTCGGCACTGTAAAAAAATCGCCGGCGCATCGATTGATTGGCGGCATAGACATAGATGGCGCATCCGGAGTGAATCTCGGGCGATCCATTCCCGCCAACCGGCACGAGTCCGTCGATAAAATCGGTCGGCTCGACGGGCAGCGGCAAGGGATCCCAGCGCAGTTGGTTCGGGGATATCGGCACATCGTTCGCCGGTTCGTCGATGCGCGCGTGTGGCCGGCTCTGAAACGGCCGGTGCGTCACCGCGGGGCGAATGCGGTACAACCACGAGCGGCGATTGGCGTGGCGCGGCGCGGTGAATGCCGTACCCGAGAATTGTTCTGCGTACAATCCATAGGGACAGCGCTGCGGCGAATTTCGCCCCCGCGGCAGCGCGCCGGGCAGCGCTTCGGTGGCAAACTCATTGCCGAAGCCGCTTTGGTATCCGGGCTCGTCGGTTTGGGGCACGATTTCGCTCACAAAAATTCCTGGGTCTGCGGGCCTGCGATGGCTCGCAGTCTATTATATTGGCGCCAATATTCGGGAAATGAGCATATGGTCAAGGTTAGTCGATCGGATCAGGCGGCGCTCGAGGAGGCCGACATCAAGGGTCGGATTGTGTCCTTCATGCGGGGTGCTTCCACCGAAATCACGCCGTCAGAGGAGAGCCGCCTGCCGGAACTGGCTCGCGTACTGCCGGCCGGCACGGCCGTCTACATAGCGCACACGCCGAATGCCAGCTTCGATCAGGTAATCCATACGGCACTCGCGGTGCGGCGCGCCGGGTTTCTCGCGACGCCGCACATTGCCGTGCGGCGCGTGCCGAACGCGCAGATACTGCGCGCCGCACTGGCGCAATTGCGCGGCGAGGGCATCGAGCACATTTTGCTGATCGCCGGCGACGCACCGCGGCCCATCGGCGAGTATTCCGGCACATTGGATGTGCTCGAATCCCGGGTGCTGGAGGAAACCGGGATCACCCGGATCGGTGTCGCCGGACATCCGGAGGGCCACAACGCGGTACCGATCCCCTTGCTGTGGGAGGCGCTCGAAGCCAAGCAGGCATTTGCCGCGCGCACGGGAGTGAGCATGCACATCGTCACGCAGTTCGGTTTCAATGGCGGCTCGTTCAGCCCATGGGCGCGCGAACTCGCGCGCCGACGGGTTCACTTGCCCGTGCGCGTGGGTATTGCGGGTCCCGCGCCGATTGCAAGGCTGGTGCATTTCGCGATCCAGTGCGGCATCGGCGCGTCGGTGCGCGCCTTGACTCGCACTCTTGGCGCGGCGGCCCATGCTGGCGGTCTGGCAACCAGCCCGGATCAACACCTGCTGGCGCTCCTCGGGGCCCCCGTCCCAGCCCAAATCGTCGCGCCGCATTTTTTCGCCTTTGGCGGTGCTCTGGAGACGGCGCGGTGGATGCAGAAAGTCGCCGCGGGCGCGTTCGAGGTCGACACGCGAGCCGGACTCTTAAGGACCGTGGGCTAGGCGATCGGCGGGCCTTGCCGCTTTGAGTCCTTGCGCGGCCCGCCCGGCGCGCCGACATTTTGTTTGGAGTTTCTCCTACAGAAAGCGGGACTGGAAATGTGGACAATCACCCGCCGTGGGTGACCTGCAGGAAACGGTATTGGCGGTGCACGCCAGTGCCGACGGCTATTGGTATATCGGCGCCGGCAGAAGCATCGCCGAAGGGCCCTGCCGCAATCCGGATCAGCTACAGCAGCGAAGAACTGGACGCCGGCGACTTGCACCCACTGCGCTGGCAGCAAGCATGGAGCAGGCTCGCCCACGGCGGCGCTCGTTGAATCAAGGTCAAAACCTGAGCGGACTTAAGGTCAATCCTGCGCGTGGGGGCCGAGGAAATTCACCAGGGGCTCGCCGCGTCGGGCATTCTCGGCGACCACCTTGAGAGCGACCAGCGTGGGCGTCGCCATGATAATTCCGGCAACGCCCCAAAAAAGTCCGCCGAACCACAACCCCAGGAACACCAGCATGGGATTCAAGCGCAGCCGCCGACCAACGAGCAGAGGCTGCACGAACTGTCCTTCGATGGTGGCCAGAGCCAAGTAGCTGCCGGCCACCGCGAGGACGCGGCCCAATCCGTCGTATGAGACGATGGCCACCAGCGTCAATACGATCAATGTGGTGGTCGCGCCGACATAAGGAATGAAGTTGAAAATTCCGGCCATGGCACCCCAGAGGACCGGGCTCGGCATGCCGCACCACATCATGGCGACTGCCGTGGCGACTCCCAGTCCCACATTGATCAACGCCGTGGTCACGTAAAACCGGCCGACCTCTCTGCGCACCTTTTCGATCACGTCGAGGATATGGGCGGAATTCAGGTCGCTGGCGAATGCGGAGGTCATTCGTGCGAGCATCGGCGGACCGCCAGAGAGCAAAAATAACGTGAGAATGATCACGGTGACGCTGGAAAGGACAGCGTCGCGTGTCGCATCCAGCAGCATGACCGGCCCACTTACTTCGGGAACGGACACCGTCGGCTGCGGTGTGTCACGAGTGGAGCTGCCGATGCTGCCGGCGGAACTGCGCAGGGCGTCGACCCGGCCCATGATCTGCTCCAAGGGCCGAATTTTCTTCTCGATGACCCGCAGCGTGTGCGGCGCCGCGGCAAACCACTGCTGCGCGGGGGCTGAGAGGAAATCCACCAACGCGGCGAAGGTGCCTAAAATCACGATCAAGAGCACTGCCGCGCTGACACTGCGCGGCACCCGCCAGCCATGCAGCGCTTCGACCGGACCGGAAAGCACGAGAGCCAACAGCAGCGCCAAGGCGATGGGTATGAACGCGAAGTGTGCAAAATACAGCAGTAGGCCAATGGCGCCCGCCAGCAACGCTTTGACGGATTTCACCGCGCGCTGCTCATGGCTTTCAGAAGCCGATAGGTGAACTCGACGCTCTCATCGAAGGCTTGGACACCGATTCGCTCATCCCGCCCGTGCGCGCGATTTTCATCGACGTCCTGCCACACACCGCTGATGTCGTAGCTGACCATGCCGGCATTGCGGGTTTGCCGGTCGTCGCTGAATCCGGTCGCCATGGTGGGGATGATCGGCACATTGGGCCACATCGAATGCGCCAGCGCCGCCACCTTGTTCATGAGCCGGGGTGTGGGAGGCGATTCCGGGCTCACGATGGGCGGTGCATCGAGCGTAACGCGGATGGCGGGATCGGCGAGGGTGGCGATGAGCAGCGTGCGCACATTGTCGCTCGAGTCTCCCGGCAGCATCCGGCACTGCACGGTGGCCCTGGCGCGCTGCGGCAGCGCATTCTCCGCGTGACCGCCGGAAATCAAGGTGGCAACGCAGGTGGTGCGCAGCTGCGCGTTGAGGCGCACGTTTTGACTCAGGCGCTCCGCCGCGGCGAGGTCGGGCGGCTGTTTAGCGACCGCGTGCATGTCCGACGCGGTCGGCCCGCTCTCGAGAGCGCCGAGCTGGTCAAAACTCGCCCGCGTGGTTGCCGTGAGCATCACCGGAAACTTGAAGGCTTCGAGACGGCCGAGGCCCGCCGCCAGCCGATAAATCGCGTTGTCGGGGCCGGGAAGCGAACCGTGGCCGCCCGGGCTCGTGGTCTCGAGCGTGAAGGTAACGTAGGTCTTTTCGCTGGTTCCCACTTCAAAGAACTGGCGCCGGCCGTTCTTCGTGTTGCCGCCGCCGCCGTCGAGATTGACGACCAACGCCGCGTCGATCAGGTCACGATGCTCCTTGAGGAGAAAGGCCGGACCATTGGCATCGCCGCCGGCTTCTTCGTCCGCGGTGAATGCGACGATGACATCGCGATCCGGAACGAATTTCTCACGCTTCAATCGGATCAAGGATTCGGCCAGAGCCGCGTCCCCATCCTTCATGTCGATGGTGCCGCGGCCGTAGAACCAGCCTTCTTGCTGCGTCAACTTGAACGGGTCGACCGACCAGTCCTCGCGTTTGGCTTCCACCACATCCAGGTGACCCAGGAACAGCACAGGATCGCGGGAGTGTTTGCCGCGGTAGCGAACCACGACGTTGCCCTTCGTCGGGTGATCGGGCGGCGCCAGAAAAACCACATCGCCTGCCGCAAAGCCCGCGCTCAACAGCCAGCCCTGGATGGCTTTCGCGGCATCCGTGGAGCCGTGCGAGTGGGTGGTGTTGATTTCCACCAATCCCTTCAGCATGTCGCGGGCAAGCTGCTGATCGGCAGGCGGTGGGAGAGGCGGCGCCGGGGACGCCCACAGGGCCGTCGCGGCGGCCAGACCCAAGGTCAGCGTCAATCCACGCATTGAAATCTCCCCGTTCTTGCAGTTCACTAGCCAGCATAACGGATTCACGAATGAACAGCAGCAGACTCGAAGCCTTCAGCGATGGCGTCATCGCCATCATCATCACCATCATGGTGTTGGAGCTCAAGGTGTCGCGCGGCGCCAACGTCGCTGCGCTCGCAGCCTTGATCCCCAACTTCTTGAGTTACGTACTGAGCTTCATCTACGTCGGCATCTATTGGAACAATCACCACCACATGCTGCACACCGTCGAGGAGGTGACGGGGCGGATTCTGTGGGCGAACCTGCATCTCTTGTTCTGGCTCTCATTGTTTCCCATCACGACGGCTTGGATCGGGGAGAATCACTTGGCCGCGGCGCCCTCGGCGCTCTATGGACTCGTGCTGCTGATGGCTGCCATTGCCTATTGGATATTGCAGCAAGTGATCATCGCCGCGCAGGGCCCGGAGTCGCTTCTGAAGAAGGCGGTCGGCGCCGATTGGAAGGGTAAACTGTCGCCCATTCTTTACTTGATCGGCATGGCCGCCGCATTTCACGCTCCCTGGATCGGCCAGGGTCTTTATCTTTTGGTGGCTCTGCTGTGGTTGGTGCCGGATCGCCGTATTGAAAGCGTGCTGGTTCAAAAATGAAAAGAGAGTCCCGCTTGAACCGACGTCACGGAAATCGTCGTGTCGTATCCGCTTCCATTCGAGTTGCGGTGTATCCATCCGTTGGAGAGCAACCCGAGGCTGACTCCAAGGTTGGGCGTAAACTTGTAGCCGATCGAACCGCCCAGAATCCCTTGTACGATCGAGCTCGTTCCGCTCGGGCCCCCAAGCACGGCGATCCCCGCATCGGCCGTTGAATACCATCGGCCCGCAAAAGGCCAGATAAATCCGCCTTTGAGGCCGCCGCCGTTGTAGGTGACGGATGGGCATGATCCGCCGCAAAGACTATAGGAATCGACCCTCGGGCGAAACGTCGTGTAGATCGCTTCCGCATACCAGGTGGAACTCCTGCCGGAGTTGCCCAGAAAGCCGAGCCCCGCGGTACCCTGGTTGATGCGGATATTGCCGTCATTCGCATTCACCCTGTCGGTGTTGTAAGTGGCGTCAAACATGAAGCCGCCCTTGGCGACGATGCGAATCGCGGCGCCGCCGCCGCCGCCGTTTGCGCTGTTCGAGGTGTAGTCGTCGAAATAACCGTAGCCGTTGTAATAGTAGTTCGACACGCGCAAAGCCGATCCATTCGCATGGATGTTCAAAAAACTGTTCGGATAAATGTCATCGGCCTGCGAGGACATGGAAGCCATCAACGCCAAAGCGGCTGTCCCGCCCGCCAATCCAATGTTTTTACGCATTACGGTCCCTCTTTATGTTGGGTGATATTACTCGGTTCGCGTGCGGAGTTCCCGGCCCCGGACGCCGCCGGCGCGCTCCTCGGGTCGAGGTGGGCGATAATCAGCGTGCGCGCCTGATCAGGGCTCAATCCGCCCTGGGCTGGCCTCATAAGTTCCAGGTAGTGGCAGGAACCGGAACGCGTCCGGATCGGAATCCATTGATGAAAGAAGTGCCGCTCGACCGGCCGCAACTCCGCGATCTCCTCGTACCTCAGCATGGGATACATGTAATGCCCGCTGGTCGGCATGCCGCCGCGGAGGCGCGCCTCGCCCAGGATCGCATGCTCGGCAATGAGCAACTTCTTGCCGCTCGTGTAGTCGGAGCGGCCGAGCTTCAATCCGCGGCAGTCCGGCGCGTCGTTGGTTACCCACATGAAGAGCCCATAGCCGGCGAGGACCGCGCCTGCGCCGGCGAGCTGAACAGCGTGCTCCGCCGCTGCCCGTTCTTCCTCCTCCGCAGCGAGGATGTCGCGCCCGCCGGCGTCGGGACAGTTGCGATTTTCGAGGGTGCAATTCTTTTCCTCGAAGTCAACGTTCGACACGACACCCGCGCTGTCGAAGTGGATGATCGCGCGGCGAGCGGTTTCCCAGTCTCCCAACTTGCTGACTGAGGACGCGGAGCCGTAGCCCATGCCGACTGCAACGAACAATTTCCAGCCCATGCCTCCACGTCCGACGCGCGAGCTGTAGGCGAACCAGCGGTCGCGATCGGCGCGGCCATCCGGCTCGCCCAGGAGCAATAGAATCTCGGTACGCGTGGTTTGCCCGGGAACAATCCGTGCGGGCAGGTCCTTCGACACTTCGGCCCGCGAAACCTGCGCCGGGCCGGAAGACCGCGGCATGGGAAAGGGAAGGACGACGCAGCCCTGCAGCAGAGCGCAGGAAAGAATGAGAAGCGCGACGGGGCCCGCGCTAGCGCGGATTCTGCGGAAGCCGAATGGGGACCATCCGGTGCTCGTACAAGTCGCCGGTATCGTCAAAAGCAAGAACCAAATCATAGTTGACCCCCTTCCATCCCCGGAACTTCGTCTCGGGCACAACGTAGTAGTCGGCTTTGTCCTGGCGCAGCCGGTAGGTCAGAACGCGATCGTCCTCGAAACTGGCGGTGGCGGGTCCCCACTTTGCGCGGATTTGATCGCGCGTGATCGAATGGTGCTCGATGAAATCGAGTGACACTGCCCGCGGCGGCGGCGTGGATGCACAACCGGCCAGCGTCATGACACAGCCTGCAGCAACCCAACGCTGACATCTCACCCGGGCTCGATTGTCGGCACGATCACCTGGCAACATATCGGTTTGCGCTCCTTCGTGTTCAATGCTTTGATCCATCGCCACATGATTCAGCGTACGCGCGCCAAGAGGCCGTGCAAGATCGGTCGGCTGGGTATCACAACCCGATACTCTCGGTAGCCTGGGCTGGGACTTCAGCCGCGACGATGGTGCAGAGCGGCCGCGACCGCCCCTTCGGGCAGGCCGGCGCGGTTTATGCGATGCTTGGGGTTTGCCGGGAGAACAAGGGCTGGACTATGGCGAATGGGACCTTTCATTGGGACGATCCGCTGCTGCTCGACGAGCAGTTGACGGACGAAGAGAAAATGGTGCGAGATGCCGCGCGCGACTATTCGCAAGGGCAGCTGGCGCCGCGGATACTCGACGCATTTCGCCGCGAGCATACGGATCCCGGAATTTTCAAAGAAATGGGCGAACTGGGATTGTTGGGCGCCACCGTCCCCGAGGAATTTGGCGGCGGCGGCCTCAATTACGTCAGCTACGGGCTCATCGCGCGCGAGGTCGAGCGCATCGATTCGGGATATCGATCCATGATGAGCGTGCAGTCCTCGCTCGTGATGCTGCCGATCGAGCGTTTCGGCACGCAAGTTCAAAAACAAAAATACTTACCCGGCTTGGCGCGCGGAGAAGCGATCGGTTGCTTCGGCTTGACGGAGCCCGATCATGGGTCGGATCCCGGCAGCATGATCACCCGCGCACGCCGCGCCGCCGGCGGCTATCGCTTGTCGGGCGCCAAAACGTGGATTTCCAATAGCCCCATCGCGGATGTCTTCGTCGTGTGGGCAAAGACCGACGATGACGTGATTCGCGGCTTTATTCTCGAAAAAGGCTGGAAGGGCCTGACAGCGCCGGTAATACACGGCAAGGTCGGATTGCGCGCGTCCACCACCGGACAGATTCTCATGGATGAGGTGTTCGCGCCCGAAGAGAACCTGTTGCCGGATGCGACGGGCCTCCGGGGACCATTCACCTGCCTCGATTCGGCGCGCTACGGCATCGCCTGGGGCGCGCTCGGCGCGGCCGAGAGCTGCTGGCATACGGCGCGCCAGTATGTGCTGGATCGAAAACAATTCGGCCGTCCGCTCGCCGCCAATCAACTGGTCCAAAAAAAGCTGGTCGACATGCAAACCGAGATCGCCTTGGGATTGCAGGCGTGTCTGCGTCTCGGACGCATGAAGGATCTGGGAATCGCCTCCGTGGAGATCACCTCCATGCTCAAACGCAATTCCTGCGGCAAGGCGCTCGATGTGGCGCGGGCTGCACGCGACATGCTGGGCGGCAACGGAATTTCGGATGAATTCGGCGTGATTCGCCACCTCGTGAATCTCGAAGTGGTGAATACCTATGAGGGCACGCACGATATTCACGCGCTCATCTTGGGAAGGGCGCAGACCGGAATTCAGGCCTTCACCTAGTACACCTTCAAGGATAGGCGCACCTTCTAGGGATAGGCACACCTTCTAGGGATAGCCCGCGGACGCCGCGCCCGATACTCGGGGGACTCGCAAGGCAGGCTTCAGGCCGAGCTCCCATGTCACAGTGGTGGGACCATCGACGTTCAAGGTCACCTGCCGGGCCGTCGTCTCTTCACCCTGTGCCATGCCCGGATGCCAGACGCGTACCGAGTAGTCGCCCGGCGGCAAGTTATCGATGGTTGCTGTCCCCGCGACTTCGGTCTTCGCGAAGAACGGAGTGTCGGACACATAAATGTAACCCACCATCCAATCGTGAATGTTGCAGCCCAGGACCACGACTCCCGGCTTGTCGAAGACGACCGGCGGGGCGTCAGTGCCGGTGTACAAGGGCAGCTCGAATTTCTTCGCGGCAGAGAACGAATAGACCTGGTGACGGATATGATCGCTATTGGGAAACCGCACCCTCGATCCGACGAACACCGTCTTCACATAGGGCACGAACTGCTTGTCCACTTGATCGACGGCATCCTGCGGCGGCTTCGCGTGCTGCGCGTTTCTCGGGTCCAAGGGAGTGGCCAGAATGACGGCATCCGCCACCAGCTTTCCATGATGATCTTTCACCAGGGCGTGCAACTCCGCGCCCTGTCCCGGCATTGCGCACCAGACGAGCGTCAGACCGGCCGCTGCGGCGAGGAATCTGTTCATTAGAATTGGTAGTCCCAGGTGATTTGCGGCATCGACTTGGTGTAGTTGTTGCCGCCGGCCGCGTGCGTCTCCAAACGCGTGAATCCCCACCCGAGCAGGTTGTGCGGAGTAGGGGAATAGTTCATTCCCACCCGAAACCCGTAAGTCGTTCCGGTCAGCCTGTACGCATACTCGTCGGGTCCGAAAGCCGGGTCTTCAGCGAGCGCCAGGGACGATGTGTAGACCCCTAAGCCGGGCGACGTGGTCGACACCACATCGCCGTGGCGGGCCAGCAAGCCAAGCACCAGGAAAGTGCTTTCATTCAATGAATACTCCAGATTGGCCGCGACGTTGTGACTGTTCTGGCTGAACGCGTCGCCGGACAGCCCGGGCACCTCTTGCACTGCCGTGCGTGCCGCCCGGCGCTCGTAGGCGTATTCGGCCCAGAGGTTCCAGCGCTCGTCGATGCGCCGGCCCGACGCGAGCGACGCGCGGTAGACCCAGGCATTGCGGTAACTGTCGTCGTAGCTCGACCGCGCCACCGATACTCCGGCGCGCGCCCACGGAACGAAGGCGCCCAGCCCCCATTTCTTTTTCAACATGAAGAGGCCTTCAAGCGACACATTGCTCAGCCCGGTGAGCCGGTGATAGGACTCGCCGTTCAAGTCCCCGCCCACCGTCACACTGTAGCTCTCGTCCAGGGGAAACAGCCGAAACATCGAGAGCCGCGCGCCGAGGATCGTGTCTGCGACGATATCGTCCCGGTACTCTGCGTTGCCGACATTGTTATCGTGACGCAGACCGGCCTCCGCGCCGAAAATCCAATCGCTACGTGCCGCGTAGGGCATTGCACCAAGAACGATGAGAGCCGCATATGCGCCGAGCGTCGCCGCAGTTGCGTGGCCGCGGTCCAATGCTTGCCCTGCGAGGGCATTCCGTTGCACATGACGTCGCACGGCTCATATTATGCAGCCCGCCGGGTCGGCGCGTACGCTAAATGCGCCGTCAGGCGGACTGCGCAGTCACTGCCGCCGGCACGCTGCCGCTAATGCGAACCTGGCAGCTGCTCCCCCTGAGTAATCAGGCAGGCGTGGCGGCTGCCGCTGACATAAATCCACAACCAGCTCAGGGCGACGGCGAGTCGATTGCGCACGCCGATCAGGAAATAAATATGGGCAAGTCCCCAAATCCACCAAGCGAGCCAGCCGCGCAGCTTGATCCAGCCAAGATCGATGACGGCCGCGCGCCCGCCGATGGTGGCCAGATTGCCGGAATGCCGGTAGCGAAAGAATCGCGGCGCGGTGTTGCCTTTCAGGCGCAAGCGGATGGTGCGGGCGACATGGATACCTTGCTGCTTCGCCGCGGGCGCGATTCCCGGCACCGCCTTGCCATGCCAGGCATTGAGGGTCGCGGTGTCGCCGATCACGAATATTTCCGGATGTCCGGGTGCGGTGAGGTCGGGTTCCACCTGCGCACGTCCGGCATGATCGGCCGGCAGCCCTGCCCAAGCGGCGGCGGCCGACGCGCGAACGCCCGCGGCCCAGAGTATGACTCTTGCCGCGAGCGCAACATCGCCATAAATCACGCCATGGTCGCTGCATTCGCGCACGGCAGACCCAAGTTGAACCTCGACTCCCAGGCGCTCGAGCGACATGTGGGCGTAGGCAGAGAGGTCCTCGCTAAAACTCGGCAGAATGCGCGGACCGGCTTCGATCAGCACCACGCGGGCCTGGCGCGTGTCGATGCGCCGATATTCCCGGGGCAGATTCTGGTGCGCAAGTTCGGCGATCGCGCCGGCCAATTCCACCCCGGTGGGTCCGCCGCCGACGATCACGAAAGTGAGCAGCGCGGCGCGGCGCTGCGGATCGGCCTCGAGCTCGGCGCGTTCGAGGGCCAACAGAACCCGCCGGCGGATCGAGGTGGCGTCTTCCAATGTTTTGAGGCCCGGCGCGTGCGATTCCCATTCGTCGTGACCGAAGTAGGCGTGTCGAGCGCCCGTGGCCAATACCAGAGTGTCGTAATCGACGGTGCCGCCTTCTTCGAGCAGCACCGTGCGGTTGCGCGTGTCGACTCCCGTCACGACGCCGAGCAGCGTCGTTACATCTGCGCGTTTGCGCATCAGGTGGCGAATGGGCCAGGCTATTTCCGAGGTCGCGAGCGACGCCGTGCCGACTTGATACAGCAGAGGCTGAAACAAATGATGATTGCGCTGGTCGACGATGGTGATCTTGACATCGGCTCCGGCGAGGGCCTGCGCGACGCCCAAGCCGCCGAAACCGGCGCCGACGATGAGCACGCGATGCGTCATGGCGTCGTCACGGTATGGCCGGCGGCGATCCATGCATCGAGTCCGCCGTGCAAGGGACGGACTCGCTTGAAGCCGTGATTCATCAGAATTTTGGCGACACGGGCCGCGGATGCTTCGCTCGGACAGGTGCAATACAGGATGATGTCCCGGTCGCGCGGCAATTCCTTGAGGTGGTGGGCCACGTCCGGCAGGGGAACATGCAGCGCGCCGGGAATCCACCGCGGCTCGAGCTCTCGCGCGGTGATCGAGCGCACATCGATGATCAGGGGCGCCGCGCCGCGCTGGATGAGAGCATAGAGATCGGGGACGCTGATCCGCGCCATGCGCAGGAACTTGAAGAAGCGGCTCCGCTCCCACCACTTGTACGCAATATAGGCGGCCAGCAATATCACGACGCCGGCACCGACGATGCTGCCGAACTCGCTCAAGTGCTCGAGCAGCCGCGCGATCTGAGATTTGAACAGCATGCCGGCGCCGAGGGCGGTTCCCACCCAGAGACACGCGGCGCCGGTGCTCAACAATATGAATCGCAGCCAGCCGATGCGCATGGCGCCCGCCAGCGGCGGTGCGATGATCGCCAATCCGGGAATGAATTTCGCGATGACGAGCGAGTTGACGCCCCAGCGTTCGAAGCGGGTTTGCGTTTGACTGACGCACGAATCGGGTTCCAAGGAGATTTTGCACAGGGTTTTGAGGACCCGGATGCCGTATTTCTGTCCGATCAGGTACCAGCCGCAGTCGGCGGCGAGGCAGGCGATCACCGACCAGACGAACAGCGCCGGCAGCGACATTTGTCCGTCCGCGGCGATGGCGCCGGCGACGACGAGGGTCGGGACCGCGGGTACGGGAAGTCCTATTTGATCGAGGAGCACGTTGCCCGCCACGATCATCGGGCCGTATTGACCTAGTCCAAAGATGAGCGGGCTCGTCACGGGAGTAGACCGTCAATCCGCCGCGAGCGCCGGGCGCTGCGGCGCGCCGGCACGATGCTCGATATTGGGAAGGAACGCGGCCACCACGCCGAGCAGCGGCAAGTACGCGCAGATGCGATACACGAACTCGATGCCGTGTTGGTCGGCGAGTCCGCCGAGCACCGCCGCGCCGATACCGCCGAAGCCGAAGGCGAGTCCGAAGAACAAGCCGGACACGGCGCCCACCTTGCCGGGCATCAGTTCTTGAGCGAACACGACGATGGCCGAGAAAGCCGAGGACATTATCAATCCGATGAGAAAGCTCAAGATGCAGGTCCAGGTCAAGTCGACGAACGGCAGGATCATCGTGAACGGCGCCACGCCCAGGATGGATACCCATATGACGCGTTTGCGCCCGATGCGGTCGCCCAAGGGACCGCCGAACAGGGTGCCGAGCGCCATCGCGAGCAGAAATACGAACAGATAGATCTGCGCCGACTGCACCGAAAGTTGAAATTTTTCGATCAAATAAAAACTGAAATAACTCGTGATGCTGGCGACATAGAAAAATTTCGAGAAGAGCAGCGTTACGAGAATGCCGATCGACCACGCGACCCGGTCCTTGGGTACGGGCCCCGCTACCGCGGGCCGGCTGCGGGAGCCGCCGGAGCGATCAAGATGCTGGCGTTTGTACCAACCGCCCACGTTCGCCAGCACGACGATGGCGAGCAGGGCGGCGAGCATGAACCAGGCGAGACTTGCCTGCCCGTGCGGAATGATGATCCAGGCCGCGAGCAACGGACCCATCGCGCCGCCGGCATTGCCGCCAACCTGGAAAATCGATTGCGCCAGGCCATGGCGACCGCCCGACGCCAGCCGGGCGATTCGCGAGGATTCAGGATGAAACACCGCAGAGCCCGTCCCGATGAAAGCGGCGGCCGTCAACACGCTCGCGTAATTCGGCGCAAAGGCCATCATCGCCATGCCGATCAAAGTGAAGCCCATGCCTAAGCTGAGGGAGTACGGTTTCGGATGCTTGTCGGTGTAGACGCCGATGGCCGGCTGCAGGACGGATGCGCAGATCTGATACGTCAGGCTGATCACGCCGATCTGCGCGAAATTCAATTGAAATTCGCCCTTGAGCAGCGGATAGATCGCGACGATCAGCGATTGCATCATGTCGTTGAGAAAATGGGAAAAGCTGAGGGCGCCCAGAACTTTGAAGCGCGTCTGCGCGGCGGGCGCGGCGTGCGAATCGGCGCTGAAACTCTTGTCCATAAACCCGTACCCTACTAGTAAGAAGCTCTTCTATCCACAAGGATTGTAGGGACGGTGTTTCATGCGGCCTGGGGAGTCACGTGCACTTCGCAGCCCAAATCGTTGAGTCTGCGCACCAACCGCAGGATGGCTTTGGATCTGTCACGGCTGGAGAAGTGCTCTGCCCCCAGGTCGTGGTACGGCATACCGTTCTTCAACATGTGATAAGCGGCAGTGAGCATCGAGGCGGCGACTGCGAGGATAGCTTTTTTGGCACCTCGGCGTGAGCGTAAGCGGTGGAACTGGGCCTGAAGGTAAGTGTTCTTGGCGCGCACGGCGGCCCACGCGGCGGTGACCAGGGCGGTTTTAAGCCATGGGGCACCCTTGCGTACGCGACTCGAGCGGCGTTTGCCGGCACTTTCGTCGCTGCGCGGACAAAGCCCTGTCCAGGAGATCAAATGGGCAGCCGTGGGAAAGCGCGACATATCGACGCCGATCTCCGCCACCATGACTTGCGCGGTCAGATCGCTGACACCGGGCAGAGTCGTCAGGAGGCGAGCGCGTCCCGACACCACAATCGAGATATGCCTCAAATTCTCCGCTCTGTCCATGCTCTACGCTTCATCCAACGGGGTCGCGCAAAGCGCGATGGAGAACTAGCTACTTCGCAGTCTGTCCTGAGAGAATGCCTCGATGGATCGCTTCGCGCCCTATGTCTTTCTCCGCGACCTCACGTCCCGCTGGGACGTGCTGGCGTTCATCGTCGTGATTGGGCTGATCGCCTTCTTGGGCGAGACATCGCGGGGTCTGTTCGCCCCGCTGTCCCAGCTCGACGTGACGCCGCTGTCGCTCGATCCGATTCATTTGCCCGAGTACGCGGCGCGCACCACGTTCCGCATGTTCGCGGGGCTCGTCCTCTCGCTGGTGTTCACTCTGACATATGCCACCTGGGCGGCCAAGAGTGAGCGGGCCGGCAAGCTGCTGGTGCCGATCCTGGATGTCCTGCAGTCGGTGCCGATTCTTGGTTTCATTTCAATTACCGTCGTATTCTTCATGTCCCTGGCTCCCGGCCGGGTGCTTGGCGCCGAATTCGCGGCCATCTTCGCCATATTCACCAGCCAAGCCTGGAACATGGCCTTTAGCTTCTATCAATCGCTGCGAACGATTCCGATCGAACTGAGCGAGGCGTCCGAGTCGTTCCGCCTGTCGCCGTGGATGCGATTCTGGCAGCTGGAGGTGCCTTTCGGCATGCCGGCGCTCATTTGGAACATGATGATGTCCATGTCCGGCGGGTGGTTCTTCGTCGTTGCCTCCGAATCGATCAGCGTCGGACGTACCACCGTCGCGCTGCCGGGCGTCGGCTCCTATATCGCACTCGCCATTGCACAGAAGAATCTGGTCGCCATCGCTTGGGCGATTGCCACCATGCTGATCGTGATTCTGCTGTACGACCAATTGCTGTTTCGGCCGCTGGTGGCGTGGGTGGATCGCTTCCGCGTCGAACAGGAGCCCGGGGTCCGAGTGCCCGACTCCTGGGCGCTCACCATGATGCGCCGCTCGCGATTGATTCAAGCGGCGACCGTGGCGTTTCATTCAGCCGTGCTGTGGACCAGCCGGGCGGTCAAGCGCACCGATGAGCCGAGACTCAAGGCGGCGGCGGCACCCCGGCGAAGTTTGGATCTCCTGTGGGTGTCGCTGATTGCCGCGGCCGTGGTGCTCGGTCTTTGGCACATCGTCGCGGTCCTGATCAATTCCACCACCTTGCGGGAGGCTCTGCGGGTGTGCGGACTGGCGTCGCTCACCATGTTGCGGGTATTCATTTTGATTGCCCTCGCCAGCCTCGTGTGGGTACCGATCGGAGTATGGGTGGGCATGCGGCCGCGTGCGGCGCAGATTGTTCAACCCATTGCGCAGTTCATGGCCGCATTCCCGGCGAACCTGCTGTTTCCCATCGCGGTGTACGGCATCGTCGTCTGGAACCTCAATCCCGACATTTACCTGAGTCCGCTGATGATTTTGGGGACTCAATGGTACATTCTGTTCAATGTCATCGCGGGGGCGTCGGCCATACCGGCGGAGATGCGCTACGTCGCCTCGAATTTTGGGGTGACGGGTTGGCTGTGGTGGCGCAAGGTCGCGTTGCCGGCGATTCTGCCGTTCTACGTCACGGGAGCCATCACGGCGTCCGGCGGTTCCTGGAATGCCGCCATCGTCGCCGAACTGGCCACTTGGGGGGATACTGAAGTCCAGGCGAGAGGACTGGGGTCTTACATCGCGGAGGCGACGACCGCCGGGGACTTTCATCGGATCGTCTTGGGGATTGCCACCATGAGCCTGTTCGTTGTCATCATCAACAGGCTGTTCTGGCGGCCTTTGTACTATCACGCCGAGCGCAAGTACCGATTGACTTAAGGAGCCCAGACTGTGGCGATGAACAGCTCGACGTTATTGCAGTGTACCGATGTGCGCAAGGCGTTCCCCAAGCCGGACGGTGCGGAACTGCTGGTGCTCGAGGGAATGAATCTCGAGTTGCGAGAGGGCCAGATCGTCGGGCTGCTCGGGCGCTCCGGCTCGGGCAAGTCGACCTTGTTGCGGCTGATTGCGGGACTCGCGGAGCCGACTGCCGGTCACCTGCGCTATATGGGCAAACCGATTTCGGGCCCGGCTCCCGGCATCGCCATGGTATTCCAGAGCTTTGCGCTGTTTCCATGGCTGACGGTATTCGAAAACGTTGCGCTGGGACTCGAAGCACAGCGGATGCCGAGAGCGGATATCCGCAAACGATCCCTGGCGGCGATCGACCTCATTGGTCTTGACGGATTCGAGTCCGCTTATCCGCGCGAGCTGTCGGGCGGTATGCGGCAACGAGTGGGTTTCGCCCGTGCCCTGGTGGTTCATCCGAACATTCTGCTCATGGACGAGCCGTTTTCGGCGCTGGACGTGCTGACGGCGGAGACGCTGCGAACCGATTTCCTGGATTTGTGGGCGGAAGGCCGAATGCCCATCAAGGGCGTCATTCTGGTCACCCATAACATCGAAGAGGCGGTGTTGATGTGCGATCGCGTCCTGGTATTCGGCAGCAATCCGGGCAGGATCTTGAGCGAAATCAAGGTCTCGCTGCCGCAGCCGCGCAACCGCCTCGACCCGAGTTTTCGCGAGCTGGTGGAACGCATTTATGTGGAGATGACGGCGCGTCCGCAAGGGGGCCCCAGCGCCCGCCAGGAACGCTTCCCGGGACTGGGCATTGGCAGCCATTTGCCGCAGGTCTCGACGAATTTGCTGGCGGGTCTGATGGAAGCCGTCGCGGCCGCGCCCTTCAACGGCAAGGCCGATTTGCCGGAAATCGCCTCAGATTTGCAAATGGAGATCGACGAATTGTTCCCGGTGGCCGAAACCCTGCAGATGCTGCGCTTCGCGGAACTCGAGGGCGGCGACTTGAAATTGACCGAGGATGGTCTGGCATTTGCCCATGCCGCCCTCGATGAGCGCAAGCGGATTTTCATGCGCCATCTGCTGAGCTACGTGCCGCTGGCCGCCCACATTCGGCGGGTTCTGGACGAGCGCGCCTCGCATTCCGCCCGCAAGAGCCGATTCATCGACGAGCTGGAGGACTTCATGAGCGAAGAGGCCGCGGATCTGAACCTGCGCAACGTGGTGCGCTGGGCCCGATATGCCGAGGCTTTTGCCTACGATGACGAGAATGCCATGTTCAGTCTCGAGAATCCGACTTAAAATGGCCGCCATGACCGATACGGCGCCGTATATGAACCTGCATGTTCCACCGGACGAGATGGTGAAATACATCCAGGCCTTGATGACGCTGCCGCATGGTGAAATTGCGGCGAGCTCGGCGATGACGCTGGCTCAACGCCACTGGGGCGGGGATACCCCGCTGGCTCGCGCCGCCCTGTTGCGTTGGGGAGCGCTCAATCTGGCATTTCAAGACAAGCGTCTGGACACCTGGACCGTTACTCGAGAACGGGACCGGATTCAAGTGCCGGCGGCGCTGGTGGCGGCTGCCGGAATCGCGCCATTGGTGATCGACAATGAGAGAGCCGTCTTTGACATCCCGGCGCTCCTCGATGCCACTTTGGAGTTTCAACCGCCCGCGGGTCAGGCTTAAGTCTCCATGGCAACCGTTGCTCGGCCAGCGGCGTTGCCGCGGATTGACATACTGCGCACCATCGCGCTGTACAAGCTGCTGAAGGTATTGCTGCTGCTCGCGTTGGTTTATGGCGAAACGCGCTTGAGCGACGCCTCGCTCATTGCCAAGCTCGTGACCTGGGCCTCGGCGCGCCCCCTGGGGTTGGAGCACAAGGTTGTGACCTGGCTGCTGGAGTGGTTCAGCGGCTTGAGCGCGTCGCGCGTGCATGCCCTGCGCATGGTGACGCTGGCTTATGCGGCGGTCTTTGCGATCGAAGGCATTGGCTTGTGGATGCGAAAGCGATGGGCCGAATGGCTGACCACCATCATCACCGCGTCCCTGATCCCGTTGGAGCTCTGGGGGCTGCTCGACAAGCCCAACGTCGGCAAAGCGGCGGTGGTCATCGCCAATGTCGCCATCGTCATCATTCTCATCTGGCATGTCCGGGCGAAGGGTAAGCGCGGCACCGCCGCTGCCTGAAGGTTTGTGAAATGATCTTCATGTGGGGCGAAATGCATGGATCGAAGCGTATTCTTTGACTTGCCTGTCTTACCACCGTTTGGAGATCTCATGAATAAGTCCGGAACCTTGATTACCTCTGCGCTGTTGACCCTTGGCCTCGCCGCCGCCGCCATGGCTGCTGATACGCCTGCCGCCGGCACGCCCGCCGCCACACCTGCCGCGGATGCGTCGAAGCCCGCCACGACTGCCAAGAAGCACAAGAAGGCGGCGCACAAGAAAGCCACCACTTCCTCGACGACCACCACCAAGTAAGATTATTTGGTACGGCGCCCCGACCGCGACACGGCGGCCGGGGCGTTTCTTTGTGCGCATCCAATGCGCCGCGCATCACAAAATGTATTGTTAAGTTCAGTCCACGTTCGATGCGGATTGGTGCGGCACGGAATAAATTCCGTGAAATCCAAATCACGGTCTCACCCGTGGGATCGTGCCCATGGCGGCCCCGGGCGCCGCCGGCGGCGTCGGTATAATCGCGCGCAATGACCACCTATTCGGTGCAATCCGTCGACATCGCGCATCTCATCCAAATTGCGCTGACCCCCATTTTCCTCATCTCGGCGATCGGGGTGACGCTCAACGTATTGACGAACCGCCTGGCGCGCATCGTGGATCGCGCGCGGGCGATGGAAGATGAATTGCGCCGGCCCGACCACACACCCGATGGCCGGGACCTGCATGGCGCGCTCGGCGTGCTGGCGCGGCGCGCCCGCTATATCAACGCCGCGATTACGCTCATCACGCTTTCCGCGCTCTTCATTGCGCTCGTGGTGGTGATGTTGTTCGTCAACGCCTTTCTGCGTTGGGATCTGTCGGCGTTCACCGCCTGGATGTTCATCCTGTCGATGCTGTCGCTGGCGGCGGCGCTGTTGGCCTTCCTCATCGAAGTGCGCATCGCGACCAAGACGCTGCGAATCGGCATCGAGGCGGCGGAGGCCGCCGAGGCCGCCTCGCGTCAGGGCGAATGAGCCGCGGCGGGGCGCTGTTCGCGCACCGCGATCGGTACATTGCACAGGTCGATGTGTCCGGCCGCGACCTTGAAGAATTCCTCGGGCCGATTGCGGCGCGATTCGATCAGTGCGGCGAAGGAGGGCGAATCGGTGCGTATCACTTCGAGGTTGGATCGCTCCGCGGCCGGTAGGTCCGCCGCGATGCGTATGGATTTGATCGGCGTCGGCGCTTCGGTCTTGGAATAAAAGCCCATTTCCTCGCCGCCGCGCGGCAGCGCTGAGAGCAACTCCATGCCTTTCACGACGCGTCCGACCAGCGCCACGTTGCGGTCCAGATGCCGCGGGGCGTGACCGATGACCACGTACAATTCCGCGCCGCTGCCGCTTTGTACATCCAGGTCGCGGCCGACACCCACCATGGCGTAGCAGTGCGCAAGCCAGGCGCGATGCAGCGATGGGGAGCGCGCGACCGGAAGACCGTCCGAAAAGCCGACTTCCGGCGCGTACACATCAGCGTCCCGCAAGGGCGTGAACGGCATGTGCGGAGGGATGGGAGAATCGAATTCCGGCGCGACCTTGCCGATGCCGACCGGAATGGGGTGACGATTGTCGGGATCTCCCCATTGCACAACGTAGTTGTCCTGAACCCGAATGATGGACAGTGCATCGAAATACCGGGCCCGGGTCAGCGTCTTGATGTTGGCCACATGCAGCGGCGCAAAGCCGGGCGCCAATTCGATGACCACCCGGCCACTGCGCAGTTCGACGTACAGCGTGTTGTCCGGATCGAGCGGCCGCCAATCCGCCGGGCTGGCGGCGGCCAGGACTTCCGGCATACTGGGCCGCTTGGCGGCCCGTGCGGCGACTGACAGAATGGCCAGCGTACACAGGGCCAGAAATCTGAAATTGCGCCACATTCATCGAGTATCGCACATATCGGGATCGCCTCGCGGAGGGCACAATGCGTCTGATTTTCATCTGTTGCCTGGTGTTGCTTGCCTGTCTCGGCGGCGGCCCGCGGACGGCACACGGCCAGGTGTATCCGGGCGGTGGGGGTCAGGTGGGCGGCGGCCGGCCGGGCTTGAGCCAGCCCGGCGGAGGCCAGTCCAGCGAAGACTTGTCGAGCGCGAAGTCGACCGAGAAACCGGACGCGGCCGCGAAGAAAGCTTTTACCGCGGGAGTCAAATCGCTGAGTAAAGCTCGCGAATTCGAAGAAGCTGCGGCCAAGGCGGCAAATCCGGATAAGCAGGCCGCTGCCTTGGACAAGGCCGGCGACGCCTATGGCAGGGCGCTGGACCAGTTCACTGAGGCGTTGAGAAACAAGGGCGACATGGTCGATGCCTGGAATGGTGCGGGCTACGTGCATTTGCGTCTGGGCGCGTACAACGAATCGATCGACGACTACAACCATGCGCTCAAGCTCAAGCCGGATCTTCTCGAAGCGGTCGAGCATCGCGGCGAGGCCTATATGGGATTCGATCGGCTGGACGAGGCGAAAGCCGCGTACATGGATTTGTTCAACCACGCCCGTCCGCTTGCGGATCAATTGATGGTGTCGATGCAGAAGTGGCTCGCGAGTCATCGCGCGGCGCCGAGCAGGGTACGCGCCGCGGACATCGACTCGTTCGACAAATGGCTGCAGGAGCGAGACGGCATCGCCAAGCAAACGGCCTCCATCCCCCAGTAGGCGCCTCCATTCCCCGGTAGGCGCCTCTATTCCCCGGTAGGTGGGCGCTGCGCGGGCTGCGCAGCGGGCTTCCCGGCCTCTCTGAGCGCATCGATGTCCACTCGCAGCTGCCGCACCGATTCTTCGAGCTGACTGACGCGCTGGCTCAAGGTGGCATCGCCCGCCGCCGCTTCTTCGGCGAAGGCGGGCTCCTCCACCGACTCCAGATGGCCGGAAAACAAATGGGCGTAGCGGGATTCGCGCGCGCCGGGGGCTCTCGGCAGGCGAGCGATGAAGGGACCGTCCTCGCGCGCCATCAAATCCTTCAGCGTGGCTTCGACATGCGCCGCGTCGGCGAACTCGCACAGGCGATTGGTGCGCGCGCGCAGCTCGCCCGGAGTCTGCGGTCCGCGCAGCAACAGCACGCAAATGATGCCGAGTTCCTGTTTCGAGAATTTCAGCGATCCGAATTCCGTGTTGCAAAATCGGTGCTTGTACTTGGTCACACGGCCGCCGTAGCCGGCGGATTTGTCGCTCACCATGTATTTCTTCATCAGTGAGTCCACCGCTTGCTGCACGGCGGCTTCGCCCAACTCCAGCACCGGATCGCGGTTAGTCTTCTGATTGCAGGCATTGGTGAGCGCATTCAGCGAAAGGGGATACTGATCGGGAGTGGTGATTTCCTTCTCGATGAGGCAGCCGATCACGCGCGCTTCGTTCGGGGAAAATTCAATATTCATGTCTCTTGACTTAGCTCCTGGCTTCCAAGTCGGCGCCGGTTGTTCTAGGGTAGCGCCCTGAAGCGCTCACGCTCAAATGCCCAATAAAACGCAAGGATATCCTCCAATGAAAACCAAAGCCGCCGTCGCCACCGCCGCAAAGAAACCCCTGGAAATCATGACCGTGGATTTGGACGGGCCCAAGGCGGGCGAAGTCCTGGTGGAAATCAAGGCCAGTGGGGTTTGCCACACGGATGAGTTTACTCGTTCGGGCGCGGATCCGGAGGGCTTGTTTCCGGCCGTGCTGGGTCACGAAGGCGCCGGGATCGTCGTCGACGTGGGGCCCGGCGTGACCACTCTGCGCAAAGGCGATCATGTCATTCCGCTCTACACGCCCGAGTGCCGGCAATGCAAATCGTGCACGTCGCGCAAAACCAATCTGTGCACGGCGATCCGCGCCACTCAGGGCAAGGGCCTGATGCCCGACGGCACCAGCCGCTTTTCCATCGGCAAAGACTTGGTGCACCACTACATGGGGTGCTCCACGTTCTCGAACTTTACCGTATTGCCGGAAATTGCTTTGGCGAAAATCCGCGAGGATGCCCCGTTCGACAAGGTGTGCTACATCGGTTGCGGCGTGACCACGGGGATTGGCGCCGTGATCAACACGGCCAAGGTGGAGCCGGGAGCGAACGTGGTGGTGTTCGGTCTGGGCGGAATCGGCCTCAACGTCGTCCAGGGCGCGCGCATGGTGGGTGCGAACAAAATCATCGGCGTGGATTTGAATCCCGGCCGCAAGGCACTGGCCGAAAAGTTCGGCCTGACTCATTTCGTGAATCCGAAGGAAGTCGGAGGGGATCTGGTCGCTCACTTGGTGGCGCTCACCGACGGCGGCGCGGATTATAGTTTCGAATGCGTCGGCAACGTCGATCTCATGCGCCAGGCGCTGGAGTGCTGCCATCGCGGCTGGGGCGTGTCGGTGATCATCGGGGTCGCCGGAGCCGGCAAGGAGATCAGCACCCGGCCGTTCCAGCTGGTGACCGGGCGCGTCTGGAAGGGCACGGCATTCGGCGGCGCGCGCGGGCGCACCGATGTGCCGAAAATCGTCGACTGGTACATGGACGGCAAGATCAACATCGACGATCTCATCACTCACCGGATGCCGCTCGCGGACATCAACAAGGCTTTCGATCTGATGCATTCCGGCGAGTCGATTCGCAGCGTGGTGGTGTATTCGTGAGCCCATTGGCGCTGATTTCGGAGCACCCCTGTTTCGGCGGCGTGCAGCGATTCTATAAGCACGATTCCCGCGAGATCCGCGGGCCCATGAAATTCGCCGCCTACCTGCCGACGCAGGCGCGCACGGAAAAGGTCCCGGTGCTGTATTTCTTGTCCGGCCTGACCTGCACCGAGGAAAACTTCCCCGTCAAAGGGCATGCGCAGCAGACTGCGGCGGAATTGGGATTGATGCTGATCGCGCCGGATACGAGCCCGCGCGAGCCGCGCCTGCCGGGCGACGCCGACAGTTGGGATTTCGGTTATTCAGCCGGATTCTATGTGGACGCCACAGTGAGTCCCTGGTCGCAATTTTACCGGATGTACAGTTACGTCACCAAAGAGCTGCCGGAGCTCATCGCCGCCCATCTTCCGGCTCGTGCCGGCGCCAGCGGAATATTCGGCCATTCAATGGGCGGGCATGGTGCGCTGGTGTGCGCGCTGCGCAATCCCGACCGGTACAAATCGGTTTCCGCATTCGCGCCCATTGCGGCGCCGATGCAGAGCCCCTGGGGACGCAAGGCGTTTACCAACTATCTCGGGGCGGATGCCGAGAGTTGGCGCGAATACGACGCCAGCGAGTTGGTCGCGCGCCGGCCTTTCCCAGGGACCATCCTCATCGATCAGGGCGCGAGCGATCAATGGCTGGCCGAGCAGCTGCTGCCGGATAAGTTTGCCGCGGCCGCTGCCAAATCAGGCCAGGCGCTGAACTTGCGCATGCAGCCCGGCTACGATCACGGCTACTACTTCATCCAGACTTTCATGGCAGACCATCTGCGCCACCACGCCCAGCAGCTGAAAAAGCCGTAGCGTTTGTCGCTCCGGCCGACGAGGCGCGGCACGGTGCTCGAAAGTGCGCGGCTCGGCGCTCAGCTCGGTGCTCAGAAAGTCGCACGCAAGCCCGCAAAGCCGACGCGGCCATAAGTACCGTACTGATACGCCGTCTCGTAATGCTTGCCGGTCGCGTTTTCGACGCGCCCGTACAGTTCGAGACGATCCTTGAGCGCATAGGACATCCGGAGGTCGACCAGTACATAGCCGCCGAGCGCAATCTTGTTGGCCGCGTCGTCGTAGCTGCGGCTGGCATAGCGCGCGGCCACGCCGGCGGTGAATTGCGAGGGCCAGCGATAGGTCGCCGACGCATTGGCGGACTGTCTCGGCCGCCGCGGCAGCTGATTCCCGAAAGTCGGGGATGCGGGCGATCGGTCCTCTGCGTCGGTGTACGTGTAGTTGGCCGCGAGGCTCAAGGGTCCGATCGGATTGAACGCGCTTTGAAGCTCCACTCCATGCGCGGACGCGCGCGCGATGTTCGCGTAATAGCCGAAAGGGTCCTTGACGCACAGCGGGCTCGGCGTCGTGCAGTCGAAGAACAGGATCAAGTCTCGGCTGTCGCGCTGGAAATAGGTCGCCGACAGGAGCAGGCGTCCATCCCACGCGTGGTGTTCGACGCCCGCGTCCCAGCTGTTTGCCTGCTCCGGCTGCAGCGCCAGATTGCCGAAGTTGCTGTACAACTGGTACAGCGACGGCGCCTTGAAACCCTGGCCGAAACTCGCCCGCAGGATCGTATGACTGTCGTTGAGCGCCCAGGCGGCGGCGAATTGACCGGTGGAATGGCCGCCGTACACGTCATGCCGGTCGTAGCGGCCGCCCGCCGTGAGCGTGAGCCCCGCGGCGACCTCGCTCTGCAGCTGAACGTAGCCGCTGTCGATCCTCGCGGAGTTCTCGAGCGGCATCGGCCCGGAGAAATCGAAGGCCGGCGAATCGGTGTTGATCGTGGAGCGCTCGTGTTGCGCGCCGAAGACCGCCTGGGTGCGCGGTGCGATCTCCCACGTTCCCTGGTACTCCTCGCGCACATTGCGGCCGACGCCGTAGAAGGTTTCGACGCTCGGGCTGCCGAAGCTGGCCGGGGCGTTCGGATCGAATTCCCGCGTCTCCGTGTTGGTATATTGAAACGCCAGGCGATTCGTGAGCGTGCGACCCGGCGATCTCAACGTGAGACCGGCGTAGCCCAGGAGCTGGTTCGACTTTTCGTATTCGTTATCGTCGCCAAAGGCCCCGGTCGGCGTGTCGTAGCCGTCGAAGTCGGTCCGCGCCTGGGTGTAGTAGCCGCGCACATCGAGATCGAGGTCGGGCGTGAAGTTGTACCGCAGCTGACCGGAGCCGCCGCCGATCTGGCTGCTGTCCAGCCGCCGGCCGCCGTATCTCTCGTCGAAGGCGGGAATGCCGCTCGTGCCATACCAATTGCCGGACAGCCGCCAGAGCAGCGTATCGTCCTTGCCGCCCAAGTTTGCCGTGACATAGCCGGTGTCATGGGAACCGCCCTCAGCGGTGATGCCGCCGCCGAAGGGGCTCGTGGGATCGGGATTCACGATGTTGATGACGCCGCCGATCGCCTGGCTGCCGTACAACGTCGATTGCGCTCCGCGCAGAATTTCGATTCTTGCGACATCGCTCGTCAACAAATTGGCGAAATCAAATCCACCGCCGGTCGTCGAGGGATCATTGAGCTGCACGCCGTCGACGACCACGACGGTCTGGTCGCTGTCGGCGCCGCGGATGAACACCGACGTCGGCTGGCCCACGCCCCCGGTGCGCGCGACGGTCAGTCCGGGAGTTTGTGCCAGTAGATCGGCGACCACGGGTTCCTGACTTCGAAGGATATCCGCCTCGGTCAGCACCGTCACCGAGTTGCCCACCCTGGACAAAGGTTCCGGAGCGCGGTTGGCCACCACCACGACCTCGTCCAGTGAATCGCCGTTCTCCTCGGCCGCCGCTCCTGCGGCGATCGCGACATGAAGGACAACGAAGGCGCACGGCGCGCAGGCGAAGACAAAACGAAGAAATGGGGTTTTCACGGCAGCTCCTGAGAAGACGACGATCCAATGACCGCGTCCCACAGGCGAGCGCGGCCTCTCCGTCGCCGCTCGGGAAACTCCGCTCGCTCAGCACACCCCGGCTGGTCGATGGGCGACCACGGCAAGCAGGTCTCCTGGCTCGCGGCTTGGAGTCCCTGCATCACCTTCCCGAACCTAGAGGCGTCCAGTGGTCTTGGATGCGGGGCACACCGCTTACAGTTGCGGGGGCAGCCCGGGCTTTTAACCCGAGTTCCCATTCAATCCCCGTGAGGGGAACTTGTCGTATGTTGTTAAGTTGCCGCAAAACGATGCGCGGGTCAACTCACGTTGACCGTGACACCGATCGCGGGCAGACTCCACCTGCGTTCAGGAGTCCGTCAGCCGCAGGGCCGATGGGTGAAACGGGAAGCCGGTGAAGTTCCTCGAAGGGCCAGTCCGGCGCTGCCCCCGCAACGGTAAGTAAGCTACGTCAAGTCCTAATGCCACTGCGCTTCGGCGTGGGAAGGCGACTTGGCCGGGATGTCCCGCTCACAAGCCCGTATACCGACCTGCGACGATGCGACGTGTTGCGGTGGGCAACGTTGGTGCGACTCCGCATCGCTCTCCACTTCGACGCGAACTTGTGTCCGAGTGCGCACGGCGGGTGCGCTGAAGGTGGGGTCATGGTCGGTCTAAGTCGCGCGCGCGATGCTCACACGATCCGCAGTGGCCTCCTTTTCGGCGCCGTTCCGGCGGCTGACGAGGCGTTTCGTGCCGCTGCCTGCCGGCGGATCGACTCATTGACGAAACCACTGGGCGCCCTCGGCGGCCTCGAACCGCTGGCGGCTCAGGTGTGCGCGGTGCAGCGAACACTCGAGCCCAAGATCATGCATCCGGTGGCCGTGGTATTCGCCGCGGATCACGGAGTGGCGGACCGCGGTGTCAGCGCCTACCCCCGCGCGGTGACCGAACAGATGGTCAAGAATTTCCTCGGCGGCGGCGCGGCCATCAGCGTGCTCGCACGGCTGCAGGGAATCGAACTGTGGATCGTGGACGCCGGCGTCGACGGCGATTGCGCCAGCCACCCGCGCCTGATCGACGCCAAGGTGCGGCGCGGCACGCGCGATTTCGTCGATGAGTCCGCGATGACGCTCGAGGAGTGTGCAGAGGCGCTGCGCCGGGGCCGCGCCGTCATTGACCAAGTGGTTCCCGCCGGCGGCAACACCGTACTCCTTGGGGAAATGGGGATCGGGAATACCGCGGCAGCGGCGCTGCTGATGCACGGTTTGACCGGCAATCCGCTGGCAGAGTGCGTGGGGAGGGGAACGGGGCTCGACGACGCCGGTCTCGAGAGGAAGCGCGCCACACTTGCCGCCGCCGCCGCGCGTCGCACCCCTCCGCAGGATCCGGTCGAACTGCTCGCGGAGTTTGGAGGCTACGAGATTGCGATGCTGGTCGGCGCGGTATTGGGCGCGGCTGCGCGCCGGATGCTGATCGTGGTTGACGGCTTCACCGTGACGGTGGCGGCTGCACTTGCCGCGCGCATCGATGAAAATGTCCTCGGTTACTGCGTTTTTGGGCATTGCTCGGCGGAGCACGCGCATCGCGCCTTGCTCAATCACCTGAAGGCGCAGCCGCTGCTCGACTTAGGGATGCGCCTCGGCGAGGGAAGCGGCGCGGCGGTCGCATTGTCGGTCGTGCGCGCCGCGCTTTCCCTGTTCACCGAGATGGCGACGTTCGAGAGTGCGGGCGTGAGCGAGAAGAGCGCGTGAGCCGGCCCGTTCCGTGCGGCTGACGATGCAGCGGCAGCTCGCACTGTTTCTGGTGGCGACGCAGTTTCTGACGCGGCTGCCGACGCCCGCTTGGGTGGGCTTCGAATCGAGTTGGCTGCCGCAATCGGCGCGCTACTTCCCGCTGGTCGGCGTCTTGATCGGCGCCATCAACGTCGGCATCTGGTGGCTGTTCGGTCACTGGCTGCCGGCTGCGGTCACGGTTGGGCTGATGTTGGCGGCCTCGCTGCTCGTCACCGGGGCCTTCCACGAGGATGGCTTCGCGGACGCCTGCGACGGATTCGGCGGCGGCACGACGCAGGATCGGGTGCTCGCGATCATGAAGGATTCGCGGATCGGCGCGTACGGTGCGATCGGCATCTGCGTCATGTTGGGACTGAAGTGGACGACCTGCGTCGCGATCCCCCCCGCCGTATTCCCCCTGATGGTGGTTGGCGCTCACATGGTCAGCCGCTGGTGTGCGTGCGGCCTGATCTTCCGGCTGCGCTACGTGCGAATCGACGACGACGCAAAATCCAGGCCGCTCGCGCAACGTCTCAGCGGCCGAGACTGGATCTTGAGCGGTGCGCTCGGGTCCTTTGCCATCGTACCCTTCGCCGTCATCGCGGATCTCACGCCGCATATCCGCGTGTTTCTCGCGCTTGCCGCCGCGGTCGGCGCGTCGGCGATCGTGGCGGTGATGGCAGCGCTGTACTTTCGCCGGCGGATCGGAGGATATACGGGTGACTGCCTCGGGGCGGTCCAGCAACTCGCCGAGCTCGCCTTTTTACTGGCAGCGCTTGCCGTCGTCGGTCCGGCGCAACCCGTATGAAGGCGCTCGTTCTTGGCGGCGTCCGTTCCGGCAAGAGCCGTTATGCCGCCGAGCTGGCCCGCGAACAGGCTTGTCCGGTCACGCTCATCGTCACCGGTTCGGCGCTCGATGAAGAAATGGCCGCGCGCATCGACGCCCATCGCGCCACTCGACCTCCTGCGTGGAGGGTCGTCGAGGAACCGGCGCACCTGGCCGCGGCGCTGTCCGCGGCGGCCGCACCGAATCGGATGCTGATTGTCGACTGTCTTACCTTGTGGCTCACGAACCTGCTGTGCAGCGAAGATCCGCAGGCACTGCGGCGCGAGTCACGCAGCGTGGTCGAGACTCTGCCCACGCTGCCGGGACATTGCGTGTTGGTGGCCAACGAAGTCAGTCTCGGCGTCATCCCCGCCAACGCACTTGCCCGGCGCTTCACCGACGAGGCGGGCGTGATGCATCAGGAGCTCGCCGCGATCTGCGATCGGGTGGTGTTCATGGTGGCAGGTCTGCCCATGACCCTGAAGGCGGGTGCGTCATGACCCGCCGCAGCCGCTTCCGCAAGCGCATGCGCTTCGCTCTCGCACTGGCGCTGACGCTCGGCGCTGTCGCACCGGCGTCAGGGCTTGAGTCCGTGCTGCGGGACGACCTGCAGCGCGAGGTGCCGCTGCCGCGGAACCCGCAGCGGATAATCAGCTTGGTCCCGTCGCTCACGGAAATCGTGTGCGCGCTTGGCGCTTGCGATCGGCTGGTGGCGACTGACCGTTACTCGAACTGGCCGGCGCAGGTCAAGGCGCTGCCGAAGACGGGAGGCTTCGAAGACCCGGAGGTGGAACAAATGGTCGCGCTGAAGCCGGATTTGGTCTTGGTCAGCCGCTCGCAACGCCTGTCCGCGCGTCTCCGCGAACTCGGCGTCGTCTCGTTTGCCCTCAATACCGAGAGCTACGCCGACATCGGGCACTCGGTGCGGGTCATCGGACAGATACTCGGCCTTTCGGACCGCGCGGCTCATCTCAACCAGACCATCGAGCAGGCGGTGCGCGAAATCGGCGAGGAAGCGAGGGCGCAGCGCCGCGGCGGCGGACCCACCGTGTACGTCGAGGTGGATCGGGGACCCTACGCCGCCGGACCTTCGTCCTTCATCGGCGAACTCCTGACACGGCTGGGGACGCGCAATATCGTGACCGAGGATCTCGGCCCGTTTCCGAAACTCAATCCCGAGTACGTCGTGCATCACAACCCGGAGGTCATTTTCATATCGCCCGTGGATTCAACGGATCTTTCCGAGCGGCCGGGCTGGGAGCAAATTCGCGCCGTAAAGGAGCATCGCCTGTGCTCCTTTCCGGCGGAAGTGCGCGACACCATCGTGCGGCCGGGCCCGCGGGTCGCGGACGGGATGCGCGCCATGGCCGATTGTCTCGCGCGAGTCGCGCCATGAGTGCGCTGCGGCCCGTGATCGCGGATCTCGGCACGGGGCAGGACGAGGCCGACTCGTCGATTCGCCTCGGCACCTGGCTCGCGTGTTGTCTCGCGATCACGTTGCTGCTGACTTGCGGCAGCTTGATCGTCGGCACGTCCAGCATAGAAACTTCGCTCGGCTGGCTTCTCTCGCCCGATGCTCAGTCCTCGGTGGTCCTCTGGCAAATTCGGCTGCCGCGAACCGTAGGGGCCTGGTTTGCCGGTGCCTTGCTCGGTCTGTCGGGGGCGATTGCGCAGGGCGTGTTTCGCAATCCCTTGGCCGAGCCCTACCTGCTCGGCACCGCGTCGGGTGCCGCTCTTGGGGTGACGCTCAGCCTGATTGCGGCAGATGCGTCCATTGGCGCACTCGCGTGGGCCGGCCAGCTCGGCATCACCGGCGCGGCCTGCATCGGTGCCGGCGCCGCCATCGCGCTCACCATCGGCCTGTCGCGCGGCGTGCTGCAAACGGCGAGCCTCTTGCTCTCAGGCATCGTGGTCGCGTTCCTGCTCAGTGCTGTGACGTCGCTGCTGCTGCTCACGAGGCCCGACATCTGGCGCGAGATGCAGACGTTTTTGCTCGGCAGCACGGGCTTCGTCAGCTGGTCGTCCGCGGGGCTGCTCGCGGTCGTGTTCTGTGTCTGCGTGGTGCCCGCCGTGCTGCTCGCGCGCGGACTCGACGCCTTGACCCTGGGCGAGGAAACGGCGCAGTCGCTCGGCCTGTCGCTGCCGATGCTGCGCCTCACGCTGCTCGGTGTGGTATCGCTCGGCACGGCGACCGCGGTGGGGCAGGTGGGCATCGTCGGATTTGTCGGCCTCGTTGCACCGCATGTCGTGCGTGAGACTCTCTCGGTCAACCACCGCCAGCTCCTCATTGGAGCGGCGCTGTGCGGCGGCGCGCTGCTGCAGGGGGCTGATCTCTTGTGCCGATGGATCATCCGGCCTGCGGAGTTGCCGGTCGGTGCCGTCACGGCCTGCGTCGGCGGTACGTACTTGGTGTTCCTGTTGTGGCGCAGGAGCCGTGATGGGTGAGGCGCCGACAATCGCGCAGCCCGCGTCGCCGGCGCTCTCCTGCACGGCCCTGTCCGTGGGCTACGGGCCGCGTACCGTCCTCGAGGGTATATCGCTCGATATCCACGCCGGATTGTGGACCGCCGTCGTTGGTCCGAACGGCTCGGGCAAGTCGACGCTGCTGCGCACGCTGGCAGGCTTGCGGGAACCGCGCACCGGCGTGATCAGCTTGCAGGGACGACGCCTCTCGGCGTGGCCGCGGCGCGAGCGTGCGCGCCGCCTCGCCTGGCTCGCACAGGCGCCCGGCGCCACGGACCTGACAGCGTCCGAGGTGGTCGCCCTCGGCCGGTTTGCGCACGGCGGATGGCTCGCGCATCGGCAGGCAGTGGATGATGCAGCGATGCACCGTGCGATGGTTGCGACGGGTTCGCTGTCCTGGGCCCGGCGCCGATTATCGACCTTGTCCGGCGGCGAGCGGCAGCGGGTGCATCTCGCGCGGGTGTTGGCCGTCGAAGCACCCGTGCTGCTGCTCGATGAACCGACCACCCACCTTGATCCGCCGCATCAGGAAGATGTCGCGCGCCTGTTGCGCGAACAGGCGTACGCCGGCGGCGTCTGCGTGGTTAGCGCCATCCACGATTTGTCGTTGGCGCTTGCCGCCGACCGTCTCATCGTACTCGGCCAGCAGGGCCTGATCGGCCACGGCACGGTTGCCGAAGCATTGGCCGGCGACTGGCTGTCCGCGGCGTTCCGAACACATGTGAATATCGTCGACCACCACGGCGTACACCTGTGGCGGCCCGCGGTGGCGCTGGCGCGCCCAAGCGGCGGGGCATCAGCGGGTTTGAACGAAGGGCTCTGAGGTAATGCGTCCGTCGAAATCGGTCCACACATGCCGCGCGAAATCGTACAGCTTGCAGCGGCGCACCGTATTCCAGTAGTAGCGCCAAGTGAACACTTCGGAATTCAGTCTCTCGTCCAAAGTGGCGCTAAGCCGCGCCTGAGCTTCTTTGAGACGATACAGCGGGATTCCCATGTTCACGTGGTGGGCGCCGTGCTCGAGAATGTAGTGGATCAATCCGTCGAGCGGCCGCATGAGCTTGATATGCACCGTCGTCGATGCGTAACCGGCGTTCGCAGACCACTCGTCACGCCGCTCGTACCAGGCGACGCGCGGGTGCGTGTGCTGCACATAGATGACGAATCCCATCAGGCAATTCCATAGGAAGAACGGCACCACGAATCCAAACACCAGCAGCGACCAAATCGATCGGCCGCTGTAGACGCCCCAAACGACCAACCCGCCGACCCAAACAGCGGCAAAGGCCGTTACCAGCAGGCTGTCCCAGGTGTAGCTGATGCGCCGCGTGGCTACATGCTTGCGTCCCGGGAAGAAGAGTTTCTTCCACCACATCTCGATCATGTAATACACGCCTTGACCGACGCCGCTGCGATATATGCGTTCCAGCCGGCGCCGCAGCCAGGGCAGACGCGCAAACTCCGAGGGCGAGAAGGGCGTCCAAACGTAATCACGGCCCTTGAGGTTGGTGAAGCCGTGATGCGCGAGGTTATGACCGATTTCCCACAGGCTGTACGGCGTCAGCGACGGCAAGAATGCGATTCTGCCAATCCACTTGTTGAGGGTCTTGTTGGGCGTGTAGGACCCATGACAGGCATCGTGACCGATGACGAACAGGCGGGCGATCCACAGGGCCGCCACCAGCGATGCGAATACTTTCACCCACCAGGCTTCCACGAACAGCAGGCTGGCAATCGATACACCCAGCACCAGCCAATCCAGAAAGAACCAAATGATGGGAGTGGCAATGCTGCGGTCGATCGTGAAGGGCTGCAGCAATTTCTGAAATTTGAAGCGCGACTTGTCGGGAGGCAGTGGGGCTACGACTTTGGTTTCGGGTGTGGTAGGCGTCTGCATTCGAAAACTCCGGCCTTCACGCAAAAGGGGCTCGCACAATCGACAGGTAACTGCGTATTATACGCCTGTTCAGGCGATTGGCATGGAAATGCGTTGCTGGATTATCTCAGGCGGTCTCCGCATCGGGCCACAGGAGAACCCCTAAGTGCTCGCAGGCCTCGATCAGAGCGGTGGCCGCTTCCCGCGTGCTCGCGTCCAGGCGCCGATCATGAGTCAGAAGCCAGGTAAGGCGAGCCCGCCGTGAACGCGCGGACGGCTCGCTGTCGAAAAGTGCCGGGAAAAGTCCCAAGGCATCCACGAATTCGCGCATCGGCGCGGTGGACGGGCCGTTTGGCGGCGGAGTCAACAGCAATTTGAGCCAGGTCACACAGCGCTTGGCCAGCCCCGCACGCGTGATTCCAAGGCTGGTGCGGCGCCGCGATTCGCCGTCCGCCAGAGAGTCGGCGAGATTCCGATAGCGTTCCACCGCTGATTCGTCCGCCGGCAAGGCCGGGCTGGCATCGGACAGGACCGATCGCAATAAGTCGGCAAGCAGCAGCGACAGCGACTCGGCCAGGAATCGTTGGCACTGTTCAGTATCCGGTCGTGCCAGTTGTTCCCAAGACAGAGGACCACCAATGCGTCTGGCGTTCGGCGACTTTGACATGTCTCCCAGTGTAGCGGCTCCGCTGCTCATGGCAACTATGGCAAAATGCGACCGACGTCACCTTCACGCCAAATATGCGCAAAAACGCGTGCGCCGGCCAACGGCGTGCGTTCATCCCGCGACCCGCCAAGAAATATTCAATCAAAATGGTAATTTTGCCGATCCGCGCCGAGCGCAGCCCCATGAAATCCGCATGACGCCCATCGTTCCCGGGCTGTGCGTGCCCATAGGCCTCAACGTACGCCGCATCGTCGCCGGCAACGCGGGCCTGATGACGGGATCCGGCACGAACACCTACTTGCTCGGACTGCGTGAAGTGGCGGTATTGGATCCGGGGCCCGACGATGCGCGGCACTTGGAAGCCATTTTGGCGGCGGCCGGTACCGCGATTCGCTGGATCATCGTGACTCACACGCACCCGGATCACTCGCCGCTCGTGGGCGGGCTCGCCAAGCGGACCGGCGCTCGCGTTATCGGACTGCCTCCCCCCGACGACGGTCGACAGGACTCAACCTTTGCCCCCGAACAGCTGCCCGGCGATGGCGAGCGCCTCACATTGGGCGATTGCCGGCTGATCGCGATTCATACACCCGGACATGCGTCCAATTGCGTGTGCTACTTGCTGGAAGGCGAGCGGCTGCTGTTCACCGGCGATCATGTGCTCGAAGGGGTGTCGCCCGTGATTTTGCCGCCCGACGGCGATATGGCCGCGTATTTGCACTCGCTCGATAAACTGCGGTCCCATGACTTCGAGCGCATTGCTCCGGGACACGGGGCCGTCATGGAGCACGGCAAGGAAGTTCTGGCTTCGCTGCGCGCGCATCGCCTCGCGCGCGAGGAGAAAGTCCTGCGCATCTTGAACCGGTTGGCTGCCGCCACTCTCGAAGAACTCACGCCCGTCGTTTACGATGACGTGGCGGTCGAGCGGCACCGCTGGGCGCGCCTGACCTTGGAGGCGCATTTGATCAAGCTGGCACGCGAATGCCGCGCCAGCGAACGCGACGGCGTCTGGCGGCCCAGTCACCCATGACGAGCCGGCTCGCGATGTCGCTGCGCGCAGTGAGCGTGCGGCGCGGCGACAAATGGGTTCTGCGCGACATCTCCTGGCGGCTGCGGCCCGGGGAGCGTTGGGTGCTGCTCGGCGACAACGGCGCCGGCAAAACACAATTGCTCAAATTGCTGTGCGGCGATGTTTGGCCCACGCCCGGCGGCTCCGGCAGACTACGTCGCGCGGGAACCGCACGCGCCGATGGCCGATACTATCGACTGGGCCGCCGCCCGGTCGACCTGATCGAAGCCAAGCCCCGCATCGCCTACATCGGCGCCGAACTGCAGGACAAATATGCGCGCTACGGCTGGAATCTGCGCGTCCGTGACCTGATTGCCACGGGTCTGCATCGCACCGATTTGCTGCTCCTGCCGGTCACAACGCTTGAAGCCAAACGCGTGACCGCCGCTTTGCGCGCCTGTGGCTTGTACCGCCATGCAGCCCGTGAATTTTTGTCCCTGTCGTACGGGCAGAAGCGCGTTGCCCTGTTGGCGCGCGCTTTGGCGGCGGACCCGGACTGGTTGCTATTGGACGAGTTTTACAATGGGCTCGACGCAGGCTTCAGGCGGCGCATCGACCGGCAGCTTGCCGCCGCAGTGCGCCGCGGCCAGGCTTGGGTCGCGACCGCCCATCGGGCGTCGGACGTGCCACGGGCTACCCGCTGCATGCTGGAACTTGCGGGCGGGCGGGTACACGCGGTGCGGCGCCTTCGTCCGTCGGACCTCAGGCGCCTCACGCAGCAGGCCGGCGAGGGCACGCGCCATCCGGGGCGGTCGGGAAGGCGTGTGAGGACGGCGAACGCGGCCAAAGCGAACGGAGCCCAAGCACGCGCGGCCAAGCCGGGTGGTTCCGTGCTCGTGCGGTTGTCGCGTGCCAACTTGTATGTCGACTACCGGCCGGTGTTGCGCGATGTCGACTGGCAACTGTGCAGGGGCGAGCACTGGGCGATATTTGGCGCGAACGGTGCCGGAAAATCCAGTTTCTTGAAGCTGCTGTACGGGGATCTCTCGCCGGCCTCGGGCGGACGGATCGAGCGCACCGGCTTTCCCGCGGGGACGCCGATATCGGAATGGAAGCGCCAAGTCGGCTACGTCTCGCCGGAGCTGCAGAGCGATTACGCCGTCGATGTCACAGTATTCGATCTGGTGGTGAGCGGGTCATATGCCAGCATCGGTCTCGTGGATGAGGCGACGGCGCGGGATCGCCGGGCGGCGAACCATTGGCTGAGATTTTTTGGCCTTCTCTCGGTCGCCAAGCGCCGGCCGCGGGAGCTGTCGTACGGCCAACTTCGCCGCGCGCTCATTGCGCGCGCGATGGCGCTGGGCGCCGCGCGAATCTTGTTGCTGGATGAGCCGCTGACCGGCCTCGATCCCAAACAACGCGCCATCATGAAGCGATTGATGGAACGCTTGATGAAGCGCCTGACGGTGATCGTCGCCGTACATCACGCGGAGGACCTGCCGCGCGGCATTACGCACGGGCTGCATTTACATAATCGTCGCGCGTACGAGGTAGATTCCTATTCTGCGACTTGAGTCTGCGGCAAGACTCCGCATGGACGGCAAGACTGCGATCCTTGAACGGACGGACTCGAGGATCGCGTTATGTTGCGTGTCACGGCTTTTGCGGCTGCCCTGGGAATCTTGCTGTTGGCCGGTTGCGGCCACTCCGGATACGCAATCCGTTCGGTGCCGAGTATTGCCGCGGAGAACGTCGGAAAACCGGTGAGCCGATTGCAGGAGGCGTTCGGTGATCCGCGCAAGATCGACCAGACGTCGACGAAATGGGTGTACGTGTGGTTTCTTGCGCAAAAACCTGCGGGCGCGCCGATCGGTTTCCATGGCTGCGAGATGGAAGTCACCGTCGATGCGCGCAGCCAGCGCGTGTTGGGATACTCCTTGTCGAACGTCGGGTGGTCCAACTGCCGAGAGGTGGAACGCCGGATTCGAGTGGCCGAGCGCTAGCGTCGCGCCCTTCCCGCCGACGAGTCACACAGTCGGCGAGGACTCTGGCTACAATAAACGGCCCGACGCCCGCCAGGCGTCGCATATCCGGAGATAGTCGCCGTTGTACCTCATTCCGATTCTGTCACTCGCCTTGCAGGCCGGTTTGATCGTGCATGTGATCAAGACGGGACGAAACATGCTCTGGATCTGGGCCATCGCTCTGCTGCCCGGAGTCGGCTCCATCGCCTATGTCGCGGCGGAGATACTGCCGGAGGCGTTGGGCGGCAGGACAGCACGGCGCGCCAAATCGGGCGTGCGGCGGATGCTCGATCCGGACGGCGCCTTGCGCCGCGCCAGCGTCGAGGTCGAAGTCTCCGGGAATGTCGATGCGCGGCGAAGGCTCGCCGAGGAACTGTTCGAACGCGGTCAATTCGATGCCGCCATCGACGTCTATCGGGGCGGGCTCAAGGGCATCTTCGAGCACGATCCGACGTTGTTGCTGGGACTGGCGCGGGCGCAGTTCGCCAAGCAGGATTTCATGGCGGCTCGCTCGACCCTCGAACTATTGTCGCAGCACAATCCGGATTTCAAATCGGCGGATGCGCAGCTGCTGTATGCCCGGACTCTCGAGGCGCTGGACTCGCTTGACGAGGCGGAACGTGTCTATGCGGCGATGGCGCCCGGATATCCCGGCGCAGAAGCGCGTCTGCGCTACGGCGTGTTGCTCAAGCGGCGCGGCAAGACATCGGAGGCGCACCGCGTCCTCAAGGATTTGTTGGATGGAGCCCAGCTGGGTCCGGCGCATTACCGCAAGGCGCAGGCCGAGTGGTTGGAACGCGCCAGGCGCGAATTGAGCTAAAATCCGTCGCCAGTACCCGTAACCAGGGGAGGAACCCCATGCAATCGATCCAACGAGTCAGCCGCTACGCCGTGATTTGCACGGCGGCGATCATCCTGGGGGCCTGCGCCGGCCAGAAGGAGCCTGCGCAAAAGCTCATCGGCGAGGTCGAGTCGACGGTAACCGCTGCATCGCCCGAAGCCGCGAAGTACGTGCCGGAACAGTTAGCGGACGTTCAATCGAAGCTTGACGCCCTGAAGGCGTCCTTCGCCAAGCAGGACTTCGCTGCCGTCGTGACGCAAGCGCCCGCGGTGCTGAGCGCGGCGCAGGGCCTGGCGACGGCCGCAGCCGCCAAAAAGGACGAAATCCTCAAGGCGCTCAATGACGATTGGACCGTGCTCGCGGGGTCGTTGCCGGGAGACGTCACTGCGATTCAGAGCCGCATTGACCTTCTCGGTAAGAAATCCAGCAAGAAACTGGCCGCGGGAATCGATCTGGATGCGGCGAAGGCCGGCTTGGCCGACGCGGCATCGCTCTGGTCCAAGGCGCAGGCGGCGTTTGCAGCGGGCACTTTGCAGGAGGCCGTGAGCACTGCGAAAACCGTGAAGACGAAGATCGACGCCCTGGCGGCGACGTTGAAGGTGAGTTTGCCGGCGGCCTGATCCGGCCGGCGACGGCCCGGGCCGCCGATTCCGCTCCGGTACCCAATGTTTTTTTTGAGCGGCTGGCGTTTTGACGTTTTGTGGGACCGCTAAAGCGTCAAAACACCACGAGCTTTCTAAAGAGCCAAGGTGCCTTCGCTGACGATGACCGCGGTGCCCCCGATGTGCGCGGCCACCAGGTTGCCCTGATCGATCTCGAGCTTCACGCGGACCTGTCCCGGCCGCTTCAGTTGCCGGCCTTGGCGGCCGACGAAAGCCGTTGAATTCTTGCCGAATTGACCGAGATCCCACAGATAGGCCGCCAGCATGGCGTGCGCGTTGCCGCTGACCGGATCCTCGGGGATGCCGAGCGCCGGGCAGAACATCCGCGATTCGGTGGACCACTCGTCCGAGATTCGATTCAACGCGAACACGAAGAATCCTTCCGTGCCCAGTTCACTGCCGAGCGAGAGCAGGGTGTCGAAATTCGGCGTAAGTGTATCCAGGTAACGGGCATCGGCAATCGGCACGAGAAGGCGGGTGCTGCCCTTGCGAGCGATTCGCGCCGGCATGATTTCATGCAGCTGGGTTGCCGGCAGACGCAACGCCTCGGCGACCCGCAGCGTGGTTTTGAACGGCAGTGGGCTCTCCAGTTCCGGCACGCCCTGGCGAAACTCGATGAGGATTTCCGGTCCTGCGGCGAGTTGCAGGACCGTTGCCGTGACCTCGATGACGCCGGTCCCCGAGTGCTGGCGGCACGCCCCGATTCCGCGCCTCCCCAAGGCGAGCAGCACGGCATGGGCGGCGACCGTCGCATGTCCCACAAAGGCCGTCTCCTTGCGCGCATTGAAGAAACGCAGACCAATATCGTGGTCCGGCCCGCTCGCCGCGAACACGAACGCGATCTCGGCGTGTGAAAATTCGCGCGCCACGGCGAGCAGAGTGGCGTCGCTTTGACCGTCCGCGTCAAGCACGACCGTCGCCGGATTGCCGGTGAAGCGCGTCGCCGTGAATGCATCTACCTGGAATATGCGCAAGGGTGTCTCCGCAGCCTATGGCCTGAGTTTTGCACGCATCCTCGCCACAGGCTACACTTCCGTGGACCGAAGGGGTGGTCTTGCAAGGCCTGAGACGCGGGATATCGAATACTCGATTGACTTGCGAACCCGTTGAACCTGACCCGGTTAATGCCGGCGTAGGGAGTAGGTATCATGATGCGTGCGGCCGTGGAAATCAGCATGTACCCGTTGACGGGCGATTACCGGCCGCCCATCCAAGCCTTCATCGATCGCCTGAATACCCACCCCGGTTTGAGCGTGCGAACCAACGCGCTCTCGACTCAAGTTTGGGGTCCGCTCGACCAAGTCATGGCGATTCTCGCCGGCGAGATGGCTCGCTCCGCCGCGGCCGCCGGCGCCCCGCAGCTGATATTCGTCATGAAGGTGCTCCCGGGCCTGGGGCAGCCGGACACGGCGGAATACTCAGACAGGCTCCCGCGTTAGCGCGCTCCGGTGATTCGCGATTTCTCCGTCCTGCTCTCGAGTGCATGGCGCGGCACGAGTTGGACCGAAATCATCGCCGCGGCGCTCGCAGTGGCATATCTTTTGTTGGCGATCCGGCAGCGCGTCGAGTGTTGGACGGCCGCGTTCGTCAGCTCGTGTCTCTACGTCTGGGTATTTTTCGGCGCTCACCTGTACATGGAGTCCGCGCTGAATGCTTTCTACGCCGCCATGGCCGTCTACGGATATTGGCAATGGCAACACGGCCGGGGCGGCGGCGCTCTCGCGGTGTGCCGCTGGCCGGTTACGCGGCACTTGGTGGGATTGGCCGGCGTGATCGCCTTGTCGATCGTCAATTCGTACTTCTTGCGGCGATTCACTCCGGCCGCTTCTCCGTTCGTGGATTCGATGGTGACCTGGTCCAGCGTGTTCGGCACCTTCTTGGTGGCGCGCAAGGTGTATGAGAACTGGCATTGGTGGCTGGTGATTGACTCGGTGAGTTTGTGCTTGTGCTTCACGCGCCGTTTGTATCTCACAATGCTGCTATTCGCCTTTTACCTGGTGCTGATCGTGATCGGCATGCGGCAATGGCGCCGCACCCTGCCTGCCGCGGCCTATGCAGCCGGATGAACTCGAGCGCGTGGCCGCCCGGCATGTGCCCGGCACGGGGAATCTCGATATTCAACTGTCGGGGAAGGGCCTGATCAACGAGACCTATCGGGTCCTGCGCGACGGCGGCGCCTATGCCTTGCGGGTGCCGGCCGCGAATCCAATCGATCTCGGAGTCGATCGTGCCTGGGAGGCGCGCGTGCTGGAGTGCGCTTGCAGGGCAGATCTTGCACCCGCTCTCGAGTACTGCGATCCGCAGCGCGGAATTCTGATCGTGCAATGGCTCGACGGGCGGTCGTGGAGCCCGGCGGATGTGCGGCGCGAATCGAACCTCGCGAGGATGGCGCAGCTGGTCCGGCGTGTCCACGCATTGCCGATGCCGACGCCCGCGCGCCTCATGAGTCCCTCGACCTGGATCGACCACTACTCTGTCGCGCAACCGCGCGCCACGGCGGATCTGCCCCTCATGGCAGCACTGCGGCAAGCGTCGGCGCAGCGGCTGGCCGCGCTTGCGGCGCTGCCACGCGTCGAGCCCGTGGTGTGCCACAGCGACTTGCACACCCTCAATCTGATCGACCGCGGCCCTGCCTTGGTCTTGCTCGACTGGGAGTACGCGCATGTCTCGGATCCGCTGTGGGATCTGGCAGGCTGGAGCGCCAACAACGATCTCGAGGACGAGTTCAAGCATGAGCTGTTGAAGCGCTACATGGGCCGCACGCCGGCTCGCGATGAATATTTACGCCTGCAGTTATTGTGCTGGTTATATGACTATGTCTGCTTGTTATGGAGCGAACTTTACTTGAATCCGCACCGCGACGTCCGGCCGGCCGGTGCCGTGCGGGATGGCGTTTCCGCCCGCGCAAAGCTGCTCGCGGCACGCCTCACCGCAGCCAAGTAGTCGAGGCGACCAAGTTCCGGCACACTACGAACCCCACGGGGGGTACTAACGGAGAACTCAATGGCGCGGATGATCGTAGTGGACCGGGACGGGAAGGAACATGACGTCGAGGCTAAGCCCGGTTTGAAGGTGATGGAGATTCTGCGTGAGCTCGATTACGGCGTCGCCGCGATTTGCGGAGGCCTATGTTCCTGCGCCACCTGTCACGTCTATGTCGATGAAAACTGGACCGCCCGGCTGCCGAAACCGCAAAGCGACGAGCTGGAATTGCTCAATGAATTGCCCGACGTCCGCCAGGGCATCTCTCGCTTGTCATGCCAGGTCGATTTCACCGAGGCGCTGTCGGGTCTGAAGGTGGCCATCGCCCCGGATTCGTGACGCGCGGCGTCATTTCTTCTCGGTTTGCCGGCGCACCGCCTCTTGCGCCGCTTCAATGGATTGCTGGTCGCCGAGAAATCGGCGGCCGAGAGGCTGCAGCTGTTCGTCCAGTTCGTAGAGTATGGGGATGCCGGTTGGAATGTTGAATTCCACGATGTCGCTCTCGGACATCATGTCGAGCATTTTGACCAAGGCGCGCAGGGAGTTTCCATGCGCAACGACGAGCACGTCCCGGTTGGCGCGAAGCTCGGGGACGATGCGCGACTCCCAAAAGGGCAGAACGCGCGACAGCGTGTCCTTGAGCGACTCGGCCGCGGGCAGCGAGCCCGCATCGACGTCGGCGTAGCGAGGATCGAAGCGCGGATGCCGCGGATCATCCAGCCTCAAGGCCGGCGGCGGCACATCGTAGCTGCGGCGCCAGATCTTGACCTGCGCCTCGCCGTGCTGTTCGACCGTCTGCGCCTTGTTGAGTCCCTCCAAGGCGCCGTAGTGACGCTCATTGAGCCGCCAGCTCTGCTCCACCGGAATCCACATACGGTCGGTGGTATCCAGGAGCAACCACAGCGTGCGGATCGCCCGCTTCAATACCGAGGTAAAGGCGATCTTCGGCTCGAGCTTTTCACGCTGCAATTCACGTCCCGCCTGCACCGCTTCCAGGCGCCCCTGATCGCTCAGGTCGACGTCGCGCCAGCCGGTGAAGAGATTCTCGAGGTTCCAAATGCTCTGTCCGTGACGGACCAAAATCAATTTTCCGGCCACCGCTCCTCCTATTGACGCATGACCGCCGCAAACACGCCCTCAAAAAGGGTGGCCAGGGTCTGCTCGTGGCAAATCTCCACGCGCACGCGAATTCGGCCGCGACCGGCGCGCTGCAGCATCTTGCGGAATTTGTCGATCTGCGCGTCGGAAGGCACGACGGCGCTGGCTCGCAGATCACCTTGGACCGGCGCCAGGAAACGCGTGCTCGATTCCTGGATCACCGCATCGGCGATGACACCCCGGGACTCGAGATAGCGGGTGACCCAGGCCCACCCGGTCAGCACCGCCACCGAATACAAGCTTCCGCCGAATGCGGTGCCCTTGTAATTGGCATTGGCTGCCAGCGGCGCGCGCAGCACCACCGCGGAGTCGTCGGCTGATTCGACCACGATGCCGATGTGCCGCGCCAGCGAGAATTCTCCCAGGATGCGATTTTGCAGGTACTCGCGGCCGAATTTCGTCGCTTGCAGCGTCACTCGATCAATCCTGCGCGAGACGCCTGACCGCTTGCAGAGCGACGGACAGAGTCGCGAAGTCCGGCGGCGAACCGGTGCGCAGATCGACGACGACCCGCTTCAACGCATCGACCGGAGCGGCGTGACGCTCGACCCAAAGGCTGACTCGCGCGGATGCGTCCCGGCCCTTGCATGCCAGCACCGCGCCGGTGATTTTGCGTTGCAGCTCGTACAAATTGTCGCGCAAGGTGCCGCGAGCCACCGCCTGCCAATGACCGTCCGCGGCCAGACTTTCGATTTGCTCCTTGATCCAGGTCAGGCCGATGCGCTCGCCCAAGTCGAAATACGCCTTGGCCGCGTAGCCCACGTCCAAGCGCGCGGCCATGGCGACTTCGGCCAAATCCAGCGCGCAATGCAGCACCTCCACCGAGGAGATTCGCGAGGCAAGATCTTCGGGGACGTGCTGCTCGATGAGGTGCGAACGCAGCACGCGGAGGCGCGCCTGCTCCGTGGCCCCCAACACGTCCGTCAGACCGTGGAACAGCTCCCCCACCTTGGCGGCGTAGCGCAGCACGCCGCGCTCGATGTCGAGGTCATCGCGCCGATTCTCCAGCAGCCAGTAGGTCATATGCCGCAGCAGGCGCGCGATCTGCGACATGGCCGTGTATTGCACGGTGGCAGGAATGCGGTTGTCGAGCGCTTCGATTTGCGTCCAAATGTAGCGGGCGGCGAACACCTCGCGTGCGATGCTGTAAGCGCGGGCAATCGCCGCCGGATCCGCCCCCGTGTCATCCTGCGCGCGCACCGGAAACACCGGCCCCATGCGGTTGATCAAACTATTGGTGATCGCCGTTGCGATGATCTCGCGCCGCAAACGGTGGCGTTTCAAACGCACCGCGAAACGCTTCTGAACCTGCGCCGGGAAGTAGCGCGCCAATTCGGTCGAAAGATAGGGATCCTCGGGAACGTTCGACTGGATGAGCGCCCGGTACAGCCATATCTTCCCGTAACTCAAGGTGACGGACAGCTCCGGGCGGGTCAAGCCCTCGCCGGCCTTGCGGCGCTCCGCGATTTCCTCCTCGGTCGGCAGGTATTCCAGCGAGCGGTTGAGGTCACCGGAACGTTCGAGCGCGCGGATCACGTAGGCGATCTCGTTCAAGCGCTCCTTCGACTGGAATTCGCTGGTGCTGATCGCTTGGCTCTGCAAATAGTTGTTGCGCAGCACCAGACCCGCCACTTCATCGGTCATCTGGACCAGCAGCCGGTCGCGCCCCGCGCGGCTTATTTCCTTTGCACGTACCGCCCCGTTCAGGAGAATCTTCAAATTGACTTCCACATCCGAACAGTTCACTCCGGCGGAGTTGTCGATGAAATCCGTGTTGAGCCTGCCGCCGCGCCGCGCGAATTCGACGCGCCCGAGCTGCGATACGCCGAGATTGCCGCCCTCGCCGATGACCTTGCAATTCAATTCGCGCGCATCGACGCGCACGGCGTCGTTGCTGCGATCGCCGACGTCGCTGTGGCTTTCAAAGGTGGCCTTCACGTAAGTGCCGATGCCGCCGTTCCAAAACAGATCGACATGCGCCTTCAGAATGGCCTTGATCACTTCGTTCGGCGTGGTCTGCGCCGGAAGTTCGAGCAGCAATTGCGCTTCGCGCGACAGGGTCAGGTTCTTGGCGGCCCTGGAAAACACCCCGCCGCCCTTCGAAATGGCGGCGCGCGAATAATCCTCCCAGCTGGAGCGCGGCATCTTGAACAGCCTTTCGCGCTCACGGAACGAGCGCGCCGGATCGGGCTGCGGATCGATGAAGATGTGCATGTGATTGAAGGCCGCCACCAGCAGGATGTGCCGCGATTGCAGCATGCCGTTGCCGAATACATCCCCCGCCATGTCGCCGATGCCGACGACCGTGAAGTTCTGATTCTGGATGTCGATGCGCATTTCGCGGAAGTGGCGCTTCACGCACTCCCAGGCGCCGCGCGCGGTGATCGCCATCTTCTTATGGTCGTAGCCGGCCGAGCCGCCGGAGGCGAACGCATCGCCGAGCCAGAAGCCGTACTCTTCGGAAATGGCGTTGGCGATGTCGGAAAACGTCGCAGTGCCCTTGTCCGCGGCGACCACCAGGTAGGCGTCGTCCTTGTCGTGGCGGACCACCATGGCCGGAGCGATGATTTTGTCGTCGACGATGTTGTCGGTGATGTCCAAAAGGCCCCTGATGAGCGTTTGATAGCATGCGATCACTTCGGCCTGCTGCGCGTCGCGCTCGACCGGCATGCGCTTGACGACGAATCCGCCCTTGGCTCCCACCGGAACGATCACCGTGTTCTTCACCTGCTGCGCCTTCATGAGGCCGAGCACTTCCGTGCGAAAATCCTCGCGCCGATCCGACCAGCGGATGCCGCCGCGCGCGACGTAACCCATGCGCAGGTGTACGCCCTCCATTCGCGGCGAGAATACGAAGATCTCGAACAGCGGCTTGGGTAAAGGCAGCTCTCGAAGCTGTTGGCTCTCCAACTTGAAGGACAGGTATTCCTTGAACTGGCCGTCGCGGCCGGTTTGATAGGCATTGGTGCGAACCGTTGCCGACAATGCATTCCATAAGGCCCGCAAGATCCGATCCTCGTCCGAGCGCGTCACCTCCTCGAGGGCTGCGCGGATGCGCCGATCGAGCCGCGCGAGCGTGCTTTGGCGCACGGCAGCCGACGTCTCGGGGTTGAAGCGGGTCACGAACATATCGGCCAATGCCCGGGCGATGGCCGCATTGTTCACCAGCACTTGCGCGATATAGCCCTGGCTGAACGGCAGTCCGGTCTGCAGCAGATATCGGCAATAGGCGCGCATGACGATCACGATGCGCCACGGTATGCCGGCTGACAGAGTCAACTGATTGAAGCTGTCGCTGTCCATCCGGCCGGTCCAAACGGCGGCGAAGGCACTCTTGATTTCGCGCTCCAGCGCCTCGAATTGACTTACCGTCGATGCCTGCATCACGAGTTCCAGGTCCTGAATCCAGGCGTGGCGGCCTCCCGGGAACTCCAGTTGGTAGGGCCGCTCGGCAATCACTTTGAGTCCCATGTTCTCCAGCATGGGCAGGAGGTCCGAAATTGGAATCGCATCCTGGCTGCGGAAGATCTTCAGGAAGAACCCGTCCTTGCGCCGCGGCTCGGGCCGGTAGATATCGAGATGCAGGCGCGCCGGTTCTTTCTCCACGGCCTCGAGAAACGACACATCCAGCGCGGCGGCGTCTCCTTGAAAGTCCTCGGTGTAGGCCGCGGGGAACGCCGGCGCGTACTTCTCGAAAAGCTGCAAGGCGTATGCCTCATCGAGGCGCGCCAGCAGCGCGGTCTTGAAGGCGTCCAGCCACGAGCGCACCGCCGCGGCGACGCGGCGTTCCAGCGCGTCCGCATCGACCCGGGTCATGTCGGTCGGGTTGGTGCGCGCGACGATGTGAAGGCGCGCGAGGTTCGACTCCGCGATCTGCACCTGCGATTCGATGCCGGACGCGGAAAGCTCCTCGCGAATGACTTTCTCGATGCGCTGACGGACCTGTGTGTTGTACCTTTCGCGCGGCACGAACACCATGCAGGAATAGAAACGGTGAAATGCGTCGCGCCTGAGCAGCACGCGAACCCGCGGGCGCTCCTGCAATCCGAAGATTCCGGTAACGATGCGATTCAGTTCCGCAACGCTCGCTTGAAATAATTCGTCGCGCGGAAAGGACTCGAGAATGTGCTGCAGCGCCTTGCCGTCATGGCTGTCCGGGGCCAGCGCGAAATGTTCCACCACTTGCGCGACTTTGTGGCGCAGCACGGGAATTTCACGCGGGTTGCTGCTGTAGGCCGACGAGGTCCACAAGCCCAGGAAGCGCTTTTCGCCGGTCAAGCGCCCCTTGGCGTCGAAATGCTTGATGCCGACGTAGTCGACGTGTCCGGATCGGTGAACCGTCGACAGCAGGTTCGCCTTGGTGACGAGGACGATGTCGCGCGAGCGGCTCTGGCGGCGGATGTCGCTCGCCAGCGAGCGGTTGCTGCTGGTGGTCTTTCTGTGGCCGCGGCGCAGAATCCCCAGGCCGGTGGCTTCGAGCGGCCGCAGGGCCTCCTGTCCCTTGCGTCCCTGCAATCGATATTCACGATATCCCAAAAAGGTGAAGTGGCGATCTTCCATCCAGGCGAGAAGCGCCAGAGCTTCGCTCAAATCGCTCGCGTCGAACTGCGCGCTCAAGGAACTCAATTCCTGCGCCACCAGCCGGGTGGCGGCGCGCATCTTGCCCCAATCGGCGCACGCGACCCGCACGTCGCGCATGCTGCGCTCGATCTGCGCGGCGAGAGAATTCAACGCGGCGGGGTCGACGATTCGGTCCACTTCGATGTGTTGAAAGGATTCCAGACGCAGCTTCTTGTCGGCGGGACCCGTGGACGGTTCGCCGCGCTCCCGCAGCGAGAGCAAATTCCCCGAACGGTCGCGCGACGCGGCAAAGATGGGGTGCGTCAGAAAATGCAGGGTAAGGGCGCGCTGGGTGAGCGCAAGGTTGATGGTATCCACGAGGAAGGGCATGTCGTCGTTCACCATCTCGATGACGGTGTGCGGCGAGGTGAATCCATGCTCGCGCAAGGTCGGGTTGAATACGCGGATCAGCGCGGATCTTCCCCGCCGGCGCGCGAACATCAGGTGCGACAGGGCGAGGCCGGCAAGTTCGGCCGGTTCACGCGCCGCGAGGTCCTGCGCATCGACGTTGGCGTAGTACGCCTGCAGAAAGCCCGGCCAGTCGAAATTGCGCATCGATTTTGGCGGCCTGACGCCTAAGCGGGCCATGGCGGCGACGATCTTGCGAAGTTGTACCGAGGAAGCCTGATACATGACGAAACTCCGTGGGTTAATCCGGCTTTTCGAGATCGAGAATGACGGAGGCCAGGAAACGGCAGGCTTCGCCGCCGGTGATGCAGCGGTGATCGAAGCTCAAGGACAGCGGCATGCGGCGATGCGCGTGGACCGCCCCTCCGACGACCACCGCATCTTCGCGCACTTTGCCCGCGCCCAGGATGGCGACCGCGGGCGGCACCACCCGGGGGATTCCGTAGCGGCCGGCGAGAGTCCCGAAATTCGACAGCATCAGGGTGAAGTCGCGCAGGTCCTCCGGCCGGGTGCTGCGTCGGTGCGCCGCCTCTTTTTGCAGCGCGATGGCTGTACGCAATTCGTCAGGCGATTTTTTTTCGATGTTTCGCACCACCGGAACGATGAGCCCGCCGGGCGTATCCACCGCAATCGCGAGGTCGATGTGCGCCACCAAGATTCGCGACTGCGTGACCGAATCATACCAGGCGTTCAAGGCGGGTTCCGTACGCCAGGCGCAGATCATGGCGCGCATGAGCCGCAGCATGTAGTCGCCGGGACGCGTCCAGTGGTGGATGTCCGCGTCGTCGCACACCGTGGCGCCGGCCACCTGATCCCGCGACAGCGACATGCTCTGCGCCATGGCGCGGCGCACACCGCGCAGTGGTTCAACGCTGCCGTCGGCGGGTCCGGCGGCGGCAATCGCGCGGGCGCCCGGCGAGGCGGATGTGCCGTTCGTGGCGGGTGCGAAATTCGTGGTGGCCGATATATTGGCGTACTGCAGGACGTCGTCGAGAGTGATCAATCCGGCGTGGCCGCGGCCGTTGACCGCCGCCAGATCCACCCCTAAGCGCTTGGCCAGCGCGCGAGCCGCCGGCACGGCACGAGCGCGATGCACGCCGTGGTTGCGCGCGCCCCCGGCCACCGCCGATTCCACGTATTCCTGCTCAGCAGTGGCGGGCATGCTGCCCACGACGGTCCCGGAATCGAAGTTGATGAGCGGCGCCCCGGTGAGCACGATATCGCCGGGTGCGCCCCGCAAGGCGGTCACCGTGCCGCTGAAGGGCGCAGGTACCTCGACAACCGCTTTGGCGGTTTCGACCGAGACCATGGGTTGGTCGACCCGCACGTGATCGCCCACCTTGACGTGCCACTCGATGATCTCGGCCTCCGCCAAGCCTTCGCCCAAATCCGGAAGCCTGAATGTACTCATGAAACGGCCCTGGCTGCTAGTCGGTGAACGTGCGTTCCACCGCGTCGATGATTCGCTGCACGCTCGGAATGTAATCGTGCTCGAGTTTGAACAGCGGCATGATGGTGTCGAAACCGGTGACGCGCTGAATCGGCGCCTGTAAGTCATACAGGCCGTGTTCCGCGACCAGCGCCGCAATCTCGGCGCCCACGCCGACATTGCGCGCGGCCTCGTGCACGATCACCAGCCGGCCGGTCTTGGCCACGGACTCGAGGATGGTCTCGATGTCGATCGGACTCAACGTGGCAAGATCGATGACCTCGGCGCTGATGCCGCGCTTGTCGAGTTCGCCGACGGCACGCAAGGTCTCGAGGGTCATTGCTCCCCACGTGACTACGGTCACATCCGAGCCTTCGCGCAGAACGAAGCACACATCGAGCGGCAGAGCCTGGCCGTCGTCGCTCACCTCCTGGCGCATCGCGCGGTACAGGCGTACCGGCTCCAAAAACATGACGGGGTCCGGATCGCGGATCGCCGCCAGCAACAGGCCGTAGGCTCGCTGCGGCGAGGATGGGCATACGACGCGTATTCCCGGTATGTGGCACAGCATGGTCTCGGTGCTTTCCGAATGATGTTCGGGAGCGTGGATGCCGCCGCCGTGCGGGGTTCGAATGACCACCGGACAACTGAGCCGGCCGCGGGTCCGGTTGCGCATCCGCGACATGTGATTCACGATCTGATCGAGCGCCGGATACAGGAATCCCATGAACTGAATTTCCGCGACCGGCTTCAGCCCATGCGTCGCCATGCCGACCGACATACCGGCGATCATCGCTTCCGCCAGCGGCGTATCCTGCACCCGATCCTTGCCGAAGCGTTCCTGCAACCCCGCGGTCGCGCGGAACACACCGCCGTTGAGGCCCACGTCCTGCCCGATCACGACCACCTTGGCGTCATGCTGCATTTCCCAGCCATGCGCCAATGCAATGGCTTCTACCATGGTTATTTTCGCCAACTTAGGAGCCTGTCTGAGTATTCCGCGTGAGCCGCGTTGGACGGGCGAGGGTGCGGATGCAAGGCGCGTGGCGCAGGGCGTAGTGGGCGCTACGACCAAGCCGCGCAACGCCGCAGACGCCCCTCACCCGGCCAACCCTCCGGGACCGGACGGATTTGCCTTCATTCGTCGTTGTCGCCTCCTCATTGGGTTATACCCAACCGCGTCGGCTCCGCCTCGACTGAAGGCAAATCCGTCACGGTCGCGGCCACGCGGAATACTCAGACAGGCTCCTGATGTCCGCTGGATTTCGAGACGCCAGGATTAGATGAATAATGGCGCGCGATGAGGCGCTGCTCGTGCAGGTGAGGGGGCAAGGCGGCGAACAGATGGTCGAACATCGCATCGGTCGACGGCTTTGGCTTCGCCAGATACTCGGTCACGGCCGCATCGACCTTGAGTGTGCACTCCTCCAGCAGGGACTTTTCCTTGGCGGCATCCCAAACGCCGGCATTGACCAAAAATTCCCGCAGCCGAATCAACGGCTCGAGTGCCCACGCGTCCTTGACCTCGTGATTGGAGCGATAGCGGCTGGCGTCATCCGCGGTGGTGTGATCGCTCAATCGGTACGTCAGTGCCTCGATCAAACAGGGACCTGCGCCGTTTCGCGCGGCCTCGAGCGCCTCGCCGACCACTTCCCGCACGGCGAACACGTCGTTGCCGTCGACCTGCACGCCGGGAATACCGGCCGCCACCGCCTTCTGCGCCAAGGTTTGCGCGGCCGTCTGCGCCTTCGTTGGAACGGAAATGGCCCAGCCGTTGTTGACGATGACGAAAACCACGGGCAAATCGCGCGCCCCGGCCAGATTGAGCGCTTCGTAAAATGCGCCCTCGGAGGTACCGCCATCGCCGATGTAGGCGAGGGCGCAGCGCGGCTGCTTGAGCACTTTGAATGCCATCGCTGCGCCGGCGGCATGCAGCGTCTGCGTGGCGATGGGTACGCACCAGGCGAAATCCCCACGCGGTATGGCGAAATCGTTGCCGCGCTCGTCGCCGCTCCAGTACGTCAGTATCTCCGTCATGGTCACACCGCGCCACAGCTGCGTGCCGAATTCGCGGTACACGGGTGCCAGCACGTCTTCCGGCCGCATCGCGGCGCCGATGCCGACGTGCGCGGCCTCGTGGCCGAGCGACGAGGGGTAAGTGCCGAGTTGTCCGGTACGCTGGAGATTCACCGCCTTCGAATCGAAAACACGGACCAGCGTCATGGCTCGATACATGCGCAGGACCTCGGCGCGATCCTTCGCGAAATCCGGCAGCGGCGCCACGGCGTTGCCGCGCGGGTCCAAGATCTGCCTGTAATGAATTTTGAACTCGGCAATCATCTTCATTCGTGAATTATGCCAGGAGTTGGTCGTGCATTATGCCAGGAGTTGATGATCCATGCGCTGCGCGCAGGACTTGCGCGGTCGAAGCGACTATGGGCGATGCTCGCCGGCGAGATAGTGTTGTGTCTGCATCTCGACGAGGCGGCTGGCGGCGCGCTCAAACTCGAGCTCGAGTCGATCGCCGTGATACAGCGCCGCCGGCGCCGCAGCCGCCGATACCACGAGTTTGACGCCGCGATCATAGAATTCGTCGAGCGCCGCGATGAAGCGGCGCGCGGCGTCCTCGTCGGACGAGGTGAATTCGGGGATGTTCGAAATCAAGATCGTGTGGTACAGGCGCGCGAGCTCGATGTAGTCGTTCTGGCTGCGCGGCCCTGCGAAAAGTTCCTTGAATTCGAACCACGCCATGCCGGCGCCCACGGCCAGCGCGGCGATGCCGCGATCTTCGATCGACAGCACCCGGGGACCCAAGGCAGTGTCGCCCGCGAGTGCCGCAAAGCGCCGCCGCAGTTGCGCCGCGGTTTCAGCGCGCGACGAGTCCAAATAGGTCGGTGCCTGTTCCAGCCGGCGCAGGCGATAGTCGATGCCGCCGTCCAGGTGCACGGTCTCGACATGACTCTGCATCAACTCGATGGCCGGCAGGAACCGTTCGCGCTGCAGACCGTCTTTGTACAGTTCCTGGGGCGCCGTATTCGAGGTGGCGACCAGCGTCACGCCCCGGTGGAACAATCCCGCGAATAGACCGGCGAGGATCATTGCATCGGCGATGTCGGCGACGAAGAATTCGTCCAGGCAGATGATTCTCGCGCGCCGGGCCAGCCGCTCCGCGACCGCCTCCAGAGGCTGCGCGCGGTGCTTGACGCTGCGCAGCTCCGCATGCACCTGACGCATGAAGCGATAGAAGTGGCTGCGTTCGCGCCTCGAGAAGCGCAGCGACTCGTAGAACCAGTCCATCAACATGGTTTTGCCGCGCCCGACGCCGCCCCAGAGATAGAGTCCGCGCAGCGGCGCACGGGCCTTTGGCGCCGGCAGCCAGCGCGTGAACGCGCGCATTCTTTCGCCGGCGGAGCGTGAGGATTCCAGCAGACTCGCGCTCAAGCGGTCGAGCCGGACAGCCGTATCCCGCTGCTCCGGGTCGAACTCGAGGCGATGCGCTGCGACCTGTTCCTCGAGGCGCGATTCAACCGACTTGGGGGAGCTGGCCACTACCGGTGCGTTGATCCTACAGACTCTGGTAGTTGGGACCGGAACCGCCCTCCGGCGTCACCCAGGTGATCTGTCCCGCATAAGGGTCTTTGATGTCGCAGGCCTTGCAATGCACGCAGTTCGAGGAATTGATCTGCAATTTTGTCCCGCCGCTGCCGTCCGCGATCATTTCGTAGACATTCGCGGGACAAAAATTGGCGCAGGGATTGCCGAATTCCGTGACGCATCGGGTCGCACAAAGGGTGGTGTCCGCCACATGCAGATGGACCGGTTGGCTCTCTTCGTGCGTCGTCGCGGCAAAGAACACGAACGCCAGGCGGTCGCGCGGCGGCAACTCGCGGTCGCCCCAGTGGCGGTCCGGAGTCTCGTAATCGCTCAAGCGCTTGAGCGCCGTGTCATCGGCGTGATTGGCGAGGGTCCACGGCAATTTCCCGAAGGTGGCGGTTTCAAGCGCGGCATTGGCGAGACCGAACCACAGTCCATGGCGGAATCCCGGCCGGATATTGCGCACCTTGTGCAGTTCACGCCCGCCCTTTGAATCGCGCCAGCGCTGATCGAACCCCAAGCTCGTGCCGCGCTCGACAAAATGTGCGGCCGCGGTCATGCCGGATCGAATCGCCTGGTGGATGCCCTTGATCTTCGGGGTGTTGAGCGTGCCGCCCGCGTCGCCGACCAGCATCGCACCCGGCATTTCGAGCGTCGGCATGGATTGATAGCCGCCCTCGATCACCGTGCGCGCGCCGCCTGCGATGATCTCGCCGCCGCGCAAAAGGCTCTTGATGTCGGGGTGATTCTTGTATTGCTGGAACGCCTCGAAGGGTTTGAAGCGCGGATCTTCATAATCCAGGCCGACCACGAATCCGACGTAAACCCGATCGCCGTCGAGGTGATAGAGAAAACTTCCGCCATAGGTGCGGCTATCGAGCGGCCAACCCAGGGTGTGCTGAATGAGACCGGGCTGGACGCGCCCGGGGGGCAGCTGCCACAACTCCTTGAATCCCAGTCCGTAGGTCTGGGGCGACTTGCCGGCATCCAGGTTGAACCGCTTGATCAGCTGCTTCGAGACGCTGCCGCGGCAGCCTTCGCAAAATAGGGTGACTTTGGCGTGGATTTCGGGCCCCGGCGCAAAGTTCGGTCCCGGCTCGCCGTTCTTTTCGACGCCCATATCGCCGATGCGTACACCTTTCACGGCGCCGCTGTCATCGAACAAGGCTTCGGCCGCCGCAAATCCCGCGAACACGTCGACGCCGAGCTTCTCGGCCTCCTGCCCAAGAATCGGCAGCAATTGTCCCAGCGAAATGATGAGATTGCCGTGATTCGCCATCTGCGGCGGGGTCGGCAGCCGGTAGCGCTTGCGGCGGGTCATGAACAGGAACTCATCGCGCGCGGCCGGCACACAGATCGCAGGCCGGCGACTGCGCCAGTCGGGGAGCAATTCATCGAGGGGACCGGGTTCCAGAACCGCGCCTGACAAGGAATGAGCCCCAAGGCTCGCGGCCTTCTCCAGCACGCAGACACCGAGCGCCGGATTGAGCTGCTTCAGCCGGATCGCGGAAGCGAGCCCCGCGGGCCCGGCGCCGACAATGGCAACCTCGTATTCCATGACATCACGGGGGGTTTCGCTCATGAAATGGGCACCTGCATTCGTTTCGTTTTGATCGCGGGCCTTTGAAAAAGGGCGAATAGTAGATCACAAACCAAAGAGGGCCAGGGAGACATCCACCTGGTGGACAAGCAGTGAGGGGATTTTCGCAGCGGCGTCGCTTTACTCTGTGGGGACACCCATGTTGACAGGCCACGGACGCCGCCTTCCAGGATGGCCAAGGGATTTGGGCATGGATTGGGCAAGGACGCCCGCCCCACTGATCAAAGCTGGCGCCCGGCGCCAGCCCGCCAGTTCTTTCGCCAGCCCCTCAGTCTTGGCGCCAGCTTGCCTTGCGCTTGGCAAAGAAGGCCGCAAAGCCCTCCTGGGCCTCCGCCTGGACCCGCAATCTTGCCAGCCGTGCCGCCGCTTCGATGGAAGCCGCAGCCCGACCGGCGGCTGGGGCATGGCCGACGTCGCGCACCAGGGCCTTGGCTTCGGCCAGAGCGAAGGGCGCCCCCTGAAGGAGCGCTTCGGTGATGCGCGCGCAGCACGCGTCGAGCAAGTCGGCCGGCACGACTTCATGCGCCAGCCCCAATTCCTTGAGAGTCGCCGCGGCCATCGTCTCCGCGGTCAAGAAGTAGCGCCGCGCGGCGCTCTCGCCGATCTTGCCGAGCACGAATGGAGAAACGACGGCGGGTATGATCCCGAGGCGCACTTCGGTGAACGCGAACTGTGCCGTCTCCACCACCACCACGATGTCGCAGGCGGCCAGCAGCCCGAGCGCCCCGCCATAGCCATTTCCGTTGACGCGCGCCAGCGTCGGCTTCGGCAGCGAATCCAGGACCGCCAGCAGCGTCGCGAGCTGCTCGGCGTCCGCCAGATTGGCCGCTTCGCTGGCATGAGCCTGCGCCTGCATCTCGCCGAGGTCGGCACCTGCGCAGAATACCTTGCCCGCCCCCGTGATTTGCACGGCGCGCACCGCGGTGCTGGCGGCGCAGTGCCGCAATTCCGCCGTGAGCGCAGCGATGGTCGCACGGTCCAAGGCGTTGCGCTTTTCAGGCCGGTTGAGCGTAATTTGAGCAACCCCGGCGACAATCGCGGTCAGAACCGGCGCGCTCAACGAATTGCTCGCTTGGCGCAATTTTGCCCGCGGGTATCCACTGTCGGTTTCAGGGGAGTTCGATGGCGATCGCCGTGGCTTCACCGCCGCCGATGCACAGGCTGGCAATGCCGCGCTTTTTGCCGCGCGCGCGCAGCGCGTACAGCAGTGTGGTCATGATGCGCGCGCCGGTCGCGCCGATCGGATGGCCGAGCGCGCAGGCTCCGCCATTGATATTCACTCGCTGATGATCCAGGCCCAGATCCTTGATCGCAGCCATCGGCACCGCCGCAAACGCTTCGTTGATCTCGTACAGATCCACGTCTTTGGCCTGCCAGTTCAGTTGCCCCAGCAATTTCGCAATGGCGCCCACAGGCGCCAACGTGAACCATTCCGGCTCGCGCGCGAAACTGGTGTAGCCCAGGATGCGCGCCAGCGGCTTGCGGCCTTCCGATGCCGCGAAGGATTCGCGCGCTAGCACCAGCGCCGCCGCGCCGTCGGAGATACTCGAGGAACTCGCGGCGGTCACCGTCCCGTCTTTTTTGAATGCCGGCTTGAGTGTCGGGATCTTGGCGATGTCGAGGGTGAAGGGCGTTTCGTCCTTGTCGACCACGACCTCACCCTTGCGAGTCTTGGTCGTCACCGAAGCGATTTCGGCCGCAAAGTCGCCCTTGGTCGTGGCCGCCAGCGCGCGGCGCACGGACTCGGCGGCGAAATCGTCCTGCGCCCTGCGGGTGAAGTCGTACTTTTCAGAAGTGGCCTCCGCAAAACAGCCCATGAGCTGTCCGTCCCAGGGACTCTGCAGGCCGTCGAAGAACATATGGTCCAGCACTTCTTGATTCCCCATGCGGTAGCCCGCACGGGCCTTGGGCAGCAGATACGGGGCGTTGGTCATGGACTCGATGCCGCCCGCCACGATCACTTTGGCGGAGCCGGCGAGTATCTGGTCGCTGGCCAGCATCACCGCGCGCATCGCGGACCCGCACATCTTGTTGACCGTGGTGGCTGGAACGCCCGCGGGAATTCCGCCCCCCATGGCTGCCTGACGCGCCGGTGCTTGCCCGACTCCGGCCGACAGGACGCATCCCATGATGACTTCATCGATCTGGGACGGCGCCATCCCCGAATCCGCGATCGCCGCCTTGATCGCAACCGCTCCCAGCTGGGGTGCGCTGAGCCCGGCGAAAGCGCCCTGGAAGGCGCCGACCGGCGTGCGGCGGGCCGCCAAAATGACGACGGGATTGGAATTCATAAGACGATTCCTCGGGATGCGGGATTGCGGGATTGCCTAGTATAGCCGCGGCGCCGGCCGCCATAGGCTTACGATGTGCCCTCAAGGGCCGAGCGGCTCGCCCACGGCACGCGCAATCAGCTCACGGCTGCGTTGCCTGGCATCCTGCTCGGCGATAACTTCAAGGATTTCAACGCGAATCGGCCCTGGGAGGATCCTTAAGCCCCCCGGGGGCATGACGTCGCGCGTGCCGTGGATGGCCACCGCCACGATGGGCATGCCGGAGCGCGCCGCGGTCACAAATGCGCCGCCATGGAACTTGCCCACCTGGGCGATCTCAGTGAATGTGCCCTCGGGAAAGAACACCAGGGACTGGCCGGAGGCGGCCAGCTTCAACACTCGACGCGTGTCCACCCCACCCTTGTGCCGATCGAAGCGTTCCACGAACTGCGATCCCAGGCGTCGCAGAAGCAGGCCGGCGAGCGGCACGCGCACCATTTCCTTCTTGATCACGAAGGCAAAATCGGGCGGCAAGGCCGCGGCGGCGGCCAAGGCGTCGATGTAGCTCGAGTGATTGGCGACGACCACGCAGGGGACTTGCGGCAGACGCTCCAGGCCCTCGACCGTGAATGGAATGCCGGCTGCGCGAAAAAACGCCCGCGAGATCATCCCGGCCACCCAGCGGCGCCGGCGCAGGCTCGGCAGGAATAGATTGACACCCAACACGGCCAGCCCCAAGGCTATGAACACCACCAGGCAGTAGGCGGCATACAGCGGCTGCGCGGCCTTGCGCGGGCTCGCCTGCTTGTTTTCTGTGATCTGGTTCTCCTTATGTTAATACTTAACTGTACTGTGAGACTGGTCACGCCGACCTGCGGGCACCCCTCGCATACTGGCTTCCGGTAGCGCGTAGAGCACCATTTCGTGCGAAAACCCACGCGGAAAACTATGGCGACGGCTCTGAAACGGTCGGTTTATACACGCACCTCGGGCGCAGCGGTACCTACGTTGCGCGAACCGGCGGATCCCGCCTTGCAGCGCTTCCTCGACGCGGTATGGTTGGAGCGCGGCTTGTCGCCCAACACTCTGGCCGCTTACCGTGCCGATTTGACCGCACTCGCGCGCTGGTTGGAAGACCGCGATAGCGCCTTGCTCAAGGCCACCCGCATCGAATTACTGGGCTTCATTGCGGCGCGGGTCGAGGGCGGATCCAGGCCCCGATCCACCGCCAGGCAGCTGTCGAGCTTTCGACGTTTTTTCCGCTTCATGGTGCGCGAGGGTTTGATCGAGCTCGATCCGACGGCGCAGATCGCCATGCCGAAAATCGGCCGGTCACTACCCAAATCACTGACTGAAGCCGAAGTCGACTCGCTGCTCGAAGCGCCGACCGTGTCCGACCCGTTGGGGCATCGCGACCGCACCATGCTCGAAGTGTTGTATGCCACGGGCCTTCGAGTCTCGGAACTCGTGAGCTTGAAGCACAATCAGGTCAATCTCAACCAGGGCGTGATGCGCGTGGTCGGCAAGGGTAACCGCGAACGCCTGATTCCGCTCGGCGAAGAAGCGGTGAAGTGGCTGCAGCAATTCATGCAGGGCCCGCGCGTGGAAATATTGCTGGAACGGCAGACGGATTACCTGTTTCCGACGCGCCGCGGCGACCGCATGACGCGCCAGGCGTTTTGGCACATCATCAAGCGCTATTCGAAAAAGGCCGGCGTCGAGAAAGAACTCTCGCCGCATACCTTGCGCCATGCCTTCGCCACCCATTTGTTGAACCACGGTGCGGATTTGCGCGTGGTGCAGATGCTTCTTGGGCACAGCGACCTGTCGACGACGCAGATCTACACTCATGTCGCTCGCGAGCGCCTGAAAGAACTGCACACTCAGCACCATCCGCGCGGCTAGTCAGCCACACGGCGGCTCCCAGGGCCGCAAATATGCGGGCGCCCCTGCTAAAATTGCCGGAACCTCTCAGGTTGTCGCAGGGTCGAATCAATCAGTTTCGCCGGAGCCCCAGCATGTTGAGAATTATCGCAGTCCTCACCCTAGGCCTTTGCGCGCTGGGAGTCGATGCGCCCGTGAGAGCGGCCGATCCGGTGCGCGCGGCGCCGGCCGACCAGCCCGCGGATCCGCGCGCGGCGTTGCTGAAACTTCTGCCCGCCGGTTCGAAGTCGGAGGATTTACGGGCCTCGCCGATTCCCGGCATCTACGAATTCACGCAGGGAGCCGAGGTCAGCTACTTGACCGCCGACGGCAAATACTTTCTCGACGGCAATGTGTACGACATGGGGACGCGTGAGAATCTCACCGAGGCGGTGCGCACGCGGGCGCGCCTCGCCATGATCAGCGCCGTTCCCGAGTCGCAGATGGTGATTTTCTCGCCCAAGAATCCGCTCTACACCATCACGGTGTTCACCGATGTGGATTGCGCCTACTGCCGCAAGCTGCACAGCGAGATGGCGGAGCTGAATCGCTTGGGGATTCGTGTCCGCTACATGTTCTATCCGCGCACCGGACCCAATACCGAAAGTTGGAAAAAAGCGGAAGTCGTCTGGTGTTCGGCCAACCGCAACGAGGCGATGACGCGCGCGAAAGCCGGCGCGCAGCTCGACATGAACAAGACTTGCGATGCGACGCCCGTCGCCCGCGAATATGCGCTCGGCCAAGGCATCGGAGTGCGAGGCACGCCCGCCATTCTTACCGAAAACGGCGACTACATTGCCGGCTACATGCCGCCGCGCGAACTGCTGCAACAAATCAAGGATCTGCAACTGGCAAAGCGCTGAGGACCGGCACAGCGCCGAGGGCCGGCACAGCGCCGAGGACCGGCACAGCGCCGAGCGCGCCCGCTACCGCTCCAGCAGCTTGAGCTTTTCCGGCACTCCTTCCCACTGCTTGGCATCCGCCGGCGCGTCTTTTTTCTCAGCGATAACGGGCCATTTCTTGGCCAGTTCGGCGTTCAGCTTCAGAAAGCTTTCCTGACCGTCGGGTATTTCTTCTTCCGAAAAAATGGCTTCCACCGGGCACTCCGGCTCGCACAGCGTGCAGTCGATGCACTCATCCGGATCGATCACCAGAAAATTCGGGCCTTCGTGGAAACAATCGACCGGGCAAACCTCCACGCAATCCATGTATTTGCATTTGATGCAGCTCTCAGTGACCACGAATGCCATGACTTACCCTTCTCTTGACCAGTTAAACGCGAATTCTCGACCAGTTAAACGTGAATGCCATTCTGCCACAGCGGCGAAGCCGCATCTCATGTCCGATTGCCGGCCTTCTTCAGGACCTGAGCCGGCGGCTCAACTCGACGAAATGATGACCCTCGCGCCCGGCGCTGCGATCCTCGTAGTACTTGCGCAAGGTGAATTCGCCGCTCGGAAACGCCAGTTGCGCCCACGGGATCTCAGCCTCCTCGTACAAGCCCACTTCCAGGCTCTCAGGTCCCGGAGCGAATTCGGGCTGCAGCAATTTGGCGCGAAACATCACGTGCACCTGGTTCGCGCCCGTTACGCTGGCGACCGCCAGCAGAGAGCCGATCTCGACCTTTGCCAGCGCCTCTTCCCAGCACTCGCGCGCCGCCGCGGCCTGCAAGGTTTCGCCGTTCTCCATGAAACCGGCCGGCACCGTCCAGAACCCCAAGCGCGGCTCGATGGCACGGCGGCACAGCAGGACCTTGCCCTGCCACTCCGGCACGCACCCGAGAACCAGCAGCGGGTTCTTGTAGTGGACCATGCCGCAGCCCGTACACACGAAGCGCGGAAGATGGTCCCCGGCGGGGATCTTGAATTCGACGGGCGAGCCGCAGTTGCTGCAGAAATTCAAAGGTTACACTCTAAAAATTCTGGTGCCCGGAGAGGGAATCGAACCCACACGGTGTCACCACCACCGGATTTTGAGTCCGGCGCGTCTACCAGTTCCGCCATCCGGGCATGCCAGACCCAGCAGTATATGCGATTGCCGCTCTTGGTAGAATGATAAGCGTACATGCAGCGCAGAGATTTTCACTTCGATCTTCCCCCGGAACTCATCGCCCAGCGGCCCACGACCTCGCGCTCCGCCAGCCGGATGCTGGTGTTGGACGGTGCCTCGGGATCGCGGCGGGACCTTCAATTTTGCGATTTGCCTTCCCTGCTGGATGCGCCGGATCTGCTGGTTTTCAACGACACGCGCGTGATTCCGGCACGGGTGTTCGGCGCCAAGGAAAGCGGGGGTGCCGTCGAAATTCTGCTCGAGCGCGCACTGACCGCGACCACCGCGCTGGCCCACGTGCGCGCCAGCAAGGGCTTGAAGCTGCACGCGCTCGTGAACTTGCCCGGCGGCCATACGGCACGCATGCTGGCAAGACAGAGCGATTTGTTCCAGCTTCAGTTCTCGTGCGATGTTGCGGCTTTTTTCGAAGCGCACGGCGAAGTTCCGCTGCCGCCTTACATCGGCCGCACGCCGGACGGCGCCGATCGGGAACGCTATCAGACCGTCTATGCGCGAAACTTAGGCGCCGTCGCTGCACCCACCGCGGGCCTGCATTTCGACGCCGGTATTTTTGCCGCGCTCGCGGCGCGGCGGATCCGACATGCCTTCGTCACTCTGCATGTGGGTGCCGGCACGTTCCAGCCGGTTCGGGAGGACGATATCGAGCGTCACCAGATGCATGAGGAATACCTGGAGGTGCCCGAGGCCACTTGCGAAGCTATCAACGAAGCGCGCGACGCCGGCGGCCGTGTGATCGCGGTGGGCACGACGGTGGTGAGAAGTTTGGAGACCGCGGCCGCAGTTTCACCCGATGGCGCCCGCGCGGCATCGGGAACGCCCGGCGCGCTCCCGCGCGGCGTTGTTCCGTACCGCGGTGCCACGCGTATCTTCATCAAGCCCGGCCACCGGTTTCGCGCAGTGGATGCCATGGTCACCAATTTCCACTTGCCGGAGTCCACGCTTCTGATGCTGTGCTCGGCCTTCGTTGGACGGGAAGCGCTGCTGGCGGCCTACGCTCACGCGGTGCAGGCGCGCTACCGATTTTTCAGCTACGGTGACGCGATGTTCCTGACCCCCTCCGCATCGGCGTTGGCGCACCCATGAATATGCGGTTCGAGTTGCTGGCGCAGGACGGCGCGGCGCGGCGCGGCCGGCTCGCGTTCCCGCGCGGAGCGGTCGAGACGCCCGCGTTCATGCCGGTCGGTACCTACGGCACGGTCAAGGCGATGACGCCGGAGGATCTCGAAGGCATCGGCACCGACATCGTGCTCGGCAACACCTTTCACCTCTATCTGCGCCCCGGCCTGGAGGTGATCGAGGCGCATCAGGGATTGCATCGCTTCATGCATTGGCGGCGGCCGATTCTCACGGATTCCGGCGGCTTTCAAGTCTGGAGTCTGGCGGAGATGCGAAAAATCACCGAGGACGGCGCGCATTTTCGCTCGCCCATCGATGGTGCTCGAGTTTTTCTCTCGCCTGAGGAATCCATGCGCATTCAGCGTGTCCTGGCCTCGGATGTGGCGATGAGCTTCGATGAATGCACGCCGTATCCGGCCACGGAGGGTGACGCGCGGGTTTCGATGGAGCTGTCCATGCGTTGGGCGCTGCGTGGCTTTCGCGAGTATTACCGCACCGAATCCCCCGGCACGCTGTTCGGCATCGTGCAAGGCGGGATCCATCCCCAGCTGCGCTTGGCATCATTGGGCGCGCTCGAGGACATCGGCTTTGCGGGGCTGGCCATCGGGGGACTCGCGGTGGGCGAGAGCGAAGCGGAGCGCGGCCAGGTGCTCGCCGAACTGCTGCCGCATATGCCGCGGGGGAAGCCGCGGTACCTCATGGGCGTGGGCCGGCCGGAGGACATCATCGAGGCGGTGCGGTGCGGCATCGACATGTTCGATTGCGTGATGCCGACCCGCCATGCGCGCAATGCCCACCTGTTCACGCGCACCGGGGTCATCAATATTCGCAACGCGGTCCATCAAAAGGACACGGGTCCGATCGAGGAGGGATGCGGCTGCTACACCTGCGGCAACTACAGCCGCAGCTATCTGCGGCATTTGGACAGGTGCGGCGAAATATTGGGCGCCCACTTGAACACCATTCACAATCTGTATTTCTACCAACGCTTGATGAGGGAGATTCGTGGGGCGATCGAGTCGGCCCGATTCGAGGCCTATGCGGTCGAGTTCCATGCCTTGAAGGCCTTGGGTGGCCCGCGTTAAGTTTGGGGCCGGGCTCCTGTATACTACGCCGCTTTGTGTCGTGGCGTCGGCTGCAAAAACGAGTATAAACCTATGGATTTCTTCATCAATACAGCAAATGCGCAGGCCGTCGGTGGGGCGCCCGCCGGGGGCTTCAGCTTGATCAGCATGGCGCCGATCATCCTGATGTTGGTGGCCTTTTACTTCTTGCTCATCAGGCCGCAGAACAAGCGCGCCAAAGAACAGCGTGAAATGCTTTCCAAGATCGCCGTCGGCGATGAAGTCGCGACCACCGGCGGCATTCTCGGCAAGGTGACGGAGGCGGGCGAACAGTTCCTGACTTTGGAAATCGCGAGCGGCGTCAACATCAAGCTGCAGAGATTTCAAGTCGCGCAGGTGCTGCCCAAGGGCACGGTCAAGAGCGCATGATTGGGTACCCGCGCTGGAAGATCGTGCTGGTCGCGGTCGTTCTTCTGATCGGAATCTTCCTGGCGGTGCCCAACCTGTTCGGCGAGGAAAGCGCGCTGCAGCTGGCGCGCGATCGGGCCGCCGTGGTGGAAAGCGATCGCTCGAGCGTCGTGCAACTTCTCAAGGACAAGGGCGTCAACCCGGACGGCACGTTTCTCGATCAGGGACGCCTCACGCTGCGCTTCAGCAGCAAGCAGGATCAATTGAAGGCGCGCGATCTGATCGCCGAAGCGCGTCCCAATCAATTCACGATCGCCCTCTCGCAGGCATCCCGGGTTCCGGAATGGATGCGCAATCTGGGCTTGACCCCGTTGAAATTGGGCCTGGATCTTCGCGGCGGCGTTTACCTGGTCTATCAGGTCGACGTGCAGGGCGCCGTGAAGCAGCTGCTCGATCACCACGAGCAGGACTTTCGCGCCTCGTTGCGCAATGCCCGCGTGGCGTATCAAGACGTGCTGGTCGACTACCCCACGGATCGCGTGCGGGTATTGTTTCGCGACGCCGACAGTTTCGCCAAGGGCAAGACGGCCATACTGGCGGATAACCGAAACCTGACTTTGGCCGACGTGACGGTCGACGGCGCGCCGGCCTTGGAGATGCGGCTCACGCCGCAACAAATCAAAGAGCGCCAGGACTACGCGGTCCAACAGAACATCGTCATCCTGCGCAATCGCCTCAATAGTCCCGAGCTCGCGGTGTCGGAGCCGCAGGTCGCCCGCCAGGGCGTGGACCGCATCTCAATTCAATTGCCGGGTCTGCAGAATTCGGCCGAGGTCAAGAAAATCCTCGGCAAGACGGCAACCTTGGAATTTCGCATGGTGGATGAATCCAACAACCCGCTCGAAGCGGCGAGCACCGGGCGGGTGCCCTTGGGCTCCAAGCTGTTTTACACCCGCGACAAGCAGCCGGTGCTGTTGAAGCGCGAAGTGGTGGTTACCGGCGATCAACTGACCGATGCGTCGTTCCAACCGAGCACCCAGGACGGCGCCGCGGTGTTGGTGGGCTTGGATAGCCGGGGCGCCGCGAAGATGCTGAAGAACACGCAGGAGAACCTCGGCCATTTGATGGCGGTGGTTTTCATCGACCGTTCGCGCGAAAAGAACGCCGAAGGCGTGGTCGTCGACCGCACCACCGAAGAGGTCATCAACCGCGCGACCATTCGCGGCGTGTTCAGCAGTAACTTCAACATCACGGGCGTCAACCCGATCGAAGGCCGCGAACTGGCGCTGCTGCTGCGCGCCGGTGGACTGGCGGCGCCGCTGTCTCCCGTGGAAGAGCGCGCCGTCGGCCCGAGCTTGGGCCAGGACAACATCGACAAAGGCGTGCATGCCATGGTGTTCGGCATGCTGGCCGCGTTCGTGTTCATGGCCGTCTACTACAAAGTCTTCGGTGTAATTGCGGATTTGACCCTCGCCGCCAATGTGGTGCTGCTCACGGCTCTGCTGTCGTTGCTTGGCGCGGCGCTCACCTTGCCGGGAATCGCGGCCGTGGTCCTGACCGTCGGCATGGCGGTTGACGCCAACATATTGATCTACGAACGCATCCGCGAGGAATTGCGCAATGGCGTTTCCCCGCGGGCGGCCATCGCCGCCGGATTCGATCGCGCGTTCTCGGCCATCGGCGACTCGAACGTCACCGCGTTCATCGCGGGCCTGGTGCTGTGGTTGTTCGGTGCCGGAGCGGTGCGCGGCTTCGCCGTGGTGTTGATGCTCGGAATCGCCACATCGATGTTCACGTCGGTAATGGGCAGCCACGCATTGGTGCAAATCATGTACGGCGGCAAACGCAAGCTCGAACGCTTGTCGATTTGACGGCAAGGGTTCGATCCGAGGTTCTCACATGGAATTCTTTCACAAGGTAACCCGCTTCCCGTTCATGAACACCCGCAAGGTGTGGTACGGGCTGTCGGCCGCCTTGATCATCGCGTCTTTCGCTTTGGTCGCCGTGCGCGGCTTGAATCTCGGAGTGGATTTCACCGGCGGCGTGACCGTCGAAACCAATTTTCCACAGGCGCCGAACATCGAACAATTGCGGGCGGCGCTGGCCAAAGCCGGCGTGCAGGCCGCCCAGGTGCAGGCCTTCGGCAGTTCGCGGGACATCCTGGTTCGATTGCCGCCGGATCCGAGCGTAAAAGGCGACCAGATCGGCGCGCGCGTATTTGAGATATTCAGCACGGTCGACAGCGGCGTGAAGCTGCAGAGCACGGATGTGGTCGGTCCTCAAGTGGGGCAGGAGCTTTTCATCAAGGGCAGCTGGGCGCTGTTCGCCACCCTGGTGTTGATCTTGATCTACGTGTTGTTCCGGTTCACGCTCAAGCTGGCGTGCGGCGCGATCTTGGCCGTCTTGCACGACCCGATCTGCGTGGTGGGATTCTTCGCGCTCTCCCAGATGACCTTCGATCTGACGGCCATCGCGGCCATCCTCGCGGTGATCGGCTATTCGCTGAACGATACCGTGATCGTCTTCGACCGCATCCGCGAGCGCGCCCGCACCGCCCGCAAGCTCAGCGTCGCCCAGGTCATCGACGAATCCATCAATCAGACGCTGTCGCGAACCTTGATGACCAAGCTGGTGACCTTGCTGGTAGTGCTCGCGCTGCTGTTCTTCGGCGGCGAAACTCTGCATGCGTTTTCCGCGGCGCTGGTGATCGGCATTCTCGCCGGCACCTATTCGTCGATTTACATCTCCGCGGCGCTGGCCCTGGACTTCGGGTTGCGCACCGACGATTTGCTGGAGCGCAAAACCACCAAGCCCGAAGAAATCGACGGGATGCCCTAGGGCCTGTCCGGGCATTCCGGGTGTCGCCAGGCTCGCAGCCACCCGGTCAGGTTTGTTCGGCGATGATGCTGTGACTGCGTGAGTAGAAGAAATAGATCGCCAGTCCGAACGCGGACCAGATGAAGAAGGCCTCCCAGGTTATCGCCGGCAGCCCCGCCATGAGGAAGGCGCAGAAGCCCATGCCGAGCACCGGCACCAGCGGCACCCACGGCGTGCGGAACGGGCGCTTCAGTTCGGCACGGGTCTTGCGCAGTATGATGACGCTGGCGCAGACCATGAAGAAGGCGGCGAGCGTGCCCAGGTTGACCAGTTGCGCCACCTTGCCGATCGGCGACAAGCCGGCGATCAGGGCGATGGCCACGCCGGATCCCAGGATGAGGTGCACCGGCGTCTGAGTTTTCGGATTGACCTTGGCCATTGGCTTCGGCAGCAAGCCGTCACGCGACATCGCCAGCACCACGCGGGTCAGCCCGAAGTAGAGCACCAGCATCACGGTGGTGATGCCCGCCAGCGCGCCGATCGAGATCAGCGCTTCGGCCCAGCCGATGCCGAGCTGTTTGAGCGCATCGGCGATGGGCGCCTTGACGTCGATCTGGTCGTAATGCACCACCCCGGTGAGGATGCCGGAAACGACGATATACAGGATGGTGCAGATCACCAGCGAGGCGATGATGCCGATGGGCAGGTTGCGCTGCGGTTTGACCGTTTCCTCGGCCGCGGTGGACACCGCGTCGAAGCCGATGTAGGCGAAGAAAATCAGCGAGGCGCCGGTGAGGACGCCAAAGAAGCCGAAGTGCGACTGGCCATCGCTGTCGGTGATCTGCGGCGGGATGAAGGGATGCCAATTGGCCGGATGCACGTGTGGCGCGGCGACGATGATGAAGATGACGACGGCGGCGAGCTTGACCATCACCATGACCGTGTTGAAACGCGCCGATTCGCGCACGCCGATCGACAACAGCACCGACAGCAGCAGCACGATGATCATGGCCGGCACATTGGCGATGCCGCCGTCGAGCGGGGCGTTGGTCAGCGCATGCGGCAGATGCAGGCCGAGCAGCTCCAGGATCTTGCCGAAGTAGCCGGACCAGCCGATGGCCACGGTGGAGGTGGCGATGGCATATTCCAGAATCAAATCCCAGCCGATGATCCAGGCGATCAGTTCGCCGATGCCGGAATAGGCATAGCCATAAGCGCTGCCGGCGCCGCCGATGGCTCCCGCCAGCTCGGCATAGCACAGCGCGGCGAAGGCGCATGCGGTGCCGGACAGAATGAACGACAGTACGATCGCCGGGCCGGAATGCTGGGCCGCGACCACGCCGGTGAGCACGAAAATGCCCGTGCCGATGATGCAGCCGATGCCCAGCATGGTCAGATCAAAAGCGCCGAGGCAGCGTTTCAGACCCGTATTGGCATTCACGTCGATGGGTTTGGTGCGGAACAGACTCATGCGTTCTCCCTCGGAATTCCGGTGACTGTTGCAGGTTCGAGGCCTTCTTGCTGCGCGAAGTATGCCCTAAGTGCGCACAGGTGGCGGCGTGAGCTGGCCCGGGCCCCGAGCAAAGCTTCATACGGCAGCGCCCGACCGGGAGCGCCGCAGGGATACGGTAAATTGTCGGGTGGCGCCGCCGAAAAGCCGATAAAGTCGGCGAAGTCATCATTGGCCGCAATTGGTGCATGAAAATGAATTTGCAGGGGATGCTCGCCACCAAGCAGGTTACCGCCTATCAGAAAGAAGCTTCCGATAAGACTTTGAACCGAGCATTGGGCATCCCGGCGCTGGTCGCCTTCGGCATCGGCGGCATCATCGGCACAGGGATATTCGTGCTCACCGGCCTCGCGGCGGCCGAACATGCCGGGCCCGCCATCGTCTTTTCCTTCATCATCGCCGGCATCGGCTGCATGTTCGCCGGGCTGTGCTACTCGGAATTTGCCGCCATGGTGCCGGTGGCGGGCAGCGCCTACGCCTACAGCTACGCGACCTTGGGCGAGTTCGTCGCCTGGTTCGTCGGCTGGAATCTGATCCTGGAATACATGGTGACGTGCTCCACGGTGGCGGTCGGTTGGAGCCGTTACTTCATCAAGCTGCTGGATCATTTCGGCATCAACTTCATTCCGGCATCCTTGAGTTCCGCGCCGTTCGAGGCGGCCGACGTGGGCTATGAGGTGCACATGACGGGGGCCATCGTGAACCTGCCCGCGATCGTCATCATCGGTGCGACGACGGCGCTGTGCTATCGGGGAATCAAGGAGTCCGCCACGGTCAACACCATCATCGTCGCCATCAAGGTTGCCATTGTGATGGCCGTGATCGCGTTCGGCGCCAGTTTTGTCGACACGCACAATTGGGTTCCCTACATACCGAAGAACACCGGCATCCGCGGCCAGTTCGGCGTGAGCGGCATCCTGCAAGCCTCGGCCATCATCTTCTTCGCGTATATCGGCTTCGACGGGGTGTCGACCGTCGCGCAGGAAGCCAAGGATCCGCAGCGCGGCATGCCCATCGGCATACTGGGCAGTCTCGCGATCTGCACCGTGCTCTATATCCTGATGTCGAGCGTGATGACGGGCTTGGTGCCATTCAAGCAGCTCGATGACGCGGCCCCGGTCGTGGTGGCTCTGGAGGCGCATCCGCAACTGACCTGGCTGACGACCTGGGTGATCTGGGGCGCGCTGTTCGGGCTCACCTCCGTGATCATCACCATGATCATCCCGCAGGCGCGGATCTGGCTCACGATGTCGCACGACGGCCTGCTGCCGAAGGCCTTCGGCGCCATCCATCCGAAGTTCCGCACCCCGCACATCTCAACGCTGATCACGGGCGTATCCGCGGCAGTGCTCGGCGGTTGCCTGCCGATCGGTATCCTGGGCGAATTGGTGTCGATCGGCACGCTGATTGCCTTCATCGTGGTGTGCGCCGGCGTGCTGGTGCTGCGCTACACGCGTCCGGATTTGCAGCGGCCCTTCCGCGTCAAATGGATTTGGTTTGTCTCGCTGATGGGTGTGGGCTCTTGCGCCCTCATGGCGGCATCGCTGCCCTCCGGCACCTGGCTGCGGCTGATCCTCTGGAGCGTACTCGGGATTCTGATTTACCTGTTCTACGGCTACGAGAACAGCCGTCTGCGGGTTCCTAAGAACACAACGCCGCCGGCGTGAGCGGCCCAAGAGCCGCGAGCAGCTCTTCGTACACCTTGGGGTTGCCCGCAATGACATTGGGGCCCAGGGCATATTCCGCGCCAGCGGGCGTGCCGATGCGGCCGCCGGCCTCCTGAATCAGCAGCGTTCCGGCCGCGGTGTCCCAGGGGGAGAGGCCGAATTCCCAGAAGCCATCGATGCGCCCGGCCGCCACGTAGGCGAGGTCCAGCGACGCCGAGCCCGGCCGGCGCACCCCGGCCGCGGTGGACATGATCACTTTGAGCATGGCGAGATACTCGTCGAGGTGGGCGCCGGCGCGAAACGGAAAACCCGTGCCGATCAAGGAGCCCTCCAAGGTGCGTTGCGTGCTCACGCGGATTTTCTTGCCCTCGAGCTGTGCGCCGTCGCCGCGGGAGGCGGTGAAGAATTCTTGACGCATGGGATCGTACACGACCGCGTGCTGCAGGCGGCCCCGGTGCTCGAGCGCGATCGAAACCGCGAACGTCGGGAAGCCGTGCAGGAAATTGGTCGTGCCATCGAGTGGGTCGATGATCCAAACGAACTCGTTGTCGCCGTTGCGCCCGCTTTCCTCGGCGAGGATTGCGTGCTGCGGGTGGCTGCGGCGAATGGTGGCGATGATGTCGGCCTCGGCCTTGCGGTCGATGTCGGTGACGAAATCGTTGCGCCCTTTGCTGTCGATCTTCAGGGAATCGAGGCGCGAAAGGCTGCGCACGATCAAATCGCCGGCGCGCCGGGCGGCGCGCATGCCGATATTGAGGAGTGGTTGCATAGGGTGGCGCTAGAATAGCAGAGCATGGCGGCCCTCGTTCGCATCGTCCTCATCGATCCCAGCCATCCCGGCAATATCGGCTCGGTGGCGCGCGCCATGAAGAACATGGCGCTCAGCGACTTGGTCCTGGTTCGCCCACGCGCGTTTCCCCACGCGGAAGCCAGTGCATTGGCGGCCGGGGCCGACGATGTTCTATCCGGTGCGCGCATCGTCGGCACGGTCGCCGAAGCGATCAGCGACGCATCGTTCATCGCGGGCACGACCTCGCGTCCGCGCTCGTATTATTGGGAGTTCGCGACGCCGCGCGATGCCGCCGCACGCATCGTCGGATTGCCCGAGGAAAGTCGAGCGGCTCTGCTGTTCGGCTCGGAGCGCTACGGCCTCGCCACCGAGGATTTGAATCATTGCAATGTGCTGGTGCGCATCCCCGCCAATCCTGAGTATTGCTCGCTGAACCTCGCCATGTCGGTGCAGCTCCTGGCCTATGAAATTTTCACGGCGCGCGAGCAGCCACGGTCGCGCACGCAGCTGGAACTGCCGCTGGCGGCGTCGGGCGACGTCGAGCATTTTTTCGCGCACCTGCACCAGGTTCTCACCGAGATCGATTTCGACGATCGTACCGGTCACCTCATGGAACGCCTGCGGCGGCTGTTCAATCGCGCACAGCTCGATCGCAATGAGCTCAACATCCTGCGCGGCATCCTCTCCGCGGTGCAGGGGCGGCGGGGCCAGTCGGTGCGGCGGTCGCGCGATGAGCGCCCTTAAGCCGGTATACCTGGACTACGCGGCAACCACACCCGTCGATCCGCGGGTGGCCGCGGCCATGTCGCAGTGTTTGGGCCTGGAGGGCGAATTCGCCAATCCGGCGTCGACGAGCCATTCTTACGGCGATGCGGCCGCCGCCATGGTCGAAACGGCGCGCGCGCAGGTCGCCACGAGCGTGGGGGCCGCGCCTGAGGAGGTCATTTGGACGTCCGGCGCCACAGAGGCCAATAATCTGGCGATTTTCGGCGTCGCAGAATACTACCGCGAGTACGGCCGGCACATCGTCACGGCGCGCACCGAACACAAGGCGGTGCTGGACCCGTGCCGGGAACTCGAACGGCGCGGCTGGCGTGTCACTTACTTGGCCCCGGACAGCGGCGGCGTGATCGATCCCGATCAGGTTGCCGCAGCGCTGCGGCCGGACACGGTGCTGGTGTCCATCATGCACGTCAACAACGAGATCGGCGTCATCCAAGACATTTCCAGCATTGCCGCAATGTGCGCGAAGCACGCCGGCACACGGCTGCACGTGGATGCGGCGCAGAGCGTCGGCAAATGCGCCGTCGACTTTGCGCATCTCGGCGTGGATCTCATGTCGCTGTCGGCGCACAAGGTGTACGGCCCCAAGGGCGCGGGCGCATTGCTGGTGTCGAACCGCGGCCGCGGCGAGAGAGTGCATCTGACCGCGCGGCAATTTGGCGGCGGCCAGGAGCGGGGTTTGCGGGCGGGTACCGTGGCGACTCACCAGGTGGTGGGCATGGGATCGGCCTTCGCGCTGGCTTCGGTGGCACCGGAACTGGAGGCCGACCGCATTGCCGTGCTGCGGGAACGCCTGTGGCAGGGCTTGGCATCGCTGGAGGGCACCCTGCGCAATGGCGATTCAAAGCGCTCGGTGCCGCACCTGCTCAATGTGTCGTTCGAAGGGGTCGAAGGGGAAAGCCTGCTCGCCGCGGTGCGCGGACACCTGGCGGTCTCGACCGGCTCCGCCTGCACCTCGGCGCTTCAGGCGCCCTCCTACGTGCTGCGTGCCTTGGGCCGCGACGAGGTGTTGAGCGAAGCCAGCCTGCGGTTCGGCTTGGGCCGATTTTCCAGTGAGCGCGACATCGACACGGCGGTGGCGGTCGTGACTCGAGCGGTGTCGCGCTTGCGCCGGTTGAGCGGCCTGTGAACTACAACGAACTGACGTTGCGTTACTTCGAGACCGCCCAAGCCGCCGGAGTTCTCATCGGTCCCGATGTTTATCGCGGCGCCGCCGGTAGCCGTGCGCGGGGAACCTGGGTGCAATTCGACCTGCAAGTGAGTGCGGGCATGATCCGGGCGGCGCGGTTTTTGGCGTTCGCCTGCCCGCATACCATCGCGGTGGCGGCCTGGGTTGCCGAACACGCCGTCGGGCATGCTCTGCGGGCGGCACTACCCGAGACAGTGGAGAATTTGAGCGAGAGCTTTGCGGTGCCGGTCGAGAAGCGAGGACGCTTATTGATCATCGAAGACGCCTGGAAGGCGGCGGCTGCGGGTGCACTGCACCGTTGAGGGCGCCGCCCATTGAGACCTTGCTCAGGGACCCCATATCGACCGGGCGAGCGGCTAAAAACGCGCTCTGGTTCCGTGCGTACGGGCCATCGGCGTGTTATGTATAGCGCAACGGCTTGGGTTCTGGCCGTGGCTTGAGAGGGCAGTGCGGTATGGCGATATTGTTGACGGAATCGGCGGCTGATCGAGTTCGATCTCACTTAGCGCAACGCGGGACCGGTTTGGGCCTGCGCGTCGGCATCAAGAAGACGGGTTGCTCGGGATTCGCGTATGTCGTGAATTATGCTGACGAAATTCATCCCGAAGACGCGGTTTTTGAGGCGCGCGGCGTGAAAGTGGTGGTCGATCCCTTGAGCCTGCCGCTGATCGACGGGACCTTGGTGGATTTCGTCAAACAGGGTCTGAACGAGGCCTTCAAGTTCCAAAATCCCAAGGCCAAGGGCGAATGCGGCTGCGGCGAGAGTTTCAACGTTTGAATTGCGGCCGAGCCCCGCTCAACTTTCAGTCGCTGGTAAGATGAGACAACAGCGTTTTCCCAAGTAATACAGGGACTTCGGTTGTCATCCTGATTGCTTGAGCGCGTCCGCTCCAGTACACTTCGCGGTCTTTGTCGCGCCCCATCGAGGGGCGGATTCCCTTTCGTTCACCCGAGGTCATCATGCCAATCGAGCGCACCCTTTCCATCGTCAAGCCGGACGGCGTGGGCCGCAATCTGATCGGCGACATTTATGGTCGCTTTGAACGGGTGGGTTTGCGGGTGGTGGCGGCGCGCATGATGCAGCTGTCGCAGGCGGAGGCAGAGGGTTTCTACGCGGTGCATCGGCAGCGGCCGTTCTTCAAGGACTTGGTGCGCTTCATGACGTCGGGTCCGGTGATGGTGCAGGTGCTTGAGGGTGAGGGGGCAATCGCGAAGAATCGCGAGGTGATGGGCGCCACTGATCCGAGGAAGGCGGACAAGGGAACGATTCGTGCCGACCTTGCCACCAGCATCGACGAGAATATTGTCCATGGTTCGGATGCGCCGGATACCGCGGCGCGGGAAATCGGCTACTTCTTCCGGGAAATTGAGCTCTGCCCGCGTACGCGCTAGCGTAGCGGGCGGAACATAGGAGCGACACAGTTGGCCGGCGAACGCGTGAATTTACTTGGGCTTCCGCGCGCGGAACTCGAGGCATTCGTAGCGACCCGTCTCGGCGCCAAGCCGTTTCGCGCCCGCCAGCTGATGAAGTGGATTTACCGGCGGGGCGCGGCGGATTTCTCGGCGATGACCGATCTCAAGCAGGACTTTCGTGCTCGCTTGAGTGAGGTCGCCAGGATCGCGGTTCCGGAAATCGTCACCCAACAGGTATCGAGCGACGGCACGCGCAAATGGATGCTGCGCATGGACGAGGTTCAGGGAATCGAGACGGTCTACATTCCGGAGCCGGACCGGGGCACCTTGTGCATCTCGAGCCAGGTGGGCTGCGCCATGGACTGTACTTTTTGCTCGACCGCGCAGCAGGGGTTCAATCGCAACTTGAGCGTCGCGGAGATCGTCGGGCAGGTCTGGCTCGCGCATCGTGAATTGTCGGGATCGCGCCCCGGTCTTAGGCTAGGCCGCAGCGGCGACGCCCGGGCGAATATCACCAACATCGTGTTCATGGGCATGGGCGAACCGCTGGCCAATTATCGCAATGTGGTGCCGGCGATGCGCACATTTCTCGACGATCTGGGCTACGACCTGTCGCGGCGGCGGGTGACCTTGAGCACCTCGGGGCTGGTGCCGCAGATCTATAAGTTGGCGGAAGAATGCAATGTCGCCCTGGCGGTGTCGCTGCATGCCCCGAACGATGCATTGCGCAACGAGCTCGTGCCCATCAATCGCAAACACCCGATCGAAGAATTGCTGGCGGCGTGCTGGCATTACATCGACATGCAAAACGGCCGCAGCGTCACCTTTGAATACGTCATGCTCGACGGCGTGAACGACAAGCCCGAGCACGCGCGGCAGCTGGCTCGACTGCTCAAAGGTCGGCCGGCCAAGCTCAATCTAATTCCCTTCAACGTGTTTCCCGGCACGCGTTATCGCCGCTCGCCGGCGGCGACGATCGTGAGGTTTCGCGACATTCTCAACGAGCACGGGGTCATCGCCACGATTCGCAGGACGCGCGGCGACGACATCGACGCGGCCTGCGGCCAATTGGCGGGCCGAGTCACGGATCGCACCCTGGTGCGGCTCGGCGCCAAATTGAATCCCGCGACGCGCAGCCCGGCGCAAATTCGATGAAATCCGCCACGGTGACGCCGGCCGCTGTGATTCTTGGGCTTTGCTTGGCGGCTTGTTCGAACAATTCGGTGTTCAAGAAGGCGTCGCCCCAGGTGACGGCGGCCACCAATATGCAGCTCGCGATCGAGTACATGAGGATCGGCAAAATGGCCGCGTCGCGCGATTTTATCGAGCAGGCGCTCAAAGAGGATCCGTCAAATCCGGATGTGCAAATGACGGCGGGGCTCGTCTATGAACGCTTGACCGACATGCCGAGAGCCGAGCGCGCCTATTCGACCGGCTACCGGCTGGGCAAGAAGGATCCGAATATTCAAAACAATTACGCGGGGTTCCTGTGCCGCACCGGCAAGGCCGCCGCGGGAGAAAAGCTGTTCGCCGGGGTCGCGCTCAGCCCGCTGTATCAAACCCCCGAAGTGGCGCTGGTCAATGCCGGCGTTTGTGCCCGGGGCACCGGCGACATAGTCGACGCCGAGCGGTATTTCACCCGGGCATTGGCGATTCGTCCGAATATGCCCGAGGCCATGCTGCAACTCGGCAATATCGCCTTCGATCGCGGCGATGCAGTTCAGGCGCGCACCGTCGTACTGCGTTATCTCGCGGTGAACGCGCCGACTCCCGAACTCTTGTGGTTGGGGTTTCGCGCGGAACGCAAGCTGGGCGATGCCACTGCGGCGGCGGGCTACGCGCGGCGCGTGCAGACGGAATTTCCCGACTCGGAGCAGGCACAATTGATGCGTTCCGGTGTCAGCCGATGAGCGAGGTCATCGCAACGACCGGACCACGGCTCAAGGCCGAGCGCGAGCGTCGTGGCTTGAGTTCGCAGAAGGCGGCGGATGAACTGCATCTCGACGGCTGGGTCATCGATGCGCTCGAGGCCGAGGATTACGAGCGCATCGGTCCGTCGGTCTATGCCAAGGGGCACTTGAAGCGATATGCGGCGTTGCTGGGATTGCCACCCGCCGAAATTTTGGCCGGCTACGAATCCCGCGTGCAGGCGCCGAAGCCCCAGGCCTCGCAGCCCTCCAATGTACGGCTGCGCACCGATGCGCCCGCCGTGAGCTATCTACCGTGGCCGCAGATCGCCGTTTCGGCCGCGGCAGTGCTGTTGGTCGTCGGCGTGCTCTTGTGGAGACCGTGGCATCACCGCGGACCGGAGCCCACGACTAGCGCGCCCCTGACGGCGAACCCAAACGCGGCATCTTCCGGTACCGCAGCCGATTCTGCCGCAGACGCGGCCACCCCCGGCGCGGCTGCCCCCGGCTCGTCTTCGGCCCTGGCCTCATCTCAGTCGGCGCCGCCGGGTGCGGCAGCGGCGAACCTGACCAACCAATCACCCCCATCGGAGGCCGATGCGACGGCGGGGGCGGGCCGTGCTCACCTGCGCCTGAGCTTTTCCGCCGACTCGTGGGTGGATGTGCATGACGCGGCGGGCCGGAGGGCGTTCGCGGGCAATGGCCGCGCCAACAGCGTGAGAACCATCGACGGAATCGCGCCCATGCGGGTGTACCTGGGTTTCGCGAGCGGCGTGCAACTCGAGATCAACAACCGGGCGGTCGCGATCGGGCCGCAATTCGTGGCGGGCGACGTGGCGCGCTTCGAGGCCGGCGCCGACGGTGTCCTGCGCCGCGACTCCCGCAACGCGACGGCGTCCGGCCTGCCTACGCGTGTCGCGCGCCCCAGCGACTGATCGGAGCGCGCTCTTGAGCAAGATTATCGAGCCCCTGCGCGGCGTGCACGACTTGTTGCCCGCGCATATCGCGGCCTGGCAGCACTTGGAACGCATCACGCAGGAGGTGTTTGCGGGTTATGGGTACGAGGAATTCCGCGTTCCCGTGATCGAGCAGACGCAGTTGTTCAAGCGTTCGATCGGCGACTTCACCGACATCGTCGAGAAAGAGATGTTCAGTTTCGTCGATCAGGGCGAGGATCACATCACGCTGCGCCCCGAAGCGACCGCCGGCATCGTCCGTGCCGTCATCTCGAACGGCATGCTGCGCGAGGGCCGGCTGCGCGTCTGGTGCATGGGACCGATGTTCCGGCGCGAACGTCCGCAGGCGGGGCGCTACCGTCAATTTCATCAAATCGATGCGGAGGCTTTCGGATTCGAGGGGCCCGATGTCGACGCTGAAATAATTTTGCTATCCGCGCGCCTGCTGCGGCGGCTCGGCCTGGTGGGCAATAAGTTGCTGGTCAATTCGCTGGGGACTCCGGCCTCGCGGTCGGCGTACCGCGAGCGGCTGACCGCCTATTTCAGCGCGCACGAGAGCGCGCTCGACGAGGACAGCAAACGGCGGCTCAAGGGCAATCCGCTGCGGATACTCGACAGCAAGAATCCGGACATGCAGCGCATCGTCGCCGCGGCGCCGGTGCTGCTCGATTTCCTGGATGCGGAGTCGCGGGCGCATTTCGAGTCGTTGTGCGCTCAACTGCGCAGCGCCGGCATCGAGTATCATATCGAACCGCACCTGGTGCGCGGACTCGACTACTACACCCGCACCGTTTTCGAGTGGACGACGGATGCGCTTGGTTCGCAAGGCACGGTGTGCGCGGGGGGACGCTACGACGGCTTGGTGGCCCAGTTGGGCGGCGCCAGCACGCCGGGGATCGGCTGGGCCATGGGTCAAGAGCGGATCGTCATGCTCCTCGAGAAGCAGGGATTGGGCGTGCAGCGCCAGCGGCCGCAGGTGTATTTGGTGTTGGCGGGGGAACGCACGGAGATCGTGGGTTTCAAACTGGCGGAAGCGCTACGCGACGCCTGGCCGGACCTCGCGCTGCAGGTGAATCTCGGCGGCGGGAGTTTCAAGACGCAATTCAAGCGCGCGGACAAGAGCGGCGCGGAGTTTGCGATTCTTTTGGGCGATGACGAAGCGGCCCGGGGCGTGGTCGCCGTGAAGGCTTTGCGCCGGGAACTGGCGCAGGAGGAATGCCCCATCGCTCAAATCAGTGAACGCTTGGGGGTCTTGTTGGGTCTTAAGGGACGGGAAGCGGAGAAGCCATGACAGAAGAATATTTGACCGACGACGAACAATTGGAAGCCGTCAAGCACATGTTGGTGGACTACGCCCCGTGGCTGATCGGCGGTGTGCTGGCGGGCTTGGCCATATTCTTCGGCATGCGGTATTTCGACAGCTACACCAACGAGCGTGCCCTGAAGGCTGCGGCGCAATTCAGCGCCATGACCACGGCGCTGCAGGAGAACGATCAGACGAAGTCGCGGCAAATTGCCGACGCACTCATCAAGGACTATGCGAGTTCCCCCTATGCCGACCAGGCGCAGCTGACCTTGGCTCGGCTCGACGTCGACGATGGCCAGCTCGACAAGGCCATCGCGCCTCTGACGCAGGTCATGAACGAGTCGAAGGACACGGAACTGCGGCAGATCGCGCGGCTGCGCCTGGCCCGCGTTCTGACGGATCAGGGCAAGGCGGACCAGGCGATCAAGACGCTGGCTGAAGCGGCGCCGCCCGCCTTCGCGGCGCGTTATCACGAGGTGCGCGGCGACGCTTATTTGGCGCAGAAGGATATCTCTCACGCGGCCGCCGAGTATCAGGCGGCGCTGGCGGCCGCGGACGCCGGAGGCATCGATGCCTCATTGCTGGAATTGAAGATTCAGGATCTCGGCGCCGCCCCGGCACCGGTTGCGAAAGCCGTTTCCGTAGACACTCTAAATAAGGCTAAACCCTGATGCGTTCATTGCTTTCTTTGGGCCTGGCGGCGCTGCTCCTGGCAGCCGGTTGCAGCAAAGACAAAGATGTCGAGGCTCCGGCGCAGTTGGTCAAATTCCCCACGACATTGCCGGTGAACAAGCTCTGGAGCGAGGGCGTCGGCGGGGGCAAGAAGCAGCTGAAGCTGCGCTTAGGATTGGGCCCGGTGGTCGACAACGGCAAGGTGTTCGCGGCCTCGCACAAGGGTGAGGTGCTGGCGGCGTCGCTGGACACGGGCCGCCACGTTTGGGTCAAGAAACTCAAACTGCCGATATCGGCGGGGCCGGGTGCGGGCTCGGGAATGGTGGTCGTGGGCACGAGCAAGGGCGCCGTCGTGGCAATGGACGGGGCGACGGGACGCGAGCTGTGGCGCTCGCACGTGAATTCCGAGCTGTTGTCCGCTCCGGCGATCAGCGAGAAAGTCGTCGTCATGCGTTCGGTCGACGGGCGGCTGCACGGCTTCGACTCGCACGACGGCAAGGAATTATGGTCAGTCGAACAACAGGTGCCGCGCTTGAGCTTGCGCGGCACGGCCATCCCGATCATCGCCAAAGAAGTGGCGATCAGCGGCTTTGACAACGGCAAGGTCATGGCGGTGTCGCTCAGCAGCGGCGACACGGTCTGGGACACGGCACTGGCCTCGCCCCACGGCCGTACCGAGCTCGATCGGCTGGTCGACATTGATTCTTCGGTTCGCACGGTGGGCGATAACGTGTTTGCCGTGGGCTTCCAGGGCCGCTCGGCGATGCTCGCGGTCGATTCGGGCCAAATCTGGTGGGCGCACGATATGTCGAGCTACCGAGGGCTCGCGGTCGACGACGAGAATTTGTATGTGACCCAAGCCGACGGTATCGTGGTTGCGCTGCGCCAGCGCGACGGCTCCGAGCAATGGCGCAATCAGAAATTGAAGTTCCGGCGCTTGAGCACGCCGGTGTTGACGAGTACGGCGGTCGTGGTCGCCGACTTTCAGGGATATGTGCATTGGCTGGACAAGACCACGGGCGAACTCGTCTCGCGCCAGCGCATCGCCAAGGAGCGTGTCACCAATTCACCGGTGGCCGCCGGCGATACCGTGGTCGTACTCACCGACGGCGGCAAGTTGGCCGCCTTCCGCGCGGCGCCCGCGGTGCGCGTGGCGACGGCCGCGGCGCCTGCTGCGGATCCCGCGACTCCCCCGCCGACACCGTAGGCAACGTGCTGCCGGTAGTCGCATTGATCGGTCGACCGAATGTAGGCAAATCGACCTTGTTCAATGCCATGACCGGTACCCGCGATGCATTGGTTGCCGATGTGCCGGGACTCACCCGCGATCGGCAATACGGGTTCGCGCGGCGCACCGAAGTCCCTTGCATCGTGGTGGATACCGGCGGTCTCGTCGAAAATGCGGACATGATCGAAAGCTTGATGATCGCGCAAACCGAACGCGCGATCGGCGAGGCCGATCGGCTCGTCGTCCTGGTGGATGGCCGTGCGGGCGTCACGCCGCAGGATCAATTCGTGGCGCAACTGGCGCGCCGCAGCGGCAAGCCCCTGTTCCTGGCGGTCAACAAAACCGAGGGCTTCGACCACGACATTGCCGTCGCGGATTTTCACCAGCTGGGTTTGGGCGAGCCGCATCCGATTGCGGCCGCGCACGACCAAGGGGTCATTTCGCTGCTCGAGGCGGCCCTCACGGGGTTGACGCCGGACCCGCAGGACGGTCCGGAAACGACCGGCATCAAAGTGGCCGTCATCGGCCGTCCGAATGTCGGCAAGAGCACCTTGATCAACCGTCTGCTCGGCGAGAATCGCATGGTGGCGTTCGATCAGCCGGGCACCACCCGTGACGCCGTCCTGGTGCCGTTCGAGCGCGACGGCGAGCGCTACACGCTGATCGACACCGCCGGATTGCGGCGCCGCTCACGCGTCGAGGAAGCTGTCGAGAAATTCAGCGTCATCAAGACTCTGCAGGCGATTGAAACCGCTCACGTGGTCGTCGTGGTGATGGACGCGCAGGACAGCGTGGCCGAACAGGACGCGAGTTTGCTGGGCACGGTCATCGAACAGGGCCGAGCCGTGGTGCTCGCCGTCAACAAATGGGACAACATTCCGACGGAACAGCGCGATCTGATTCGCCAGCAAATAGAGCAACGCCTGCAATTCGCCGACTTTGCGCCGCTGCATTTCATTTCGGCCCGCCACGGCAGCGGAGTCGGCGAACTGTTCGCCGCGGTGGGCAAGGTCTATGCGGCGGCCACTCGCGACATGAGCACGCCGGAATTGACCCGGGTGCTCGAGGCGGCGATCGAGAGCCATCAGCCGCCGCTGGTCAGCGGTCGCCGCATCAAGCTGCGTTATGCCCACCAGGGGGGCCGTAACCCCCCGGTGGTCGTCATCCACGGCAATCAGACCGATCACGTGCCGGACGCCTACCGCCGTTACCTGGTCAATGTCTACCGCAAGGCCTTCGACTTGACGGGCACCCCGGTACGCGTCGCGTTCCGCGGCGATGAGAACCCTTTCGCGGGCAAGCGAAATCCCCTCACGCCTCGCCAGGTGCGCAAACGCAAGCGGCTGATTCAACGCAACAAGCGATAGACGGCCACTCGGAACACTTAGACAGGCTCCCGGCGAATTCTTGGTAGACTAGCCCCCCCGGGATCGGCGCGCGGCGCAATGGCAGGTAGTCCAGTGCTGCATTTCACTAAAACAAAGACCTTCCGCATTTCTGCGGTCGTGCTGGTGCTGCTGGCGCTGTACGCCCTGGCGGGGTTCGTGCTCGCTCCCAGGCTGCTGCGATCCGCGCTGCTGCAGGATATTCCCAAGATCGTGGATGCGACTCCGGCGGTGGGTGAGATCCGCCTCAATCCCTTCCTGCTGCGGCTCGAAATCAAAGAATTCTCGCTGACCGCCCGGAATGGGGAAAAACTGCTTGGTTTCGGACGTTTGCTGGTCGAGTTCGAGCTGTCCTCGATATGGCACCGCGCGTATTCATTCGGCCGCATCGACCTCGACGCGCCGTTTGTGAATGCCCTGGTGGGGCGCGACGGGAACCTCAACCTCATGCAGCTGCGGCCGAAAACTCCCCCGGCAAAACCCCCGGAGAAGCAGCAGCCGCTGCCGAAAATACGCTTGGGTTCGTTCAAAGTCAGCAAGGGACTGGTGACGTATGAGGATCGCAGCCGTCCGTCCGAGTTCGCGGCGCGGCTGCAACCCATCAATTTTGAATTGGTGAACTTCACCACGGGAGTGGATGGCGGCCGATTTACCTTCACCGGGTCGTCGACTCTCGGTGAGCGAGTGGAATGGCACGGGCACTTGTCGGTGCAGCCGATCGAATCCGACGGCGAGTTTCAAATCGACGGGCTGCGAGTGCACACGATTTGGGAGTATCTCGAAGATCGCCTGAGCTTTGTGGTCAATTCCGGCACCCTTGATCTTTACTCGACCTACAAGTTTTCGTTGAAGGACGCGGTCGATTTGCAAGCGACGGTATCGAAGATCGCGGTGAAGGATCTCGCCGTCAGACCCAAGGAGTCGGACATCGATTGGATTACGGTGCCGACGCTGCTGCTCAGCGGGACCACCGTCGATGTCTCGAAGCGCCAGGCTCACGCCGATTCGTTGTCACTGACCGGGGTGAAGCTGGTGACCTGGCTGGAGCCCGACGGATCCCTCAATTTGCTGAAACTCGCGCGGCCGCCGTCGGCCGCATCTACGGCGCCTGCGGCCACGAGCGGAGCGGCGCCGCCCGCCACTGCGCCGGCCGCGACGCCCACCACCGCGCCATCCGCGAAGCCACCTACCGCGCCGGCCACAACGCCGCCGTGGAGATTCGAATTGCGCGATTTTGCGTTGCAGGGAGCCACCATATCAGCCGAGGATCGCGGCACGTCGCCGGCGGCAACCGTGTCGCTGGCGCCCTTGTCGCTCAAGGTCGTGGGCGCAAGTTTGGATCTCACCAAGCCGGTGACCGTGGCCCTCGATACGCGCATCAATGAAACGGGTTCGTTGAGCGCGAGCGGCGATGTCACGCCACAACCTCTGTCCGCCAACTTGGCGTTGAAACTGGATGGCGTCGAGCTCAAGCCCATTCAGCCGTATTTGTCGCCGCGCACCTCGATGACCGTGCTCGGTGGCCGCTTGAGCGGCGACGCCAAGGTGCGCTATGGGGCTGGGAAACCCGCGGTTCAAATAGCCTGCAATATCAGCGTCGCCGGTCTGCACACCGTCGACAATGCCTTGCACGATGATTTCATCAATTGGGATCGGCTGGATTTATCGGGGGTGACATTCCAGCACACTCCCGATCGGCTCGATATCGAGCAGGTGACGGCAAGCAAACTCTACGCGCGCGTCATCATCGAACCGGACACCACGTTGAACGTGAAGCGAGTGTTGGCGGGTCCCGGCGCGACGCTGGTCGCGCCGGCTCCTCCCGGCGGCTCGGCCGTCGTGGCAACGGCGCCCGCTCCTGCCGCCCCACCGCCCGGCAAGGCGGCGCGAAACCCGGTTGCGGCGGCGCCGGCAGCCGCGCCGATGCCCATGGTCATCAAGAAAATCGTGCTGCATGCAGGAGAAGCCGACTTTGCGGATCTGTCCGTTCAGCCGAATTTCGCCGCCGGGGTCAAAAGCATCGAGGGAACCGTGCTCGGCCTGTCTTCAAAGGAGAATTCGCGGGCGAAAGTGGACATCCATGGCGCGGTGGATGCGTTTTCGCCGGTCACCCTCAGCGGCGAAGTCAATGTGCTGAGCGCGACTCTGTACACCGATCTGGCGTTGAGTTTCCGCAACATGGAACTCAGTACTTTCAATCCGTACTCGGGCAAATTCGCCGGCTACAACATCACCGAGGGCAAGCTCACCACCGAGATGCACTACAAAGTGGAGGGCCGCAAGCTCGATGCCCAGCACCACATCACGGTGGAAAAGCTTGAATTCGGCGCCAAGACCGCCAGCAAGGACGCGGTCTCCCTGCCGATCAAATTGGCGGTGGCGCTGCTCAAAGACCGCAATGGCGTCATCAATCTGGACATTCCGGTCTCCGGTACGTTGGACGACCCAAAATTCCAATTGGGCGCCGTCATCCGGCAGGTCTTCTTCCACATCCTTGAAAAGGCGGTTACTGCGCCCTTTGCATTGCTGGGATCTCTGTTCGGCGCGGGCCCGGATTTGCAGTATGTCGACTTTCGGCCCGGAGCCGCGGAGCTGGATCCCGCCGCGGCGGACAAGGTGCGGACGCTGGTCAAAGCGATGAACGAACGGCCGCAGCTGAAGATCGAGGTGCCCATCGCCTGGGTCGGCGAACTGGACCGCCCCGCCATGGTCGAGGCCCAATTCTCGGCCCAGGTGCGCGAGGCGCAGTCGGGTAAAGCCGGCCGCAAGCAATCAACGGCCGCTGCCCCCACGCTCGAGCAAATGGACCCGGCGGCACAGGCCGATCTATTGACGCAGCTTTATGCGAAGAACGTGGGCGGCGAGCCGAAATTTCCGCCGGCGGTCGCGAATCTCAAAGCGCCGGCACTCGCCGCGGCGAAGGCAGAATTTCTGAAGCAGGCATTGCATGAACACATAGCGATAGCCGATGCCGACCTCACCGCCTTGGGGCAGCAGCGCGCGACGGCCGTGCAGCTGGCCTTGCTGACAAATACCGAAATGGACCCTGAGCGCGTGTTTCTGGTCGTCAACGACAAGGCGAAAAGTCACGAGGGGCAAGTCCGTCTCGAGTTATCGCTGAGATGATCCGTGCAGCGGGAATGATGGGGAATTGGCCCGCGGCCACGCTCCATTTCAATGCATAGCGTCGCCTGCGGCGCCCGTATTCGGTGCAAGGAAAGTACCGGTGTTCGCGCGCAATGCGCTAACCCGCTGATCACGTTGAAATCTTCATGAGTGGCACAACCGGTGCTTGGTTCGGAACCCGATCGTGAGCACCCAAGAACACAACCACCCATTAGATTGGCGAGGGCCACCGAACGATGAAGCTCATTACCGCGATTATCAAGCCATTCAAACTTGACGACGTTCGGCAGGCCATCAGCGAAGTCGGCGTGCAAGGGGTCACGGTGACCGAGGTTCGCGGATTCGGCCGGCAGCGCGGCCATACGGAGATCTATCGCGGCGCCGAGTACGTCGTCGAGTTTGTGCCGAAGACAAAAATAGAAATCGCGGTTGACGATGCGCTGGTTGATCAAGTAATCGAGGCAGTTTCAAAATCGGCGCAAACCGGAAAAGTGGGAGACGGAAAAATCTTCGTTTTCGACCTCGTGCACGTTGTGCGCATCCGGACAGGTGAACGCGACGCCAGCGCCATTTGACTTCAAGGGGGGGACTTGCATTGATGATTAAACTGTCTCGATTGGCCTTTGTCGGCGCTTTGACGCTGTCGATGCAGAACGCGTGGGCGGACTCGGCGGCCGCCCCGACTATGATGGGCGTGGATAAGATCAGTTCCGGCGACACTGCCTGGATGCTGACGGCGACCGCTCTGGTGCTGATGATGTCAATACCGGGCCTTGCGCTGTTCTACGGCGGGATGGTGCGCAAGAAGAACGTGCTGGCAACGCTCATGCAGACCTTCGCTGTCACTTGCCTGGTGACGCTGTTGTGGTGGTTGATCGGCTACTCCTGGGCCTTCACACCCGGCAGCAGGTTTCTGGGCGGTGCGAGCCGCGCCTTTTTCAATGGCATGACCTTCATCATGCATGACCCGGCCAACCAGCTCTCGGTGTCGCATTTGGCGCTGACCATACCCGAGACCGTGTACGCCATGTTCCAGATGACGTTTGCGATCATCACACCCGCGTTGATTGCCGGCGCGTTTGCCGATCGCATGAAGTTCTCCGCCATGCTGGTGTTCATGGCCGCTTGGTCGCTGCTGGTGTACGCGCCGATCGCTCACATGGTGTGGGAGCCAACGGGCTGGCTCAACAAGGCGGGCGTTCTCGACTATGCAGGCGGAACGGTGGTGCACATCAACGCCGGCATCGCCGGTCTTGCCAGTTGCTTGGTGCTCGGCAAGCGCCTGGGCTACGGCAAAGAGGCGATGGCGCCCCACAATCTCACGTTGACGCTGATCGGCGCCTCGCTCTTGTGGGTCGGTTGGTTCGGCTTCAACGCCGGCTCGGCGGGCGCCGCCGACGGACGCGCCGGCATGGCCATGCTCGCGACGCAGATGGCCACCGCAGCCGCCGCGCTTGCCTGGATGTGTTCCGAATGGGTCAGCAGGGGCAAGCCGAGCGTGCTGGGCATCGCGTCGGGGGCGGTCGCAGGATTGGTCGCCATCACGCCGGCATCGGGCTATGTGGGACCGACCTCGGGCGTGATCATCGGCATTGTTGCGGGGGTCGTATGCTTCATTGCAGCAACCTCCCTGAAGCACGCGGCGGGCTACGACGACTCGCTGGATGCCTTCGGTGTGCACTGTATCGGCGGCATCGTCGGTGCGCTGCTCACCGGTGTATTCGCCAGCAAGGAGATCAGCGGCTTCGATGGCTCCGTGCTCACTCAATTGAAAGGCGTTGCCGTGACCCTCGTTTATGGATTTGCGGCGAGTGTCGTCATTTTGAAAATTATCGACATGACGATCGGACTGCGCGTCGCCGAGGAACAGGAACGCGAAGGCCTGGATATTTCTCTGCATGGGGAGAGTATCGAGTAGCCCGCGATGGGTTAAACTACGCGCGAGAACAACAGCAACGATTGTCGGCAGCGGCGAGCGTCGTCGAGGAGGGGCACCGAAAACAAATCTTGAAGCCGCAAGGCGGAACAGATCCGACGTTTGTCGGTCTATTCGACAAAGCTTCTCGCTTCATTGCAACGGAGGATCCGATGTTTATGAACAACGATTTTTCCGAGCAGCCTAAAAATCACACCGTCGGCGTGTTGCCGATTCGCCGGCCCGCGGAACACACCGGAGAATTGAAGTCGAGTGATCCGGCACTGCACGCCATGACCGACTTCACCAGAACCTTCGCCATCACCGTTTCTCCCGATAGACAAATCGATGCGGCCTTGTCGGATATGGCGCGACTGGGCGTGCGCGCGATGTTGGTGGTGCGGGTTGACAGCGTCATCGGCCTCATCACTTCCTACGACATCGAAGGCCCGCGCACGGTGCGGTTCGCGCAGCGGCACGATGGGATTCGACGCGAAAATATCCGCGTGGGCGACATCATGACGGCGTGGGAGAATCTGCCGACCTTGGACTTCAGTACCGTGCAAACTGCAAGGATCGCAGACCTTATCGAGATATTCGATGGAGTCGGCGTGATGCACTTGTTGGTGGTGGAGAGCGATGTGCGCGGAACCGAAGTGGTGCGCGGCCTCATTTCCCGGGCGCGAATCGAGCGGCAGCTTCACCGCACGCAGGGCTTGCCGCAGATTGCCGCCAAGGGGTTTCGCCAGACGACGCAAAATGGAGGGAGACCGTAAGAACCATCGGGGCGTCTTCTCCGTAGTTCACCGCCGCGCCGGACCCCGGCCCCGGCGCGTCGCTCATCGACCGTCCGTTTTTGGCGACATTCCGGACGCTGTGGGTATTCAGCGCAAAGGAATCGTGATCCAAGTCTCACTCTGCAACCGAATATGCCAGGTAGTCTCGCGCTGCCTGCACGAAAGTTAGTCCCAACGGAGATCCTTGAATGAGCAATCCCTACAACAGCGCCAGCGAACGCGCATCGATCCTCGGTCCGACACTGTATTTCAAGGGCGACCTGAGCGCGGAAGAGGACCTGCTGATTCAGGGCCGCGTCGAGGGTTCGATAACGCACACGCAGCGCTTGACCGTCGGCCCGCAAGGCACCGTCAAGGCGAATATTCGCGCGCAGCTCATCATTGTCGAGGGCACGGTCGACGGCGACTTGACGGCCGAAAAGTCCGTCTTCGTGAAAGAAACCGCCAAGGTTTGCGGCAATATCTATGCGCCCACCGTCAGCATCGTCGAGGGCGCCAATTTCAGCGGCAGCATCGATATGGACGGCAAGAAGGCCGGCCAACAGTCCGGCAAGCACGATGGCGCGACCGCGCGCGCGGTCAAGGTTGCCGGTGGCGCCGTCTGACAATGTCCTGGTTCAAGAAACCCCTCGATGGAGATGACCCCATGATTAATACCAATTCGAGCGGCCGCGCCGCCGCGCCCGAACTCGCGGTGACGCGTCCCGAACCTCGCGAACCGCGGGCCGAGCCCCGTTCGCCGCAGCCGCAGCCGCGCGCCGCCGAGCCGCGTACGCCCGAAGCGCGGGTCCCGGAGGCGGCTCCGCGAGTGTCCGTGTTGGGTCCCACGTTGCGGTTCCGCGGCGAGTTGTCGGCGCAAGAGGATTTGATCATTCAGGGCAGCGTGGAAGGCTCGATCACGCACACGCAGAGCCTGACGGTGGGGACCGACGGCACGATGAAGGGCGACATTCGCGCGCGAGTCATCGTCGTCGACGGCAAAGTCGAGGGCGATCTGTATGCCACCGAGTCGGTGAATATTCGCGCCACCGCAAAGGTCAAGGGCAATGTCTTCGCACCGCGTGTCGGGATCACCGAGGGCGCATTTTTCCAAGGCCAGATCGAAATGCAGCCGTCCGGTGCGGCCGTACAGGAACATAGTGCGCGCCTGCGTCAGGCCGCAATGACGCCTCCGCTCGAACCGCCCGCCGTCGATTTCATGCTGGGCACGAGCTAAAGCGCAAGCCTCGGCGTTCAAGGCAGGAACAATTCGGGATCGACCCAGGCGCGGTTGAGACTCAAGCCCCAGTGCAGGTGGGGCCCGGTCGCGCGCCCCGTCATGCCGACGGCCCCGATGCGGGTCCCGGCCGCCAGGCGTTGTCCGGGTTGCACGTCGATGGCACTCAGGTGGCAGTACATGCTGATGAGGCCGCGGCCATGATCGACGAATACGGTGTTGCCGTTGAAGAAATACTCGCCGATGTCGACGACGGTGCCCGCGATGGGTGCGAGCACAGGCGCGCCACTCGGCGCCGCGATGTCCATGCCGCTGTGCGGGTTGCGCGATTCCCCGTTGAAGACGCGCCTCATGCCGAATGAGCTGCTATGTGGGCCGGCCACGGGCTGCGGCAAGCGCAGAGACTCCGGCGGCGGCTCGGTCCAGTGACGGAGCGCTTGATCGATGCGGATTCTCTCCTGGTTGACCCGCGCAAGATCCGCTGCGGATAGATTGACTTGCCGCGGCGCGACTTTCAGGGATTGACGGGCGTATTGCTTGGCGCCTACGGAAAACTCGATTTCCCGCCGGCCGTTGGCTCCGTGCGCGATCACCCGCCGCATTCCCAGAGGCGCCGATAACGGAATACCGATCACCGCCACCCAGGTCGATGCGTCCTCGACTACCAGCGCGCGATGCCCATCCGTGTCCACATAGGGGATCGCGGCGCCGGTCAAGTCGAGCCGGATAATTTTGACCCCGCCAGGCACCGCATTTTCTTGCGGCAGATCTACACTCAAGGCCACCGCCGGGCAGAAAACGGCGAGCGCGAGGCTCACGAGCATTCTGCGGTTCATGGCGTTCCTTCGACCCGGGCGCGAAGCCGGCCGTGCGCGAGCCGCGCTTCGATGAGCGAACCCGGCTTTGCGTCCGCGGCATTGCGCAGAATGTCGCCGCCTTCGAGGCTGACGATGGCATAGCCGCGCTCGAGGGTCGCGAGCGGACTGACGGCATTGAGGGTACGGACCAGGGGCAGCAGCCGCTTGCGTCTTGAATCGAGCGCGTGCTGCCCGGCGCGGCCCAGCCGCCCCGTCAAATTCTCCAGCAGCAAGCGCTGCTGCGCCAGGCGTGTGGACGGGCTTAGCAGCACGGCTCGCCCGACCAGCCAGCGCAAGCGCTCACGGCGCTCCTGGAGCCGGCGGCGCAGCGCCCGGACCAAGGACTGCTCGAGCTCATCCAATCGTTGCGCGTGGGCGCCCAGGCGCGCGGTGGGGCTCACGAGTGCCGCACGTCCGATCAGCCACCGCAGACGTTCGCCGCGCTCCTCGAGCCGGCGGCGCAAACCACGCCGCAGCTGGGTGCCGAGCCGCATGAAGATATTGAGCCATTCGTCCGCATCGGGGACCACCAGTTCCGCGGCCGCGGAGGGTGTGGGCGCGCGTACATCCGCGGCGAAGTCGGCAATGGTGAAATCGATCTCATGGCCGATGCCGGTGATCACCGGGATGGGCGAGGCCACGATGGCGCGCGCCAAACGCTCGTCATTGAATGCCCAGAGATCTTCCAAGGAACCGCCGCCGCGCGCCAATATCAACACGTCGCATTCGGCACGGCGACCGGCCGCCTCGAGCGCCGCGACGATTTCCGCCGCCGCCAGCGCACCCTGCACCGGTACGGGGTAGATCAGTACGGCCGCCGCGGGAAAGCGCCTCGCCAGCACGTGCAGGATGTCGCGGACCGCGGCGCCGGTGGGCGAGGTGATGATGCCGATACGTTTCGGAAGGCCCGGCAAAGGGCGTTTACGCTCCGCGGCGAATAGCCCCTCCTGTTTGAGTTTGGCGCTCAGCTCCTCGAACTTCCGCTTCAAGGCCCCGAGACCGGCGTCCTCCATGTGATCGATGATCAGTTGGTACTCGCCGCGCGGCTCGTATAATCCGATGCGGGCGCGTACCAGAACCTTTTGTCCGTCGCGCGCTGTGAAGGGACAGAGCATATTTCGCTGCCGGAACATGGCGCAGCGAACCTGCGCGGTGGCGTCCTTCAGCGAGAAATACCAGTGTCCGGAGCCGGGTCTCGAGAAATTGGAGACTTCCGCTTCCAGCCACAGACTGCCGAATCCGCGCTCCAGCAGCACTCTGACCTCGCGATTGAGCCGCGAAACGCTGTAAATGTCGCGGTCGGGCCGCGCGGGCGGGCTCAAGTTCTCGCCTGTTTCCATCTGCAAATGATAGCGGTTTACCGCACAGCGAGGGCAAGGTACAATGCGCCGCCTCTTATATGAACCTGTGAACGCTACCCTATGCGTATTCTCGAAGAGGCACTCACATTCGATGATGTCCTGCTCGTGCCGGCATATTCAGAAGTCTTGCCCCGCGACGTGTCGCTGGCAAGCCAGCTCACCCGTGAAATCCGGGTCAATCTACCGGTGGTTTCCGCCGCCATGGATACGGTCACCGAGGCCCGACTGGCCATAACCATCGCCCAAGAGGGCGGAATCGGCATCATTCACAAAAACATGTCGATCGAGAATCAAGCGCGCCAGGTCGACCGCGTCAAGAAGTTCGAAAGCGGCGTGATCAGCGACCCGATCACCGTCAATCCGGACATGACGATCCGACAGGTCATCGAGCTCACCCGCGCGAAAAACATCTCCGGGGTGCCGGTGGTGCTCGGCACGAAAGTCGTCGGCATCGTCACGCATCGCGACCTGCGCTTTGAAACCAAACTCGATGCTCCGGTCTCCTCCGTGATGACGCCGAAGGACCGATTGATCACCGTGCGCGAGAACGCCCCCAAAGAGCAGGTGCTCGCGCTGCTGCACAAGCACCGCATCGAAAAGGTACTGGTGGTCGCCGGCGACCACGAACTCAAGGGCATGATCACGGTCAAGGATTTTCAAAAGGCCACCGAATTTCCGAACGCCTGCAAAGACAGCGTGGGCAGCCTGCGGGTCGGTGCCGCGGTGGGTACGGCGCCCGACACGCTGGATCGGGTCGCGGCATTGCGCGAAGCGGGCGCCGACGTCGTCGTGGTCGACACCTCGCACGGCCACTCCCGCGGGGTGTTGGAGACGGTCGCAAAAATCAAGGCGAAATTTCCCGATATGCAGGTGATCGGCGGCAATATCGTGACCGCCGAGGCGGCGCTGGATCTGGTCAAGCACGGAGCCGATGCGGTCAAGGTGGGTATCGGGCCCGGATCGATCTGCACGACGCGCGTCATAGCGGGCGTCGGCGTGCCGCAAATCAGCGCGATCGCGCGGGTTGCCAAGGCGCTGGAGGGCACGGGCGTGCCCGTCATCGGCGACGGTGGAATCAGATACTCCGGCGATATTGCCAAGGCACTGGCGGCGGGCGCGCACTGCGTGATGATCGGGGGCATGTTCGCCGGCACGGAAGAATCTCCCGGCGATGTGGAGCTTTACCAGGGCGGCTCCTACAAGGCGTATCGCGGCATGGGATCCTTGGGCGCGATGGCCCAAGCCCACGGTTCCAGCGATCGCTATTTTCAGGACACCACCACGGAACTCGAAAAGCTCGTGCCGGAAGGCATCGAAGGGCGGGTACCCTACAAGGGCAGTCTGGTCGCCATTCTGCACCAGCTGTCCGGCGGTCTGCGCGCCGCCATGGGATACACCGGCAGCGGCAGCATTGAAGAAATGCGCACTCGCCCGCAATTCGTACGCATCACGAACGCCGGCGTTCGCGAGAGTCACGTTCACGATGTCACCATCACCAAAGAAGCGCCCAACTACCGGATCGGTTGATTTGATGCCCGACATTCACGCGGACCGGGTCCTCATCCTGGATTTCGGCGCCCAGTACACACAGTTGATCGCGCGCCGCGTGCGCGAACTCGGCGTGTATTCGGAGATTTACGACTGCGATGTGGACGGAGAGCAAATCAAGCGCTTTGCTCCAAAGGCCATCATTCTGTCCGGCGGTCCCGAATCCGTTTACGACGTGAAAGGTCACGAAGCCCCGCAAGAGGTATTCTCATCCGGCGCACCCGTGCTCGGCATTTGCTACGGCATGCAGACCATGGCATCGCAGCTGGGCGGTCAGGTCGAAATGTCCAGTCACCGGGAGTTCGGCGCCGCGCAAGTCAGGCCGACGGCCGATTCGCGGCTTCTCGATGGACTCGAAGACAATCGCGACGCCAAAGGGCGCAGGGTGCTTGATGTGTGGATGAGCCACGGCGACCGCGTCGTTGCGGTGCCGCCGGGATTCAAAGTCATCGGGTCGAGCGATAACGCCCCGCTCGCCGCGATGGCCGACGAGTCGCGGCGATTCTACGGCCTGCAGTTTCATCCCGAGGTGACGCACACTCTGCAGGGCGGCGAGATTCTGCGCCGCTTCGTGCGCGAAATCGCCGGCTGTGCGGCGAACTGGGCCACCGGCAACATCATCGAGGATAGCTTGGCGCGAATCCGCGCGCAGGTCGGTACCGATAAGGTGCTGCTCGGGCTGTCGGGGGGAGTGGACTCCTCGGTGTTGGCCGCGTTGCTGCAGCGTGCGATCGGCGCGCAGCTCACCTGCGTGTTCGTGGATCACGGCTTGCTGCGGCTGGGCGAGGGCGATCAGGTGATGGCGACGTTTGCGGAGCACATGGGCGTGCGCGTGATTCGCGTCGATGCGGAGCAGCGGTTTTTGGCGGCGCTGGCCGGTGAGACGGATCCGGAGATGAAGCGCAAGATCATCGGACGGATGTTTGTCGAAGTCTTCGACGAGGAAGCGGCGAAGCTCAAGGAGGTAAGGTGGCTCGCGCAGGGCACGATCTATCCGGATGTGATCGAATCGGCCGGCAGCAAGAGCGGCAAAGCGCATGTGATCAAGTCGCACCACAACGTGGGTGGTTTGCCGGCGCACATGAAGTTGAAGCTGTTGGAGCCGCTGCGCGAACTATTCAAGGATGAGGTTCGCAGGCTGGGGCTGGAGCTCGGATTGCCGAAGGACATGGTCCATCGGCATCCGTTTCCGGGACCCGGGTTGGGTGTGCGCATACTGGGTGAAATCCACAAATCCCATGCGGATCTTCTGCGCCGCGCGGACGCGATTTTCATCGAAGAGCTGCGCCGCCATGATCTTTACGACAAGGTCAGCCAGGCCTTCGCGGTGTTCCTGCCGGTGCGTTCCGTCGGCGTCATGGGCGATGGGCGACGCTACGATTACGTGGTTGCGCTGCGCGCGGTGGAGACCATCGATTTCATGACGGCACGCTGGGCGCGGTTGCCCCATGAATTTCTTGACCGCGTCGCGCACCGCGTGATCAACGAGGTGCCCGGGATTTCACGCGTGGTGTACGACATTTCGGGGAAGCCGCCGGCGACGATCGAGTGGGAGTGACCCAGCGGCTTGGTCGCCCAAGGGTCACTCTTTCAGTTGCCGCGCAATGACCAGATAACCAGTACGGATGGATAGGGTCCGTCGAAAAACCGGGTCGAGCGATAGACCTCGCTCTGCTCTCGTACGCGTAGGCGATCCCCCAGTCCTTCGAATAGCCTGCTTGGAAAGGGCAGAGTGAGCGAGTCGTAACCACCCGCGATCACATCTTCGCGCCCATGCACCGCGTGCTGGACCAGGAAGTCGACATCATTTTGGCGCAAGTATTGGTTGAGGCGGTGCTCGGCAAGGGTACGCTGGAAGTCCATGTTATTGACGAGACCATCGAGATTGATGACTCGTCGCAAGCTGAAGAACCCAAAATGACCACAGTCGCTCATGGCGAAAATCGCCTCCGGCGGGGTGTGCTCGCGTGCCCATACGGCTGCGTTGTACACGGGCGTATGCCATCGGCCATTCTGTGGGAATGGGTCCCGCGTTTGATCCCTTCCAATCATGGCAAGAATGAGCAGCGCCGCTGTTGCAGGATACACCGCGGGTCGTGTGCGCATCGGGTTCAATTTCAGCACCCAGTCTATTGATCCGGTCACGAAAATGATCGCGAACAGCGGATAGATCACGAAGTACCAGGCAAACGTGTCGTCTTTCATGAATATCAGTGTGTAGAGAAAGTGCGTGGTGATCGCCCATGCAAAAATTGTCGTTGCTGTCGTATAGAATTCAGGATCGGGTGCGGGCTGGTTCCTCAGAGTGCGAATCACTGTCCACAGCGACCAGCCGATCGCGAGCGCGGCGGAAACCAGATTTGCGCTCCCGACGGCAGCAATTCTGGGCAAGGTGTTTGTGCCGAGCGCAATATGTGGAAAGCTCGATTTGAGTGCCCCGCTGATGGGCATCACGCTGCCGAATTGCAGGTAGTTGAAGACCAGGTAGGGGCCGACCACAGCTGCAGCGGCGAGCGCGCAAACCAGGAATGCCGCCACGGCCCTGGAGCGCGTCTCGATGGGGACGCAGCGGCGCGCGAGCCAGGCAAACAAGTACAGCGCGATGAAAATCATATCGAGCCGCGCCAACAACACGCATCCTAGTATGATCCCCAGAAACGCCGCGCGCCGCAGGTTCAGCTGCGTTCGCGCAACGTGAAGCCCATAGCCGTAAAGAACGGCGATTGAGAGGACGAGGAGCGCCGACTCCATGCCGTTGATACAGGGCAGGAATACGAAGTAAACGAAGAGTATCCCGGTTAACGCCGCGGTACGCGGTGAAAATAATTTCGACTGCGTGCGCCAGAACACCAGGTACGCGAGACTCAATAAAATCGTCTGCAGAAGTGCGACCAGCCTGATCATCGTCTCGGGTGTTCCGTGTAGGAGAAATAGAGGTACGAGCATCAGTAGCCACAACGGGTGAAAGCCGTTCGTAGGGTGAATGCCGTCGAAGGTCAGTCCGCGGCCGGCGGCGAGGTTGCGGGCGGTGGTCATGTAGTAAGACGCGTCGTCTACAATCCGCACGAGCAGGTGCCGCACATCATCCTGCAGTGCGAATCGAGCGCAGGAATACAGAGCGTATGCCAGAACGATTGCGCTGACTGCTAATACTGCGCGATCCGCCGGGGCGCGTTCCCCCAATCTTTTGCTAAAACTACTGGACAAATTGATCTTCGTGTTCGGTGTGGGAATCGAGCACCCTGATGCCGTCCTGCGCATCGTAGTTGGGCAGGCCTCGCAACGATAGTGCTACGCGCGCGGATACAACCGGGCCCACAGCGCTTCACGTTGTGACGGTATCACCGACTATCGCCCGGCGCACCTAACCCGCTGATCGACAATAGGAAAGCGGCTAGAGCACCCAAAAGAACTTTCGCTAACTATCGCCTACTATCGGCACCAAGCAAAACTTTTGACCGGTAAATCCGACGGTAAAAGCTTCTCGTCATCAGGTTCCTGATTTTACCGCGAGAACCCACGTCGATTGTGCACGCCTCTCCCATGACCGCGTGGCCCTTGCTATTCTCCGCTTGCGAAGGTCTTTTTCTTGATGGAGATGTCGCCGGTGTCGGAGCTACTTGCACGTTACTCAAGCCTGGGCAGATCTCAGATACCGCCGTGGGTCGTTGAGCTGCGCCCCCATCATTGGCTCAAGAACATCCTCGTCATCGTGCCACTCGCTGCAGCACACCAGCTCCGCGACGTGCCCTCCTTGGAACGCGTCGCGGCGGCTTTCGTGGCCTTCAGTCTATGCGCCTCGGGGCAGTACGTGTTGAATGATCTGTTGGATCTCGCAGCCGATCGCGCGCATTCCACCAAATCCAAGCGTCCATTGGCAGCGGGAACTCTTTCGCGCGGCGCAGGCGTGATCTTGATGGTGCTGGCTTGGACGGGTGCCGTCCTCGCCGCCGCGACGCTCGGTGCAGCCTTTTGCGGGGTGCTCGGCGCGTATCTCGCGCTGATGCTGGCCTATTCCTGGCGTTTAAAGCACCTGGCGATCCTGGATGCGATCGCGCTCGGCGCAGGGTATGCGGCACGCGTGGCAGCCGGCGGGGTGGCAGTGGCCATCCGTCCTTCAGCGTGGCTCATCGCCTTTTGCGTGTGCTTGTTCTACAGCCTTGCTCTGGTAAAACGATACGCAGAGTTGGCGCAAATCCGCGACCGCGACGGTCCCTGCGCGCAGGCGCGGGGGTACCTCGGGATCGATCTGCCGTTGGTGGCAATGTTTGGGGTCGGGAGCGGATACCTTGCGGTCTGGGTGCTCGCCATGTACCTGATGACCGAGCACCCCGCGCGCGTTGTCTATGACCGGCCGCTCTTTATCGGTCTAACCGCAGTTCTGCTCGCATACTGGATCAGTCATCTCTGGCTCGTGGCAAACCGTGGGAAGCTCACGGATGACCCGGTCGTGTTCGCCATCCGCGACCCTCTTAGCCGGGTTTTAGTGGCGCTCATGGGAATCTGCGCGTGGCTCGCGGTCTAGGCATCGGCCGAAGAGCGGACTTCAAGCGACGGTCGCTGTGGCTGGCAGTGGCAATGGCGGCCGGTGTGTCAGTGATCGAGGCATCCCCAGGGGATGCACCCGTCACGATCGTCGACCTGCAGCCGGATCGAGCGGTGGTGCGCGCGGAGATTCGACGCGGGCCAGACGAGATAGGGTCGGCGAGTCTCATGAATTTGAATCCGCACATCAATAGTTGGTTCTTACTCACGCTTGACTGGCCGGCGAGTGGTGACCATCAGAGCTTCCATCTGGAAAATTCAGATTCGCAGAAGTCGCTGATATTGTCAGCGAACCCCGATGGGTCACTGCGACTCGAAGTCGGCGGTCCATCGAACCCCTGCCAGCTCAAGTTCGGGCGCGGCGGTGCCCCCGGTACTTTTGAGGAGGCTCGCAAGTCGGGGCTGCCCTATGTGCCGCTGTGTGACGGACGGTTATATCTGCGAAATCCAGTCGTGGGGCGAGGGACTGCACTCGAGAAGGTGACCGACTTCCTTCGCTCTCATGTTTGGGGGGGCGAGAAGTTTGTCTCGCTGGTCAAGAAGGAAGTTTATCGGGACAAATTTCTCGAACAAGTGGCGCCGCAGAGCAACAGCCGCTCAGTGGTAGCCCCAGACGAGGCGCCCGCGGCGGCTGTCCGCGACGTCGCGCGAGCATCCCTTGCGGTCGCGCCGCCGGATCTCGGCATTGAGATCGACGCGCCGAGCCAGTCGATGGTGGAGGGCGAATGGTATGCCGTCCGCGATCTGGCGGATGTGTTCGCGAGCGTCATGACGCCGGGTACAATCGCGTCGACGATTTTGCATGACCGCAATCCGAACGTCAGTGAATTGGGCTCAGTGGAGTCGGCGGCGCTCGTCTATCTCGTCGCTTTCGAGCTGGAGCGCTTCGATCTGCGCTATGAACTCGGGACGGAGCACCCAAGACTCGGATGGTCGCCGCGGCCGCCGGGTTCAGCCCAATACCCGCGCTTAGCCGGTCCAGACGGCATCGATACGGCCGCGCCGCTTGCGCGGACGGGCATGGTCAGTCCCGCACTGGCCTCGCGTACCGTTGCCACGTTTGCGGGTGGCTTTAAGCGCGACCATGGTGCGTTTCGTTACGGACCCCTCGCCGAGCGCAATCACGGTAGCCACTACGGGTTTGTCGAGAAGGGTGTCATTTTCAGCTCGCTCCAGCCGGGGCTAGCCACGGTCTGGACAACCCCAACCGGTGAGGTGCAGTTGCAAACTTGGACGTCGCAGGATGGCGCGCTGGTCACCCGCATTCGCGACGCTCGCCAGAACGGTGTGCCGCTGATCGAGTACGACGCGTCCCAACCAAAAAGTAGCCCTGGCGTCTGGGTGAATCGCTGGGGCGAAGGGAATTGGTCCGGATCGGCGAACGAGG
>Ga0210410_10000073_pt1 | contig 166900 bp, 210 predicted proteins | sample IncBWC4MmetaG_FD_161058 | JGI IMG/M metagenome (GOLD analysis project Ga0210410, IMG submission 161058) | Forest soil microbial communities from Barre Woods Harvard Forest LTER site, Petersham, Massachusetts, United States - Inc-BW-C-4-M | ecosystem: Environmental > Terrestrial > Soil >... | reverse complement strand
ATAAAAGTAAAAATGAGAAATTTATTACTAATATTCTTTTTTTGCTTTATAAGCTTTCTCTCTGCATACAGTCAATGTACTGTAACATCTACTAATGGTTATACTGTTCATATTGATGTTACACCAGTTTCTATATCTACTAATAAAATAATTTGTCCATCAGGCGGATATAATTTCAATTATGTTTTAGATTACAATATAAATTTTACTGGTATAAATATACCTGGTGGAGGCTTATGGACTTTACAAGGTAATGTGTTAGCTTCAGGATATTCAGCTAACTTTTTTAATCTACCAAATAATGCAGGCTCAGGAACAACAACCTCTACAGGAAATTCATTTACAAATAATACAAATTGTGCAACAGTTCAGGTTAGCTTTTTTAATCCAAGTATACAAATTCAAATACAAGGTCCTGGTATACCAAATCAATTTTTGATATGTTCTTTTTCAACACCAGTTGAATTACTTTCTTTTGACTGTAAAAGAACATACAAAGGTAACTTATTAACTTGGGTGACAACTAATGAAATTAATAATGAATATTTTCTTTTAGAGAAAAGCAGTGATGCTATAAACTGGTCAGTTTTAAAACAATTACCAGGATATAAAAACAGTAAAACAATTATTGATTATTCTTATTTAGATATCACAGACACAGATATAAAAACATACTACAGACTTAAACAAGTTGATTATAATAGTAATTTTGCATACTCATCAATAGTTGAAGTAGAAGGTATAGATGAAACCAATATTACTTTTTATAATCAAAATGATTGTGTTAATGTTATTGGATCATCTAAAGATAATATAGATTTATATTTTACAAATACTTTAGGTCAACAAGTTTTTTGTTATTTCATAAAATCAGGTGATATTAATGAAAGTATCAAAACTAATATATCCGGTGTATTTTATATAAAAGTAATATGTAATGGTTTACTCATTAAAACACAAAAGGTAGTAATTAACTAAAAATTACTACCTTTTATATTTTTTCTATAAAACTCTCTTAAGCTAAAAGCCCTACACTTCTTAATGCTTTCACAATTTGTGCTATTGTATATCCATCAAAAGTACTTTCATTAAATACTGTGTTCGTACTCGGGTTGGCTATAAATGTTGAAGCTGTAATAGCAATAGTAGGTTGAACTATCGGTGTTGCATTCCAAAATGCTAATTTCTGTGTTATTGAAGTTCCAATCATAGTACCTGATGTAGATCCTAATACTAGATTCGCATCTATAAGTCCTATATTACCTGTACTTTTTATTGCATAATTCGTATCAATAATTGTTCCTATACCAGCGATGGGAGGATTTACTTCTAATGTAGAAGCCTCAATTAAAGTCAAATTACTTGTAACAGGTGTATAAGTTCTTCCTTGTATTCTAAATGCTCTTTGTAATCCCGATGTACCATCAAGCATTTTCATATTTGCTGATAAATTGAAATTAATATCAGTTATTTCAGTGTTATTTGCTTGACCAGTATGAGGAGCAGCTGTCCATAAAAATCCACTTCCACTACCTCCAGTATTTACTGCTTGTGTAAATTGAATAAATGGTACTGATCCACTAGCAGAACCTGTATTCTGAAAAGTCATTTGACCTGAGGCAGTTAATAATATTCTACTTATAGAATTAGTTCTAATATTGAGACCATTGTTATCAATTGTTCCAATTTTAGCTGTTGATCCGGTTTGAAGTTGTAAATCACCACCTAATATAAGAGAGGAAATGTTTGCATCTGTAGCATTTGTTCCAGCTGTTGGCTTATCTATAAACAGAGTTGCTGCTTGCGAATAAGTTGTAACAGATGATGTAGCAAACGTAGGTGATCCTATTGTATGAGCATAAACAGTTGGTACAGCACCATTACTCGTTGTATCAGTATACACAGCAGGAGCTATTCTTAAACCAATACCATTTGTTGTCCAGGCTGAAGTTTTTATATTACCAACTAAATGTAATTTTGACTGAGGAATTGGTGTACCTATACCTAAAAACATATTTATTGAGTCAAATCCAGAAGAATCATCAAAATAAATATTACCTTTAATTGAATTTGAAGTGCTATCTAATCTTAAAGCACCACCAGATGTACTAGATCCATATACTATAGGTGTTATTAAATTTGATTGTACCGGTAATGCTACCCATCTACCAGTCCCAGATGTAGAACCCACAATTGATATATTATCTATAGTTGCAATAGATGTAGAATTCCAATAATAGTTTTTTGGTGCTGAATCAGCAAATGTTATATTACCTAATAAAGTTACCATTTCATTAGGTACTCCACCATTTCTAAGTTGTAAATCACCCAATGTTGGAACTGTTGAATCTGTTATTAAATTTCCTACAGGAACCCCAGATATATTATAAGGTGTCGCTATACCAATTATATTATTGTTTTTTAACGTAGTATTATTTAGATTTGATAATAAAATACCATTTAATGTATAACCATTTAGATTAACATTTTGACTATAAATGGTGTTATTCATAACATTTACCTTTTCCGAATTGTAAATAGAGATTGCACCTCTATTAGATTGTAATGTTATTCCATCAATATCTATATAATTGCTATCAACTGTTATATTATAAGCAGCATTACCTGTTGTTGTAGATCCTTGTATTTTTATAGCTTCATAAGGTGTATATGCTACAGGTGTAGTGGTTCTTGGACTATAAAATCTATTATTAGATATTTTAAATCCGTGTTGTTTAAGTGTCGGAAATTGTAATGGTAATATTAATATACCAGATGTATAATCGAAGAAATCACAATTAGAAATATTAACATTATTACAATCAGCTCTTACACCATAATTACTAGTTAATCCAGAAGTACTACTCGTTGGCGTATAAACAGAATTTGGTACAACAGACAAATAAAAATGTGAATCTGCAATTAGTAATGAATATGAATCTACAACTACTGTAGTAGATGCCGGTACTGTTGGATATAATATAATATGTTCCTGACTAAAATTTTTAGTCGTATTACCAATATATTCTAAACCATAAACTGTACCATCCAAAAAGCCATCCATAGGTCTTTTAGTTGTAGTAGTTGTAATATCTGTTCCAGAAAACCCGTTAGCGACACAATTTCTAATTTTAACATCTATACATACACCTTGTCCAGGATTATCATGAAACCATACATACACTGCTGGTTGTGTATTGTTTTGTGCGTTATCATGTCCCAGAGGTGATTCAAATATACAATCTTCAATTGTGAAACCAGTTACACCTTGTGTTAGTATTGCTGTAGAATAACCTTCAAATCTACAACCTTTTATTTTTAAATTTTTAATATTTTGTGATGATGTACCGGATAAATAAATTGCTCCTGTTTGATTTAGTGTTACAGCATGAGTATTTTGGAAAAATATATTTTCTATTACACAATCGGTTAATTTATTATACAAAATTAATTGTGTACCATTATCTAGACTAGATGTTATACAAGTACCCTTTTCCCCAAATATTCTAAATTTTACTATACCAGAATTCTCTACTCTTAATATTTTATTACTTGATCCAGATAAAATAGGTGCCGTATAAGTATTTACTAAATAAGTACCACTTGGTAAGAATAAATCTTTATTTAGAGTACCCATTGCTGCCAAGGCAGCGTTAATTGCTACTGTATCATCTGTAATACCATCACCAACTGCACCATAATCTTTTACATTTAAAGGTGTTTCTATTTTAGATGTATATCTTGAATCATAAGTTGCATAACCACTTGTCCAATTAACGGATGTAGCAATACCTGAAGTACCAGTTCCACTTACATCACCAGATAAAATTATTGGTTTATCATTGGTTAAATAACCAACATCATTAAACCATTGCGAAATGTTACCTGATTTATTTGTAAATGTATTTGTACTGGAAGGTGTAACATATCTAGCATCATAAGTAGGATATCCATTAGACCAAGTAACTATTGTTGAAATTCCAGAAGTACCAGATCCAGTAACATCTCCTGATAATATAATTAATTCATTTCCTGTTAAATATTCCGAATCATTAGACCATTGCGAAATATTACCTGACTTATTTGTAAATGTATCTGTACTCGAAGGTGTAGAATATCTAGTATCGTAAGTTGGATAACCATTAGGCCAATTTACAAGAGTAGTGATTCCGTTAGTTCCAGATCCAGAGACATCTCCTGATAGAGTGATAGGATCATTTGTACTTGTGAATTCTATAGTATTATTTGATATACTTGCTATATTAATCATAAAATTTTTTAATTATAATCTATATATTAAGTATTCTAAAAAATATAATTAACCTATATTCATCTTTATGAAATCATAAGCTTCTTCTACATCATGAGTTCCTACAGTATAAGCAGCATTAGCTTCTGGGTCTTCATATATTTAAACAAAGGTAATGAAAAATATCACCCTCATAGTAATCATTATTGTTTGATTCATTAACAAATTCCTCAAAACTCTTTACAAATTTATTCATTACTCACTTTTTTTGAAGAAATCATAATATACTTTTTCGGCTGTATATTCAACCCTATAATCTTTTTCTTGGCAGTCCTTTATCAAAGACTCTATCTCGGTACGATTTTTATCAAAAACATTTTCAATGTTAATTTTAAGTTCATCTAGAAGTTTAAATGATTTCTCACTTATACCTTCAGTATCCATCATTATCTGATTAACAGCCCAGGCAACTTTATCTTTATAACTAGATTTATGTCTGAATACATCACCAATAGTTTTGATTTCGTTTTTATCGAAAAAGGATTCTTTTATTAGTTCGGAGAATTTCATAGATAATTTTTTATTTTTCTTCTTTATCTTCCTTTAAAGTGTATGTTTTCTTTTCACCGGATGGAAATGAATAAGTAAGTTTGGTTATTGATTCCAATTTTTTAGGTTCTTCATATTTCTCGTCATATTTCTCACCTTTACCTGGTAACAAGTATGCTATTGTCATATGAGCATGATATTTTGGGTGATCATTCTCATAAGGAAACTCTTCTCTTAATTCGGTATTTAATTTGCTTAATATTTCAGACTCAATATCATATTTTAGAACATCATATTTTTCTGAGTTGAAGCAAGATATACCGGTGATAGTTAAATCATCGATAGGTTTTATTTTTTCAATAAATTTATCTAAGTCAGTCATATCAGTTTCATCTTGTTTGAATCCAAATAAAATTGTTACATGCTTATCTTCTTCTCTACCAAACTGGTCGTCATCTTCTTCAGGATCAAAGAAAAGATCCTCCTCTTCAACAAAGTCTGATGACCAGTCTTCAGATTCAATATCACCCATTAAACAACCATATTCATATTTATGGCCTTCTTTTTTATCACTGTCTTTATCAGTTTCCTCTTCCTTAGTCTCTTCTTCAGCTTTATTTTCATTAATGGTATTCAAATAAGAAGAATCAAATCTTTTCTTATTTATAATGTCCTGAATAACTTCTGGTATATCTTGTAGGAAGGAAATTCTTTGAACCCATAAATCGTTGTCTGGATTAGCAGAATAACTCCAAGCTGCTGGAGAAGTTTGACCCAGACAAGCTTCGTTAAGTTTGAATTTAAGTTTAATATTATTTTCAGTGGTACCTTCGAAAAACACCTGATGGCCAGTTTTTACTACTTTGATGTTTTTTATACCAAGGTCCTGTATAGATGTGTGTAGTTTGTTTAAATTTAATGAAAAATTACTCATATAGAAGTTTTTATCTTTTCTTTATATATCTCCTATAAAAAAACTCTTTTAAGTTTTATAAAAATTACATATATTTGTCCCTATTACCATTAAACCTACTATGAAAAATATAATGAAGACTATATCGGTATTATTTCTAAGCTTTATAATATCTGTGAATTCCTTTGGTGTACCGATTAAAAAGAAGTTAATTGTTGGTACTTACATTTCACCACCTTTTGTAATGAAAAACAAAGACAATAGTTATGGTGGTTTAAGTTTTGATCTTTGGAATAAAATTGCTCAAAAAGAGGGTATAGAGTATGTGGTAATAGAATATCACCTAGATAATATAGCAACATTATTACATGATGTGAATACAGGAAAGCTTGATATCGGTTTTGGATCTATAACTATTAATGCACAGCGGTTACAGGTGGTTGATTTTAGCCAACCTTATTTCATTACGACATATGGAGTTGCTACAACCCCAGTTGATGAATCAACCTCAGCATTGATTATACGAAAACTATTATCTTGGGATTATCTCAGAGTATTCGTTTTTCTTTTTGTTCTACTATTTGTTATGGGTATTGTTATTTGGATAATAGAATATAAAAACAATCCTGATTTTAGTTCTGGTCCTATGGGTATTTTTGACGGTTTTTATTTTATGGCTGTTGTCCAGGCTACAGTTGGTTTCGGTGATAAAGTTACCAGGTCTAATCTTGGTAAATTTATTATTATAGTGTTTATATTTGCTTGTTTCTTTATCAATACAATTATTTCATCTTCGATTACAGCAGCATTTACTGTGGAGAAGCTGGAAAATGAAATAGAAAATATCAATACTCTAAAAAAGAAAAAAGTTGGAACCATTGTTGGAACAACTAGCTCTTTTTATTTAAGTGATCATGGCGTACGTCATATAGGATTCAATAGTGTTGTGGAAGGCCTCCATGCAATTAAAAATAGAGAACTTGATGCTTTAGTATATGATACACCCGTTCTAAAATATTTAATTAAAAAAGAGGGTTTTGAAAATCACGTTCAATTATCATCTAAGGAATTTGATACACAATTTTACGGTATAGCGTTTAATAAAGAACATACTGAATTACGAAAAGAATTGAATCCTTTGATACTTCAATATACAATGGATACTGAGTGGCAACAGACTTTATTTAAATACAATCTGGTTTACTAATGATGACATCGGAGGAATTTTTGATATCGAAGTTAGGGAGTATTTCAGTGGATAAGAAATACCCCTATGGTATTATATTCGAAGATTCGGAAGGATATGTTGTGATGTACAATAGAAAAAATAGCTACTTATATGTTGATTATACAATAATATGGTCAGTTTTTGAGAAACAATATTGTATGAAATATAAAGACATTCAAACATTTATAACTAACATGATGTTGAAGCATCTCAATTGGAGGCCAGAAACACCAATAGCAAATTCGCTGACAAAAGTACACGAGATGTTGAAGCATCTCAATTGGAGGCCAGAAACACCTTGCCAAGCGAACATCCTTTTAAATCGATGGATGTTGAAGCATCTCAATTGGAGGCCATCAACACCTTTTATAACATTTGGCTCTGCATCTATAGCGATGTTGAAGCACCTCAAATGGAGGTCAGAACCCCCCTTGTTGTTAGTCAAGGAAATCTTCTTATAAATTAAACTACGTAGTAATTTTCCCAGTAATATATAATATTTTCTTCAGTAAAATATGTTGGTACTGAAGATCCTGGTATAAATTGATTCCATGTTAAATCTACATAAATATCGCCTACTTTAACGATATAATGACTCCAGAAATTTCTTTCTATGATACACCATTTAGAATGAATTTGTGTGAATCCTCCTTTCAAAAAGCTACTGACTTTAATAAGCTCAGCGTTGATTGAATTTCTTTTAAGATATTGAACAAGCATAATAGAAACTTTTTTACATTGACTAAAAGATTCTTCTCGGTCAGATAAATCAATCTTTATTAGTTTTAAAAATTCAAGTATATGCTCGTTTAATTGGTTCATGTTTTATCTATCTAATAAAAAAAGCCTGATATTGTTATCAGGCTTTTAGAATAATTAAAGAAGCGAAAAATTATTCAGGAAGATCATCCTTAGTTACACCTTCAATGAGTATTACATCATTTGCTGGCATCGTAACCATTGGTTCATCAATAACAATTTCCGGAATTTCTTCTTTTTCCGTATTTTCATTTTCTGTTAAGTCTTTGATGATTTCTAAATATTGTTGAGCTGTTATTTTTTTATCACTATAAGTTTCAAATACCGGAATACTACTAGTAATAAATACTACTTCATCTTTATCATTAACAGATACTAATTCGGTATTATACTTATATGTACCATCTTCATTTACTATGAAAATCTCTGGTGCTTTATTTCTAACATCGTCAATGTTCTTCTGGATAAGTTGAGCCATTTGATATTCCTTAGTTATCTGAGCTTGTACTTTCTTGGTTTCTTCCATCCAGGCTTTATACTGCTTTTTATTATGATTCAAAGTATCTTTAAGTCTTTGAGTTCTATTTTGCGATCTCTTTTTGTGTTCTTTTTCTTTCTTTCCCATAAAACAATAATTTGGTTTTTAATTTAATAGATGAAAAATGGTAAAAAGTTTAAACTAAAGAAATATTTATTCTATAAAATGTAAATCCATTTGATTATGCTACACATTTATATTTTCTATTTTGTTGCTATAGTGTCTATTCTAATATTGTTTTCAGATATGTCATCATGGAAACTACGAGTTAACATAGCCAGAGAATTAATGAATTCTGGTGAGAATATAGATCTTAGTAAAGACTGGAATAATCTCCAACCACTAATACAACAGCATATCATGTATGGGTTATTTCTAAAGTACTTCTTATTGTTTTATTGTCTGATTGGTATTATGACTTCACAATGGATATTCTTTGTTGGTTTAATATCTTTCCGGATTGTTTTCTTACAATTACATAATATCGTTGGTAGTAAATATAAAGGTACATTGTTTAATGATGTAATACTACCTCTGTTTTATCGAAGTGTTACAATATTAGGTTTAGCTGCCTTAGTAATCAATAGATTTCATTATAAATTTCTTTGATATATAAGTTAAATATCATTAAGTTACATGCTTAAGAATTATATCGATTTTATAACAGAAAGATCTCATGAACAAGATATCGAAAAACCTCTGAAGAGCTTTGCTGTTAAAAAAGAACTGAATCCTTTAATATGGGAAACAGATGATAAGATAAAACCTATAATTCGTGAGAAGTTATTAGGTATAGCAGAAGATTTTTATAAAACTTTTGAACTTGGTATTGAGTATACTGATATAATACTAACTGGATCGAATTGTAACTTTACATGGTCTGAGTACAGTGATATAGACTTACATATTTTATTAGATTTTTCTAAGGTTAATTCTGATGTAACACTTGTACAAAATTATCTTTTATCTGTTACAAGAGAATTTAACACTATTCATGATATTAAAATTTTGGACTATGATGTTGAATTGTATATGCAAGACATAAATGCTGAACATGATTCTACAGGTATTTATTCTTTACTAAATGATAAATGGATACTGAAACCTCACCCTAAAAATGTTAAAATAGATGATGTATTGATTAAAATCAAGGCTGAGTCTATTATGGATACAGTAGATGATATTGAAGCTGATATTAATACTTTAGACTATGCTGAGTTCAGAGAACGAATAAAAGATATCTGGGATAAAATTAAGAAAGGTCGTCAGGCTGGTCTTAGAGCTGAAGGTGAATACTCAGTGGAAAATCTTGTATTCAAACTTCTTAGAAGAAATGGATATATTGATAAAATTTTTGATTTAAAGAATAAAGCCTACGATAAACATTACAGCCTTAAAAAGGACTAATTCTTATTTAATCTTTCTAATTTTTACTTCTTTTAATAGTTTGGAGTTTTTAATGTAAATTTCTTCTTCCCAAGGATTATTTTGATATTGTTCAAGTGAGTATTTAACACCTACATTATGTGGTGGTGTTATTGCTTCTATTATAGTTATAGGTGGATTATCCGTAACTTTTCCTTCATCATGTAAAAAGTCGAATAAATCTTGAATGTAATTATCAATATCATTATTCATATGTGTCCAGTGATGACCTAAGTTTTTATTAACTTTAGATGAAAAAATAATTCTTCTAATTTTTCCACCGTTATTATAATAATTGTTAAGTGTGTTAAGGTAATTATCGATTTCGTCTTCATCAGGTCCATATCCTTCATCTATAAGTTTTTTATAATCTGTGTTTGTTAAAAAATAGTCACCAATCTGTTTACCATCATTTATAAAATTCTCAAATGTTTTTACATATTTTCCCATATGAATAGTTCAAAAATATTATTTAAAATCATTAATAAAATCAGAAAAACTTTTTACAGCTGATGGTTCGTTATCTTTAACTCTCGAACTTGCTGTTTTTCTAGTTTTTGATAATGACTTAAGCTGATTAATAGCTTTTTCTTTTCCACGATATCTTTTAGATCCTTGACGGTCTGTCATTTTAGGTTTATAAATTGTATTCTTAAGAGCTGCTGTTGGTAAAAAGGGTGAACCGAAATCTCCTGAACCAGCTGATCCAGGAACACCAGGAACAGTATTAATTCCTGGAGATACTACAGCACCCATACCAGTTGAAGATCCTTGTGTAGCATATCCACATCCGGCATCTTCCTTTAAAAATTCATTATATTTTTTTACGTAGCTCTTCTTCATAAACTTTCTAATACTTTATTTATATATCTAAGTATGGAAACTAAATTACAAGAAGTACTAAAGATACAAGATGATTCTTATATGGATCAGTTTACAGAATGGCAAATGTGCCAACTAGAAACTAATATTTTGATTTATAATGAATATGGTGTTACAAATTATTTTACATATGATGAGTTTTGTAAAGAATTTAACGAGTCGGTTATTGAATATTTTACTGTATCAACAAAAGTACCTGATGATAAAAACAATGCTGAGGATTTAATTTATGAAATTCTTTTAGAAAGGGTGAAGCGAAATATTAAGTAATATCACTATATTTGCTCAATATCATTACTAATGTTATTGAGCAAATTTTTAGTTATTGAAAGCAAATAGAATTTTATTAAGTTCAATGAAACCTGGATTTATAGGTATAAATTTTTCAAGAATTTTTTCTCTTAGATCCGTTTTATTATTAGGAAAATTATTATAAAGCATGAACAAAAGATTTTTTGTCTTTTCAATATAGTTATCCTTAAGAATACCAATGTTAGCTTTCATAATGCAATTATCTAACCTATCTGAAATTTTAGCATATATTAAATCTTTTTTCATATCTGTTGGTAATCGAGGTATTTTATAATGTAAACAACAAAGAGAAGGATTATCATATTCGTTAAAATATTTTTCTATTGTGAGACACATTAACAATTCTTTTATTCTGTCAGACACATCAAGTTTTAATAAGGAACCACCAGCTTCAAGATAATCATGACAGAGGGCCACAATGATAGCATCTGGACTATTAGTAAATTCAATTGCGTAGGAGGCAGTCCTGATAGAATGATAAACTTTATCAATGGATAAACTCTTTCTTATTTTCTTGTAAATTTGTTTTAAATAAACCGGATCAATAATTACTTCAAGAGATTCTAATTGCTCTGTTACTATGTTTTTCATATTAAGATCATTTTTAGGCAATGTTTATAAGTAATGTTTATCAAACGTAAAATGTTTCAATACCCTGATAACTATAATAATAAATAGTTTTCTTGAGTGATATTACTTGTTTGTAAAATTCAAAGTCTTCTGGAAACTCAGCAAGATTAACAAGAAAATCAACATCTAATCTATTGTGTTTCAAGAATTCACTTAATCTAATTTCTTTAGCTTTTGATTCATCGAAACCATTAGGTTCATAAACACCATAATAATTATTTCTTTTAGGATCTTGAAAACTTATATTTTGTTTTAAAGGAAATTTTAAACACTTCTCTTTCTTATTGTATATGAAAATAATATCACAGTTTTCTACTCTCTTAAAATAAAATTTAATCAGTCCAGCAACAGATAGAATTGTGAAATCATCATGTTTCAGATATACTCTTAATCTTTTAGGTGTTTCCTCGAGCTTATATTTAAGATCATGAAAGATAGAGAAGAATGCTTTTATGTTATTCTTTACTTCGATATCCTTCATTCCAAATGCTTCTAAAATATTTTCCATTATCTGTGAGCCCAAATATTTTTCATGAATGGTTGACTTAATATACCATTTTTATAATTTGATAAGTCTTCTTTAGGTTCTTCACCAAGATAACTTACTTTAACTTTTTCATTACCTACAGTATTAAAAATAAGATTTTGATTACCCTGGCCAGTGATAAGTTTTATACCGCTTTGTGTAACGATAAGTATATTAATTTTTTTAGCGAAATTTCTTATGGACTGTTCGGCAGCTAATATATCTCTAATCCAGTCTACAGGATTTCTAGCATACTTAAATTTCAATATCTTAACTCTTAGATAGGATATCTTTTTTTCTAACTCTGATTTTTCTCTTATTTTTAGAGTAATCTCTTCTGGAATATCATTTTCATCTGTTTTTATTTCCACCGGTTCAACATCAAACAACATAGGTTTATTGTCTCTTGAAGAACTTATGAATTTAACGTAATCGTAAATACCTTCACCAGGTTTACTTTTTTTGAACTTTAATAGATTGTTTCCACTAATGAATAAGTTATACATTCGCTCCCAAGAAGCTGTGTTTTCAAAATTACCAGCTTCAAAATCTTGTAGGAATTGTTCATCAAGTACTTCAAAAGCGTATTTCAAAAATTTACGAAGAATATCATTTTCATCTGATTTCCATTGTTCACTTTCTAACTCTTCTTTTAACGCTATAAGTTCTGGTTTGATTTGTCTTAATTGTAATATGGACCAATCCATTTCAGACCAAAACTCATATCTACTGATTTTAGTTTTCTCTGCCAGCTGAATTTTTATTTCTTCTAAGGGAGTTTTTCTTTTTGTGAAATCCTTTACTTCTATTTTTCTATCTCCTATACCAATATCGTAATAATAGTTATCAGAATTTATTTCTGTATTAGGAACCATCCAGGATATAAGTAATTTACCATTTTGTATATTATGTAATTGAAGACCTTCGAATAAATCTATCTTATGTTCACCTGTAAAGTTTTGATTGTAGTATACAATAAACCCATCAAGGGTATCAATCATATCGAATAGTCTTATAAGTCTTTTGTGTTTATCTTTATTATCTCTGAACCAGGTTAATATTTTTCTTCTGTTATTATCATTAAAATTAGATAACCAGTGTATGATAGGTTCAAATGAAAGTGTATCTTGATCTTTTGCTTTTAAAACCATCTTTGGATTGAAACGATTAATAACTTCTAAAGCCTTATATAAATTATTTACTTCACCTATGCTTTTACCTAGGATCATTACTAATTCCTCAGCATGTACTTTAGGATTAATTTTATAAGTGTTCTCTTCTAAGAGGAAATCATTTAGATTCTGAAAATATTTTAGTTCAGACATATAAGGTAAATATTTCAATTATATATCAATATATGTTCAACTTAATTCAGCTATTTCTATATAAACAGTACAAACAATTTGTTTATTATGTCGAAAACTAAAGTTATTAATATTTATGGGGCTCCCTGCTCGGGTAAGAGCACATTAGCTATGAGACTTGCTGCTGATATGAAGGTAAAAGGTTTTAAAGTTGAGTATGTTGAAGAATATGCTAAAGGACAAACCTATGAAAACAATTTTTGTAATTTATCGGATCAGATACTTATTTTTGGAGAACAACAACATCTTCAATACAGAGTTCGTGATAAAGTTGATTGGATTGTAACTGATAGTCCGTTCCCTATGGGTATTACTTATCTTAAAAATCCTTACAAAGAATTAGAAAATCTTATATGGAAGGAATATGATAATTATGAAAATTACAATTTCTACTTACCTCCTATATTTGAATATCAAAGTCATGGTCGAAGACAAAACCAAGAAGAGGCCTACGCTAAAGGTATAGAAATACAAAAATTACTTGATGATAATAATATTAATTATACTATAATTACCGAACATAAACTTAAGAAAAGAGTAAGAGCTATCTTAAATAAAATCAAAGAATAATGAATAACTTGAAGTATATTTTAAAAATATGTTATGATTATAGTAACAATATTCAATGGATGGCTTTCTATATTGATGGTAAGAAAATGATTGAAAACTTCAAACTTGAAAAAGAAGTTCTAATCAAAATTTTCAAACCAGATTCTGAAATAAGAGATTTCAGTATGTATGAACCATCTACACCATTAATTTATCATTTATTTCCTGCTACCGAAGAATTCGATTATCTAAACGATAATTCTCAGGATTGATTTGATATATAACTAAAATTTCACTCAATATAATGTCAACAAAATTAGATCGTGTTTTATCATTTGATGATTTCGTAAAAAAAGGTAGTGAAAAAACTACTAATAAAGTAGCTCCAAAAAAAGTTGAACCTGTACAGATATCAAAAACTAACATTCAACCTAAAGTTGCTTTAACTAAACCTGTAACACCAAAAACAACTCATTTAGTTGAAAATACAATAGCACCACCAAAAATTATACAACCAGTTAAGAGAATATCTAAGAAAGAATTAGTTGATATTTTAAATAACGTTTTCTCAAATAGAGAACCTGATTTTACTGTAGGTGATATCACCTGGGATTTTTTATCAGCATTTAATAATAAAACAAGATTAATTTCTTCTAAAAAAGATTTATCAGATCCTGATTTTTATACTAAAATTTCTGATGAATTAAATGCTTTAACAGGTATACTCACTGAGCTTACAGAAGAATATGGTATTGATCCTTACATACAGAAGGAAGAATTTATTGATGATACAGCTAAAACAATTTCGGATATTAACAAATCAAATATAGTAGATTCCGCAGAAGATGATAAAGTTGAAGAATTTCATATAGACGATGAAGTACCTTCACCAACACAAGGTCTTTATGAATCAACAATTCTTGTAGAAGGTTCATACAAAGTAAAAACAACATTTAGTGTACCATCAAATCTCATAGATGAATATAAAGCTAAGGTTCATGAAGATACTGGTGATGATGTGAATAAAGCATATACAGATACAGAACTTGCCGAGCAAATGGTTGAATACATTCTACAAAAATATTTGGTCATAGATAATATTCCTACATCTTTAGCAGTTGGTGAAAATACTATTGATAACGAACAAAATAAAGCTGATGAAGAGGCTACACACCAAACAAAAGATGATGAAGGTAATATTAATGTGGAGGAGAAAGAAGAAGAAACAGTAAATGGTTTATTAGGTTTGACTGAGACAAAAATCGAATTCCTCGATTAAAAAACAAATTTCAACAATGAGAAAATTTAGTGATTATATAAAAGAACAAAATAGTGGAGACGATGAATCCATATATGATGTTAACATATCAGATAGTTCTGATAATTTAGGATTTAGTGAACTTAATTCAGAAATTATACATCTTCTTAGAGAGATAAGAGATGGCGAATCTGATGTACAAGATTTGATGGCTTATGATTCAGAAACACTTTCTAGTTTTATAACAATGGCTCTTGATTATGGGTTATTTAATCCTATACTTAAAAATAACTAATTGTCGTGGTTCTCAGTTTTACAGAATTTAATTCAATTAAAATTCCAGAATCTTTAGAAGCTTATGCTGAATCTTTAGTACTAAAGCTTGGGTATATAAATCCTATACTTAGGAGTATGTCCCCAGGAGCTTTTCTTTTTAAAGTTGGTTTTCATTATGTATTGGTTTTGGAACCAGAATCTAAATTAAATCTTATATCGTCATTAACACCCGAATATCCTAAACAGGAATTAGGAGGCTTCGTATTTTTTTATATTACCAATCAAGAAATGCCTTCAGATTTCCTATATGATGGTAAATATCTTATTTCTATTTTTAAATTTGATAAATTTCAGAAATCGAAAAAGTTTATAGAGGATGTATTAGAACTCGCAAACAGGAAAGATCATTATCCAATTATTGAATTTGATGGCCACAATAAAGTTACTATAAAATTGTATACGTTTGATTTAGGTATGGTCTCTGAAATGGACACTATGATGGCTGATGAAATTTCTAAAATAAAAAATAGAATAAACGATATTTTTATTGGTTAAAAAATTGCCTGCAACCAATTTTGCAGGCTTGCTTGAGCTTATAAAAACTCAAGAGGGCAAATTTTTAAAACTCAAAACCAACTGTTATCGATTTCAAGGCTTCATAAGATTTCTTCATTCTTTCTATAGTAATAGCCTTTAGTTCCAATTCTTCTTTAGTGGGATTCTCTAAAATTATTACATTTTCCATGAGATTTTTGTAGAATGTATCAACATCTTTACCAGTTAAAACAGGAGTTTCTTTTATAGATCTGGACATGTTAGAATTTATAAGATTTTAATATTGTAAGAATATCTTTTTTCTTTTCTAAATGTTTCTCAGCCTTCTCAGCTTCAAAAGTATTCTTTTGTAAAATTGCTGTATACATAATATTTTTATTATTCATTATAATTTCATCCATTTCTATAATGGCTTCTTCAAGCATTTCTCGCATTCTTGATCTTTCATTATTCCAATTAAGAGTAATATCAATACCTTCTTTTGATATAGCTTTTACTTTTTTTGAAGTAATATTAATTTTATAAATATATGCTACACCTTTTACAATTTTTTTAAAGATTAAAATTATACAACCATCTTCTTTCTTTATCATGGATTACTTTACTTAATTTGAATATCATATTTATGTAACAGTGTTCTTCCAAAAAAGAAGTTCTGTTTAAATACGTATTTGCGTTTGATTATTATATAGTCGGAATTATTCCCAGGATTTTTCTCAAGAAGAATTATAGATCTTTTTACTATTCTATTGAATACCATATTAGAACAGTATTATTTATTTTTTGGTTTAGGAGCCACATAAAGTAGCATATTCTTACCTTCCAGTTTAGGTAACTGTTCAATCTTACCTACTTCAGCAAGTTTCTCAGCCATTCTTAAAAGCATTTCTTCACCACGGCTAACGAACTGAATATTTCTACCCAGAAATTTCATGACTATTTTAACCTTATGACCTTTATCTAAAAATTCTAAAATTTTCTTCATTTTAACATCAATATCATTCTGGCCGGTATTTGATGTTAGCTGAATTTCTTTAGTTGTAGGACCTTTAGTATTTTTTTTATTTTTCTCCTGTTCATATAGGAACTTTTTATAATCCATTATTTTAACAATAGGTGGGTTTACTTGTCCATTAATCTCAACAAGATTTAAATTTAAACTGTCAGCTTGTTTAAGTGCATAACTCAGTTCTACAATATCACTGGTACCTTCACCTACAAGTCTTACAGTTGTAGCTCTAATAAAATCGTCAATTTTATGAGGATTTTCTTTCTTCTGGTACTTAAAATTAGATTTAAAATTTGGTTTCATTATTTTTATAGTATTAAATCGATGAAAGTTTACGTCAAAATTAGCTTTTTTTAACAATTTAACAAACTTCTATATAAGAATAGTATATAAAATATAATTATAAATTTAATGAAAAAAAGATTTTACGTAGATATTAATCATTTGAACTCAATGTTAGCTGAGGTAGGCCGGAATAAAATGCTGGACTTTCTTAATAAACAAGATATTATAATTGCTATGGATTCTGATAGTAAAAATTTTCTAAAAGATCTCGAAAAAGAAATCAATACTAAAACCGATGGAGAATAAAGATTATTACAAAATTCTTGAAGTTACTTCAAGTAGTACTCAGGAGGATATTAAAAAAGCCTTCAGACGATTAAGTAAACTACATCATCCAGATATTGGTGGTACTGAAGAAAAGATCAAAGAAATAAATGAAGCATATTCGATATTAGGTGATCCACAAAAGAAATCTAATTATGATACTATGAAAACTCATGGTAATTTTGGTGGATATAATTATAATCAAAATGGTCGTACATACCCACAAGGTGATAAAAACTTTGAAGATTTGATTAATGAAATGTTTGGTAGTGGTTTTACACAAGGTAGTAGGCAATATGATCCATTTAAAACACGTAGAGATACACAAGGTTTTTTTGAAGAACTTGATATTAATTTGACTGTTGATGTTACCTTGGAACATATCTATCGTAATGAGAAATTAAATATTAACTATAAAAGAAATGTTGTATGTACTAAATGTGATGGTACAGGTTCTGACTTATCTGATGATGGTAATGATTGTTTAATGTGTGGACAAACAGGAATATTCCAAGGTGCTAAATGTAGATTCTGTAGAGGTAGCGGAAGAATCCATACACAACTTTGTGCTAAATGTAAAGGTGAGAAGGTTTGTGAAAAAGATGAAAAAATACCAGTAGAAACTTTATACTCACATAAAGGTGAACGAAAATATACTGTACATAATTATGGGCATTTTTCTAAGTATTATACAGACCTTGGAAAAAAAGGATCATTATTTATAAAACTTATAGAAAAAGAACATAATCTTTACAAAAGAGGTAGTAATGGTGATTTACAAAGAAAAATAGATATTGATTTTAAAACAGCCATTACTGGTGGTAAGTTTAAATTTACACATCTTGATGGTAAAGAATATGAAATTAATATTCCGGCAAAAATAGAAGACGGGCAAGGTTTGAAGATGAGTAATAAAGGATTGATTAACAATCCTCAACATGACCTTCGGGGTAATCTTATTTTGAATGTAAATATTATTGTTGATTATAACAATCTTACTATCGATCAAATAAATAAAATTAAGAGTTTGTAAAACTTTATAGTGTTCTTACTATATCAATAGTACTTAAACATTATAGTGTATGAGCAAAGAAATGTTCCAAGAGTTAAAACTCACAACTTCAGCAGATAAATTAGAAATTATTTTAGAGGCCATCAATGATCTTGCTAAGATCAAGGAAGAAGAATTGATGCTCAGAATAGGAGGTAAGCAAACCTTCATATATGCTGCTGAGAAAATAGGTGAAGTTCTATCACTTATAAAATACTACACTTTTGATAGTCAGTATTTGTTTCAACATCTTCCAGAAAACTTTCCTGATAGTGATTTTGTAATTTTTTTACCAAAAAACTTTTATAAACAATTCAAAATTTATAAAAGAAGTAAAGAGGAAATAAAACTCAAAATACTTATTCAGGATCAACATAACACAATATTTAAAATTACGGCCTGGGATGGTAAAGTAAGAAACAATTATACTTCTGGTGAACATAGTACTGCTGAAAATGTTCAATTCTCAGCAATAGATGACATGAGAAACAGCGAAGATTCTATTATTGAATTTTCTCTAAACAAAGAAGATTATAAAGATCTAAAAGAATTATCTTCGGTGAGAACAGAAGACAAGCGAATATTTATATCTTTTAAAAAAGGTAGTATTTTTATTGAAGAACAGGGAACCTATAGTCTCAAGGTTGGTACTTATGAAGATATGGAAGAGTCCTCTTTCTGTTATAATAAAGATTTCTTTATGTCTTTACCAGTTAGTGAAGAATGGAAAATAACAATGTTTACTACAATGCTTTTTATGGATTTTGGTAATGGTTCTATACTTCTTACACGTGAGATATAATTATGGAAAGAGGTTTAACATATAGTGAACATATTTGCAATTATATTAATGAAGATCTATCCAGAAATATAGATAACTACACCTCCTTTTCACCAGAAGATGAATCTATTCGAGAAATAGAAATTCAACATAAAGGTCTTCGACTAAATATACAATTACCAGATACAACAGCTGCTGGCTATTGTGTTTATGAAACAGAAATTACTGAGTCTGGTGATTTGAAACTTGTTTCAAAAATGTTATTACCACACAAGTATCATTTTAATTTAGGTAGTTTTATAATATCAAATGATAATATATCTGTTTTAAAAGATCTCATTACAAATTTCTTAAAAAGCTTTCCTTTTATACACAAAATAACAGTTACTGACAGAATTGATATGCAACATGAGCCTATCATGATAATATTATTTTATAGTCATTCACAAGAGGCTAATGATTTAAAAGATGATATACTGAAAGGTATGCAAGGAATTATTGATCGATACTTAATAAATTGTAATAATGTTGTACAGAGTCTCGATTGGAGTAATAGAAGATTAGTTAGCTCAACAGGTAGCGAATCAATTAAATTACAAGATCCTATTTTCCATAGTGCTGATACATGGAGAGATGCTGTATGGGATAATAATTCAGCATTCGATCCTAACAATGGTAATACAGTTGCTGAAACCAAACTAATAGTTGAAAAAAAGAAAACATCTTATACTGGTATGACTCTTAAACAAAGAGTTAATTTTCAAATTAAAAGGAGCCGTATAATTAAGAAGAGAACATTATTGGATTTTTTATATGAGTCAACAGTAAAATTTTTGGCTTAATATCATGATATATAAATTATGATTAATTATGTAAAAAGTTTTGAACAATTTTTTGAAGCCATGGAAACATGGGAACAGGAACTTATACTTTATGTAAATGTTCGTCTTTATCCAAAGGATGTATATGAATTACCTATAACTGAACAAAGAGTACTTACTTCTAAGGTTGATAATGTTACCAAAAGAATAGCTCAGTTTATTAACAGTTTCAATAGAAAGGATAACAGAAGTAATATTGAAAGGTTATGGGGTGAATTTAAACAGGATAAACCTATCATTGCTCATATGACTGGTGAAGAAATCAGAAGTTATGTTTATTGGGATCGTGCTACAAAGAAACTTCTATTTAAGCCGGATAGAATTGAAAAGTATTTGGAGTACTATTTCGAGGCTCAAAATAAGGTAGAACTTGAAAAGGAAGAATTAGTATTACAAGAAAATAAAAAAAGCTCGAAATAATTCGAGCTTTTTTTATTTTCATAGACTAGAACAAATTATTTACGACGACTACTTCGGCTACTACTATATCCACTACTTCTTCTATTACTGGAACCAGAATTAAAAATAGATCTAGAAGATGAACTTGGTCTGCTCGTTGAGTTATTTCTTAAACTATTACTTGTAGAAGTTTTTCTTGTATCATCATAACTATAACTACTTGGTTTATTTGTACTAGAAGATGGTTTATTACTATTTGAACCCCAACTACTATTTGAATTATTAGATCTGTTTCTATCACTACGCTTTATATTGTCTACTTTTGTTCGGTAATTACTTTTAGAATAGTTTGTATTATCACCGTATGTACCATAGTTAGTTCTACCTGAACCATAATAAGACCTGTTTGTATTTCTATAATCATGTGTATAAGTATGATATTCTGTACTGTATATGGGTCTGTTTAAACCAAACATTTGTTGCATGAACATATACTGACCATAAAAAGCCCAATATGAGTTTCCTGTATTATCTGTTTGCCAATTACCATATTGTTTATTACCAACATAATTGTTATAACCGGCTGGTGAAGCTTTTTTAGATACATTACCAGTGGAATCTTTGGAAGCTATTTCCATGCCCATATTTTTTTCTTGTTCTTCAAAAAATTTAGGTGTTACTGGTTTCCAATCAGTCAAAGAATCTTTTGGTAAATTATTTCTTTGTAAAATTATCTTGTATTGATGTTTGTATGCACCATTATCATCCATATCCATATCATTGAGAATAATGGAGAAAGTTTTTTCTTTACCGAGATCACGGATTAGAGCATCTAGTTGAGAAACACTGTATGGTTTATTTCTTGTTTTATTATCATCACAAGAGAATAATGTTATACCTAATAATAAGGCTAATAATATTGATTTAATTTTCATGTTTTTAATTTTAGATTGAAATTATTACTAATACTACAAATATAGTATAGGTTTTTGTTAAAAACAATAGTATGAATTTTTAATAGGATGAAATCCTTCATAACAGTAAGGATTGATATAATATATACTGAAAAATAGCATATTAAATGTCTGGACCAAGCGGTGGAGGGTTAGTAAATCCTATTTATCTTATTAATGGTGTTGTTAATTATACAAGTCCAGAAGCTGGAACTTCTGGTTTAACTACTAATAGTTATATACCGTTTACTTTAAACTATCCTTATGCTGGTGAATATGGTACCAGAGGTTTTAGTAAATATCTTCCTTCAGGAAATATTTGTGTGCCTGGTGATATTTCTAAACTAGCTCCATGGCCGGATTCGAATACACCAACCTACGGAACAAACGGGGAATCTCTTACTTATACGTTAGGTACAGATACTTTTATTATAGAGCCTGTTCATGAAAATGATTGGGTAGATCAGACAAAACATGATTGGTTGATAGCTTTTATGAATAATTGTGGTCTTAATACACTTACAAATGATTCAGCATTAATTTTATTACTTCTGACTTATTGGGAATCTTTAAATGGTTTTGCTTTGATAAGTGGTCCTTCTATAGCTTATGTTAACAAAGATTTTGTAAGTGAAGAAATAAGTGTTGGTATGAATGTTTATCCAACAACATTCTTTCAGGATTGGGCTAACAATAATATATCAATACCTGAAGCAAGTCAAATACTAGCTTTATTAAATAGAAATGTTAGTGATAATACACAATATCAAAAATTTTATATCAGTAATGCTTGTAAGATAACATATAAAAGTATTACTGAGGTTTGCTGGTGTTTTAATGGTGTTGTATATAATTATGATATAACCAAGATTATTCCAGCACCAAGTTTAATGTTTGGCGGAGGAAATGTTTTTAGTGAAATAAGATTAGCTGGAAATAATCCTACAGCTCATTATTTAGTTAAAAAGTTTGTTCATCCTGATGATCCGACTATTGGTTTATGCTCTGGTGTAAGTGGATCATACTGTATTGGTGATGTAATTTTGATTATAGATAATTCCACATGGTCTGGTACAAATGGTTCGGGTCAATGGCAGTTTGTTGGTGATGTTTCACAAATAAATTATGATTTATTCATCGCTGATATTAAAAATCCTAGTGTTGATTATAAAGATGTACCTGCATCAGAGATGCTATTACCATTAAGAGTAATTCAAGGTTTTATTTTTGATGATTTTGATTAACCTTTTCAATATATACAGATATATAAAAAATTTGTTACGATATGTCAGGTGCTTTAAATCAATATAAAATGGATACATTAAACCTTGTAAAAACCGGGTTTATGGATAAATACAATGTTTTAGTAGATACAATTATCTATGATGTGTCAGCTTTACATTTTGATTATGGAACATCAGGTGAAACTATTTTATCCTTTTACACAAATGTTGGGCAAATAGATGTTCGTATTCCAGAAGATATTCCTTCATTTTCAAATATTCCAGGAATAGCATTTACAGATTTACAACCAGGTGATAATTTCGTATATAATGGTACCAACTGGATTAATACTTCTCAAGCTTCTTATGTAGAAAATACAGATTATTTAAGTAATAATTTTATTGTAGATAATGTTGATTATAACGGTAACATTTCCACTCTGGATCAAATATTATCATTACTTGCACCACCAAAACCAGGTAACCTTTCAACAAAAGTATTAACACTGTCTACTAATTATACTGCCATACAAACAAAAACTGGTACTGTAAGGAATATGGTTACCAATAACCAGACACCTCAAATTATATTTAACCCTAATACCGCAACACCAGCCTCTACAAATAATGGTGCTTATAATGCTAATAGTGGAGTATTAACGGGACAAATAACAAAGAAACAAGGAACAAATCCATCAACTTTTGTTACACCATCTATAACATTTACACCAGCCAGTGAAGCTGGTCATACAGCAACAGATTCTGGAAATAATATAACCTTAGATATAACAGATGATTTTGATTTTCATTACGGTGTTTCTGGTAAAGCTGGATTCTGGTATGCTTTCCTTTCGAAAGTACAGGTTTTATCAGCTCTTACATTTTATCCAGACGAAGAACAAAATGTATTAATGACTCATTCTATAACTGGTACTTCAGGTTTAACATTTTGGATAGATGATCCAACTCTTCCAACTGTTACTAGTATAGCTATAAGTACAGGAGCACCAGGTACTACAAAAATATCTGGTGTACCAACACTAGTTACTGGAGATCTTGTAAGAACACAATTCAGTGTAAACAATGCTATAAAAACATTTTACCCAGCAGCAATATCAGAAACAGATTCTACTTGGACATCTTCTTCAACATCGGCGGATTCTGGTATAAAAACATATAATCAGGTTTATCCAGCAGATTTATCTGTTAATGTACTAACTGGCAAATATATTGAAAATATTATCATGACTTGTCGTGCTTATAATTCAATTGGCCAGACATCTTCTAATACTGGCACCATAGCAACAACACAAGCTGGGAGAACAATGAGAATAGATACAATAAGTAATGAATCTGCAAGGGTAACATCAGGAACAGGTCTTTATCCAGCAACCACATCAGGTTACGGTATAGCATATGATTCAACACAATTATTAAATATTAATTCTGAACTACAAATGCTTGGTGGTGAATATAGATATCCGGATTTTACTTATACAACAAATTATCCTATAGCCGGACCAAACTATTCTACTTTTACAGGATGGAGATATGTAACATTTCAATTAAATGTATCATCAATTCAAAATGTAACAGTTAATTTTTTAGGTAGTAACTTAGCTTCTATAGTAAATATGGATGGTATTACATTAGATCCTACTAAATTCTCTTTACATGTTAGAGTAGATGGTTCCATACCTTCAAATGGATGGATAGATGGTAATACAGCTTATCCAGGAAGTGGTAATCCAAACAATAATAATGATCCAGCATTAGCTATAGCAGCATCAACAGTAACTTCCAAAGTAGTAACTTTTGGTTCTACTGTAAAAACTGGTACTTGTTATGTGAGGATTGGTTTTTTTGATACGACTAAGGGTGCTGGATATTTGAAATTTACTAGTGTAACTTTATCAGCTGTATAAAGTAATTCGGAATTATCAAGTATTGTAAGTGATAATTCCGAATTACTATTTAATTTTTTGTTGCTTTATAGTTGTAACAAATTAAACTAAACCTTCTTTCAAAGCTTCTTCTTTAGAAAATTTATCAATTTTATTAATTTTCACTTTAGAATTAACCATTGGAGAATCTTTAGATATATTTAGTATTTCATTTACATTTTCTTCTACTAATTTAATTTCTTTTTCCCCGTATTCAACGTTTTCATTTGTATTCATAATATGTCTTTATTTTAAGTATATATAAAACTTTTATAGGTTTATAAAATCTATTTTTTATGAAATCTTTGATATGACATTTAATATATACTTGAAGAAAAAGATAATATTAAATGCCAACTACAGGACAAAAATCTGACAGCTCATACAAGAAATTATTAGAATTAAGTGCTACAAATTCTAATAGGTTTACATTTAATGAACCATTTACATCACCATTATCAATAGATCCACAACAAATATGGTTAGAACAATATCTTATACCTAATACTGCTCCTAGTAGTACAAGTGGACAGTCTATTGGTGTTGTTCAAAAGTTTAATGATTTGATTTTAAATGTTGTTCCTGGAACAATTAATAGTTTTTACCATTCAGAATTAAAAAATTGCATATCTCCTAATTATGGTGATGGTATATCTTATAATATTCAATTAAAAGATAATAATGGTAACATAATTCCTTATTCTTTACAAGATTGGGTAGTTGATAGAGATGCTGGTGTTTTAACTTTTTATGGAACAATTACAAATGGTGTTCCTTCTGGTGATAATTTACCACCAGCAAATATGCCACCTAAAATTTCTTTTTATAAATATATCGGAGCTAAAGGAAATTCTGTTTTATATTTATCAAGTGATGAAATATCAGGTACCTCTGGTACTGCTAATAGTTATAATTTTAATGCCTCTATTACAAGTTATACATCGAATGCTATTTATATTTTTAGACCTGTACTTCAAAATACAGGACCACTTTATATAAACATAAATGGTCTTGGTTCAAAACAAGTCATGAAGATAAATGGTAGTGCTATGTTGCCATTAGATCCAGGTGATATAGATACAAGCCTTAATTACATTTTAATTTACGATAAGTTTGATGATGTTTTTCAAATATCATCTGGTAGTGGTGGTGCAAATAGCACTAATACTGCTGGTACAATGGTCGTAAGTTTGACTGCACCAGGAACTATAAATTATGAAGCTTTAGGTTTTAGTGAAATAGGATCAGTTCAGTTTTATAGAAAAACTGGTAACGATTATACTTTAATAAATGCTGATATTGATATACAACATATAGCAAAAACTATTACTGTTAATACAATAACATCTGTTGATGGTATTTTAAGTATTGTTGGTAGAGGTAATATTACTAATTCTGGAACAGCAGGATCTTCGGCTCCCTATTTTGAAGATTTAGCCGATGTTAGTTTTACAAATTTACAAATTGGTGATGGTGTATACTGGAATGGTTCTATTTGGGGTAATAACAAAAAATTATTATACACAACTGGCTCAACTTCTATTGACTGGGAAAATTCAAAACTTTATGATACCAGTGGAAATGCATTTATAGATTGGGAAAATAGAAAACAATATTATTCAAACGGTAATCTTGCCTTTGATTTTAATACTTATAAAATTTATGATAACTCTAATATAGGTTCCATTGATTGGTTGAATAGATACTTATATACAACATCTAATGAAGTATCAGTAGCATGGAATTTAGGACTATTATTGGATAATTCAAATAACCATTCTCTTGATTGGTTGAATAGAAGATTGGTTGATAGTGCTGGTGTACATTATCCAATAGAGTGGAACTTATATAAGTTGAATGATAATACTGGAGTTGAATCTGTAAATTGGACTACTAGAGAATTAATTAATTCATCAAGTAATATTATTTATGATTGGCAAAATCATGTTATAAATTATTCTAATGGAAATTTAGCTTTTGATTTTACTACACATTGGATTTATGACACTAATAATTTAGTATCAATAGACTGGAATGCTCATAGATTATATTATAATGGATCGAATATTTGTTTGGATTGGGCAACTGGCGAATTTTATTCAGCTGGTGGTAGTTTATTTCTTGATTCAAATAATTTTTTTGTATACGGAGTTACTGGTATATCGGCAAAGTTTTATGAGAGGTTCTTGTTAGATACATCAAGTGTTAATTCTATCGGATGGGCAGCTAGAGAATTATATGATGATGCTGGTAGTATAGCATTCAGGTATAATACAACACATAGAGATTTAATAGATGCATCAGTAAATATTTCTATTGATTATCAAAACAGATTTTTAGTTGATAATACAGATACAAATTCCATCGATTGGCAAAACCGATATTTATTGGATATGGATGGGCAAATAGCACTAAATTTCCATGGAATTAATTATTTAAATTTCAGCAAATCTGTTTCTTTGGGTCTTGCTAAAACTATTGCATTTACGCCTGGTGCAAATCAAATGGCCGGTGTATCAACATTGGTAGCTGGTACTGTAACTATTTCGAATACAGCACTTATTTCTACTATTAATTCTATATTTTTACAGTTACGAAATCCATCTGGAACATTAGGGCATCTGACTTATTCAATTAATTCTGGTGTAGGATTTACAGTTACTTCTACTCTTGATGATGGAGTTACTACTCAGACTTTAGATACCTCTACTTTCATATATTTTATAATGGAAGTAAATTAAAGGATATAATCATTAAAGTTTCTCTTTCTATTGAAAAAAGATTATTAAGATACTTTTTCAATATATACTTCAGAGAAAGAAAAATAATTAATATCTTAATGGAATTTCAAAGTCATCTTAATTTACAAAATAAGGCTCAGCTTCAAAATGCTTTATTGCATAACTTATCAGGTACTTCTGGATTTGCTGTTGAAAGTCAAATAGGTTATGATCTTTTAGATGGTAGTATAAAATATCTTGATAGTACAACAGTTAGAAAAGTTTTAACCGATAAATATGTAGCCTCTACATCTGGTGCTGGTATAGTAATGTTTGCTACAGTTCAAGAAATTTCTGCTGGTTCAGTAAATAATAAAACAATAGCACCTAATACTCTTCAGAATTTTACAGAAGCTACTTATCTTAATAAAAATACGGTTTTACCTCAATATATTAATTCAAAAGTAATTACTAACCTAACATCATTTGATAATCCAAATGAATTTGTAAGTAAAAGTTATGTTGATGCTGTTGTTAGTATAGGTGGGATATACTCGACAAGTGGTACATCAGCAACTAGGTTCACTGTTCCAATAGGAGTAACAATGTCTAACACTACATATAGTGCTGTTGCCACACCAGCAAATCTTTTATCGGCAGCAAACTATTATATTGATGATAGTACAAAAACTACAACAACTTTTGATGTTGTATATTTGAGTGGATTAACAGGAACTGTTAAATTTGATTGGCATATAATAAAATAGAATGTTAACTTTTTAATACATAAAGTATGGCTAATACTAATCTTGTAACTACTGTAGGAGGACAAAGAAGATATCTGATTTATTATGATCCAGCTGTTGTCACTAATGATGTTTTATTATCAGTAAGTCAAATTATTGTACAACCCGATGATTGGCATTATGATCAACCAAAAGAAACACATTATAGTACAATAATGGACGAATCTACAGCTGGTTACTCATCCTTATGGGATATTGGTATAGCTATTTATCAGAAACCTGCAACGACTAGTATTCTTGGAACACTTAGAGTAAAGGAAAATTCAACTAAAAATTATAGTATACCAGCAACATTTGATCCTTCAGGTTTATATAACTATCAATGGTCTATCACAGGACCAGCTACGATTACCTCATCGAGTTCAGGAAAGAATATAGATGTGTTTTTTGGAGAATCTGGTGTAGTAAAAATTACATGCACAATAACAAATGGTGATAATGGTTGTTATTCATCAAACCTTATCGAAATTGATGTAGGTTTATTTTTTAGACGTATGTTGATTGCTCGCAGTAGATTTTAAACTATTATAAAATATCTTATATAATTTGTAGATTGTATTAAAATGTATTTGTAATGATAAACGAATTTCTTGGTGATAACAACAGAAAAAAATATAACGATGAGGAGCTAATTAATGCTATAGGCCCATACCAAATGGTTAATCGTTATTGGAGAAAAAATTCTGATTTTGGTGATATACTCATTAAGAGTGGTATGCCTTTATATAATTCCAATAAAGAACATGTTGCTAATGTTATTAAATTGAATAAAAAGAAAGATATGTGTCTGGTTAAAATGTTGAAACCTGTCAGTCTTTTTCTTTTATTTTATGCTGGTATAGGTTTAGATAGTGTTGTTCTTGAAGAATAATTTATATGAAGCTTGCTGTAATTGGTGGAAGAGAATTTAATGATTATCCTTATCTAAAAAAGATATTAAATTATATTCACAAAAAAGAAACAATAACTTTTATAATATCCGGTGGAGCCAAAGGTGCTGATAAACTTTCTGAGAAGTGGGCTTTTGAAAATGATGTGCATAAAACAATCTATTTACCTGATTGGGATACAAACGGAAAAGCTGCTGGATTTATTCGAAATACAGATATTGTTAAGAATTCAGATAAAGTACTTGCTATGTGGAATTGTAAATCACGAGGAACAGCCGACTCCTTAAGAAAAGCTATCCAATTTAAAAAAATATTATGGGTTTTCGACTACACAACGAAACAAGTATTGGAAATAGAACAAGTAAAACAATATCTTGAAGCTATTAAATAACTGTATATTTCTGATATATACAACAATGGAAAATTTCAGTCAGTCATATTTAAATAATTTTGGTAACTTAAAAAAAGCTGTTATAGGTTTTGAATTTGAATTTTATAGTAAGCTTCCTTTAGCAAAAACTATGGAAATTTTTAATGAAAGGTTAAAACCTATTCAAGTACACTTATTCAAACAATACCATAGTGATTTTGTACCAGATCAAAATAATTTTAAAATAGAACCAGACTATTCTGGTGGATCCGATATGGCTGAACTTGTTACAGGACCATTCGAATATGTTAATGCAAAACTTATACTTGCTAAATGTCTGAAAATTATTGATGAAATAGGTTATACTAACGAAAGATCTGCTATACAATTTAGTCTTTCCTTTTTTGATGAAAATAATCCAGCAATATCTCTTAATAATATTAATGTACTTAAAATGATTCTTAATATTGATGAGGATGTTGTTTATCAACATTTCCCAGAAAGAAGAAATAATATTTATGCTAAATCTATTAAGAAAGTTATACCTTTTAAAGGTTATGATTATTCTGAGGCTAGTGCGAAAATTCTACAGAGTTCATTAAATCTCCCTAATACAAAATATTTCGGTGTTAACTTTGGTTTAATACCAGAAGGAAGAATGGAGTTTCGTTATATGGGTGGTAAAGATTATCAAAAGAAACTTAATGGTATTATAGCTATAATGGACTATTTTACAACGTTATCTTTTAACTCTTTAAATATAACGCTTGATAATAAAGACTTGCGTGTACTAAGAGCTTATCTTGATGATAATATTAGGCATTATAAATCATATGACAAATTTGAAAATTTTGTTTCCCAACATCCTGGTATAAGTCTTCAGATAGATCAAAATGCTGCTTACGAATTAGTTTCTGCTTATTATGATCAAATTAAAGATATACTATTTGATTTATTTTCAAAAACACAAGGCATAAAAAATGCTATTATTAATCTTGATACAGAAACAAAGAAAGTAGAATTAGTAGATGCTGAATTCAGATGTATAAATCAGGTATCTAATATAGATATGATTAGATGTAATGTTAAACAAGGTGATTTTGAAAATTGTAGTCTGATTGGTTGTGATATAAAAGATAGTATAATTAATTCTAGTTCTATAAAAAATAGTACTATACTTGATTCAAAACTTTTAGATTCTTCTGTTGATCAATATTCATATATTGTAAATAGTTATTTTGTAGGTGGTTTTATGGATGGCCAAATGGATGGTGGTATATTTAGATCCGGTAAAGTTGGCAAGTATGGAAGAGTTAGTAGTACTACTAAAATGATGACACCAAATAATTTCTTTAATGTTAATTTTAATTCTACTGAGAAGAAAGGTGGAAAAGATAAAAAATAGTTTTTTATGGGAAAATATGTTAAAAATTTTGAAAGTTTCATAAGTAAAAGAATATCTTTTAAAAATCTTCCTAAAGAAATAAAAGGCGATGATTTACGATTGCTTTTAACTAGATATGGTAGAGATGGTTTAGGTAAATTATCTCACGAAGATGTTTCTAATTTGATACCATGGAGTTTATATTACCATTTAGTTGAAGTACCTGTTGATTATTTTACTTTTGAATTAGATGTAGATATTGATTATAAAAATATTTCTAAATTTCCTCCTGTTGTTAACTATGATCCGAAATCAAATGATCCATATGAAGTAATTGATGGTAAACATCGTATATCCATGGCTAAAAAAAGAGGTGACAAAAGTATTTTAGTTTATTTTTGTGATATCTCACCTCTTTATTCATAGATTTAATTAAAAAAGCTCCTTTCGGAGCTCTTATTACTTTTTATTCATCATATTGAATGTTATCAAATCACGTAAAGATTTAAATTCATCAATTAAAGATTCAGAACGTATTTTATCTGTTTCAGTAATTTTATCAAGTGTATTATTAATTTCGTTTAATACTTGTAAGTTTCCTTTTTCACTCTCACGAATATAAGCATTTAATTCTTTAACTTCTTTGTCTTTATAGTATATAAAATACATCAACGCACCTACAACTAGTAACAATAAAGCTTCCATAGGAGAAATATGCTTAATTACTTTCTCCATAACTTTTTCAACAATACTCATTATATCTAACAATACCATTACTCTATTTTATTTTTACAATGTATATATTTGAAAAATATTCTAAATTATCTAAAAATAGTTGTGATTTCAGCATCATTTACTGTAATATTTATGACTGCTATATCACGAAAATCACCTTCAACAAAATCTACTGATAATGTCCAGTTAGTTAAACTTAATTCTGGTATATAAGTATTAAATTGTTCCAATACAATATTTTGTATATAATCACCAGACACATTTGTTTCCCATATTAAAAGTTCAAGATCACAACCAAGATCCAAGTCACCAATAAAATCTCCTTTATTAGTAAACAGTAACATTTCGATTTTTTGAATAATATGGATAACAGGATTATCAATAAGAACTACATCTGGTTGATATTTCGGGTGTCCTGGGTATCTTACCTGAAAGGTTCTAAAATCTTGCACAGTGTATGGTTTTTATTTGTTTTATATATTAAGGAGGTCGTATACAGATGATACATAAAATAAAAAATATCCAATGACTGAAAATTATAAACAAATAGAGGACTGTTTTATATCAAATAGAGCATTCAATACTTATAGTACTTTGATTTATGATGAACAATTAAAAGTGAGACCACTTTTTAAATCTATAGCTAATGCCACACCACAAAATTTACCTATAACACCTATACCAGGTATACAAGGAAATTTTAGATGGAGACTTGATAAATATTCTTTAATATTAAAAATATTCATGGGTAGATTAGTTCTTGAAGAAATAGTACTAAATACTATTATAGATCAGGTATATGCTAAATAAAAAAATCTGGAAGTTTGAATTTCTTCAGGGACTTCCAGGAACCATATATTATTTCATAAAGAAAAATGTTACGTTACTTTGACCTTTTATTGTTTCCATAACTTTATCCATTTCTGCTTGTCCGTCAGTTTTTAATGCTTCGCCATTGATTTGATATCCACCAGGTAATTGGAAATTATATCTAGTAAGCATTCTACCAAGTTGTCTCAACGCAAGTCCTTTTACATACCGTTTAAATAATTCATCTTCAAATAATCGTTCACATTCTATTTTAAGTCTTGCTTCTAATATAAGATTTTCTCTAGTAGAAGTTAGTATATGAAAACGATTGTTATTAAAATTATAATCTGTTTTAATTGTGTTTTTTGAAAGCATATTTAAAACATCAGCGAATCCATCAAGAGCACATTTATAAACACCTAATTCTCCAACAGTGGTAACAAAACTAGTCAAATATGGTTGGTTTGTTACACCTAAATTCAAATTCATATTGGGTGCGTTTATACCCATATTAAAGAGTGTTGGATCTGATATCGGTATAACTCTTACAATACTGAAAACCTCATCTGGAAGAATAGCTGATGTCCAACCAGTATCCGGATCTTTAAGCAAAGATTTCCTAAGAACCAACAGATATGCTTTTTGTAAAGAGAATTGATAATTTTGATAAAAGTATGGTAACGCTTCTTCAGTCACTAATCTTCTTATTTCTAATGGTGGTAGTAATGTCGGTATACTACCACTCATGGTAAGATCAGAATTTATAAAATCGATCATTGAATCTATCGTCATAATTACCAGCTTCTTTTCTTTATATATTTTATGAAAAGTATGTAGGAAGAATTAACTAAGATATATACATAAAAAACTTTTATGTCTAAAAATTTTTATTATGTGTATGTATATTTAGATCCAAGAAAGAAAGGTCGTTATGAATATGAAAATGTAAATTGTTGTTTTTTATACGAACCTTTTTATGTTGGCAAAGGTAAATCAGATCGATATAAAATGCATCTATATCCTTATAGTTTAAAATACAGTAATTTAAAAAACAATAAAATAAAAGCTATTAAAAAAAGTGGACATACACCGTTTTGCGAGATGTATTTAACTGGTATTACCGAGAATAATGCATTAATAAATGAAGCAATTCTTATAAAGAGTATAGGGAAAATTATTAATAATACAGGTGTACTTGCTAATATAAGTGAAGAAGGTGTGAAATCTAATATGATTTTATCTATGAGAAAAATAGATAAAATCTGTATGAAAACAAAAGAAGTTATTGTTTCATATGAAAGTATTGTGGAAGCTGGATTACAAAACAACATAGATATGTCTAATATTGTTGCTTGTTGCAGACATAAAGCAATAACAGCTGGTGGGTTTTATTGGAAGTATCATGATGAAGAACTTCAAATAAATGATATACAAAAAAAGAAGATAATACAGTATGATTATAATTATAATATTATTAAAGTGTATAATAGTATAACAGAAGCAGCAAAAAACACAAATTCAAATTATGTATTAATATCAAAATGTTGTCGTGGTTTACAGGGTGAAACAAATGGTTTCATATGGGAGTATTCTAATATTTCTATTAAAGAAAAGAAGGAATATAGAAAAAAAAGAGAATCTATAAATTCAAATTCAGAAAAGTATGTAAAAAAAATATGTAAGATAACAAACAAAGAAACTATTTATAAAAGTTTAATATTAGCAGCAATAGATAATGACGTATCTGATGGATACATTAATATGATGTGTAAAGGAAAGAGAGGTAAGCTCAATAGTTACAAGTTTTATTATTTGAATGATCGGAGCTATGATGATATAATTGATAAACATCATAATGAGCCATATAAAAAAAAGAAAGCTGTAATACAATTAGATTTAGATAAAAATATAATAAGTGAATGGGTATCAGCTAATGAAGCCTCGGATAAATTACATATTGATCGAAGATCTATATGTAGTTGTTGTATAGGCAAAAGAATTACATCTGGTGGTTTTAAATGGATGTATAAATAAGCAAATATTTTTTGTAGTCGAATTTTTACAAACAAATATCCTGATATATAAAAGAAAATTACGCATACCAATGGCTATTCAAATTTCCAAGTACACAAGACCTGGTATTTATATCGAAGAAATTGATGCATCTATACAACAAATTCCTGCACAAACAGCACTACAAGTTTTAGTCCCAGGATTTTCGAGAAAAGGACCTATAAATCTGCCTACATTGATATCCACACCACAAGATCTAGCAAAAATCTTTGGTCCAGTTGATAGAAATTTAGAAAAAAAAGGTTCATATTTTCATAGAACTATTTCTAATCTTATAAGTTCTGCACCTGTATGGGCATTAAATCTTCTTCCTACAGATGATAATCTGGATGTGCTTCAATGGCAATCAATATCAACTTCACCAACCGTTCTTAATAGACCTATAAGAACTGATTCATATTCGAAATTTTTTAACAAAAATCAATTTTGGGATAGAGATCCTGATGCTTTTTTATTCTTAGCTCAGTCTACAGCTACAGATAGTAAGCATGTACTTCATATTACAAATATGAGTGACAAGAAAACGTCAGTTTTCATGTATAAATCAGCAATAACTGGATTTGATATAACAACTGAAGCATGGTATGGTGGTAAAGAAAAAATACCAACATATCTTAACCCAACAGAGCTTATTTCTGATTATATTATTTCTATAGCTGTTGTTGGTGGTGATTGGTCAAATTATAAAGCACTCTCTGTAGATACAAAATGGTCTAAATATTTTAATAATCAAGGTCTTAGAAAAGGTTCTATACAGAATTTCTTAAATGATAATGCTGTGACACTTTATAAATTTTATGATGTATCACTAATACCTTATTTCCGTGATTCACAAGGTAGAGATATGTACATAGAAAATTTAGTAAATGCTGATACTGATATAACTGGTCTATTTGTAACTTATGATTTGGATAAAATAGAAACGGATGCACCCAACGGTTTAATTGACCTTGTAGGTAATAGTCTTGTTGGACAAAATACAGAAACTATTCAATACTTATCTTATCTTGAAAATATTTCAGAATCAATTGTTTTCACTGAAGTTGAATTGAATACACCAGGTAATGTATTTGGTTTCGATGGTACATCTGGATATGCTATATACGGACAATTTATGGATGAAACAAAAATTAGTCCAGTTCTTGTAAATGGCGATTTTGTCGTTACTCCAGGTTCTGGTAGTAGTCAAATTCAATTAAATACTGATGGTTACATGATTCTTAATGGACTTAATGTTACACTTAATTCAACTATATCTCCAAATAACTTTGTTGTTCAAACACAAAATGTTGCACTTGGCAAAATAAGAAAAGATACACTTTACATAGACGGAAACGGTGTTCTTGGTATAGCAACTGGTTTTGAAGTAAGTAAATTCACTGCTTGGATAGATGTACCATTAATACCTTTAGCTTCTGGTGTGATACCAGTTGGTATTGTAATGCTTGGTGACCAAGGTACAAGTGGTAGTGATGTAGGTATTGAAAGTGTTACTGCTTTGGCACCATTAACATCAGGAAGAAATAATACTATGTCACAATTATATGACATCGAGTTTCAAATGCTTGGTACTAATGAGATAATAATAACATTTAACGGTACAAAAGACAGTGATCCTGATACAAATTATAAAAAGACAAGAGAATTAATGATTTTTAAATCCATTGAATCTAATCTTATTCAAGGTCAATCTGTTATTGTAGATTCTAGTGGTAATAATAACATAATAAATTCGCTTACTTATGATGTATCTAGTACTGATAACAAATCCATAAATATTGTAATGCCGGCCAATATCTACATAGATAGAGGTTCACAAGTGGAAATTTATTATATCGATAATGAATTCCAATTTGGGTCTTTGGGTATGATGACTGTTGGTAGTGCTTCATCATCTGGTACAGGTCGAGTTGCCCCTAATTCTAAATTCTATCAATATTTCTTACAAGGTTTAATAAACAGTGGTGATTACTTTTATCAAGATTTATTTACTAATCCATTCGGTACACAATTTGTTTTGAATTCTGGAACAGATATCATCCAGGTTTACACAAATCTATCTACTTTATATGATAGTGAAACTGGTGGTATAATACCGAATAGATTAATTTACATACAAGGATCAAAAACTAATGATGGTATATTCACAGTTCTTTCTGTGACAGGCCCTATTCCTGGTCCTTATACTGTAGGTACCTCTACCTATTCAAATATGTTTCAATTAGCCGTTAATGAAGCTATAAATCCTGAAGGATTAACTGATGGTGTAGAAATACACAATGCTGATCAAGATAGTATTGTTTATTTAAGACTCTTTTTAATAAATAACAGTCTTAATGTTCAATTTACTTCGGATCCTACTCTTCTTACAGGTTCATTAACATTAACAGATCCTGTTTATAAAAGTTATTTAGTAAATGGTAATAGGAGTGTTACAGTATTCTCAAAAAGATCTAATTTTCAAGAAACTATTGAGATTGAAGCTGTACTTGATATAAATAAAATATTAGTTAATGGTACAAGATATGCAACTGTTGCTGTTGGTGATTATCTTGAAGCTTATGTAGATGAGTCTACAGTAGTTGGTGTACCAAGAAGATTAACTCGTGTTATTGACAAAATAGCTTACTCGCAAGATGCTAGCTTATCACAAATAACAACAGATGCTCAAATAGCAATAACAACTTTCGGAGCAGAACAACAAACAATGAGATATACTGCTATAGAAGATTATGTTAATACTTTCCAGGCTATCGTTCTTAATGGATTTAAAATTAGAACTGAAAGTTTACCAGATGGTACAGAAGCAAAACAAAGTAGTATACTTGATATGCTTGCTGTAAATACACCAATAGCTCAAGGTTTAACAAATCGTAATAAAATAGAATGGAGATATTTAATTGATTCATTCGGTCTTGGTCTAACAGCTTTATCAAAACAACAATTAGTAGACCTTTGTGGTACCAAATTAAATTGCTTTGGTATATTAAATATGCCAGCTGTTAAAGATTTTAAAAAGTCTACATCACCAAGTTTCATTGATGCTAATGGTGTTTTATCAACAGCATACATAGCACTTGGTGCTAACCCACAAAGTAATCCAACATTCAGATATTCATTTGGTCAGGGTATTGGTGAAACTACAGTAGGTTATTTCTTTCCACATGTTATTATAAATGACAATGGAAGACCTCTTGTGTTTCCACCATCATCATTTGTTGGTACTACTTTCTTAAGAAAACATCTAAGCAGACTTGCTACAGTTCAACCATGGACAATTGCAGCTGGTTTGAATAATGGCCTCATTAATGGTATAGCTAATCTTGAAATAGATTTAACACCAGATGATATTACTAATTTAAATCAAATGCACGCAAATCCTATTGTTTATAAAATGGGTAAAGGTTTTACTATTGAAACAGATAATACAGCTCAAACAGAAATAACATCAGCTTTAAGTTATATTCACGTAAGAGAAGCTCTTATAGAACTTGAAGATCAACTTTATGATATGCTTTTAACTTATCAATGGAGATTTAATACTCCTGATATTAGAAGTGAAATAAAAAGAAAAGCTGATGATATTTGTGCAACATTTGTTAAAAATCAAGGTATTACAAATTATTTAAATATATGTGATGACTCGAATAACACACCTGATATTATTGATGCACAGATAGGTGTTTTGGATACTTTTGTTGAACCAATCAAAGGTATGGGTATTATTGTTAACAACATTACTGTTCTTAAAACCGGTGATATTGCTTCTGGAGGATTTCAACTACCATAGTTAAATAATTTTGAAGAAATAAAAAAGGCCTCTATATGAGGCCTTTTTTATTTCTATGATGTAAGAGAATCTTGACATTTATTACATCTTTTACAATTTCTGGCATTAAATCCCCACGTAGGACATCCTGTATGTTCCCATTTTGTATAATTATGAAACTTCATATAACATAATAATTTTCCTACTAATTTTTTCATGCTGTTACTGTATTTTTAGACATTATATTCACCCAAGTATTAACATATTCGATAAAATTGGAAAGAACATTTTGATAATTCTCTGTAACCCTTATCTTCGAATTTTTTAAAATTTCAGGATCATTTAAATTTTGTAAAGAATCCAAATCTTTATCGCTGAATCCATAAGATTCTAACTTATCAAAAATATCAGGTCTTTTATATCTCTTAGTTGTAATATTATTTGAACAAAATCGACTTAATCTGGAGAAAGGTTCCCAGAAATTAAGTTCATATGGTGTATATTCTATATCAGGGAATGCTTCCAAAGCATTTAGTAGATCTATTCTACCCATAATTAAATAATCAGAAAAAGCATCAACTGTCATACCAGATAAACCCTGAGCTATAATACCGATATTATCTGTTTCTTGATTTGTCCAATCATATTTAATTTCTTTCTTTTTTAGTTTATCTACAACTATCAGTAGTAAAGCACCTTTGGTCTCTATATAATTTGTATTCATAAAAGTAGGAATTTTAGTTTGAATTGAATTTTTTATAGTATGACTAAAAATTAGGCTAATGTAGCTTCTGGTGGTTGTATTTCTAAATAAATATTTTTATGATGTTCTTCGAAGGAATATATTAATCGTTTAATGAACATAGTATAAAAGTTAAGGTTTACTATACAAACTTATAAAAAAAATTCAATATTAAAAATTTTTTAACAAATTTATTTTTTCAACATAATTTGCATTTTTTCATCATTTCTTTTATATGAAATTAAATATATAGATTAATCAGTATGCTACAATAGTAGTGATAAAAATTAGATTCAATACTTGATATATAAATAAAAAGGAACCAAAACTATGGCATTACCACATTTTCGAAACTTAGTTTCTACCGATACACGTTGGGAGCCGGTCTATAAAAATCTTTTTGAAGTTGTTACAAGAGTACCAGAAGTAATAGCACCAAATGGAGAACTAGAACCGATTGTGTTAATGGAAAATGCGACTAATATCAGCTTACCTGTTACAGAACAAATAGAAGTTGTTGAACAATTGTTCAAATATTCTGGAAGACTTTATGTCAAAACTCCAGGTGCAACAACAATAAAAGCATTTAAAATAACATTCAATATTAATCAAACAGATAGAAAAACTGTTTATGTTTGGGCTTTATTAAAAAGATGGTATGATTTGGCTTGGAATAGTCAAACCGGTGAATTACACTATAAACATGATATGTTGGGTCAAATCACAGGCCATATACATGATAGAACTGGTGAGGTTATAAGAAGAATTGATTATATCAATTGTCAACTTATTGGTCTTACAGCTTGGGATATGAACTGGAAAGAAAACGGAATACAGGATATCACAGCTACATTCTGTTGTGATTATTGGACTGATACTTATTTTGATGTTTCTTAATTTTAGAATTAAGTAAAAAAGCCCACTCAAAAAGTGGGTTTTTTATTTTTACTGTAGAGCTATAAAGGCCATATATAACTAAAATACATATCCTATACTAATGAGTGGTCGTAAGAACAATAATAATAACAACAGCAATGATGATATGATGAAAAATGTTGTTAACAAGTATATAAATGATAAAGAAGCTGCTAAAGCCAATATTAATAAACAATCTCCTGACTATAAAAATGATCTTAAACCAAATGATTATCATTCACAATTTCAAGCACCAGAGAACAATATACCAATGGGTAATCACAAGGAACTTCTAAATTCTCCAGAATTTCAGGATATTTTTCTAAAAAAACCATATGAACCAAAAATTAAAGGTGTTATCAAAGAGCAATTTCAGAATGGTGTGCTGGTTGAACCACAGCAATTAAATAATGTTTACAAACAACCAGTAGAAGAGCAAGAACAACCTATTTTACAGAATAGAAATATACCAGAAGAGAAAAGAATACCTTTTCAAAATGCTTATCAGGCTCCACCACAACCAACACCAAATTTCTTTAATTCCAAAGATAGTTATTTACAAGATGAAGAGATTCATCAAGCTAAAAAATTTCAACAAGATTATACACAAAGAGGAAATACTATGAGAAATGATTCTCAATTCTTTTGGCGTGACATAGATATTCATACTTTACCACATGGTGTTTTTTATCATCCTAATACCAGATTACAAATAAGACCTGTAGAATTAAAAGAAATTCAGCACATAGCAACACTTGATAATGAAACAATTATGGAGGCTCGTAAGAAGCTAAATGATTTACTTGATAATTGTGTATCGATTGTATTATTTAATGGTACTGTAGGTACAATAAATGATATTAAAGAGGGAGATCGTTTATATCTTATACTCTTATTAAGAGAGATTACCTTTCAGGAAGGTAATATGCTAACTGTATCAACGACTTGTCAATGTAATAATCCAATTAAAATAGAATTAGTTCGTCAACATTTAGAATATTATGATATTAGTCCAGATATAGAATCTTATTGGGATACTAACAGTAATTGTTTTGCTTTTCCAACTTCACTTAGAAAAAACCCAATTTATATGGCTCCACCATCTATAGGTATCCAGACATCTTTTATTGAATGGGCTCAATATAGAGCTAAAAAACGTCTGCCTATAAATGAATCCTTTTATAAAATAATACCATATACAAAAATAAATCAGGACTATCTAAGAATAGATGAAATAGAACAAGAACTGGCTCGTTTCGAAAAAGATTTGTCGCCTGAATTATTCTCCTATCTTGATGATACAGTAACTAATTATATGAAATTCGGTATTAAAGGTCTTGTTAAGAAATGTTCGTGTGGTAGGGAGGTCCGCACCAATAAGGTATTTCCCAGACGAGCAAAAGACCTTTTCCTTATTTCAGGTGCCTTTAGGAAATTTACTAAGAAACATTCGTAGATTCTCTAAATATCCTTATAACTTCGAAAATATTGAAAACTGGCCTTACTGGATGTACCAAGAGGAGATCATTATACATAATGAAGAAGTTGAACTTAAAAATGCTAAAAATAGCAATATGGGTGAAGTGATAAGTAATGTTAGTATGAATAGAAAAATGCTTGGGTATTAATTACTAATGTTAAAAGCTTTCTTCTGAGTATCGATGTTAGTAAACATACTTCTCATCAAGGGTAATATACTATCAATACCTTTTTCGACACTGTGCATCTTTTTACGTTGTTCAATTTTCTCATTACGTTCCTGTTCCTTCTGATTGAGTACTTCTTGAGCTAAACTGTTATTTATATTTTGAATATCAAACTCGAGAGAATCAATAAGATCATTTATATCAGACATTTCCTTTTTTACAGTTGTTTTAAGGTGATCAAACTTATTAAGTATGTCAGAGGCCGGTAAAGATTTCAAAGCTTCTATAAATGAGGATACAATACTTAATTCGCTTTTATTAGCAAACTCTTCTTTTATGTAATCAGTAAATTTCATATATCAGCAATAATGTTTTTTTCTGTGGGATAAATATCGCCTTTATAAATCACAGAATGAAAAATATTTAAACAATCTAACCAAGTACCATCATTGGGTACTTTTGACCAAAGATCTATTAATTCTTCATCTGTTTGTCCAAGAATAGTAGTTATAGGTTCTGATATAGAAGGCCAATCTATTTCAAATTTATTATCAGCAAAATTTTTAAAAGGCATTTTAATTAAAATTGGATTACCACCAATTTCATCTACCACACATTCAGCATAGTAAAAAGCAATACTTTCAGAACCCCAACAACTTTTGTTTAGAATACCTTTTTCTAAAATATTATTCAGGTTTTTATCAGATGTTCCATGATATAGATAACTATCAAATTCTTTAAAATTTGGTTCGAAACTTTCAAATAGTTTAACATATTTCATAGTCTTATATATAATACCATGGAATATGTAAAAACATTTGAGGCCTTTATAGACAAGGATGAGAAGACCGGAACAATTAAAGATAAATTTGATAATGTATACAATTATCATTTTATATCAACTAGACACGAAATCCGTTTAACTATAACAAATAAAAAGAATGAAGTAATATCTTATATAAAACTGGAGCATGATATAACAGAAAATTTCTGGGAGGTTGAGGAAGTCGATATTAATGAAAAATATAAAAGACATGGTTTGTATCTATCAATGCTTAAAGAATGTCTTAGTATTGTAGAAAGTAAAAAATCAAAAGGTATTGTATCAAGAAAATATCCTATTCATAAAAAAGGCCAGAGAACAACTATTATGGATATGTTCTGGGAAAATATTTACAAAGAACAATCAAAAGAGAATGTAATTATTACTAAGAAAGAAGCCAGCGATGATAAAGAGGGTTGGGACTACTATATCCAACTAAAGTAATGGTTCAATTTTTGAATATTTTCCACCGTTTACTGATTGATAAATACCTGGTTCAAAACTTTTAGCCTGTAATACAACAGTTAAAGCTATTTCTGTTTCTGTATGCCATTTATACAATCGTTTAATTTGTTCAATATCATTATCTTCACAATAATCCTCACCAACTATTTTAGCTACATCTCTCATAACGTTTGAATTTCCATAAGGTTTTTTAGGATAAACACCTGGGGCACCATCATAACTATTATCAACCCAATAGATGTTAAAATTACTAAGTAACTTTATGTGTTCTTCTTTTAATTCAAACTGTTTTATATCTGTTAACATTCTTGTAATATTTTAATTTTTTGATAATCTCTTAGTCCATCCTGAGGTACATACCCATCTAAAGGAAAATCATGTTTTCTACAGAAAGATTTTCTTAGATAATCAAAGGATTTAATAAGTTGATCAATTACATTAAATTTTACTTTATACGTAATCCCATTATGAACAAAATGAATATACTCTAAGAAATCATTAGCTTCAACAACACTCAGCTTATTTTTTTCGTTCCTTAAATGTATAACGAGTTCTTTATAAAGGTCTGTTGTTAATTCATACTCATAAAGATAAGCAAAATTAGATTTACATCTTAAATACACATAATTATCTTCTTCTAATGTGTTTAGATCAAAGGTTGTGTTGTACCTATCATCAGCATAAAAGTTCACCATTTGTTTTATAATTTTATTTTTTACATAGAACCTAAAAGGTCCATCGGTAAAGATTATATTATAAAATGCTGAAAAGTTTGTTCAATTAGGCTTTTTTAAAATGTTCTCTGTTGTAACAAATGGATTGAGTTTATTATTTGTTATTTTATTAGTAATAAGTTTTAAAGGAGATTTATCCATTTTTTCTATTATTATGGATTTGATATTATCTGGTGTTTCATGAAATAATTTTATAAACAGATAGTTTATGTTATTTGCTGCCTCTATGTTCTTTTCTATATCATCATAAAAGTATACTTCATTAGCATCAGAATCTTGTTTTAAATTTGTGAAGCAATCACCTTTTATTTTTAATCCGATTAGATATTCTAATAGTATTTTAACTTTTTTATAGGCTGTTGAATCCGGATCAGAAACAGAATTATCATTAACAAAATAAATTTTGGTAATATCAATACCTAATTTCTGCTTAACCGTATCTTTAAACTTTTTAAGTAATTCAGAATGTTCTTTTTGTTTGCTTCTGGCAGTAATAATACCTACAGAAACATCCTTTCCTTTAATACTATTAAGAACGTTTAAGAATATTTCAAGATGTTTTGCCTGCTTATCTAAAAATTCATCTTGTGTAAACTCTCTTCCAGATATACCCACATCAGCAAGTGTTATGTTCTTAGAAAGTTTTTTTATCTTCTCCCAAACAGCAGGATCCAGATATCGAGTTTCACCATTGTAATTAATTTCTAGTTTGTATTCCTTATTAAGGTTTGATGTTTGAAAGGATTGTATATTTGTTAATCGAAGTATGGTTTTACCAGGACTTCTTTTATCTATAACAACCTCTTTAGAATGAGTATCCCATAAAGTTGAATCAAGGTCATAGAAGTGAAAAGGTCTCATTTTATTTTGTACTTAATTTTTATACCTTTTGAGGTATCGAATATATAGAATTTTATTGGTTTATACTTGTCTTTAAATTCTGTGAAAAGACTTTTCATTTTCTCAACATTACTGATATTATCATCAGAGAAACCAATTTGAACCTTATCAACTAGTGATGAAATCGTTTGATAATAATCATATATTTCACTAACTATTTTTTCTACAACAAGACTCTTGGCTTCATCTATTTTCTTTGGAAGCTTCAACTCTGGATTTGTTACTGGAAAGAAATAACAATGATCCAGATAATGTAATATAGGATCTTTGGGAATGTTAGTTCCTAAAATCTTACAGTATTTATTAAGTTTCATAATCAATACTTTCATTTCATCCTCATTTAGATAATGGTTGATGAACATATAGAACCATTTCTTTATTGTGTCTGGATGATGAGCTCTTGCTGTAACTATACCAAATAAATGACCATTTTTAATACAACGTATCAAATCATTAAAACTTGCAGAAAATCTCTTTTCGTTTAATGCTATTGTAGCATCTTGATGAAAAGCCATATCACCACGTGTACCATTATCAGAAAATTCTTTAAAAGAATCTTCATGAAACGTAAAGTTGTGATTTTTATCCTCACTGATAGTAGCGTATTCTTCTGTAGACAAATCTACATATTCATCACCATTCTTAAGGTTAATTTTAGTATCAGTCCTTAACAAATTGTCATCTAAGTCAAAAAAATAATAACGAAGTTTCAAAGCCATAGTATTTTTATATGAACAAATATACTAATTTTTTAAGCAAAAGCAATAATCTTTTGACTTAAAGCAAAATTCCAAAACTTAATAAGATTCAAATTAGTCATTATATGTTTACGGATATCCATCAAAGTTTCTGCTTGCTCCAGACCATCATAAATAATATCAGAGAATTCTTCATAATAGGATTCATTACATTCACCCCATTTTTGTGATATTTCATCGTTTTGAAACCAGAATTCATCACCACCACTTAGCCAGTATAGACATCTGATAGGATTTACATATTCTCTATCTCCGTCGGTTAATTTAATATCCCAAAGAAATGATTTGTTATATTTTTTATCTCGAAGTAAAAAAGCTACAGCCTCAAAAACATCAAGTGTCTCAAATTCAAAATTATTTACTGCTATTTTTGTTTGTTCGTCTATTCGGCTGATTATGATCTGAGAATCTCGATACAGTGTATATTGCTGTTCTGCTACTTGAACTAAATTTCTCTTTGGTTTCATAATGATTCGTTTTTTGTTCTCTGTCAGCGAATGACTCATTTATTTTAACATCTTTACCTTTGGTACCACCTCTAAATTCTCCACCCTTCCAATCTATTTTCAATATCGTACCATTAAGGAAGACACCAGACTCCCAGGTACCGGATTCCCACAATCCATTTTTAAAGACCCCACCTTTCCATATGCCAGCCTTCCATAAACCGTCCATAAATACTCCATATTCCCAGGTTCCGTAAAACCAAGTTCCACCATGCCATACAATTGTATCATCCTTGATTTCAATCAAAGCATTCTCAAATTCAGCATTTATTAGCCAGGAGTACCCATTAGATGAAAGAATTTCATTTATTTGGTGGGTTTGATAGTAGCGGTTTTTTTCGTATATTAATGAACGATACTTCATAATTCTTTCAGTATATTTTCTACAATGTATATATTGAAATCCAAAATAATGGTTTAGAGAGTAAACCAAATTTTATATTATATTTTTGTTATTTGTTTATTATATACATATATTTACCAACAAAATACAATAAAACAAATTATGCCTAAATTATCAAGAAACGAAATATCTAATAAAATCATAATAAAATCACACAACAAGTTTGTGTTGAAAGCTTTATGTGAAGAGCTTTTGCGATATGAATTTAAACATGATCCTTTGGTACTTCATGATAACGAATCAATAATAAAAATTGATTTGGAAAATAAAACAATCACTCTGATCGAAAATAAGGAATCTTATCACTTTGAAACACCTAAAGAATATATGATGCTGGTTAAAAAAATTGAATCAGTTTGTAAAAGTGGGACCAACTAATATGAAAACCAGACTTAGCCTTTCTGATATTTTAAAAGACCCAAATACTAAATTAAATGTTGGAAAACTTGATTTTAATGACCCAGAAGTAAAGGCTGTATTAGAACAAGCAAAGAACAGATGAAGTTGATTGAACAGATAAGAAGAAATAATTCTAGCGAAGGATTAGATAAAGTCATTACTATATAATAAGAAAGCCGGTAGTAGTCCAAACACCGGCTTTCTTATTTTTTCTTTAACGAAACTACTCTAGTTTAGTACCACATTTGGAACAGAAGATATGATTCTTTTTTGCTTTTGTTCCACAACCTGTGCAAAACACATTAAGATCTTTTGCTTCTAAAGGTTTTCTGCTAACAGGAAGCATAGTGATAACAACTTCATTACAAGTATATGAATTAAAATTGTAATTAACATCTACAAATTTTTGTTCTGATACAGCACCTTTTTCAATTCTACCAGTTTCCAATTTATCTGATAAAGAAGCTAAAGTTTCATAAAATTCATCAGAGAATTCAACATTTTCTTTTAAGCTATCAGAAAGATTACTTTCACTACTAGTATAATAAGAACAATCATTGGTGTTAAGGTTATTAGAATTTAAATTAAAGTTTGCTGTATTTGATGAAAACCCATTTGTGATATTCCCATAGAAATTATTGTTATCATTAATATACCATTCATTATACCAAGGTTTTCTATATGGCCAATTATAAGGATTTATTGGTCGATAATAAGGATAATTATGTATAATAGTTGTATGACCACTATTACTAGTAGTTATTGGGTTGTTTACAGATTCCTCATAAAAAGAAACTTTTAGTAAACCATTTTTAGCTGTAGCATCTAAGCTTTCGCCGGAATTATCGATTTCATAAGTATCGAATTTGAATTTTACTGCTTCAGTCAGATATCGATCTAAATAAATTCTCTGTCCTGGTTTTAATACTAAACCTGGTGAGTCTTCATCCTTTCCGTTAAAGGAAAGTTTAGCTAATACTAACTTTTGTGTTGGATTATACAGTTCAATCTCAAAATTTTCACCGGATTGAATGTAAACTTTACCATTTTCTATTTTTTTAATAGGTGTGGTAGCTTCAGATTTAAGACTCGTTGACTCTTCAAAAATTTTGTAACGGCCTCTTGATTGGGTTTGCGTGCGGGTAATGTAAGCCTCTGGCATACTATTCCCTTGGGTTTGTTTGTGTGTCATAATCGTCGCTTGTTTTGTTTATATTTTACCTATTTCTTTGATACCTTTTTGATATCTTCAAAGCTTTATGCTCGAAACAGATAAATGCTGGACTACATTTATATTTTATTTATATGAAAAAGTTTCCTCCTATTGTTTTTTCTTCTATAATTAAAATATTTCATCTTTTTAAAAACTTTCATCAAAACTACTTATACATAATGTAAAAATAATTGATTTATGGAAATTACAAATTCTAATGCAACAGATAACATTTTAACAGAAGCAACTATTGTGAATGATGGTCAAAACACACAGGAAGTACCAAAAGTACAACCTATCGATTTTAAAGCTTTCGCTCAGCAATTACTTCAACAATGCTCACAGTTGGGTCAATTAACGTGGACAGAACCTGATCCAAGTAAAATTGATAAAAAATTGGTAATCAATATGGTTAGATTACTTGAATCAGGAGAGAAACAAAAACTTCGATTGACTATTGAAAATCCGGATGAATTAATATTTTAATTATAAAGGCCTTAGGGCCTTTTTTTATTTTTTTATTTGATTATTACATAATAAAGTGTATTTTTGTTAAAACTTTAGAATAATTATTTATAGCATGATGAATGACCATCTGTATTTTAGAACTAATACTAAATTAGATATATTTGAAAATTTTGAGACCGATTTTAATCTATCCAAACATAAAGGAACAGTTAATGACAAAGATCAAGTAACCTTTTTGGATTTTGATAGTGAAGAAGAAGGTTCTGTACCAAATATGCCTATGTCTGATACAAAACCTGGTGTGTTCTTTTCTGGTGATATGGGTTCAGTCATGTCTGGTTTTGCTAGTAATAGTTCTCTTAGAAAGAAACCAAAATTTATAAATAAACTTTTTATACAGATAAAATATTTTTTTACAAGAAGTAAAATAAAAATTATGTCTGTACCTGTTCAAAAAGTATTCAATGATTTAGCGAAAAATATTGAAGAACTTCGAATAGTAAACACAAGATTAGATGGTTACAAAAAACTTCTTATAAAAGCTCAAACTCTTGGTCAAAAAGCTCTTGAAGAAAAAGTTAAAGATCATATTAAATTGTACTATCTTGAAACAGCTTTACTTAAATCAGAATTTAAAAAATTCATCACAGAAGAAAAAATAATATTATTTTCTAAAAAATGTGAAAGAGGGCTTCGTTTAGACTGGATAAAGAATTTTACAAGAGTTATACCAGATGATGTTTTAGAACAAAAATTACTTGCTGACGAACTAAATGTTTTTGATAATTATGTTATTCTACATTTTGACCCAAAGAATGAAAATAATCACTTAACCAAGAAGGAAATAGAAAAGAAAAAAGATCCAATTCTTTTTGGTGTTATCAGAGGTAGTAGAAAGCTTTATTTTATAGGTGATTGGATAGATGAAGTATGTGATCTTACTTGGGAAAAGATTGCTGAGTTGCTCGGTGACGAGTTAGTTGATTTTGAAATTAAAGAAACAGTTGAAAACGAAAATGATTTATAATAATGGGAAATAACGAGATTAAAGAAATTATACAGATAGCTGTGGCAAATAGTGCAGGCTTAATTTTTAATGATAATTTTAGACCTATAGAAAATGGTAAACTAATGCGAACATTATCTTTTAAAGGTGATAACAGAATATCAGATGAAAAGGCTTTCATTTATAATTCGCAAGCACCTTCAGAAAATGAACTCATAAGAGATTTGCTAATTTTTATAAAACCGTATTTGGTTTTCGGTATATGTTCAAAAACTATTGACGCTAATAAATTTTAAGTATGATTAAAGGTGTAGTTGTAAAATTAAACGATAAATATATCGTAAGAGTAAATACTAGGTCTTGTAAATGTGATACTATGGAGAAATCTAGTATTTGTCTTTTTTCTGGTCCACATGATGATTGTAGTTATGGTAAGTTTGAAGACTTTGAAATAAGTTATGAAAATTATCCTGAGCTTGGTTCAGAAAAAGCTATACGAGATTATGATTCTGTTGAAGGTGAATATAAAACAGAGATGAGATATGCATCAGAGAGATGTTTTGAGCCTTATGCGTTAGGTGAACTAATAACCTTCATTATATTAAACAATGAGGATCATACTAGGCGAGAGAAACACATTTCTTTACCCATGAAACCAGTAGAATCCTATGAAGATAAATTGTCTAAGTTAAAGGAAAAATTCAATTCAAAATAAATGCAGAACGAATATTTCGAATATATTACACATCAGCTTATTGCTGGTGTAGATGAGGCTGGTAGAGATTGTATAGCAGGACCAGTAATTGCTGCTACTGTAATTTTTCCAAAGAATTTTAGAAATTCTAAATTAAAAGATTCTAATAAATTAACCGAAAAAGCAAAATATCAACTCGTTGACATTATACGTCGTGAAGCAATATCTTTTTCTGTAGGTATCGCTGATAATAAAATCATAGATCAAATAGATATTTCAGAATCTACAATACAGGCAATGAATGATGCTGTGAATTCTTTATCTATAAAGCCTAATTTCCTTTTAATAAATGGTAATCAATTTAAATCTTTTTTAGGTTTTCCATATCAATGTATAGTTGGTGGAAATGATAAATATTATTCAATTGCAGCTGCCTCTTTAATAGCAAAAACATATAGAGATAATTATATGAGAGTTTTATCGGAGCAATATCCTCAATATGGCTGGGATAAAAACTCTGGTTATTTAACTAAAGAACATAAAATGGCAATTGATGAACATGGTTTATCACCATATCATAGAGTCTCTTTCGATATTAATAATTTAATATGATCAAATCAATAGCTGTTATTTTACCTGAGTATAAAGATTTAGAAGAAGCTTATGATGAGGTAATAAATCAAGATGATCTATATGAATTTGAATATCAGATTGAAAATTCTACTCTATTTAAGAACACATATACTCCTTTTTTAAAAGCCTATGTCCAGTGGTTCTTTAATAAGAAAAAGAAGTCTGATATAGAAAAAATATTAGGGTTTAAACCAATTTCATCAGCCTGTAGAACATATTTTTCTAATATATCACCTATATTTACTGTGAAGGCCAGAGAATATAAAGAGAAAATAGAATGTAAATTTAGTCCAAAATATACAGTTCCTGAATCTTTTATTGTAAATACTGAATATTATGATAATACCACTACTGGTATTTTTACAGCTTCTTGTTCTTATACAGAATACGAATATAAAAATAAAGCCATCAGTGGTCTTAAAAAGAAACGTATCCGGGGTGATTATAATACATTAATTGAAGAACATTTACTTAATAATTCAGACAGATTAGTAGTTGTTTGTTCTAAAATTTAAACAATTTATTAACTTCATTAAGAATTTTTATTTTTATAATAGGTAAAACACAAGTTTCTAAAGGGTATTTAGATTCGATATGATATATGTTAGTTTTCTCTTTCTTATTTAAATATTCAGTAGCCTGATTTACACTTTGTGTTAAAATTATATTTTTATGATGTGTTAAAATTATATTTTTGTGTTTTAACAGTTCAATAGAAATCATATCAAATGATATATGATATATTTTATATACAAAAATAGTTAAAATATTTCAGTAAGTAAAACACATATTTTTGATATATACAGTATCAAAAAATGATATAATATTTAGTGCAAATAGTAACGATTAAGAAATCACAGAGTGTATTTAAAGATGTAAGATTTATAGAGTGGAAATATTTTTAAAATATTAAAATCCTCATTACATGATTGTTCGAAGGCCAACAAAGCATATTGTTTATATTCAAAATCATTCAAAATCATTCGGATCATCGACAAGCCAATTATTAGTAAGTATCATTGTAATTATATAGTTAAGAAAGTAATACCCGAAACTTTTATACTTTATATCATATAAAAAGAATGGAACCTATACTAGTAAAAACATCTATTATTAATTATTTAGAACCTCTACATGGTGGTATACCTATTCATATTGCTATTACTATGAATGATGATGTTAGTTATGAAGCCATATATTGGCTTCATCCAGAAGGTATAAGATACTTAGAGGTATATGAAGATTTTTTAGAATTATTTGATATTGAAAGTATAGAGGAACTCCCTTTTTTAAAAGAACTCATGGATGATATAGATCTTATTTTACCTCCACATGATGAAATATTTGATGAATTATTACCTTATCTTAATGTATCAACATCTGGTCAGGCAACTTTACCTGAAAAATCCGATATAAACTAAAAGATGTTTTATGAATCATGAGGAATTTCTTATTAGTAATAATAAAAATAACCAGCTAAAAAATATTAAATATATTTTAGGATATCTTGAACATTTTCCTTTTGTAAATATTGAATTCACTGATGAGCCTATCACAAATTCGGAAACGGTTATATCAATGCCTTTTAATAGTCATCATGATATAGAAAAGATGACAGTTACCTTAAGAGAAACACTTATTGTAAATATATCTAAAGAAATAGTTTCTGGAATGTTTAAAACTAGTAAGATTATAAATTTTACTGATCTTATTAAAGATATTAATATCGAAAAATTTCCTAGTAATGAACCTGTCGATGAATTAACTGGTATAAATTCTTCAGCATATCTATATGTAAAGAAACGTAATAAAAAAGTAATCGATAAATTATTAGAAGATAATAAGTCGGAAGAAAATTACATTATAAGTAATGGTCTTATTACTTCAAGTATTCTTGTAGAAAATTATATGACACAACCTATCCTACAGTCAAGAATTTCAGGATCAATCTATCTATGTGGTCAAATAAATAGTTATAAATTATATGTAGATCCATATATGTTTTATAGTGATAAAAAAATATTAATTATAAAAAATAAGCCTGTTACTGTTAAAATTAATTCTTTAATGGAATTAGAAACAGATAATAAAAACAATTTAATATTCAAAAATAACTTTGAAATATTATTTAATACAGACGCTGTAACTCTTGTAAATTGGGATATAAAAATTGATTTTTAAACTATGCTATTTACAAAAATTGGAATAAGAAATGTTAAAAGTTTTGGTAATAATCTTCAGACTCTCGAATTTGATCCAGAGGTTGGTGAATTAGTTTTACTTACAGGAGAAAATGGTTCTGGAAAATCTTCTTTTAAAGAGTCTATCGAATTTGCTTTATATGGTAAAGTAAAAAAGAAGTCTGGTGATGGAACAATTGCTAAAGATAAATTAGCAAATAGATTTAATAAAAATCTTCATGTTGGTATCGAATTTCTTGGTAGTGATTCCAAAAGAACTCATGTAAGAGTTGAACGTGATGTTAAACCAGATAAATTAAATCTTTGGGTAGATCATAAACCCTATGATCGTATAGGTAAAGGAAATATTGATGATAAAATCGAAGAGTATGTAGGATTAGATTATAAATCCTTTCTGTCATTCATATCTATGAGTATAAATGACTTTAAAAATTTCATGTCACTTAACAGCGAAGATAAAAAACTTCTGCTTGATCGTTTATTCAACCTCTCTATTATAAATGAACTAAAGAAAATACTAACAGGACTTACAAGTCAGAATCAACTAATTATTGAAGGGTATCAAAAAGAAATGTCTAATTATGACAGGGAGATTAATGGTTTACAAAATAGCATTGAATCCTTAAAAGAAAAGGTAAAAACCAACATAGGTCAAGAGATCAAAGAGATCAAAAAACTTATGCTTACTAAAAAGGAGGAATTTCTAAAATTAGAATCTAAGGTACAAAAACTTACCAATAAAAAAGTTGAACTTGATACTATGTATGATCAAGAGGCTGAACAACTTCAAAATGTTAATTTTGAAATTAAGACTATTGATGAGCAAATAAAACTTTACAATCTTGGTAAATGCCCCACTTGTAAGTCTGATTTAACAACAGAAACAAATCAAGCCTACAGAAAAGAAATCGAAGATAAACGTCAAACGTTGATTGATATCCGTGACACAATTAAGCAGACAATGACACAATATTCTGAAATAGAAAAAGAACTTAATAGCAGAAATAAAAATACTACTGAAAGTTACAATTCTATAAAATTCTATTTATCTGATCTTAAAATAAAATTAGATATTTTAAAAATAGAAGAAACTAATGTAGATCAAAAAGATGTCAACGGTGTCCAAGAGTTTTTAAAACTTATTGATAGTGTTCATCAAAGAAAAGAAACCGTTGAAGATCTCAGTATTGTACACGAGAAGAAAAAAAATATTTATAAACAGCTAGATAAAGTATTTGGTGAGAATGGTATTAAAAAAATAATTGTAGGAAATCTGGTAAAAATTATCAATACATATGTCAAAGAAAATCTTGACTTAATCAAATTTCCTTATGCTATTTCTCTAGATGATAAATTTGATGCTGTTATTACTTTTATGGGTGAAGACATTGATCCAGAACTATTAAGTAATGGTGAGGCCAGGAAAGTTAATTTATCAATAATGCTAGCTTATCTAAAAGTTATCAGATCAAAAAGAAGAATCAATATTCTTTTTCTTGATGAAGTATTTGCCTCAATTGATCTGAAGAGTATTGAAGATATATTGAAACTATTCAGAAATTTCGCTACTGAATATAAGACAATTGTATTTCTGGTGCATCATGCACAAATAGGCGAACCTTGGTTTGATCGGATTATAAGTTTCGAAAAGAATGTGACTACAATGATAACTGAAAAGAGGAAGAATCAATTAATACCTAAAAAAATTGAAAGTGAGGAAATAACTAATGAAGAAGAATAAAACTGTTCTGTTAATATGTATAATTATTTTCTGTTTTATTTTTGAGCAGATCTGTATATACAATGATGTATTCTTATGGTTTTTCTGTATTACAAAAGGTAATAGATTTACATTCATAACTTCTGTAACAGCTTTGTTTTTCCATTCGGATTATTCACACATACTAAATAATATTGTTGTCTTATTTATGACAGGATATTATCTTGAAGTATATGAAAACAGAAAAGATATATTCAAAATATTTTTGCTTGGTGCCATAGCGAATTTATTATACGCTTGTTATTTTATGGGAACGCCTGGAGGATTACTTGGTGCCTCAACCGGAATTTATGTACTTAAAGGGTACGCCTTAGTTGTTACAAGATTTTGGTTGATCCGATTTTATATCATATGGTCCATAATTAGTAATTTTATTAATGTTGTAGCACTACCTAATGATAATATTGCTTATGAAGCACATGTTTTAGGTGCTGTTGTAGGTATTTTATATGGTTATTATGAATACCTTAATAATAAAGAAATCTCCTACGAAAATGATATAAAGGGTGAATAAAATCTAAACACACCAGGGTTTAAAATATTTTCCTGCATAATAAATGTGCTACCAAGATAGTAATTAATTTTCTTCGGAAATATATCCTTATTAGATTCAAGCTCATTTTCATTTAATTGAGATAATATGTCTTTACTAAAAGGGAATTTATGTCCCATAGCAGTTAATACTTCTGTAAGAACTGAAGCCAGCATAGAGTCTGGATCACTTAAAAAACAACTACCAGAATTATTTATCTTAACTACTATTTTATTTGATATTGGGTTCAACATAATTTTTTATTTTTTACCCTGAATAAAGAGTGTCATAGTCACTAATATTGGTTCTGAATTTTTACTAAAAAGTAATAAACCTTTAATTGGATCACCATTTACAAAATTTGCTACAAAGTTATAAAAATCTATTTCTGTTTCAGGTATAACAATATTGTTTATTACTTCTTCGAAATTATGATTTGCATATGAAAAATTAATATTGAAATAGTCTTCATATAATAGAAATGACATAGTCTGAAAACACATTAACTTAGCAAGATCTAAATACATTTTGTTTTTTGAATATCGTTCACAATGTATTATTATATTATTTAATTTATCATAAAGAGGTATTCTTAAATTTGTTGGTGTTGGAAGACTATGTTTTATTTTATTTAAGGTCTTGTTATATTTTATATAAAAAGTGCGAATATCATTGAATGATGAATTTATTGCAGTAATTATACTATCTTTATATAAAATATCTTTAGTGTGGTATGATGACTGACTATATATTTTACCTCTTCCTGGTAGATTACTAATATAATTGTATATATCTTCTGGTTTATTCATTACTGAATTATCTATACTTTCTTTTATAAAATCAGCAAAACTAACAACATATTTTTTGTATATTATAAACCTGTTGCAACCGTCATTTTCCTTAAATTTCAGTGATTTCGCTTTTTTTGATAAGCGACTGAAAATTAGGTATTTTAATTGTTACCAGTAAAGTTAGCCTTGGGGCACAGTCCTGAAATGCTGAATTATAAACCTAAGAAAGCAGTAAAAGAAATAGTGTACAAAAAGAAAATAAACCTTAGATGCTAGATTTTTCGTGTATTTTAGGGTTTTAACTTAAGCCTTAATTTATATGAATGAAAAAATAAGTTCAAGAGATGTAATCGTTAATTTGATTTTTCCTCTAATAGGTATTGCAATAGGAGTAGCTATTGCCTTAATAATTTCAAAATATGAGAAAATGACACTAGATATGATAATAGTATGTTTTTTGTTGTCTGGATTAATGTTTCTTTTGCTTTCATTTCCTATTTCTAATTATATACTTAAAAATTATGGATTCAAAAAAGAACTTGATCAGAATAGACATTACTTAGAAGAAAATAAACGTTTAAATGATAGCCTGAAATTAGCGAAAGATGATTACGAAAAAACAATAAATGATTTTAGGCAATACGAAAAAAGATTAAGAGAACAGGTTTCTCAAATTGTAGTTAATGTTGAAATTAGTGAACATAATTACATAACCGTAAACGGAAATACTGTAGACAGAAGTAGCTTACTTGAGCACATGCAATTTTTGGTGACAGATTTAAAGGGTATATTAAATAAGAAAATATAATTTATTCTATACAATTAAGTATAAAATGTAATTATCGGGATAAATGCATAAACATATATTAGCCTATTTTATAGACTCTTATACGTATAAATTAAAAAATGGTTGCAACAGGTATATAATATACTATTTTTTCATGCTTTATATATTCTGAGTTTAAACTAGATTAAATATTATTTTTCAACATATTTGGATGCTATCTCTAAAAATTTTTCTACCTTAACTAAATCAAATTCATTATTTGTTCTGATACCAGATTCAGCATCTATCCAAATAGGTGTTTCACCAGTTACACTTAGTATCTTTTGAATTTCTGAATCTAAATTTTCCAAATTTAATCCTCCAGCATAACCGGTAGGTTTGGATAAAGGAGCTGGCCAGGAATCAGGTGTTTTACCATTACCACCTGAAGAATCATATAAGTAATGTAAAAATTCACCTGGTTGATATTTTATTAAAAAATCCATGAATGCTTTATTTGGTTGATTATATTGAAGTATAACATTTAAACCATTGTATGATTTCTCTTCAGCACGAATCATTAAATGAATGAAATCAAATATATTAACAGAGTATTTCTCAATATTAAAATTCAATTGAAATCTTGTAAATACATTAGTTTGTATAAGTTTTAAGATTTTTCTATCACCTTGAAGAAAATCTTCACATATAGAACCACAAATATGCGATGAGAACTTAACTTTCTTGCGATCAAATAATTCATCTATACTGCCTAAATTATCTATCCACTTAGTAGATGGATAACGCTGTGTTCCAGCTCTGGTTTTTGAAAATAAAATACCCCATTCGACAAATGGATATTTAACAAAGAGTTTTTGTAATTCTTTCTGTTCTACGTTATCATCAGCTCCAGTAATTGTTACAGTGTGTATCATAATTTTTTAAACTAAACCATTTATATCACCAAAGGAACAATGAATACCATTGTATGGACAAGGTTCATTAATAATATGACCGAATCCTACAAGTTTATCCACTAAATCCTCCAGATCATCATTCTTTGTACTTTCTATTCTAACAGCATTCTTTCTCATTAACTTCTCAATCAACTCTTCTTTAGTCAAAGAGTTATACTTCTGTAAACGAGCCTGAGTTATAAGTTCGATAATTTGTTCTCTAGTCTTTTTAATTAAAGGAAAATCCTCTATCATACCATCTGTATATAAAACAGTTTTAACTTTTTTTGTGATTTGATAACAAGGATCCTTTACCTCTTTCATGATTTTACACGATTGTGAATACTATAGCAATTAGGGCTATTATTACCATACCAATAAATACCCATCCAAAATCATCCGAATAATTTTTGGGTCCACAATATTTGCATATAGGTTGACCATTATCATTTTTATAAAAAAAGTTATTCTCATAAACTTCTTCTTGGTTACTTTTACGTATAGGTGATTTACAATTATTGCATAACAAACTTGTGGACATTTTTTTATTCTTAATTTTGTATCAAATTTACTAAAATTCTTTGTGATTTCAAAAATCGTAAGAATGTTTTGGTTTTTTTACTTTTGGTTTAGGTATAATAATATGATACTGGAGCCCTGGTCTAAAATCCGACAGCGTTTTTCTCTTAGGTATGTTTATAGTTATACCTAGTTTAGAAAATTTTGAATAATATGGTTTATTATTAGGTATACATATTTTATCAATAGATGTAATCATACTTGTATATGGTATTATGATTCTTTCAACTATAGTATCTACATAATGATGTAAATATATCGTATCGATGACAGTAACATAAATAGTATCTTTCACGATGTAAGATACTTTTTGTGGTGGTTTATAACATCCCGTAGTGAATATAATACCGATGATAAGAATCATGAAATGTTTCATATTACAATAATAAGCATTTATTGTTATATAACAAAACTATCTTATGTTTTAATATTGGTACTGATGTATTTGTGGAATAAAAACATTTATCTAAAAATATAGATAAAGGAAATCAAAAATTCTCTTATGTCTATTACAAAAGAACAGTTAGCATCTATTATAGTACCAACACATTACGATGATGCTAGACTTCAAACAATTACAGATGCCTTAAATCAAACATTTATAAAATACAATATTAATACTATTCTTAGAATTTGCCATTTCTTGGCCCAAGTATTACATGAATCTGGTGCTTTCAGATATTCAACAGAGATTTGGGGTAATACTCCGGCTCAGTTAGCTTATGATACAAGAGTAGATCTTGGTAATACTCCTGAACATGATGGTGATGGATATTTATACAGGGGTCGAGGTTGGTTCCAATTAACCGGAAAAGGTAATTATAAAGCTGCATCAGCTGAATTTGGACAAGATTTTGTTACAAACCCTGATTTAGTTGCACATGAACCATGGGATGGTTTAGTGGCAGGCTGGTTCTGGAATAGAAAAGGTCTCAACGTTTTTGCTGATAAAGATGATGTAGTATCAATCACTAAAAAAATTAATGGCGGTTATAATGGTCTTAATGAAAGAAAGATGTGGGTAGTTAAATGTAAATCCGTTATACAGGCAGCTCCTACAACAGCTTCTATAGCTAAATAAATTACTTATGATAGACAAGGTGTTGAATATTTTACACCTTGTCTATATCATAAAGACCTAATAGTTTCATACCAAATAATAAGTCCTCAGCCAAGGGGTTGAACATTTTTTGATTATCGTCGTTTCCTTTTATTTGATATAACTCATACAAACCACTTATCTTTTTAGCCTGTTCCACTAAAGCTTCAAACAATATATTTGGTGATAAACTATTCTTTGCTTTCAATGTTTTTATTTTTAAGAAAACTGAATTGAAATCAGATATATCATTTACAACTAATCCAGCACTTTTTAATTTAGCCAACGTATAGCTCAAATATAAACCGGCTGACATCTTAACATTATCCAATTGATCCAAATCAATGTTTTTATTGGTTCCAGGAATAGATTTTAAAATATAACCTGCTAATACATTCCATACAAGCTTATCATTATCACCAAATTTCTCTTTGAACATATCTATGATCTCAGAAAATAAGATCACATTACCTAAACGAGAAGACATTTTCTCGCCTTTTACCATAACTAAACCAAGAGGTAGATGTTCAACATTTGGAAATAATATTTTCAAAGATTTAAAATGCTCACCTTGTTCCAAACCTGTCATGTATAAAGTTTTACTGTTTAGTATAGAGGCCAGGGCTACATCCTGATAAAAATATGATGTAGCCCCATTACTTTTAATTCCGACCAATTTCTTATCATTTATGTTAAATATTTTAGTGCCTTCATATTCACCTTGTCCGTTTTCTAAAAGTTCACCAGTATATTCTAATTCAGAAGCAAAGAATATTTTATCAATTTTGTAATCGAAAGTGTTACATATTTCCTGATAAACTTTTAAAGCATCTTCTTTTTTAACATTACCCTCCAAAGTATCACCGAGGTTAGCGATAAATTGTTTTCCTATACCAAGTTTTTGAAAAGTTTTAGCTAATACAAAGTTAGATATATGTCCTAAATGAGTATACTTATTGAGATTTGGACTAATCCCATCAATATACTCATACTGCTCGTTAATGTAAAAAGCTGTATTAATATCTAAATCTTCTGGTATTATTATATTAGTGAAGCTTCCAGATAACTCGGTTTCAAAATTGTGATAGTTTATCCATGAAGAAACTTCTTCACTAGGTTTACCATATACACATAATCCAGAACCAAAGTTCTTAGGAATTTCTTTTAATATGTTGATATTTATTTTCATAGTTATATACGTTTGATCCGGAGAAGGGGATCAAACCCTCAACCTTCTGATTACAAGTCAGATGCTCCATCAATTGAGCTACTCCGGAATTTGTTACCTTGGCAGGATTCAAACCTGCAACCTACTGCTTAGAAGGCAATCGCTCTATTCAATTGAGCTACAAGATAATATTTTTGTATTCCCGAAAGGACTCGAACCTTTATCTAATTATCCGTAGTAATTTGTTCTATCCAATTGAACTACAGGAATATTTTTGCACAGCAGGTAGAAGTCGGATCTACAAGTCTTTCGACACACTTTTGGAGAATGCTCGGCTCGCCAATGCCAGCTGCTGTATTTGGGTGTCATCGGGAATCGAACCCTGGTCTTAGGCTCCACAAACCTAAATTCTACCACTAAACTAATGACACCATATAAACAAAAATCCGCCTCGAAGGTTTTATGCTTCGAGGCGGATTTTGAATTCCTTTATCTTTAGAACTAGAAATTACAACATACCATGACCACTAAGCAACCCTTGAGAGGTTCTTGTACGACGATGCCATCTATTCGTAGTGGTTGTAGATATGTTATTGTTCAAGTTCATTGTTTTTCTTAACTTATATATGAAGACAAATATCTTCCTTTTGTATTGATACGTCAAAAGTAGTAGAAAGTTTTCATATAACCAAAATTTATTCTTTAATATTTATTTTAAATATACTTTCGTTAAATATTACTGCAACAAAAGTAAATATAAAAACTACACCTACTAATATAGGTGGAAGACTAAAAATATGTATTAGAAATATTAAAGCTAAAGCAATAACCAAAATTGCTGATATCATCAGTATACTCTTTATTCTAAATTTAATCATAAAAAATATTATTTCTATTATATATTAATTCTACCAATACCCGGAAGCATTTTTATAATTATCCTCAAAGATATAATCCTCATCACTATCAATAATATGATTCATTTTCATTTTAGATTTATTCCTTTGTATATTATTCAAAATTCTTCTCATTCTACGACCATTATAAAATCTACAATTTTCTATATAGAATTTATGTTCAATTGTAGCTTTTATCTCTGCTGCTTCTTGTTGAAGAACTTCATCAAATATTCTTATTTTAGTTGTGTAATATTTCTCTATTGAAATTTCAAAAAAGAAATTTGGTACATCACAAGAATAACGTTCGCCTGCCCATGAGGAAGTAAATGATAGTTTTTGAAACCATTTTTTGATTTGTGGATTCATTGAGTTATATGTATTTTCACTTATACTATACACATGTGGCCTACCATAAATACGATATGATTTGATATCTTTTTTTGAAAAATCAAGATCCCTTAATCTTTTAGCATAAGAACTGCTACTGTAATTATCGATGATTGTTTGAAAAATCCAAGCATCTTCTCTATTAGCAATATCAGACCTGAGAACTAGTTTAGCTGTATAACCTGTATGGAGAGGTTCATCAAGTTGAATCCAACCTAAATTTCTTTGAGCATCCCAATTATCATCGGATGCTTTTTTTAAACGCAAATATTCCTTCTCACGAAGATATTGCTTGTTTCTTTTTTTCATTTTACTCTAAGTTAATTTTTTACTTAGAGTCCATAATTTAGATTTTTCATGACTTATATATTAACTGTTATTGGTGTAAAGATACTAATTACTTCAAAACTTTTATCATTTATCTTATATACTTTATAAATCAAAATTATAAAATGAAGTATTTCAAAAAATCTGATACTTATCAAAGTATTAATGAAGATAATAGTTCTGGAAAATTAAAAGTATATTACAGTAACCAGGAATTACCTAAAACAACTGAATTCACTGTATTTCTTGCTGGTCCTACTTATAGATCTGAAGAAAATAAAAAAACACCTAAATCCTGGAGATCTGAAGCTGTAGAATATCTTAAGAAAAAAGGATTTACTGGTGCTGTTCTTATTCCGGAAGATTCAAGTGGTGAATTTAAAAATGAATATGAGGATCAGATTGAATGGGAAGAAGAAGGTTTGAGAATAGCTGATGTAATCCTTTTTTGGATACCAAGAGATTTAGTTAAACTTCCAGGATTCACTACCAACGATGAATGGGGTTATTGGAAAGGTCAGGCTCCAGAAAAACTTGTACTTGGATGTCCTAAAGATGCTGAGAAAGTAAGGTATCAAGAATTTTATGCTGAGAAATACAATATACCAGCCTTTAAAACTCTCGAAAATACTCTTCAATATGTTATTGATAAATATAAAGAACTTTTAAAGAAAGATAAATATACATTTAAAAGAACAGGTGCTGAGAGATTTGTACCCTTGGATATTTGGAATTCTGACACATTTATTGAATGGTATAAAAATCAAGAGAAAGCCGGTGATGAACTTCATGATGCAAATGTATTATGGAAGTATTATGTTGGGCCAGATAAAAATATTCTATTCTTATGGTCTATGTGGGTTAAAGTATGGATAAAAGCTGAGGACCGGTATAAAGATAATGAAATAATTCTATCCAGATTCAATTTATCTTCAGTAGTAATGTATCATATTGATCAAGAAGATATGTGGAACAGTGATATTGTTCTTGTTAAGGAATTCAGATCTCCAGTAAATAATGGAGATATTTATGTTTACGAAAATCCAGGTGGTTCTAGTTTCTCAAGTAAAGATCCTCAGGAAATAATAGTTAAAGAGATAAAAGAAGAAACTGGTTTAACTGTTGAACCATATGATTTAGAATTCTTTGGAAGAAGACAGTTAGTTTCTACTTTATCAATACATAAGAACGCTCTATTTGGTCTTGAGCTATCTGATGATGATTTAGCTGATATAAAGAAGTCTGTCAAAGGAAAGGTGTTTGGTGTGACCGAAGAAACAGAACGTACTTACGTTGAATTTAAACAACTAAAAGACCTATTCAAAGATGATATCGTAGATCATGCTCAGATTGGTATGATAATGGAAGTCATCTATAGTAAAATCAAAGATCAAAAGATTAAAGTATGAGATATCAGTTTGTAAGAAATAAGTTTGATGAAGAATGCTTTCAATACTTCTTAGGTGATAATTGGTCTAATATAGATTTTAAGTATATTCCTTCTATAGTAAATGAGAAAATAAACTTTGAACTTATTCATTCCTGGAATACTTTAATTGATGGATTCGATAAAATGCGTGAATATTATTTAAAGAATATTTTGATAAAATGAAATAAATTACTAATTTTGCTAAAACAAACAGAAATTTTCTGATATATAATCTAAGATGAAAAAATTAATTTCAAATAATATGCAGGCTCAGCAACAACCAATGGTTGACTGGGAAAGTTTTGCTTAATATTTGAAATAACAAAAATATTAAAACCCGGTCAACTTTTATAGTTGGTCGGGTTTTTTTGTTTTTATATATTTTCCCATAGTGTAATTGGCATCACAAATGATTTTGGATCATTTAATGGTTTAGGTTCGAATCCTCCTGGGAAAACAATTAAAAAATAGCGGTATGACCGGAGATGGCATCGGAGCTTCCTCATAAGGAGCCAGGTTTACTACGGAGGGTTCGAGTCCCTCTACCGCTACATATTATGATATTCAATAAAAACTTTGATGATAAAACTGATATAACTTATAAAGAAAATTAGTTTTATGAATAAAAATGGTATCGAAATAGAAAGAAAATTTTTACTTAAAAGTCTTGACCCAGCCTCTAAAGAATTCTATGTTGATTCAACAAATATACTTCAATTTTATTTATCCAGTGATGAAGGTATATCTCGTAGAGTAAGAGAAGAAAGTTCTATGGATGATTCTAAAGTTGTTTTTACCTATACAGAAAAGAAAGATGTTAGTCCTGGAGTAAGAGAGGAAAATGAAAAAGAAATAACTTCAGAAGAATTTGAAAATCTTTATAAAGAGGCTTCAACTTATATTACTAAAAGCAGACATAAATTTAAATTCCCTGAAACAGGAGATTTAATATGGGAAATTGATGTATTCCGTAATGTTACATTAATTATAGCAGAAATAGAACTTCCTTCAATCGATCATAGTTTTGAGATTCCAGCCCTTTTAAGAGATAATATCGTAATGGAGATCACAGAGCATCCAGAATTTAATAACATTAATCTGGCCACAATATTTAAAGGTTTTGATGCATAAGGAAGCTAAATATAACAAAACATAAAAAAAACCTGTTCAAATAAATGAACAGGTTTTTTATTTGTATTAATAATACAGACTACACTAAGTAACCTTTTGTATCGTTAACTTTAACAGTCATATACTGTTTTTGTGGATACCATCCAAGTTCACCGATAGCGTATCTTGAACGGAGCATCATGCGTGGTCCAAAAGTAGCTTCAGAAATCAAGTTTACTGATTGAGCCATCAAGTAAGGTATGAAAATAATACCTGGTTGATCAGGATTGTTTTTACGTCCAAGTAAAATTACATCATTAGTGTATTTTTGGTATGGGTCAACATAAATAGTTAATCCACCAATTGTACCTAGAGGATATAATTGTCCTGGTGCGTTAAGTTTAGACTCAATAGGGTTGATAATGAAACCAGCAGCAGTTTTAAGAGCAGCAGCAAGTTTACCGTTAGTTACAGCAAAAGTAGCTGGTCCAACACGACCTTCAGTTGCAATGTAGTTAGAAGCAGCATCAATTTTAGTGATAAGCTTTCTTTGTGCAGACTGAGTAGTCTCTCCTGCTGGAGCAGTACCACCACCGAAGTAACTATCAACGTCGAAGTCGAACATTGTGTACCCACTAGTGTTAGTTGGAAGAGTTGATCTGTTAAGATTACCCATTGCGTATACTTTAGTAACGATTTGTTTAGAAATTGTTTGTGACAACTCATTAACAAGTACGCTTTCTAGTTTTTGAACGATATCCATTCCAGTTTGAGCTTTGATATCTTCAATTTCAGTTCTTTTAAGAGCTGAAGTTACTTCGATAGAACCAACTGTTATTCTTTTTACAGATACACTTGGAGCGATAATACCTGGATAAGTAGTATCATCTTGTTCACGTGGCATACCATAATCTTTATTCCAGTTAGATACGAATCCAGGAATGTGATCTTCAAGAGCTGAGATAAGTTCTATCAAGACAGTATTTGTTGCAAAACCACCTATTAGACCATCAGCAGAACCTGACGTAGAAGCGAACGATCCAGTTTCGAAAGCATTTTTAACAGTTTCAGTTGTACCGAAAGTATTAGCTGTGATATCGAAATAGAATTGTCCCATTGACGAAGCATTCGTTGTTCTGTAAGCACGGAACATTGGTAAACCATCAATTCTTGAGAATCCAAGGAATTCAAGAACACCAGTTTTAGTAGCAGGTTCAGAAAGTACTGAAGATAAAGCACCACCAGCTCTGTTACCACCTTGATTTCCTGTTGGGTTAGCAGGTAATGTTACCCAAACTCTACTAGACAAACCACCAGAAGTTTGTAGTATTAAATTAGCTGTAAGTATAGCATTTAATTCAGCTATCATAGCGTTAAGATTAACACTATTAGTATCAGCAGCAGTTGTAGCGATTTTGAAAACTACTGGAACATAGTTTTGATCATTTGTAGGACCATCATCATATTTAAAGTCTACATACATAAGATCGATAACTGGACCAGGTGATGGTTTTACACCAACAAGATCAAGACCGATAGTTTGACCAGCGATTTTCATAGCGATTGGTAACAATTGTTGACCGAAGTCACCAGAACCAGCACCAGTTGCTTGACCTAAGCTAGTGTAAGCACCAGTTTGACCAGGTGTAACGTTAACACCAGGTGATACTACTGCACCCATACCAGTTAAGTTACCTAAGTTAGAATAACCTGTGTTTTCTTGTACTAAACCTTTTTTTGCATTGATGTTGTGATATTCTGCATACTCAGACATCCACTCAATTTTTTCAGCATTTCTAGGTGTAGCGTTAATTCCGATTGACTCGAGAATTTTTGACCATTTTTTGACAGATTTTGCACTGTCAAGTTGAATGTTTTGATTCATTGTGAATTACTTATTTTTTATTATATATTCCAGTGAAAAACTCATTTTTTTTCTATTTGCTGAAATATTAATTTATATTATCCTAACATTTTAAATTTTGACATGAAACCTTGAACATCATTATCAGAAAGAGTATCATTCATGATCAGATCAGCATGAGATACAAGTCTCTTAGACTCATTCACGACACCAACTTTTCTTGTTGACCAAAAATTTGTTCTTTCTTCATCTGTCTCCAATACATAGATTGTAGATTCTGCAAGTAGACGTGATTTTTCTTTGTCAGTAATACTTTCCCAAACTGGTTTAATATCATCCGGCATAGCTTTCATAAGTTTGTTAATAGGTGTTTCAGATGTTGGTTTAGATAATACAGATTGCATTATATTAAGTACATCGGATCTCATCCAATAACCTTGACTTTCTTTCAAAGCAATTTTCACGGTTTCCTTATCACTATTAGATAGTGATTCAAAAGATTTAATATCTTCTTTTGTTAAGAAAAGATAAAAGTGAGGTTCTTCCTCTTTAGAAGCTTCTGTCTTCATAGCTTCAGCGATTAACACATCTATTTGTTTTGATATATTTCCTGTTTTAAATTGAACCGATTCAGTAATTTTTTTAATTTCTTCATCAGTATCTTTCATTTTATCAACGCCTTCTTCCTCTTCTTTTTTATCTGGATCAACTATAGTATCTGTCTCATCAGTTTCTTCAAGGAATTCTTCGGCACTTGGTATATTTATTGATTCTGTTAATAGACCTGTATTCTTAGTTATAGTTTGTCTGATTTTATCAGCATAAAGCATAGTTTTATCAGCACATTCAACAACATAATCAGCATAATCCATAGTGTTACTTAGTTTTTCACCAATCAATTCAGTATATGCTATTGTAGTATCTAATGTTTCACTGATATAGTGTGCATAATCAATTACTCTGTTCATTGATTTACCAACTTTCTCAGTGTAGTTGATATTCATATTTACTTGTTCACGTATATAGTCTGCATATTCAAGACTATTATTTACTTGTTCTGCGAGAAGTTCCGTGTAGCCAATTGTAGTATCTAATTGTTCAGAAAGATAATTTCCAAAACGAATAGATTTGTTAAGATGTTCAGTGATGTATTCACCATAATTAATATTATTATTCAAATGTTCAACGATATAATTACCGAACTGAATTGATTCATTTACTTTATTACCTAGGTAGTTTCCAAAGTGAATTGATTGATTTAATTTTTCACTTATGTAAGTACCATAATTTATAGATTTTTCTATTTCAGTTGATAAGTAATCATTGTGTTCAACAATAGCATCAGTTTTTTTATTAAGAGCTGTAGTTTCATTAAGAGATATTGTAATATTTTCTGATATGTAATCAAGATATTTAATAATGTGAGCCATTGTCTCATGTAAAGCTTCTTGATATTCTGACATTTTTTCTATATCAGCAGCTGAAGCACTAATATCACCTTTAGATGATTCTGTAACTTTTTTAGCAAGTCCATTTTTTACTTCAGCAACTTCTTTAGTCAAGTAATCCATAAATTTCATTAGATCTGCTTGAGTTTTAAAATCGTTTTTATTTTCCATGAATAATTCATTAGTTTTTGATGTGTCTGATAAATCATAAATTCTGATTGGTGAAGTGGGTGTATTATCAAATCCACAAGACTCATTAATAACTTTCATACTAAGTTTTGCTGAGCTAAAACCTGGGTCAGCAACAATATCATAAGTAAAAAGTTTTTTAACTTCGACAACACCGTTAGATTCTGTTACACCAGCAGCACGAGATGAAATGAATAAAGGAAATTCATCATCAACAAGAGCTTGTGCTTCTTTACCCCAATAAGTATTAGTGAGTCTTACGGCACCATCTACACGGTTATGTTCTTTAATATATTTAGCATTTTCAATTACGTGAGATACTCTACTTAAAGATGTATCAAAAACATCAGGGTGATCAAATTCACCATATACTACACCTAATTCTTGTTTTCTTCCCAACAATTCTTCTAAGTGTGGCAAAAATTTATCTGGAGTATAAACTCTATCATTTCTGTTTCTTTGCATGAATTGTGTAAACACACCTTCCATGATATACTGCTTTCTCCCATTCTTCATCTTTACAGACTCGTTAAGATTTAGGCGTTCTTGTGTGCGTTCTAATATTAATACTGGTTTTATAATACTCATTTTGGTAGTAGTATTTTTTCTTATATATTTTGATAAAAATATATGATTTTTCTACTTTCAAAATATTTCCTCAATCATCTATATATGTAAAGAATAAAAACAAAAAATCCTGAAGTTGTGCTTCAGGATTTTTTGTTTATTAAAATGTAAATGTTTCAGCTTCTCCACCAGTTGGAGGTGGTGTTTCATTACCGCCAGGCTCTGGAGTTGTTGGTGCTTCAGTAGGAGGTGGCGTTTCAGATGGTGGTGTTTCTTCGGGTGCTGGAGATTCATTTTCAGGACTACTACTTCCCCCACTAAAATCAGGTGTTGGGCTACTAGAACTTCCACCTTCAGCTGGTACAGCTTGACCAGTACCTCTTTTTTCTTTTTTATATCGTTCGTTTCTTTCTAAAAATTCAGGACTAAATTTTAAAATATCCTCAACAAGTAAATATACACTGAAGAATGGTTTACCGTCTTCTTCTTGGACAGAATTAACAAGTGTAGCTAATATACCGACTTTTTTAACAAGATTATCAAGTTCTATCATTTCATAGAAATGATTCACACCTTTAAATTCTACATCTATACTAGTAAGAAAATTATCATCGTCAAGTAATTCAGGGAAATCTAAAACCATTTGAATTTTCCAAGGTTTAATAACAATTTCCTTGTAAATATATCTTAGTCTTTGTATAAAAGTAAAGAAAGTTATTTCATCTCTAGTAACACTTTGAATATTATCAAAAGCAAATAATGCTCCACCACCAGCTGTATGATCAAATCTTGAGAAAGGTAATTTACTAGCTCTTTTCAAAATATCATGAAACCATTTAAGCATATCATTCTCATTAAGATTGATACCATTTTGTTCCACAAGTTGAAACTCTGGCTTACCAGCTTCACCTACAGGGAACCAGTATTCTTTGGAATATGGTATATGTGGAGAACCATTAATATATACCTGACCCATTCTTTCATCAAAAATAACTTCGTCTTTGTAATCAGCTATAAGTTGTTGTACTTGTTGTTCAGCAATAGCTTTGGGTAATCCGTGAACTGGTATAGAAAATTGTTTGTGCATAGAGGCATGAATAATGTTAAACATTATTTTTGTTTGCTCTAGTAATTTTAATTGGTTATAAGGACGTATTAAATTCTCAACATAACTAGTCTCCATATATTCCATATTATTAGAATATGAAATGTATATTATTTGAGAGTCTAAGAATACTCTTCTGTAAATAGGATTTTCAGGAAATTGAATCCAAACATAATCTTTAGTTACTGGATCTACCGCCGGAACAAGTGTAGCAGCATCCATATCGATGATATCAATAATATTCTTTTGTTTATCATCATATACTATCTCAAAAGCTAAATAACCATCTACTAATAATTTTCTAAAAAGATACCATGCTCTAATACCACCATTGAATCCTAATCTATTAAATATGTATTTGAAATTTTGATCATATTTTTCTTTCAAGTCCTTTCTGAAAGAGTCAGATAATCTCTTAGGTGAACAGAATGGTTCCCCTTCTTTATACATGACAGCTTCATCAGCAACTTGTGTAATCATATCACGTATTTCATCTTTAAGACTATACTCTCTCAAGATTCTTCTTTTTTCCAAATAGCTACCATCAAGATAAGAGATAGATTTTTCTGTCATTATTTTATTAACAGCATTTCTGGAAAAAACATCATACATATCACTACCCTTTGATACAGAATTTTTCAGAGCTGTTGGTGTAGCTTCTTGATTTATACCAACACCAACTTGATTTCTAAAGATCATATCTTGATACTCCATATTGAAGTTTCCTATTCTTCTCAAGAGTCTTGAAAACATGCTTTTATTATATCCTAACTGACCATAAGCTCCTGATTGAGGTGTGTAACTTGACATTAATGATTCTCAAATATTTATGTTATATATTTAGTCATCTATACTAAAATATAATGATTAACTTGTATGTTATATAGGTTTAAGTGTAAAAGTTTAAGTGTTAATGTTTAATCTTCTTTCAAACTCTTTGAACTTTTCTTTAAGTTCGTTAGCCAAACTTTCATAATTTTGTAAAACTGTGTTAACTTCTAAATCACGTTTATCTTGTCCTATAATTTTTTGATTATGTATTTTTTGAAGTTGATCTTCATCAACTTTCGTCATATGATATGTTGAAATAGTTAAAATCTTTGGTATATTTTTAATATCTGAATGATATAGTTGACTAACTAAACTATATTTATAATATCTCAAAGTATATTCGTATGCATAATTATGTAAATAATTAAACCCGACTTTATACATATCATCAGGTATATTTTTCTTAAAATTATATTCGCTGTCTTCTTTTGTAACTATATTTTCTTCAATAAAATTATCCATTATTTCTATACGATCTAATGCAGGAAAAAAATTAAAATTTATAGCACAAAAAGTGTCAGAATCTGTTTTTTGTAAAACTAAAATAGCTGAGAAATTTTCCAAATTAGATGTTTTATTAGTTAATGTATCTTCAGTAGCTTTTTGTTTTGTAACCCTTGTAATAGCACTATTCACATCATATATCATAAAATAAAATTGCCCTACATTTATTTGTCTTGGTGATATTATTTCGAATTCTGGACTACTACGATTGATATTTTTTTCTAACCAATTAGTTGAATATTGTGCAATATTACCAAACTTCTTTCTTATTTTGAATACTTCTTCGGCTAGGAATCCCATTACATATTAATATCAGTTTTATTCAGAGTCTCCTCTGTTACAATTTTAAATTTATACCCTCTATCTTCTGCGTATTGCCTAGCCTGTGCCCACTTATGTCTGTTTAGTGCCCATTGCTTCAATGTATATTCATAATTCTCTAAAGCCTTACTAGACTCTTTTTTTGGTGGTGGTGGAACTTCGTTGTTTAATACTAGTAATGATTCAGCAAGAGGTTTTACTTCTATTAACCATTTTTCACCTTTAATATCTTCGACAATAAAATCAATATAATATTTATGCTCTTTACCGTCCCAATCAAAATAAGGAACAGCAATCATCTCAGCACCCCATTTAACAATGTTAGGACTATTGTCACAATAAACCATGAATTTAAGTTCATAGGAACTTCTATAAAAACACTTCTCCTCATTACCCATATATTTGCTGGAATTCTTTATAGGGAAAATACCTTGATTATATTTATCTGTTTTATTCGGTGCAGCATTATAAATTCCCATTTCTAAAACTTTTAGGCTTTATTTATATATAAAAATTGTTCTAACCTAAGAACATTTAAAAAATAAAAGCCTATGCATGTCAGAAACAAAGAAAATACAAAAAGCAGTAAAACCAGCTAATGGTACTTTATCAGGAAAAAACACTTATATTGATCCTATACATGATAATTTCATCATAGAAAATACTGATGAAGAATCTATCAGTAAAAAAGATTATTTAAGTAACAAAGAATTATTTGCTCAAATTATAGAATCAAAGGGTAAAGGTGCATTGACTCATAAAGCACAAAAAATGTTGTATACCTTAGGTAATAATGTAATTAAAAAGAAAAGATATTATTACAATCCGGATGATCGTAAAGATTGTCTTCAGACAGGGCTTTTAGATATGTATAGCAACTGGAAAAATTTTGATCCGGCTAAATCTACAAATGCATTTGCTTACTTCACTGAAGTTTTTAAACGTGGTATGGCCAGAGGATTTAATCAATTAAACAAAAAGAAAGGTGATCCTAATAATGAGTCCCGAACAATATCAATTAACTCATCCAATGATGGTGAGGGAATATTTAATCTCTAATAAAAAAGGCTCCAATTGGAGCCTTTTTTATTATTCTATGTCTTCTTTTTTAATAATTTCTTTTCCTATGGAACCTCTTTCTGATCCTGGTTGCCATTCAGCTATATAATAGCGTTTGTTTTTATAATCATAAATTTCTATACAACCAGCGTCTTCCATTTCATCATACTCATCAACCCAGGAATCACTTTTAAAAACACCAAATTCTTCTATTTCTTCAATAGAAGGTTGATGCTCTAATTCATTAATAAAATTTTTCAAAAGTTTTTACGTATTTTCCCATAATGATTATATTACATATGTTTCTATTGCTATGTTTCTTACAACATCAGATGAAGGTATAGAATAGAAAGTAAATCCTTTATTTAATAATTTACCTTCACAGTATACATCAAATGTAAAGAAATCTTCATCCTCTTTATTTTCTTTAATACCATATATTTCAAAGTCCTTACCATAGATAGTATATTTACCAACACTATTCTCAGCTACTAAACTTTCATTCAAACTTTCCATAACAGAAGGCTCATTTATTTCGGCCTCTACACTTATTGTATCTGTTGGGGCATCGATATAAGGTTGTAAATCAGCCTCAGAGTTAATAATAGTTGTTTCTGAAGATGCTTTATCACCTATCTTTTTAAGTTTGTCTATTAAGGCTGTTCTTTCACCTTTAAGCATTGCATGAGCTTTTTTAATTTGTTCATTACTTTCGAATAAAGAACTAGATTCAAGTTTCTCAATATTCTCATTAATTTCATCTATTTGTTGATAGATTAATTTTTGAGTATCTTGAATTTTATTAGTCAATTGTTTTTGAGCATCTAGTTGTTCTTTAAAAAATTCCGATAAATCAAAACCGAGTTTTATATCAACTTCTCTTATAAGAGTGGAAACGGATTCATATTGGAAGAATGTACTACCGGAGAAGCCATCTAAAATATAAGCATAACATTTACCTTCATATTTAAAAGCATATGTTTCAATATTAGGATTTACAACATTACTTATGTGAAGTGCTATATCTAAATTTTTGAATTGACTTTTGTTACCTATACATTCTTGAATGATTAAGAAGAAATCTCTTTTTAAAACAGGTATTTGTGGTGAATTAAATATACTTTCAAGAGTTGTAGATCTTTCAGCTTTTTCACCATTTAATAAAAGTTCACCTGTTTTTATAGATACACCTATTGTTAGGTCTTCATTAATACGGAAACTCATAATATCATTATCAAATTGAGTAAGCTCCAGACAAGTTTGTATAATATTTAATTTACGAAGTCTTTCAATATCTTTTACATAATCAAAAAGAACAACAGGAAATATTGTATCTTCTTTAATCATGAACCATTTATTTTTAATGTATACTAATTGACCATCAACAACACTTTCTACAAAAGTATAAACTTGTTCAGCTCTACCACCACGACTAGAAATGTTTTGTTTATCAAGTGGGTTTTGTGTATATCTAAACATGAATTCTGCGATAGGTCTTACCCAATCATACAATTTCAATTCATTCATTATTTTTTTATGACGAGCACCCATGTTTACTTCATTCATAACATCCAAAACTACTTTCATCACTGGACGAAAGACCATACCTTGATTTTGATCTTCAAGAAATCTCAACAAATCTTCAAGTTCATAATATACAACATCTTGATTTATTTCATCTTGAATTTTTTCAAGTATAGAAACTACAGGTTTACTATAAATATAATTTTTAAGGTTCTCCTTAAGGCTATTATAAACAGCTATCTGTGAGTTGTTGTGAAAACAATTTAAGTGATGTTTGATAATACTATCGACATCAGCACTAAACTTTGACTCCTTATACAGATCAAATAATTTAGTTTGTATTTTGTTATTAGCCATAGGTTAAGAATATTCTTTTTGGTATTAAAATTATATATTAAAACTAAATTCGCTTTTTATTCAAATATAGTATCATTGAATGATGGCGAACCATTAACACCATCAATACTACTATTGTTATCTATCTTTTTATCATCACCCATATTTTTTGGTGGTGTCAGAAAATCATAATCATTTTTAGGTATTCTAATACCACTACCAGTTAAATCCCATAAATTAGCTTTAAAATTAACTCTTTTATTAGCTGGTATAAGTTTATCCATACGAGTATGAGGATAATAAGTATGTATATCTAATGTATGTGTTATTTCTATTGTATTTGAACTGTCAAGTGTAATTACATTTTCAAATGATCCTTGAAGAGAATCTGTTGCATCTATAACAGCATCAAGTCTAAAAAATTTATGTTCAAAATAATAGAAATGATAATACCATATAATATCCATAAATCTTTGGGTATACTTAAATAATTCTATTTCATTCTCAACTTGAACTTTTAATTCATATCTACATTTGATTGGAACAGGTTGCATTTTACCCATAAAAGCTTGTAACTGATTACCAACTTTTTTATTAAATCTTACCCATACATTTGGATTTGTTAATTCTTTACTCTTTATATCCATACTCTGAAGATGTATAAACACTCTTGGTGCTGGTTCATAGTCACCTTCAGGTCTTATACCTGGTATATCATCTAAAAAAGCATCTAACAAATATCTATCATCTGGTTTAGAGGCATAATAAAACGGTACATTTACTCTTTGTATACCAGTTTCGAATGTGTTATCCCAATACATTCGACCATTTAAAAATTTTAACAAACCTACTGTAATATCACGAAGGATTTGACCATCATAATTATAACTTTCATTAACATATGTTGGTTGTGTAGAAAGTGCCATAATTTATATTCATTTTAGGTATATATTTTTTATGATCTATTGAAATATGTTTTTAAAATGATATCTTTGTATACTAAAACTTATTGAGTTAATATCCTATAAAATATTAGTACCTAAAATATTTATCATAATGTCAGAAAAACAAACCGAACAAGATCTATTTTGGATTAAATATAGACCAAATAAAATTGAAGATGTTGCGATGTCAACCAGAGTAAGAAATACTCTGGAAATGGGTTTAACAACCAATATGGTACTATATGGTACTTATGGTATAGGTAAAACAACAGTGTCTGAAATTATAGCTGATGACTATTATCAATATAAAATTGATGGTAAAATAGGTGTTGATGAATTAAGGACTGGTATTACAAGATTCTGTAAAACAGTACCAAATTCTTTTGGGAAAGAAAAAAAGAAATATAATAAAAAAATTGTATTTATTGATGAGTTTGATAATGCTACAAATCAGGTACAAAATGAAATGAAAGCTTTTATCGAAAAATACTCAGATGTAAGATTTCTTTTTACTTGTAATAATATAGGAAAGGTTGAAGGAGCTCTTGATAGTCGTTTCACTAAACTTAATTTTGATTGTGTTAATGACAAAGAACATCAGGAAGTACGTAAGCAAATATTAAAACGATTAAAAGTATTAAACGAAACCGAAAAATGGAACGTGCCCATAGAAGTATTACAGGAATCAATAATATCTTTCTATCCAGACTTCAGAAAAACTATGCAGGATATTCAACTGTATGTTGAAAGTGAAGGTTTGGTAAGATTAGAACATGTATTACTTGAGGAAGATTTTTTCAAAATTATTATGAAAGTTTCTGATACTATAGAAACTTGGGATTATGTTAAAATGAACTGGAACTCCAGGGCCACTGATGCTTTTAAAATGTTATCACAAAGATTTTTTGATTGGATAAAAGTAAATCATCCGGATAAAATAAAATATTTACCTGGTGCTATGGATATTATATCAGAATTTGCCGATATACGTCTACCATATGCACTTGATCCTTTCAACACATTGTATTGTACGATATATAAACTACAAAAGGTGATGTCACCAGAAAAATTTAAGAATTAGAATATGTTTGGAAGAGATATAGAAAGATATATTAGAGATTATATTAGTGAAATTGATTTTGCTAATGAAAATTTCTCTATTACACAAATAAAAAATGATTTACGTAAGATTCTTGATAATGAACCAGCTATACATATAAAAAGAGTAAAATATAGTGTACTTAATGAGGCTACAAATAGAATTGTTAGTAAAGAACAAATATCCACAGTAACAATTAGTTATATTGATGGTGAAACTGACGATGGACATGCCATAGTAAAAAGATTACCTCTGATAGTAGGTTAGTATAATTTATGAAATGTGTAAAAAAGAAAATTGATAAAATAAAAGCTATGATGATTATAGCTAATGCTCAAAAGGCCACACAAACCAATTTTAACAGAACAGAAAAGCGTTTGTATTGGTGTAATGAATGTAATGCTTATCATACAACTAGTTTGAAATAAATAAACTTTTACTTTGACAATTATTTATTTCCGTCCGGCAATAGTAATATTATTTAGACTTTTACAATATCAGGTAAAAGTCGGTTCAAATCATTTAAATCTGCTAGAATTTTTTGAATTTTATCATTACTATTAAGATTTTCATCTTCAGAAAACTTACGACAGTTTTGTAAAGTTTCTCTAAGCAGTTGGAAGTAATTTCTATAATTTACTTTTAAATTTGCTTCAAATGATAAAAGTTCAGTTATCATTTGAAGTTGTTCTAATGTTTTAATACCATTCATATATCTATATATTTAATAAACAAAATCTCACCAATTCTATGACAGAAATTAAAAAAGGAAAATATGAATCAATAGCCTGGGTGCACAATTTGGATAACTTTTAACTTTTTTACATAATTGTTTTTCATACAATAATTGATTTTCTTATATATTTGGTTAAACTTTTCTTGTTTGATTATATTTCTCTGTTAAAATAAATTTAGTATTTTCCGGCATATATCTGGTATCCAGATGAACTAATCTAAGATTTAAAAATAATCTTTCGAGAATAATATTATTATCTGTTGTTGTATCTTTCTTAAATTTCTTAACCATAGCTATTATCCTCTTAGCAAATATTTTAGAAGTGAAATCTATGAGTTCAGGATAAGTATTCATGTATTCGGCATAAATCTTTTCTGCACCTTTATCACCGATACCTCTAATAGTTTCTTTACCTGTTTTAGGGTTTATATTCCTTGAAAATATTATTGATTTTATATTATCTCCAGTATCACCAGATATCAATTTTTTAAATATTACAGCTTGTGGTGATGTCTCTTCTATTTTTCTACGGTTAGTTAACTCATTAAGAAATTGATGGAATATAGGTGCTTCATTCAATTTAAAAAGACTGTTTTTTTCTTGTTTTAATTTACTTATAAACAATCGATAATTTTCAGGAAAGAAAACTTTCTCATGTTTAAAAATATCTTTCACCTGTACATTTATCCATAATGGACTAAGACTCATTGCAAGAGTCTGATTTAAGTCAACATCGGATGCTATAATGACACAACTTTCATTTTGTTTATTACTTTCTTTTACGATATATGAAACCCAATCATCACCTTCAAGGTGATCACCTTCCAATAAAATATAACGACCAGACTCTTTTATCTCTTGTTTAAATTGTTCATATGTATTGAAAATAAATTCCCAATCCATATTTTCATCTTTTTTTCTGGTACCTTTATAATCAGCATAAATCATTTTTCTCCAGGATGTTTTCGCATCACATACTATAAATACATTTTTATAATGGTACTGTCTTTCATACAGTTCTATGGTAGTTATAAGACTCTTTAATAAATCACCATACAAAGTTTTTTCTTTATCTAAAGCAAAAGCATTTCTATTAAGAAGGAAGTTGGTATCTACAACAAGATTACATTTCATATTTTTTGGACTTTATGTAAATATTATATTTCATTTTTATTAAAAGTTGAGCAATCATATAATTTTTAACTATTCTTTAAACTTTACGAGATAAGCCTATATAAAATTTACTTAAAAATATTTTAATTATGGGTAACAAAATTATTCTTGTGGGTGCTGGATGTAGTGGTAAAGATCATCTAAGACATAAATTACAAAATAAAGGATATAATTATTCTATCAGTTATACAACACGACCACCAAGGGAAAATGAAACGGATGGTATAGATTATTGGTTTGTAAATGATGAATATTTCAAAAATCTCATAGATAATGACGGTCTTCTGGAATATGATTGTTTTAACGGTTGGTATTATGGTTCAGCCAAGGATGCCTGGGAGAAATATGATTTATTTATATTAACTCCTCCAGGCGTAGCTAAACTGTCAACTGAGCAGCGTAAAGAATCAACAATAATATATCTTAATGTAGAGGCTGTCGTTAGAGAACGAAGACTTTCTAAAAGAAGAGATGCTGATCTTGTTACAAGAAGATTATTAGCTGATTATGAAATGTTTAAAGGCTTCACAGAGTATGATATTTTAATAAGAAATGAAGATTTCTAAAACTTATTTAATTTCTTCTTATATAAATATAAAGAAAACAACATCAAATGTATGAATTATAGAGTAATACAAAATTTTCAATTTACTACAGCAGACAAAAAAATAGATGTCCTTAAGATAGGATCCATACTGGCACCAGATCTATCATCTGAGGAACAGTATGTCTTTAAAAAAGGTACTAAAGAGTTTCTTTATGATGCACAACTAATCGAAAATAACCCAGAGTTTTTTGAAGCAATAGACTGGCGAGACGATCTTTTGGTTGAAATGAAAAAATGTAAAATGAAAACGGTTGCTCCTATGTTTAAAACTGTTGTAAATTTTCTTAATAATGAAATTCTTAGTAAAAATACACTAATACAAAATGATTATTTAAGTACATTAGCTTCTGCCTGTTATCAAAGTTATAAAAAAACCGGTGAGGTTAAATTTTTAGAACCATTAACAGTAATGGGTTATGAGTATAACGAAAATGATTACTGGAAAAAATTTACAAAAAAGAGCGATTAATCGCTCTTTTTTGTTTTATCTACTTTACTAAATGAATTTTTACTCCATTCTTTAAACCCCATAACAGGATTAGGATTACCTATACTGATTTCTCTTATATCAACATTTGGAAACCATTTCTTCTTTACATCGAATTTATCAGGGACAGCTTGTTGATTAAGTTTTTTTACAAGTTCTTTATTGACCTTCACACCCATATTATTTTTCGTGATATCCTTTTGTTCGGCCATAAAATTCGTTACTTTTGTTTTATATATTAATATGGAAAAGGATCAACTTTTAGGACTTGGTGATATTCACGGTAAAATCAATATTACAATATCTGAAATAAACAGAATAGGAATTGAAAATACTTATATTCTACAGGTAGGTGATTTCGGTATAGGTTTTAAAAATATTGTGAAAGAATCCTATAGAATGAAATTTTTAAATGACTATCTTTTAAGTCGTAATATTATCATGTATGCAATAAGAGGTAATCATGATGATCCAAAATTCTTTAGAAATACATGGAAAGAAGAAATTTTACGATATAATATAGAAGAAAAAAAATATTCTGAGATTATAATAGAGCAAGCTCTTAATAGAATAGAGGACTTAACAAATATTATTTTTGTTGAGGACTATTCTGTATTGGAAATACTTGGAAAGAAAATACTTTGTGTTGGCGGAGCTATATCGATTGATCGTAAGAAAAGGATTGAAAATTTGAGTTGGTGGAAAGATGAACCTTTATATCTTAATGAAGAAAAATTAAGAAATATTGGTCAAGTTGATTATTTGTGTTTACATATGGCACCATCTACAATTTTATCTTATGTGAAATATAGAATTCCAGAACATTCTGATATGAAATCTCTTAAGGAAAGAGATGAATATTTAGCAACAGATATGATTTATGAATCACATGTTGCTGAAACAATATATCAACATGTATTAAATCAAGGCAATTTAACGAAATTTTTCTGTGGGCATTATCATAGATCTGTTCATACAAAAATATTTGATCTACAGGTCAGTGTTATTGATATAGATGAATTTATTCGTATTATTTAAGCTTTATCTCGAGTCTGGAAGGCCCAAAATCTTTCATTCTAATTTGTATTAAAGAACCACCCTCTTCAGCTAGAAGAAGATTATTACTAGAGTCCTCAAGTAATTCATTATCCTTAATGTTTAAAGTTTTTTGTATCCATGGATACAATATTTTACTATTAAGTAGATTATGTTTTGTCATTAACCACTCGTTTAAAAAACTGCTTTTGTTTTCAAGTCCGTTTGACTGTTTTACTATATCCGACATTAATTGTTTCAATGTATTATAATACAATTTAGGACTATTGTAAATTTTAATACCTAGACCTGATTTTTTTAAGGATAGATACTTATTAAATGTCATACTTTCTATTTCAAATTCTTTAACAAATTCTAAAATTCCTTTTTTCCACTCCTCTGAAGCATATTCAAGAACTAGTTTTAACCAGGTCACTGTAAGTTCATCCCAATTACTTACATCATCATATACTTCAGCTAATTGATTATTTAAGGCTGACTGATTACTTACAATTGTCTCTGAATATTCTTTTAATTGTTTATGTCCAAGAACTTCTAATTTGATACTTTCCTGTTCTGGTAAATTTTTTGCTTTCTCACGTATTCTCTTTAATTTATTCCAATCTCTTTCCAAAGAAAAATCTTTAACACTTGGAAAAGCCATTTTTTTATCACCATCAACTTCAATGGGTAATTTTTGAAAATCTACTTTTAAGTGATTTAAAAAAGATTCTGTGTTGTATATGTAACGGTTTCTTATATTATCTAAAAAATCAAGTGTTTCCGGCTTAAAATACTGAACAGCCAAAATAAGATCGTAAATATTGTATGACATAAAGTACTTTGTTTAATTTATATATCTAAGATATAAATAAAAAAGCCACATCAGTGGCTTTTTTAAAATTAAGTTATAATGTATATTAAGATTCGGATATAGAATTTTTAACATCTTGTAGTTTTTGCAAAACTTCAGATCTTTTATCAAGTAAAGCTTTATGAGCTGTAGCAAGATCTGGATTCTCACCTAACATTTGAGTTTCTTCAAGTCTAGATATATTTTCATCTATTTCAGATACTTGTTCAGTCAAAAATATTTCTTCTTTTTCAAGTTTTTTCTTCTCTTGTATTTCTACCGGGAATTTATCTTGTAAGAATTCATAAACATCAGCACCAAATTTACCTTTCATTTCATCATAAAGGTCTACGGCACTATCTTGTACATAAAGATCATTTCCGAAAGATTCGTTTCTGAAGAATACATACATTTTTTCATTGTAATTGAATATAATAGCTTCAGACAAAGGATTACCTATATTATATACTTTTCTTGCAATATCAATATTCATGAATTTTTTCATATTTGCAGAAGCTTCTTTAATTATTGAAAGAAGTCCAGCATTTACTATAGGTATTAACCCTGATTGATAAACAGATTCAAGAGTAGTTTCGGTATCAGCTACTTCACCATTAAGAAGCATTCCTGCATGTTTATCAAGTGTTAAGTTGAAATTTTCTAAAATATTAAATGTTATTCTACCTTCCTCTACAGTTCCAATTCTTGCTGCTTCCTGAAGTCTGAATATTTGATTAAGTTTATTTGGATCTTCAAAATGATTTATTGGATCACCTAATTCGATAGAGTTTTCTTTTATAAAAAACCATTGACCTTCAGTGAAGAAAATACTACCACCTTCTACCTTTTCTACATAACCAAATATTTCTTCAATCCTTGATCCTGGATCACTTACATTTTTAGAAGTGATAAGTGGTTTTTGGCTGTAATAATTTAAGAAATTTTGAACTTCTGTAATCCAATTATATTCTGGAAGAATTGCTAATATTGCTGATTTTCTTTCAACAGACTCTTTAATATCCATGATTTTTCTAATATCATCAATAATAGGTTTGTGTAAGATTGAATCTCTTGTTTCAAGAACTTTACAAATGTCTTCAAGATTATAATAAACAGGATCTGTCTCAATCATCTGTGATAAATTTTCAAGAAGTTCTCTTACTTTTTCATTGTAAGTATAAGTTTTAAGTGTTTCATTAATAGATCTAACTATTGTAAGGTTAGAGTGTACATCGGCGATTTGAAGATGAGCACTAACAAGCTCATAAATTTCATTTTCTTCCAGATCTAATTCTTTTCTAAAATTGAAAAGCTTTATTTTAAGTTCCTGCATGGTTTACTTTTAATTTTTATACACGTATATATCGGTAAATAAGTCTTATTTTTTACCGTTATAAGATTCTCTAATATATGGACCTACTTTTTTAACTGTAGCCATGTCCCCAGAATCTAAGGCATTATTTAATATATTTTGTAATTGTGTTTGACTCATCTGACCATAATTAACTGGTACATCAGTTGGTTCTTCGATAGGTTCTTCGAAAGAAGGATGTTCTAATTCACCATAATTAGGATCTTGTTCTGATTCTTTTTGTTGTTTAAACAAATTTTTATAGAACCCGGCAAACTCAATGAAAGGTTTATCATCTGGTGTGAGTATTCTATAAAATAAATTTAAAAACTCTTGATTTGGTAAAGTATAAGAATACGAAAGTACCATGAACTTCATTGGTTTATAATGTTTAAATATAAAACCTTCAGTTATCAGTCTATTTTCTAACTCATCATAGAATTCATCGAAAGCCACTGCTAATTTTTGTCCTTCGATAAAACCGGTTTCTTCATTTTTTAAATTTTCTGTCTCATCAAAAACCTCTTTTAACTTTTCTGGTTTGTAATCCGTTAAACCATGATAACTTAAAATTTCGTAAACACCTTTAACCATTTCTTGAATAGCAACAACAAGATTAATCGCTTTTACATCAACTGTATATGATTCATCTTCATTTTGTTCAACTTTCATTTGTCCAGCTTGTACGTCACCACCCTGTTGTCTCATTTGATCTTTAAAATCTTGTGGTATTTGTTCAGCTGTACTTAATGCATTTTTCATGAACCCAAAATATTTCTGTAAAAGTGTAGATGGTATTTTACCAGCTAATTCTTCTGAATATTGGTCAAGAGTTAATAAATCTTTCTGACTATTTATAGCAAAACCTTGTGTTAAAGCATTAATTAAATTTCTTTTATCAACAGCGTTTGAAAATTCAGTATCTTCCTCTTTTTTCTTTTTTAATTCCTCTGGAGAACTTTTAGGAAAAGTTTTTACACCTACTTTCATCATTCTACCCATATTTTCAGCTTCCCTTGGATTTGATGGCGGTTTGATAAATTCAATATGAAATTTAATATCATCTATATCAACACCAACTTGTTCTATTTCTTCTTCACCTCTGAATATACTTCTTACAACTCCAATAGCAACACTTTCAAGATCTTTGGGATCTATATTCTTCTCTAAATTATAAATTTCTTGTGAAAGTCTCATTGCCATACCACCAGCTTGCATACCAGCATGAAAATCTTCTTTACTCTTTTTCTCATCTTGCATCTTTTTCAAGAATTCTGCTGGTATTCCTTTATTATCATCGAGGCTTTCGTTCATTTCACTGAATCGTTTAATCTTTGTCATTAAATTAGTTTGAGTTATTTTTTTACCGGCTTCATACCTGCCTTAATTAATTTGTTATATCGGTCAACTACTTTGTTGATTTCATTGTTATAATTTTTCGGTCCTGGATCCACAGAAGGTTTTTGTGGTCTTGAAGGATTAAAAGGTTTTGTCGTAGGAACAGTTGTTGGAGCTGGTGCCACACCTGGTAGAGTTTTATTATTCTTTGGTCCTGGACCAACTAATGGTTTCCCAGGTCTTGTAGGATTAAATGGTAACACTTCAGGTTTAGTAATAGGATCTGCGATTGTCATGGATTCCAATATTTTAGAAATACGTTTTACTTTATATGTACCGGCCATACTTTAGTTTTAGATTTTTAATATATATCAAAAAAGAAAAGACAAATCTTGAGACAGATCACATACTTTCACTTGTTTGAAAAAAATCTTGTGCAAGTTAAACAAGAATTAAGAGATTTCCAAGAAAGAACAAATCTTACTGCTAAGGTAAAAGATCTCTTATCCTCACTTAAAGCAAATGAACTTGATATAGAGTCAGTTTTAAAAATTAAATCAAACAGAACACTTCCAGATATAATTAATGATCCAGAAATAATAGGAACTCTTCAAAAGAGTAGCCTACAGTTCTCTGAAATCAATGATACCCGTGATTTATCAACATTTTCACATTACCCTTTAAGATTTGTAACAGTTGATAGTGTGGGAAATACCGAAATAGAACAACCAATTTATTTAATACTTCAGATTTTTCAAGGTGGTAAATGGTCAGAATTACATTTATTTTACCTTAATAAAGGAATTGAAGGATTTTTAGAAAAACTTTCATCTAAAACAATCGTTTTTAAGAAGACAGATACCGGTAAAAAATGGATATACTATAGTAGTGATTCCGGAAATGACTGGCAGCTTCAGAATATAGAAAATGAGACATCAAGTTTTAAAAAGAACTTGTCGGCTGATGATATTGAACGCATTAAGAAACATCCAATGCTGGAGTTTGATGTAGTAGACTAACTAGTTTTATAATATTTCCTTCGACCATTAGTTTTTTATTACCCATGGTAGAATTTATGTGAACACAATAAAGATTGTTTATATGATCATCATAGTAATAACAAATAAGTTTTGTACCGTCCCAACCAACAACTTTTATAGGTAAATAATATTCTTCATTTATTTTCTCTAAAGATTCATATTCAAAACAATTAAATATATGTATATCATTTTTGTGAATATACAATTTCTTTATGTAGGGCATAAAGACAAATTTATCTTCAGAGGAATATTTTTTCTTTTCTGAAATCCATTTATTTACTTCATCTTCTATAGATGATTCGTCAAACTTTTCTGTCAAAATAGATAATTTACGTGGTTTCATAATTTTTTATATATCAAATAAAACTAAAGTTTTTAAAGCAAAAAATTATAAAAAAATTAAAAAAATATTTTTTAAGAGTCTTTATTGTCAGAAACATCTTAAAGGCTTTGATTACAACGTTTTGATTTTTTAGACCAGAAATACATCATTTTTAGAGGTCATATATACTCTCACAAAAATTTTTATACCCTAAAACTTTTAGGGATTAAAAACTAAAACCTATACAATAAAACATTTATGGATTACAAAACGAATATGCAAGTTATTAAAAGTAATGGAAAAAAAGAGACCGTAAATCTTGATAAAATTTACGGAAGGATTGAGCGTGAAACCTTTAGCTTAGATAGATTATGGGTGAACCCAAGTGAGGTTGCACAAAAAGTAGTAGAAGGTCTTTATGATGGTGTTACATCGGAGCAATTAGACAATTTAGCCGTTGAGACGGCTGCTGTTTTAACAGTAAAACATCCTGACTATTCTTATCTAGCTGCGAGATTAGCTATTACAAATCTCTACAAAAAAACATTCAAAAGTTTTTCTGAAACATCTCAGAAAATGTACGATTATGTAAACAAAGAAAATGGTGAACATGCACCACTTGTTTCAAAAGAATTCAATGATATAGTTCAAGAAAACAAAGATGAAATAGATGCAGCTATAATTCAAACAAGAGATTTTCTTTTGGATTATATGGGATTTAAAACTTTAGAAAAATCTTATCTATTAAAAATTGACGGGAAAATTATAGAAAGACCCCAATATCTTTTTATGAGAACTGCTGTTGGTATTCATGGTAAAGATATTAAGAGTGCAATCAAAACATATAACTTAATTTCACAGTTTTATTTCACACATGCCACACCTAGTTTATTCAATGCTGGAACGCAAAAGCCGCAAATGAGCTCATGTTTTTTATTACAAATGAAAAACGATTCAATAGATGGAATATATGACACATTAAAACAATGTGCTAAAATTTCACAAGCTGCTGGTGGTATAGGAATTTCTATTTCTAATATTAGAGCAACAGGATCCTATATTAAAGGTACCAATGGTACTTCTAACGGTATTGTACCAATGCTTCGTGTATACAATGACACAGCTCGCTATGTAGATCAGTGTTTCGCTTATGAAACTATTATTTATACTATTGAAGGACCAAAACAAATAGGTAAAATAGTAATAGGTGATAAAGTTTTAACTAGTGATGGAACATTTCAAGAAGTCCTTAGAACAAGACGTTATCCAGCTCAACATAAAGATTTTCTTGCTATTGAAACAAAACATTCTATCGATCCAGTAATTGTTACAACACAACATCCAATGTTTACTTTACAACAAGAGAAAGGCGTAAATTATTCTGTTATTAAAAACAGGTTGGAAAAAGGAATAATAAAACCTGAATGGATTGAAACAAAAGATTTGAAGGTTGATGATTTTCTAGTAACACCAATAGTGAATTATGAAAAAGATATTTCGAGTATTTCTGTTAGTGATGCTATAATGTATGGTATTATTGTTGGTGATGGGTATATTAATAAAGAAAGTACAGAGTGTAAAATATATTTAGAAAATACTGATATAGAAGCTTTAGCTTTTGTTGAACAGTATCTTAATGATAACATAATAAAATATTCTATATTAGATGATACATATCATCCTAATATGACAGTAATTTATTTTTGTATAAACGAAAGATTTAAATTTAATAGGGAATATTTTTATGATCATAATGCTGAAAAAATAATACATAAAAATCTTTTACATTTACCAAAAGATAAAAGTCTTGGTTTGTTTAAAGGCTTAATGCTCTCTGATGGATGTATTTCTAAAGAATTGACTCTGGAAATGACTTCAAGAAATGTAATTGAATCTACAAGATATATGTTAATGCGGTTTGGTATATTTACTTCCGGTTATATCAGAGACAGAAGAAATATCGAGTATACATCTGGTCGTAAACATGCTAAAGTTAGTTACTGTATAAGAATACCTAAAGTTCAAGATATTGCTGATTTGTTTAATATAGAAGTTGGTGAATGGGTTAACTTCATGGTGCATGATAATTATCTTTATACAAGAATTACTGATATTAATAAAACGAAGTATGCTGGGAATGTATATGATTTTGAAATAGACACAAATCATGAGTATGTTACACATATAGGTTTAGCTCATAACGGGGGTGGGAAAAGGAAAGGAAGTTTTGCCATGTACTTAGAACCATGGCACGCTGATATATTTGACTTTCTTGATTTAAGAAAGAATAATGGTAAAGAAGAGATGCGTACAAGAGATTTGTTTACTGCTATATGGATGTGTGATTTATTTATGCAGCGTGTTGAGAAAGATCTTGTATGGAGTTTAATGTGTCCTAATGAATCTCCTGGATTAATGGATGTTTATGGGGATGATTTTGTTACTCTTTATGAAAAATATGAACTGGAAGGTAAGTTCAAAAAACAAGTTAAAGCTCGGGATCTATGGAAAAAAATATTGGAATCTCAAATTGAAACTGGTGCTCCATATATTGCTTATAAAGATTCGATTAACGTAAAATCTAATCAAAAAAATATTGGTGTTATAAAAAATGGGAATTTATGCCTTGAAATCGTTGAATATGTTGCTCCTGATGAGGTAGCTGTATGTAATCTTGCATCATTATGTTTACCAAGATTTGTTAAAGATGATGGTACATTTAATTTTAAAAAATTGGAAGAAGTTGCTTATGTTGCGACAGTTAATTTGAATAAAGTTATTGATATTAACTATTATCCTGTAGAAGAAGCTAAAAAATCTAATTTGAAACACAGACCTATCGGGCTTGGAGTACAAGGTTTAGCTGATGTATATTTCAAATTAAAAATTCCTTTTGCCTCAGAAGAAGCAAAAATTTTAAATAAACAAATATTTGAAACTATTTACTATTCTTCTATGAAAGCATCTTGTGATTTGGCTAAAAAAGATGGTCCTTATGAAACATTTGAAGGCTCTCCAGCATCACAAGGTACTCTTCAATTCGATATGTGGAATATAGTTCCAGAACCAGGTAGATACGATTGGGATGCATTAAAAGATAAAATTAAACAGTATGGTATAAGAAACAGTTTGATTACTTGTGCTATGCCTACAGCTTCAACAGCAAGTATATTTGGTAATGAAGCTAGTTGCGAAGCTCAAACTTCTAACATTTATACAAGAAGACTTCTTTCAGGTGAATTTGTTGTATTAAATAAATATTTAGTTAAAACTCTTTGTGAAAGAGGCCTTTGGACTGAAGCAATGAAGAATGAGATTATTCGTGGTAAAGGTTCTATACAAAATATAGATATTATACCTCAGGATATCAAAGATATTTTCAAAACAGTTTGGGAAATTAGTCAAAAAGATGTTATTGATCAATATGCTGATCGTGGAGCTTATATGGATCAAACACAATCAATGAATATCTATATGAAAGATCCTAATTTTGCTAAACTTAATGGTATGCATTTCTATGGATGGGGTGGTGGAGTTACTAAATCTGAGTTAGATGTTAAATATGGTACTACACCACAAAAAGCTTTAAAAACAGGTATGTATTATCTAAGAACACAAACCGGTATTGATGCTGTTCAATTTACTGTAGAGCAAAAAGCTACAGTGAAAGTAGATATACTTACAACAATTACTGAAGATGAATCTAGTAGTCAACTATCCTGTTCACTTGATAATCCAGAAAATTGTGAGGCTTGTGGATCATAGAACTTATTGATAATCAATAAGTTATGTAATTAAAAATTTTTTAAAAGCATCATATAAAAGTGATGCTTTTATTTTATATCTTTGTAAAAAATAAAAAATATTTTAGTATGAATAAACAGATAATGGAGCCCTTGTTAATGGAGAACAAAAATAGATTTGTTCTTTTTCCGATTAAATATGATCGAATATGGAAAATGTATAAGGATTGTCAGGCTGTTTTTTGGACAGCCGAAGAGATAGATTTATCTCCAGATCAGGTACATTGGGAAAAAGAACTTAATGATAATGAAAGACATTTTATTAAATATGTTCTAGCCTTTTTCGCTGCTTCTGATGGAATTGTAAACGAAAATCTTGCTGAAAATTTCTTAAAAGAAGTTCAAATTCCTGAAGCTAAATGTTTTTATGGGTTTCAAATTATGATGGAGAATATACATTCAGAAACATACTCTCTACTTATTGATACTTATATAAAAGATCCCGTAGAAAAGGATATGCTTTTTAATGCTCATGAAAACTTACCAGCTGTAAAGAAAAAGGCTGATTGGGCACTTCGTTGGATTAAAGCTGATAGTTTTGCAGAAAGACTTATTGCATTTGCTGCTGTTGAAGGAATTTTCTTCTCCGGCTCTTTCTGCTCTATCTTCTGGTTAAAGAAAAGAGGACTTATGCCTGGTCTAACTTTTTCTAATGAAATTATAAGCCGTGATGAAGGGCTCCACTGTGAGTTTGCGTGCCTTCTTTATTCTATGCTTGAAAACAAGCTTACAGAAGAAAGAGTAAAAGAAATTATATTGAGTGCTGTAGAGATAGAAAAAGAATTCATTACAGAGTCATTGCCCGTATCTTTAATTGGTATGAATGCAACAGCTATGTCTCAGTACATAGAGTTTGTAGCTGATTTTTGGTTAGTTAACCTGGGATACAGTAAAGTATTCGGTACAGCTAATCCTTTTCCATTTATGGAGCTTATTAGTCTTCAGGGTAAGACGAACTTCTTTGAGAAGAGAGTAAGTGATTACAAAAAGGCTCATACTGGTAATACAAAAGAAGAGAATGATTTAAGCTTTGATGATACCGTTGAGTTTTAATCGTTTTAATTAGAAAAAATGAAAGGCTAGTAAATTACTAGCCTTTTTTGTTATAAAGATTCTGATAGAATCGAAAAATCTGTATTGATAATACCATTAATAAAATTGATGACATACTCTTCTGTTAATCCATCAAATTTATCAACAACAAATCCTATCATATTTGATATTGGTTTATACCATTCTACCTTTTGATCATAGTTTATGAATAGAAAGAACAACTTTGCTTTTTCTCCTGGAGTGTTAGCTGGAAAAGAATCTATGATATCTTTATCAAAGCCTTTATAAATTTCAATTATAAATCCTGGATATCTTTTAATTTCAATTTCTGTTATTTTTTCCATCTTGATCGATTATTTTTACATAAAAAAGTCCGGGATGAACCGGACTAATTTATTCTATTTATTAAGACCTTGAGTCAGTACTTCTGACTCATTCACTAAATCTCTATTCATAGCTTTTTCACTACTAAAATTTTCTCCGTACCGAGCCTTCAATTTATTAATATTTGTATCCCAAACATTACCAAGTTCAAAATTAAATTCACGTAAAAATATAGCTTGATAGAAATTTTCATCACCAAGCTCTTCAAAAATATTGACTGTATCAAAATCTCTTTCTTCTTTAATGGCAGCAAATACTTCTTTCAAAAGTTCAATGGATTCTGTGACCATTCCTATAGCACCATGAAGAATTATTTGTTTCTTTAAGTCTGGTGTAGTAAATGTGTCATTGGGTTCATTAGGTCTTGTTTCAAGTTTTATATCTTTTCCATAGAAAAGAACTTTCTTAATAAGATCTAATCTGTCTCCGATAATCACTATATCTTCAACAGTTTCATTTAGAGCAAGCTTTGTTTGTTCCTCTGCGTAGAAATTGTATGATAATGTTTTTTCTGATAATTCTAAATAATCTTTGATTTCCATGATTTGTATATGTTTTATATGTGAGTTTTATATCCATGGAATTGTGAATAGTTTTAACATTCAGTAATTTTTAAATGATAAAGATCAGATTTTTTATATTCGGTTGGTATATAATCGTTTATTGTAACTTTTGTTGAGCTCACTAAAGTCTTCATTTTTACTATTTTTTTAGGGAATAATTTTAGTAAAAGTTGTTGAAACCATGTAGCTGGAACTTCAATGCTATTACTTAATGTGTATTCTTTACCGTTAGAAAAGAATTTTTCGAATTCACCAGCTACATTATTTACAAGATCTGGTATAATTTTCGATAAATAATGATCCGAATTTCTTAGTGATGAAATTTGAATATTATAATTCACACAATTTTTTATTTTATTAGCAATACGTTTTTTAATATCTATACCAAAATCTGTTTTAGTAGGTGTTTCAAAGATTATAGAATTTTGTGTTACCAATTTATCTTCTGGTATTGACAAAATTTCTTTTGGTACTCTATACAAAGTAATTTTAAATTTTTTAGTAATACTTATTATCTTTAGAGAAAATAAATTACCAAATATATTATGTTTCAATTGATTCCACCAATCAGAATAAATAATAATTTCTTCGCTATGTTCGGTTTCAAAGACATTTTCACTATAGTAATAACCGTAAGTTGTGATATTAAGATCAATATTATCTGTGGGAACTGTATCATCAGATACTTTTATGTATACTTCTGAACTTATATTAACTATGGGTAGTCTTGCTGCATATATTTTTTTCTTAAGCTCTATGTCTATGGAATCTACTATCAGTTGTAAAGATTGATTCATTATATTTCTATTGAATTTATATCTGGTATTATACCAGGTTTATATTTTAGACTAAAACTTCATAAAAGTTTTCGTATATAAATAATATATGGATACAAAAATACACAAGATACTAGTTGATTATATCAAAAGTATTCAGGAACAGATAAAGGTTAATCAGAATGTTATAACTGATATTTCCTTACATATAGAAGAGAGTAGAAAAATCCGTGATAACACAAATGATTCTGATGAGCTTAATAGGCTGGCAGAGAAAAGTTTTAATTTCCTAAAAGAGATAAATTTACATATAAAAAAACAAGAAGTTCTGTTCACAAAATTTTGTAAATTTTCAACAATAGTTATTGACGATGTAATAGAAAAAGATATCCCTATATTGGTAGAATTACTTGAACACAATATTAAATTAGAAAATTACGAACGATGTGCTATATTAAGAGACTCTATTAACCATAGAAAGAGTGAAATAGAATCATTAAAAAATACAATTAATGAGGCTTCAAATTAAAGGCTTCTAAGGTCTGGATAAAGTTGAATATTCTTTTTACATCGTCTTTATGTTCAATCCGTCTTATATCTTGTGATACCATACTACATGGTGTTGCTTTTGAATGTTTAATTTCTTTAATTTTAGCTTCTTTATCAGACCATTCAACATACATATTAGATGTAAACATAGATGTCATATTATAAGGGTATTTTGTTTTGAAAATATTCAAATGTTTTTCCTTATTAATAGAGAATATAAATGAAATATTTTCTTTTGTGTCAATTATCTCAAGCATACATACCTTTTGTGAATTAATAGTTACATTAAATCTATAATATATTTGGTACTGTTTAATTTTACGGGTTATTTGTTGATATTTAAAATACTCTTTCAAAACAGATTGTACTTTATACCATATAAATTGAAGTGAATCTACTTTTTTTATAGTACCAACACCATTAAAAATACCCAAATACTGAAAAGCAAAGTGTGTTTTTTTAGTTGTTCTTTTCTTTTTGAATAAGGATTCCATATACAAATATATCAAAAATTTTTTAAAATAAAAAGGCTCCTAAGAGCCTTCTTCTGTTGATATTAAATATTCCTGTATTTCTTTACAGTAGGTATCGAAATATTCTTGTGGTCCAGATATAACAAAACTCAAATGTTGTAAAATTTTCAATAATTCTGGAAGAGTCTTCACTTTACCAAAATCTATTCGATATGTTTTTATCGGAACACCATCTTCTGCAAGGAGGGCCTGAGCTATATCAGGATCCTTAGCAATTTGTTCTTTAATAAATTCTTCCATAGCATTTAAACTTGAAAGATCAAATCCTGTTTTATTTTCCATAATAGTTATACGATTTCAAAACCGTCAAAGTCTTTATTGTTAAAAACATTTTTAAGTTCTTTTGCTACAATAGCACCCCATTTTTTATCAAGTAGTCTAAACATACTAAATAAATTATCACTAAAATAGGTTGAAAATATACAGAATATATCACCATGTGTGTAAAGACTAAGATCCACGTATTCAGTAAGCATTTGTATATACTTATTAAATTCACTTCTGCCAGGTTTTCTACGGCTTGCTGTCATATCTATTGTAGTTTTTTCGATTACAAACTGGTATATAATTTCTTCAAGTTGTGAAATACGATAATTATCTTCACTACTATGGAAATCAACAAGATCGAATGTAGTTTGTTTTTGTACCAAAAAATCCGGATTGAATTCATCAGTAGCCATATCATTCTTTTTACCTTTAAAGATTGAATCATATTTCAATCTATGATTGAACATATTTTTCTTCTTCACTGGAGCTTCTTCTTTGACTTCCTCAACAACTTCTATAACAGACAAGCCATCAATCTCTTCATCAGAATCAAGTTCATCTTCTATAATATCTAAGGGTAGATCTAATATATCAGTGTCTTCAAAATCAGTATCATCTTCTATATCTTCAGAAATCATTTCTTCCATTTCTTCCTCATCAGCTTCTTCTAAAGATATTTTAGATTTTTTTGCTTTTACTTTCTTTGGTTCTTCATTTGAACTTTTCTTTTTAGGCATATAAAATAAACTGAATTTAAACTTTATATCTAAAAAATAAAGAAAGTTTTTTATTTTTGTTCTAAAATTTTAACATCGTTGATAATATCAAGATAAACCGAATCAAAATCAAAACTTGTTCGCTCCCATTTGAAGGCCCCTGCTCTAATTTTTAGAAGCTTTAATTGATATTTCTTATCACGTTTCATTTTACCATTTTGAATAATACCATAAAGTAAGTCGCAAGTTTCAACAATTGCTTTTGATTCTGATACATCAGCCAGATCCATATCATTTGTATTCCATGCTTCTTTACCAACTTGTACAGCAGTGATTACAGCAGCTTCATACTTTTTAGCCATTGCTCTTAAACCTTCAGATAGTTGTTTACCTTTGATGTATAAATTCTCATCTGCTTTATTAGGGCACATAATTGTAAGATAATCGACAAGGATAACATCGATTTTTATACCTTTTTTATCTTGGAGACCTTTTATGTACTGATCGATGTCTGAGATTCTTGCTGATCCAGTAGCAAACTCTCTAACAAGAAATTTTCCTATTTTATCTCCGTATAAATTATTAAGTCCTTTTGCTCCACGTTTTTTAAGTGCAAGGATTTTTTCTTTCATAGCTGATTGATCCTTGCTTGCTGTAGCATAATCATCTATAGGTATTCTTAATCTTTTAGAACCAACCCTTGCTAATACATCAGTTTCGGACATCTCCAAGGTTACATAAAGAACATTGTATCCCATATCAGCACAATTGGCCCCTATATTACACAACCATTGAGATTTACCAACGTTTGATGGTCCGGCAAGAACAGTCATTGTTTTTCTTTTCCAACCACCATTGAGTTGCTCATTTAAAGAATCCCATCCTGTTTTAATTTTATTAAATTCTTCATTTTGAAAGTGATCCTCAGGATTGTCAAAATCGAGTCCTAAATTATCATCATTGAAAGTAGTGATTGTAGGATCTATAACAAGTTCTTTAACTTCATCAATTACTTTTTGTATATCTCCCCAGGACATTGTATCACTGCTAAGACTTCTTACTTTCTCGATTACCTGAACAGATCTTGATGTGAAATTGTGTATTGTACACCATGATTTTAATTGAGTCTCTAACCAGTCATCGGTTTCATTTTGTATAAATTGTGAAAGGTCAAATGTTAAAAGTGATTTTATTACATCATCTGTGACACGATTCTCAGGATCATACATACGAACCAGTTCAACAATCTTACGTGGCTTTGGTACATGGGGATCATTTTTACAGGCGTTATAATAGGTTTGTATTACTTGATAGACGAATCCTATTTGTTTATTATTAAAATTTGCAACATCAACTCTGAAATAATAAGAAGGATGATCTAGAATAAATTTAAAGAAAGCTTTTTCAAGTGTTACTGATATTTCCATATTTTGAACCTATATTGTATAGTTAGGTAAAAGTTATAGATGAAAAATGTATTTAGGTTTTCAGAAAGTAAAAAATTATTTAAAAATAGAAAAGGAAGCAATTGCTTCCTTTTCTGATTACATCCTTAATCGGAATTCTGGCTTCTAACACCAGTAGTTATATAAGTTAACTCACGTTTTGTTTTCAAAAATATTATTTCTTTTGTAACTCTTCTATTTCTTCCAGATAATAACTACCAATTAAATATACAGTCTGATCCGGTGTTTTTTGTCTTTCAAAAAAATGTTCAACATTTATTCTGTATCGAACTCTTTCTAACAAATCAACAAGTTCTATATTATATGTATTTCTAATATTTTGTTCAAGATCAATATACCAACAATTGTATTGGTCTTCAGTATCTTCAGAAGTTTCACAAAAAGTATCCTCGATAAGGACTGTAATAAATTCTATTATATGTGGAGACATTCTGTAATCAAACCAATCATATTTCTCGGATAACTGTTCTAAAAAATCAACAAATGTATCACTGTTAATATTAAAATGCTCGGTAGCTTTTTTATGAGAAAGTTCTTTTGCACTAATAATACTTAAGAAAGTTTCTTGTATCGGATCCCAATAAATCAGAGCATCATTTATCGAAATTTGTTGTTTATCATTGTTTTCATTAAAAGTTATATTCGATTTAAGCATTCTATTAATCTTTAATTTTTTCGTGATACAAAGGAATTTAAAATCTGACAACAAATCAAATTTTATATGAAGTTTTTATTAAATTTTTTTTTGTATTTAATGTAACAAGGTAATATTTTTGTCAGAAAGTTTAACAAAACTTTATGTGCTTTTCAAATATAACTAATTTGTATTTTATCAATTTTTTTATGTTGTAAAAAATTTTGCTATCTTTGTATATAAACAAAATTGAAGTATGCTTGGTAACGATTATATAATATACGGTGAGGTGGCAGGGCCTTACTATTTGGTTCAAGAAATAAGTACTAAAATATGGTCATTATATGATACGAGTTGTTATAGATTTCTATTCCATATGAAAAGAGAACCTATTATGGATCCGTTCGATGGTTTATCGGATGATGATATTAATAATTTAGCTGAAGAATTAGATTTATTCAATACAAGTGCTCACTATCATGAGTTATGTGAAGGTATTTGTGAAACTTTACTAACGATAGACGATACTATTGATTTATACATTTTTTGTTTGGTTTGTGGTTACAATAAAGATACAGATGGGCATATTGTTTATTGGCTAGTAAATAAAATGGGTCTTTTAATAAAAAATTACAATGAAAGAAAATAGAAAAGAAGATTTTATTTTCGAGAAAGTATTTACGGGAAAAATAAAAAAGAATTCATTTGGAAAATTTTTATTGGAAAGTTTAGATGATGGAAATTTAAATCTGGAAGTTTTAATTGATGATTTTGGTTTGGACTTAATAGGATTAGATGATAGTAATATAACAATCACTATTAATGCATCAAAACTTAACGATCCAGTTCAAGAGGATGAACAAAAAGTTGTTTATACACTTAAGCAATTATGTGATTCTTCTGCTTGGGATAGATTTGTTGAATGGCAGGGATGGAGTTATTATGTATCGGATATAATTACAATATCTGGTAATGATGCTTGGAATGAAAAAGTAGAAGTTCCTATATCACTTGCAAAGAAATGGGGACTTTTATAGTCCTCATTCTGTTGGCCAGATCCTCCAGTCAATTTTCTTTGAACCGTTTTCCTTAAGAAATATATTTGCTTTTGAAAAATGTTTACAATCAAAGAATCCAGAACTTGCTGAAAATGGTGATGGGTGAGCAGCTTCTAAAATTAAATGATCGTTTCCAGCTTCTTTTATAATATTACTGAATTGTTTAGCTTTTTTACCCCATAACATAAACACTTTTGGTGTAGGATCTTTAGCGATTAAATCAATAGCTCTTCCGGTAAAAACTTCCCAACCTATACCTTCATGTGATCCAGATAAACCTTCTTGAACAGTTAATGTTGTATTTAATAAAAATACACCTTGATTAGCCCAGCAAGTTAAATTACTTCCTACAAAAATATCTTTCATTTCTTTTTCTGTATAGATATCATTACGAATTTCTTGACAAATATTTTGTAATGACTTAGGCCTTGATTTATCTAGTGTAGAAAATGCTAAACCATGTGCCTGGTTATGTCCTATGTAGGGATCCATACCTAATACTACAATTTTAATACTTTCGAATGGTGTAATATCAAAGGCTGTAAATATTTGTTTAGTTGGTGGATATATTATCCTTCCTTTAGATTTTTCTATTTTTAAATTTTCTTTTAAAGAAAGAAAATATTCTTGTTCTGATTCGTTTTTAATAAATTCTATCCAGGTATTCATAAATAAATGTTTCTATATATTGATATATAAATCATAAAGAAAAAAGTTTTTATGATCACTAAATTATTAAAGTTCTTTGGTCTGGATGCTCTAGTGGCTTGGTTCAGACCTTCGTTTGAGGGAGATGACGGGAAATCTTCTGCGAGGAGATTAACATCTTTTCTTATAGTAATACTTTATATTATAGGACATATTAGATTCTTTAAAGAAATTGTTGATCCGTATTGGTTAATTAGATTAATATTGGTTGATGCTATGTTTATTTGTGTTCTATTTAGTATTATTAACTTACAACAATTATTAACGGTATTTATTAAAGTTAAAAATGGTGTTGGTGGAGCTCTTGATAATAAAGATGGTTCTACAGAAGATGAAGCTGTACCTGCTCAACCAGGTTCTTAAAAATAATAACAAAAATGAAAAAATTAATTTTATTTCTAAAGAATATATTTATACAAACCGAATCGGAAAATGATTTTATGTTGTCTTTAAATAATTATTTAGAAACTCATACTAATGAACTATGGAAAGATGCTTCGGAAATAGCTGTTATAACAGGAGTTACTGAATCTGAAGTAATTAAAAATATTGATCTTTTTGAAGGTTTGGCCGAAAATAGTAAAGGTCAATTTACTACTAAGAATTTTATGTGAAAAGAACACCTTTCCTAAGAAAATTATCAGATCAAATTATTAATAGAATTGAATAATGAAATACGTTAAAACTTTTGAAACCTTTGAAGTACCAGAACCATATAAAGTTATATCTGATCATATTGATCAATATAATATTTATGCTGGAACAGCACGTGATGCTTGGCGTGGTATAAATGGTTTGAATCAATATACTTGGAATCTAAAACCTATTTGGATTCAACCAAACGATCCGAAAATAAAAAATCTGTATGCTCATTCAAAAAGGGACGTTAAACGTTATATGAAAGAATATAAAAATGGTTCTGGATTTCCACCAGTTGTTTTGGTAGATACTGGTAAAGAATATTTATTTCTTGATGGTGCTCATAGATTAGAGGCTGCGGTCAATCTTAATGTACCAATTAAAGCTTATATAGGTAAACCTAAAAAGAAATAAAAAAGGTCAGCTGATTCAGCTGACCTTTTTTATTTCATAACCTAATATTATTCATCACTATCGAGTTGTTCATCAAAATCACTTGCTGTAATTTCAGTCATACTCTTACTATTAGTCATTTTACTTGCTTTAACTTCAGCTTCATCGATAAGTTTTTCAAAGTTTTTAAGCATTGATTCAACTTCTTCGTGATTTTTGTATCTGAAATATTCATAAATAAGAGGCTCCAGGGCTTCTAATACCTCTTGTGTAAATACTTTAGCTGTAAATAATTCGGAAGCTGTAATATGCTTATTAAGATGTCTTACATACCAACGATTACCACCTTCTTCAAAAGTTTCTTCTCCATCTGATGTAATTTTTGGTTTTCCTTTGGCGATACCAACTTGTTTGTATACAGCTGGCAAACAAAAGAAGTCAAGACCAACAAAAGGATTGGTTCCGGCATCAAATGATATATGAAACTTAACTTTCTTAGGTTTAGCTAACCTATTTTTAATAGCTTTAGCTGTCACAATAATACCTGTTTGACCAAGATCTAAATCATCTTCCTCACCAGTCTTAAGTTTAGCTTTAGAAAGGAATACAATATGTGATGCTGAGTAATAAGGACCTTTACCACCACCCATGATATCTGTAGGAATAAAATCTTGTGATTTATAGGTATGGTTGGTACAAACCATTGGAATACCTAAGTGTTTCAAATCACTATTTACAATACGGAAGAGTGCTTTGATTGCTTTAGCACGAGTCATATCTAGAGTATCTTTACCTTCAATAGCAACTAGTTTTTCTTTTCTTGAAGAAAGCTGACCAAGAGAATCAATGAAGATAATAATTTTCTCAAGTTCAAAACCTTGATCTTTTGCTTCTTGTAATTTACTAAGTAAGTTGGCTAGTATGTGTGTAAGATCTTCAACAACTGAACAATCTACCAACATTAAATTATCTGGATCTGATTTAATACCATGTGAAGCAAAATCATCTAATTCAATAGATCCCTCTGTATCAATATAAATAATTTTATATCCTTTTTTCTGAGCTTCTCTACCTATGTGATAACATAGATAAGATTTACCAGTAGCTTCTTCCCCGGCCATAATTGTAATACGGTTAGTGAGGATACCACCATGTAATAGGGAACCACTTAAAAGTGCATTGAGTATATAGATACTTGTTGGGATAAATTCTCTTTTTTGAGAATTATTAATAATAACGTGTTTTCCTTCGCTTGCTTGCTCCATAATCTTACCGATCTGGGAGAATTCAAACTTCTTAAGACTTTTTCCTTTTGCCATATTTATGCTAACATTTGTAAGTTATATGGCTTAATTCAAGAAAGTTTTAGGTATTATTGAAAAGATTTTTTGTTGTTTAATTTATGGAATAGATATATAGATTATGAAGTTTATTAAGAAATATGATGATTTTGAAAAACTAACTGAAACTAGCGAATTCATGTTTCAAAGTCTTAGTACTGGTACAGGTGCAATGCAACCAAGAGATCCACAATTATCTTTTGATCCTTTTGATAGATATGCTGGCCTTAAAAGACAACAAATAGATACTTTAGTACAAATTTCAACCGGTTTAAGAAATCTTCATGGTGGTAGTTATGTTGACAGTTCAAATGTTGATATGAAACAAGTTTTTATACTTAAAATGTTCGATAACAATTTGAATCTTCTTGACATATATTTGAAATTCATTATAGGTGAACAAATATTTTTAGGTATATTTCAAAACTGGGGTGGATTTCAAACACCATTCTTCAAATCATCAAGTTTCGATGAGGTATATGGTAATGCATCTGTAAAGATTAAAGTAATTGGTATTTTAAAAAACATTTTACATGACTATTTCAAACCACATACTGGTAGATGGATAGTTAATGCTGGAATCAATGTAAAAAATAGTTGGGGACAAAATATTTTTGTAAAACCAGGAAGTAAAATAGTTGTAGATGAAGTTATTACTCAAGATGAGAAGCCAAAAATAAATATAATATATGAGGAATCTCCATATCATATACAGGATGTTGATTTTTATTGGTTTAAATGGAATTGTGAACAAGAGCCAGCGATGGTTATATCAAATATTTAATCTTGGATATTATCTCTCTTACGTTCTAAATGCTTATACTTTAAATATGATATACATACTAACATAATCAATATGGAAACATTGGGATTAATGTTAAATACTAAAGCAGCAGGGATTAAAAAATATAAAATATTCGCTAAAGTACTCCTCCATATTTTCATGTTTTACATACTGTTATTTTTTATCAAATTAAATGAGGGATAGTTAATTTTGTAAAACCTATCCCTCTAACAGTATATAATAAAATTTACTTTATGATATTTTTTCTAACTCAGAAGTTTTTTCGATATCAAAAGTTCTTTTCGCTTCTTCTTGATGATCTACAATTAAATCAGATTCATCTAAAATTTCACGATCAATAATGGTTTCTAAAATATCTTCCATTGTTACAACGCCTCTTAATGTACCATACTGATCATATACAAAAGACATGTGTACTTGTTGTTTTATAAGCTTGTTAAGCAAGACATCAAGTTTTTCTGTCTCCATAACTTTTATGATACCATCCTGTCTGTATTTCTTAGCAACATCTATTTGTACAGAAGATTCTCCGACAAGATCTTTAAGAAATAATATTCCAATAACATTATCTCTAGTACCCTGATATACAGGAACCCTTGCATAATTTTGTTTCTTTAATTCTTCTAATGTCACCGGCTTATCTATATTAATACGATAAAGTTGTGTTATAGGTGTCATAATATCAAGAACAGACTTAGAAGAATAAGTTAAACCACCGATCATAATATTCTTTTCGTGTGTATCTATAGTAGAGTGTTTTTCATGAGCATGAATAATTTCTTTTATTTCATTCTTAGTAAACATTGTTGTCATTTCAACATGAAGCCATCTGTCAAGAACATATGATAATGGATAAGTTATAGGCCATAAAATATAAAACATGACGTAAACCAAAGGTGTTGTATATGATGCTATAGACATTTTATATTTATTACAGATTGCTGTAGGCACAATGTCACCAAAAACTAAGATCAATGATGCTGATATGATTATAGATGTTATTCCACCATTACCACCTTCAGACATAAAGGTTGAAATTGTTGAGTTGATAAACACATTACACATCATAAGTGTGGAGAGTAATTGATTACTCTTTCTTCTTAACGGTAATATCTTGGTTGCTCTTTTATCACCAAGTTTCGCTTTTCTTTCTAAATCAGATATATCTAAACCCATGAAAGATAGGATAAGGCCGGCAAAGAAGCCCGACACTGTAACAAGAATTGCAAGTATTAGTATCATAGTAAATTAGCTTTTAAGTAATTGTGAATTATTATTATTATTTTCTTTTCCAGCACCTGTCACCAAAACTGGTTGATTTTCTTTAATTTCTTTAATTTCTTTAGTCTTTATAGCATCTAAGAATCCAGGAAGACTCTGTTCCACCATATTCAAAAGATCAGCATTTGGTGGAATTGCTTGTAAAAGACTATTGATGAAATTTGTTGTTGAAGATCCACCATCTTTTCCTCCACCGTTTTCCCATACAGTAATTTTATCAATTTTGATATTTTGTATAGCATCTGCTTGGATTTTGTAAATCTCTACTATTTTCTCACTGATAAGATATTGAATCGCTGTTTTAGGATCTCCTCCGGCAGCTTTAACAAGTTCTTCGAAACCTTTTGCTTGTTTAGCTAAAATTTCATAATTACCTTTTGCTTCAGCTTCAAGTTTCAGAAATACTGATTCGGCCTCACCTTTAGCGATTTCAATAGCTGAATTAGCTTGACCTTTAGCTTTCTCTATTAATGATTCAGCTTCGGCCTGAGCCTCAATAACAAGTTTTCTCTTTGCTATATCAGTATCAACAATAATATCTGCTTCTTTGGTAGCTTTTGACATTTCAGCACGAGCTAACTCAGCTTTTGTTTGTGCTGAGTATGATTCTTCTTTAGCTTTTGCTTGAGCAACTTGTTCAGCTACAGTTGCTGTTTTATTTGCCTGAGCTAAAGCTTCTCTCTTTTCTGCTTCAGACTTAGCTATTTTAATCTGTGCCGTGTTTTCACCTTCTACTGCTAAAGCATTGGCATCAGCTATATTAGTACGTTTCTCTCTTTCGGCATTTGCTTTACCGATCTCCGATTGAGCTGTAAGCTTAGATACTTTAGTTATCTTATCCTGATTTGCGTCAGCTTCACCGATGGCACCATCTCTGTCTTTTTCTGCTACAGATTTTTTAGCATCATTTAAGGCTTTAGCAGCAGCTTCTTTACCAAGAGCATCAATGTACCCAGATTCATCTTTAATATCAACAATATTGACATTAATCAATTTTAGACCGATTTTCTTAAGTTCATTTTCAACGTTACTCTGAATGTTTGTCAAGAATTTATCCCGGTCAGTATTTATTTCTTCAATATCCATTAAAGAAATTATTTGTCTTAGCTGACCAACAATGATATCTTCAGCCAATGTCGATATACTAGTTGTTTGTAAACCAAGAAGCCTTTCAGCAGCATTAGTCATGATTGTTGGTTCTGTAGATATACCTATAGTGAAATTAGACTTAACATTGAGTCGAATGTTTTGTTTCGATAATGCTTTGTCAACATCTACTTTGAGAGCAATTGGTTTTAAATCAAGGAAAGTTGATTCCTGGAAGACCGGCCATATAAATGCTGCTCCACCATGGATACATTTAGAACTATTTTCACCACCTACTTTACCATAGATTACGAGTATTTTATCCGATGGACATCTTTTATAGCGTTTGAAAATAGAGTATACTGTTGCAAATAATACAACAAAAATTAAGGATGCTAAAATTATTGAGTACATAGTTGTGATTTATATTTGTTTAAAATTATGAATTAATTGTTTCTACTTCAAGAATATTATCTTGAAATCCTGTGACTTTTACATTGGCTCCTGATGGTATATAAACTTTGTTTTTTGATATAGCATCGAATTCTCTATAAGCTCCTTGAACAGATAATGTTACTTTACCCATTCCTTGGGGACTTACATTCAGATACACCTGAGCTATTTTACCAATACAATTCTCCATTTTAATTGTACCATCATGTTTCATCTTACTCATAAAATATACTATACCGGATAGTATAAAAATTACTAGTACTGAAATAGTAAAAGAGAATACTATGGAAGAGGAAATTTGTAATTTAAAACTATCAATAGCAACCATTCCAGACCAACCGAAGATCATCATAAAAATAACTAAATTTTTGATTGTTAATATTTCGAAACCTTCTTCAGTATCAAATTCAATATCATCAGTACCAATAAAGCTTAGTGAAGTTTGAATTATAAATAGTACAGTTGCTATAATACCAATACAGAAAAATATCAATTCTGCTTTTGTAAATTCATTAAGGAGTTCCATCATGTTGCAAAGCTAAAAATTTCTATGATATTATCATATAAAAAATTTAAAAACCTCATAAATTTAATTTATGAGGTTTTTAATAGCTTTAAATCAATAGTTTATACAGCTACTTTGAGTGGTATATAAGGATGGCTTTGATAATTACTTATATTAATATGTTCAATTCTGAAATCAGAGAGCTCTTTTATATTTCTATCCAGATATAATGTTGGTAATGGGTATGATTCATTATTTTTAAAATCAGCAATACTATCCATATGATTAAGGTAAATATGTGCATCTCCTGAAGTATGTATAAATTCAAAAGCTAAATGATCCGTAACTTGAGCTATCATTTCCAAAATTAACGCATAACTAGCTATATTAAATGGCAAACCAATGCAGACATCTACGGATCTTTGATATAGTTGTAGATTGAGTTTTCTTTTTGGAAAATTATAATGTATCAAGGCGTTCTCTGTGGACATTCCAGTTATATCATAACCATGTTTAAGAGCCCACTGTGTAAAGCTTTTAACTCTGTCTTCATTAGTCATTTCGAAAGAATAAAATTGAAAGAAGGCATGGCATGGCGGAAGGGCCATTTGATCTATTTCAGAAACATTCCATGCTGAAACAATTATACGTCTATCATCGGGACGATTACGTAGTTTATGTATTACATTTTCTATTTGATTGATTCCTTTAATATGTTGTAGAGATAATGGTGCAAAATTTACTTGTGTTGGTCCACCAAACGATCCTCCAAAATATTCATCTTGTGTTCCAGGCATTGGAAGCATTTGCATTGAACCACCCCAATCTGTCCACTGTTTACCATATACAGGACCTAGTTCACCCCACTGTTTCGCAAATACATCATCAGTTCTTACTTTTTCTACAAATATTTTCATTTCATCATTCCAGACAGACTCCCATTCAGGAGCATTTGGTTTAATATGTCCTTTACCTGTAGCTTCCAGATATGGTTTAAGAGCCCACTCATTCCATATTGATACTTTATTATCAACAAGATATTTAATATTGGTATTACCATAATCTTTGTAATAGGGATCAACAGCATCTAAAAACCACAATAATTCATGTGTGATTGCTTTATGAAATGTTTTCTTAACTGTTACTAGTGGGAAACCTTCTAGAAGGTTAAATCGCATTTGGTGACCAAAATAGGATATGGTACCAGTACCAGTTCTATCGCTTTTTGTAGCACCTTGATTATAAATCAAGTCTATGAGATCAAGATAGTTTTTATCTGTGTTATTACGATACATAAAATTGTTAATTTGATTATTATATCATACTTTTGTCTATATGTTTTCAGAAATTATAATTAAAACAAAAACAATCAGTACAGAAGCATTCTTTGTTTCTATTTTAGAAAAGCTTACTATTTCATTAGATGTAGAATATCTGGGTAATATAATATTCAAAGATATTGAAGGATTTACCTGGATGTATTACAATAAGAAAAATGATATCTTGTATGTTAGTTATGAATCTATCTGGAATATTCTTTATACTGAATATAATATGAAATACAGTGATACACAGACACTTATACTAGATATGTTGTGGAAGCATCTCAAATGGAAGGTAAAAACACCCCTTATTTCATTACGACATATGGAGTTGCTGTTGTGGAAGCATCTCAAATGGAAGGTAAAAACACCGTTCCATAACCACTTCCTTAAATCCTTGTAAGTTGTGGAAGCATCTCAAATGGAAGGTAAAAATATGAAGAAAAATTTATTTAGCCTTAACTCCTTCTTTAAGGACTTCTGTAGATGCAGCCAAGTATACAATTCTAAGATCTCTTTGATAATCTTTAGCCTTTTTTACTATTTCCAGGCGTAAATTTTTAATTATATCATTCGAATGTTTCATTAAGTTAGTAATGCGAATTTGCTAGTATATATTTTGTACTATCAATAACTTTTTTCTAAATATTTATCTACACAAGAAAAACTTTTCATAAAGTATGCAACATAACTAATACATTTCCCTTTTATAATTTATGAATAAATCTGAATTTTTCGTACAAAAAATAATGGATAAGACACATGTGTTAAGATTTATCCCTGAAAACTTAGGCTTCCTGAGAGAACATAGAAGTATTGAGTCAGGAAATAAAAATCTTAAAACAGATTATCTTTTTGATCTGATACACACTTTTGTAATCAATTATCACTTCAATGGTCATGATACATTAAATCTTTGTGCTGATATTGTGAAAGAAAAATATGGTGGATACTATAAGGCATATATTTCATATTTAGAACAAGTTGGTTTTATTGATATGATATCAAATTACCGTGTAGGTTATAAAGCAAAGACTTATGCTTTAACTAGTGATGTGAGTAAGGGACACTGTATCCGGGTGAAATGTACTGATAATGTTTATATGAAGAAATGGCGTGATTATAAGTTATCACATATGGATGAACCCTCTGGATATCAAAAAGAATTGGATCCTGTTCGTAAATCTCTTATAGAAGATTTATACTTTATAAAACTTGATTTTGAAAAAGCTGCAAGATTATTAAATAACTATTATGATATAGGATGTTTAAGATTAAGTCAATATAGAAAAAACCAATATAGTATTGAATCTATTGCAGACGAATCATTTTTCTGGTCATTTGATAAATTTGGTAGGATGCATACAAATTTCACTGTATTAAAGAAAAATATAAGAAGTAATTGCTTGACTATACATGGTGAACAGATAGAAGAACTTGATATACCAAATGCACAACCATTATTCTTAGCAATTATTCTTAAAGAGTCTGGCTTCTCTGATTCTGATGAATTAGATAGATTTGTTAACGCTGTCCGGAAGGGTGAGTTTTATGAAGATTTTATGAATGAGGCAGATATTACTAGGAACGATGCAAAAAAACTTATATTTAAAGTTTTCTTTGGTAAATCTATACATTGTTGGCACAATAATATATTCAAAAAAATATATCCTAAAATATACAGATGGATAAGTGAATATAAATACAAAATTAACGATTATAGAGCCTTATCCTGGGAGTTACAGAAGATAGAATCAACTTTAATGTTTGATAATATTGTTAAAGACATTAAGAAAGAGGATCCTAAGACAGTTCTTTTCACTGTTCACGATTCTGTTTATTTTCAGAAAAGTAATCTAGCTATGATTCAGCCAATATTTACAAATCATGTTGAGAATTTATGGCATTCACAATTTAAACAAGAACTCTATTTGTGATTCGGCTTGAATATATAGGTTATGAATTTACCGAAAAAAGCAAAAAATGCATATTTAATAGTTACATCCTGGGATAATTCACTTTCGGAAGATATGAATAATCTTAGGATGTTAAAACTTATGAGGATTGCTGAAGATAAAGGTTATCAGGTAGAAATTGTTAATTACATCACTGAAAGTCAAATAAAAGAGGCTTATATTTTACAGGATACTAGAAAGACAGATAATGAACTTCGTTTTGATGGTATTGAATTTAATAATATGTTCAAACCTAAACAGGATTGTTGCTTTGTAAAATATTCGGATGATGAACAAATAAGAATGTTGAAATATAATGGGTTTGAAAAAGCAGCTGGTAAGTTTAGTTGGGGTGCCGGTGATAATTTTTCATTTTTAAAAGAAAATAAACTATTTACTTTCGCTATCTAATTTTTTCAGTTCGATAGAAAACTTTAAAGTTGTTAAATCATACCCTCTACTTTCTAACTCTTCTTTAAGATTAAATACATTATAAGCTGGCTTCTGTTGTTTATATTCTTTTTCCCAACTATATCGAAGAATATCAGATAATAAAGTATGCATAATTAGAGCACCATCACAGCTTCTTGGAAATTTTGTAACAAAATCATTTTGTCTTTTATCATAAATCAAAGATAATTTATTTTCATTTCTAGCCATTATTCACCATCATAGTCTTCTCGTTCAATAATTTTAAAGGATTGGTAACCAAATGGAAACACACCAGCCTTTCTTTTTAATTGATTCTTCGCTTTTGATATAATAAAATCATTATCATCATTACTATCACAGTAAACAATTTCCTCACCTGAATAAGTAGCTATATGATATTCAACGATACATTTTTGTCTTTGCTCTTCCATTAGTCTATATATTTTATGTATTTTAAAAAATAGTAGATACTGTAACCTATAGAAGCTAAAATAATTACAAACATAAAAAACAAAAGAGAAAATAACATATTCACTATAGGTATATGTGATATGATAGTTAATATTATTGTCATTCCTTTTTTTATTTCTAAAATTTCTTTACAAAAAATGATTACATATTTAAACATTGCTCTACCAATAATATATCCTAATATTGTCCAAAGTACATAATGCCAGATCATTTTAATATTTTTTACGTGGATACAAATTTAAAACATAAAAATGAACTTTCATATTAAATTCTTATATTTGATATATAATATATGAAGTTTTTTAAAAAATTTGATGATTTTCGACCTATTAATGAGGATGTACAAAAAGCTAAAAAATATTTGGCTGAAAAACATCCTAGTGGTGACGGAATACTGAAACAATATACAGAATTTTGTAGTAGTAAAAATTGTTTAGGTTATGTTTACATGCTTATATATTTTTATTATGAATTTAAATTTATGTTTGATGATGCTAAAAAGTTAGTTGATAGGTTAGAGTTTTTTAAAAGGAATAATCTTATTCAAAAACTACCTAAATCTCCGGTTGATTACATTTTAGATGGTCCTGAAAAATTGGAAGATGCTATGAATCAAGTTGAACGTGACAATAAAGCTAATAAAATTTTTAATGAACTACCATCTAACTTAAAAAATATTGTTGATAATCAAACACAAGAAAATAAAAATAAATTTAAAGAGGCTGCTATATTATTTTATGATCTTCCTGATAAATCAGATCTGATAAAGAAATTGAGTGTTTTTAAAGATTTTCAATCACTTTTAAGTTCTTTGATTTCTTTTGTTTCTAAAAGAAGTTTTAGTGCTAATTATGAGACATTACTGACTAACTTAAAAAGTGATACAGATGTAGATATTGTTTATACAGACATAAATAAGGGTGTTATTGTTTGTCGTATACTGACATTTGATGCTTCTAAAAAATTTGGTTCTGATGCTTGGTGTATCAGTAGAAGTATTAGTTATTTTCAACAGTATACAAAAAATATTTTAGCAGCACAATATTTTTCTTGGTGGTTTGAAAAAGATATTACAGACAAATTATTTCTTGTAGGTTTCACTGTAGAACAAGACGGTAAAATGAATTTTGCACATAAAAAGGATGATACACCTTTAGTAGGTATAAACAAAACAAAATATTTAGAACAAACTGGTATACCTACAAGTGTTATAAAGGTATTAGATTCTGAACAAGCTATTAATAAATCAAAAGCTTTAAAGTTTGCCAACAAACTAGAACTTGTAAATTATTTACTTTCTTCTAAAAATAATAATATTTTCTTATTGTATATTTCAAAATTATCTATTGATCAACAAATGGATCTTTTGTGTGAGGCACCAGGTAAAATTTTTAGAGATAAACAAAGTGAATTATTTTTAAATAATCTGGACCGTATAGATGTAGCAAAATATCTACCTAATGTGATTACTTATTTTCTACAAAATAAATCTCTATTCGATCAATTTGTTGATATTGTTAAGAAATATGTAAAAAACGAAAATTATATACTACAAATTATAAATGTTTATAGAAATTATTATTATACTATAGACAAAAGTTATAAAATATTCCTTTCTGAGCTAATTGAAGATACTATTAAAGATCCTGTAAATAAATTTGATGCTTATTATAAGTTAGGTGATATGACGAATTGTTACAAAGTATGGAAGGAAACTGGTGTAATAGGTTATGATAAGTGGTCTCAACTAGGTTCTTGGATGGTAAAAAATAATAAAATTGATGACGTTAAAAAGTTACTTTTAACAGAAGAAAAACCTAATAAATATAGAGCATATAGGTTAGATTTTTATATTAAAAATAAAATGAACAAAGAGTTTTTTGATGAATATAGTAAAGCTGATTGGTCAAAAGATGGTATGAGGCATAGTGACTCTTTAAGCGAGCGAAATTTTAACGAATCTTTATTTATAGAAGCTGTAAATTCCAATAACTTAGAACTTGTTAAATTTTTTGCTGAAGAGAAAAAAGTGTCTATTATAAGACAATTTTCTAATAATCATGAATTAGTAAGATGTTGTCGAGAAGGTTATTATGAAATGTTTAAATATTTATTAAGCACATTAAAAATGGATCCTAATAACGGTGATTCTTATTGGCTTAAAAACAGAACATCAGAAGAAAAGAAAGTGGATAGTCATTATGGTGAATATGTATTAAATTGTATTTCATCATATTATGAATCTGACAAAGTAAAAATAGAAAATATATTTAAAATTTTAAAATGGTTAATAGAAGAAAAAAATGCTGATATAACATTTAGAAATAATGAATTATTAAGAGAAGCTATTGAAAAACAAAATTTAAAAACAACTAAATATCTTATTAGTAAAGGTTGTAAAGTCGATAAAGCTATTATGGATAATCATAGGTATAGTAAACTAAAGTCGTGGATTAAAAGAGATTTGATAAAAGCTGAGGATATATTTACAAATGTATAAATTTAAATTACTTGTTTTTTTATTACTTTTTGGTCTTTGTATAGTTATACCAGGAGGTATAATTGGTATTATAATACTTATAAAACTAGATCCAACATCTTTCATATTCATAAAAAGTAAAATACCTTTTTTAAATAGCAGTATTAAAATGATAGAGGGCTCTGATATTTATAAAAAAGGCACTGAATTCATAAAGGAACATACTAGTCACAAGAAATAAATTATTTCTTGAAAAAGTTCTCCCATTGTTGTTGAGATATTAATAAGCAACTATCATCGGTCCATAGTTCTCTTTTATTAAGACCTTTAAGCCATTCAATAGGGTTATTATAATAAGCTCTTGTGAATCCTTGCTCAATCAAATCTTTTGATTCTTTAATTACGCATTCAGAAAAATAAGCTCCTGGGCATATACCAAAATTAGCTCCATCATAAGGGATAACAATATACAGATTTCCTGGATCGTTTTCTTTATAATTAAAACATGTTAAAGATTTTCTTCGGTCAGGAAATACTTTCCAGTTTATCGGATCTATTGTATTATCAAAATAAAAATTCTTTTCGCTCATTGTGGATGCGTTTATAATACAGTAAGGATCTGTTGATATGAGTTTTTTATATAACTGAGGAAATTTAGGATCATATTTTTGACAAAAATTCTTTAACATATCTGTAAAAAATTCTTCAGATAATGATGTAACCCTTGGATCATTTAGATATATCCACTGATTATAATCACAGATAAAAAAGTTACTCCGTTTCATTTATAACGTATTCAAGTTCTTTCAATATCCTTTGTGAACATACATGAGGAAGAATCTGTGGATACTTACCTAGACAATCTTCTATAATAGCTTTCGTTTCCGGCATACTCCAAAATTTCTTTATTATATCTTTACTTCTTTTATCCTTAATATCATAAAGTTCTATTAGAGTTTTCTTAAGATCAGCTATAATAGTTTTAAAGTAATGGCGTTTATCATCTTCTGCTAAATCCGTATTTGGATTCACCAGAGTCCTTGGAAAATTGTTTTGTTGTTCGACGAACTCTTTATACTTTAAAACAGTCATTTTAATATTTTTACTTTGTTACTTTATATATTTAGATTCCGCTTATGAATTAAATTTACACAATTACTCATATTTCAATTTAAGATGAAAACTTACTATGACTTCCTTATATAACTTCTATATAGAATTTTCATATGAAGTATAGTAGTTTAAAAGAAGTTGTTGATTTGGTAATGCTGAGAGATATTCAGGTTGAAGCATTAGAAGAAACTAAAAAGGCAATTATGGAAGATGGTAAAACATGTATAATGCTGGATCTTCCGACTGGGAGTGGCAAATCCATTGTTTGTTTACAAATTTGCGACTACTATAAAAAAAATATCAATGGAAAAGCTAAGGTAGATTTACTTACTTGTTCCAAGATGTTACAGACTCAATATTTCGAAGAGTTTGATTTTATTAATAATTTATGGGGTAAAGCAAATTACAGATGTGATAAATTCAATTGTGATTGTGAGCTTGGTAAGGATATGTGTGACATGAACAAAGTTAAATGTGAAGACTGTCCTTATGATACAGCAATGAAAAACTGGAAAAGTGGCGATATAAGCTTAACTAATTTCCATTTATTTGATATGTACTCTATATTTGTGCCGGCTATCCTGGATCAAAGACAAGCAAATCTACTTATCATTGATGAGGCTCATAATTTCGAAGAACTTTTTTCTGATTTTATTAGTGTGTCTGTAAGTTACCGATATTTAAAAAGATTTAAGCTTCCAGCTGAACGTTTAGCATTTTATGAAAGAAACCTTCCTGATCTTGATAAGATAGGACCATTTATTAAAATGCTTACTGAGAACATTTCACCTGATATAAGACGTGTAGTAACTGAAATGCAGGAAGCGATAAAAACTGATGCTACAGTTGTTAAAGATTATTTGAAATTAATAAGAGATGGTAACGGCTTTCTAGATAAAATTCAATATTTCGTAGAACAGTATGAAGCAGATCCAGATAACTGGGTGTTGGAACAACAATACAATAGTCATAACGAAATATCTATTATTGCTGAGCCTGTATGGTCAGCTGAGTATCTAAGACAACTTGTATGGAGTAAATACAAGCATGTTATTTTAATGAGTGGTACTATGTTAGACAAGAAAATGTTCTCAAAATTAATGGGAGTTGATGTTGAAAAAACACATTGGATCTCTATACCATCACCTTTCCCTGTTGAGAACAGACAAATTTATTATATGCCAATTGGTAAAATGACCAAGGATAATAAAACGATAGCTTTCCAGGATATGGTGCCTTATATAAAGAAAGTTTTGAAGAAATACAAAGATCATAAAGGAATAATTCATACGAATACTTATGAATTATCTAATTGGATCAGAGACGAGATAAAAGATGATAGATTAATTTTCCATACAAGTCAGAATAGAGATGAGGCTTTATTCATGCATCAAAAGTCTAAAAAACCTACTATATTAGTCTCACCCTCAATGAATACTGGAATTGACTTAAAAGATGATCTATCAAGGTTTCAAATTATAATTAAAATGCCTTATCCTAGTTTAGGGTCTAAAAAAGTTAAAAGAAGATTAGAACTTAATCCGGATTGGTATAATTGGAAAACTGTAGCAGACTTAGTACAAACTTATGGCCGGAGTATAAGATCTGAGACAGACTGGGCTGAAACATTTATTATGGATGCTTCTTTTAGCACTGTTCGGCAAAGATCCATAAAATTTATACCAAAGTATATGCTGGAAGCTATTGTTTATATGAACGTAACTACATAAACCATGTACAAAATATTTAGAACATTATTTGATAAAATCAGAAAACTTTTTAGAAAAAAACCAAAATACATTTTATTAAATGGTAAGGATAGAGCTCTTGTTAATTTGAATGTTGAACTAAAAAAAGGAAATCAAAAACCTTTGAGTGATACCCTATTATTTGTTACGTATTATATAAATGTAAAAGGATTTTAAAGGGTTATAGCAGAGCAAAAAATTCTTAGACTTATGGAAGATTATAATATATCAACTGATGATATTAAATTGTTAGGAGTGAAGGATATAAGACATTTTTGGGTACCTATTTGTGAAGGTGATGAAGGAAGTTCAAGAGTTGAAATAACAGCAGTATAGAAAAAGGCCTCAATTCGAGGCCTTTTTCTATTATATCCAAAGATGTATAAGTTTTATTTTGTCTATCAGGTAGAACAGACCATACTTTATATTGAATCGACTAATAAATATTTGCTCTTGAGCAATCATAAAATCAATCAAATCAAAATGTGATAAACTATCTGGGCACAAACCCAACAAATGTAAAACCTCATGCATTTTAAGAACCGAATTTTTTGCTTAAGAATTCAACTAGTTCCTTAGCAATTTTGATATTTTCTGCTTCGGGTTCTTTATTATTAACATTTTTATGTTGTCTTACACTGAAACTCATGTTATCATCTTTTCCAGATACACCAATTTCAAGTGTAGATAATGTAAGATTGTCCGTTTCAATATGGAAGATACGTGATTGTCCAGATTCTACCTGGTTAGAGTAACCTCCTACGCAATGGTGCATTTTCTTACCCTCAACTTGTAATTTTAATGGTGTATGGAGCTCTTCAACATAAGATCTGTATTTGAACTCACGTAAATCCAAAGTCTCTATTAGAGGCTCGTTTAGACGCTTAACTTCTTTTTCAAGAAGTTCTGTAATTTTATTATAATCAATAACATTACCTTCTTTGAAGAGTTTATCGTTTGTTTCAAGGAAACCTATAACCCATTCGTTATATTGTCTCATGTAATCTCGTATGGTCTCACAAAATATTAATTGTTCATGAATACCGATTTCACTAATAAGCTTATTTAAAGAAGGGTGTTTAATCAACATATCATCAAGATGTTTCATCTCTACAACAACCGGCTCTTTTTTGAAGTCATAATACTCTAGGTTAGCCAGAATGTAATACTTCGTAAAAGTGAACGTAAATATTTTATCGAACTTTTCACGGTTAGATTTACTAACACTATTTCTTTTATACAATTTCCAATAATTCAAGAACATTTGAAAATCTTCACTCGCAATGTCTAAAAGTCTTGTCTCCTGAGGAAGAGTATCTTCTTTAGGTGAAATCGTTTGTTCTTTTTTATCGTATGAAAAATACTTGAAAAGATTTGGGAAATAGCTGTTCGCTCTCTGATATTCTTCATAGGTAACAACATCTACGGTTAAATGTGTAACCTTATTATAGTAATATGGTTGAGCAAGTAACAAAAGTTCCTCATTAATATCACAGTAGCAAGGAATTGTATTTGCCATTACAATCAAATCAATAATTGTACTGTTAGGATTAAAAATAGATGTTACGTAGAGTTGTTTAGTATTCACAAAATCTTCAAACTCTTTTGTAAAATACAATTTCTCTTCTAAAACATCTATACCAACTTGTAAAGCATTCAAATTAAAAGTTGATAAGATTGATTCATTAGTTTCCATGCTTACACAGAACAATTTGTATTTAAGTTCCGGACTAGTGGTTCTAAGGAAAACCAGTGTAGGTTGGTTTTTTGTAGTAACGTAAAATTTACTCTGCTCTTGTTTTGTGAATTGAGATGGTGGTCTATCGGAAGAAACAACATTTTCTAGATTTAATTGATTGAATTCCTTATTAAGGAATACAGCATCCATAGGGATATCATCAAATTTGTGTAATACCATAACACCCATATCCCCAGGCATTTCAATTTTTTGATCTGGCCATAGATATTGGAGGACCTTTTTTGCGATCATTTCGCCAGCTAACAGATGATGTGGTGTTCTATCTTCTTTTGCGATGTCTGGATGTTGTTCGATTATTTCAGATATTATCTGACGGATTTGTTCTTTCTTTAACATGTTTATCTATTATAAATTGAAACGTGATACAAAAATAGGTTAAAGATTTGTTATATGAAAATATTTTGCAAATTTTTTTATTTATTTTTTAAAATAGCATCTAATTGTGGTACAATTTCATCCCATTTTTCCTTAAGATATAATGTTGGATTAAGTGATTTTTCAGAGTCCCATGTTTTATGATGCATACCATCTACACCAAGGTGTTCTGTATAAGAAGTTCCTGATACAGCAAATCTATGCCCGAGTATACCCCATATAACACAATCCCACATATCCTGAAAATCACCATGTATATTTAAATAATTAACAATTTTTTCAACATGTGTTCTATGAAAGAATTCGCTTATACCAGTGAACCCAGGTTTTATTAAAATATCGGCATCTTTTGCATAAGCAATGGATTGTGGGACATATTTAGAATGAAATATACTACAAGGTAACCCTGTAAGTTTATACATTTCTAAAAGTCGATTTAACCAATTAGGATCAACAAAAGCATCATTATCAGTCATATAAAGAAAATCATATTCATCATTTTCCAAAAAGGAGCGAAACCCGTGGCTTCTAATAGAATGAATATTAGTTTTCTGGAGTAGTCTAATAACGCCAGCATCTGAATAAGGTTCAAGAAAATCATTGTCGTAATCTTCGCTGTGATCATTATAGGTTCTGATAAAACCATTAGATCCTTTTGTTTCAAACATTTGTTTCAAACACAATTCTGTTATTTCTTTTCTGTTATAACAGGGAACATCAATTCTTATTTTCATATTATTGTAAAAGTTTTGGTGATGTTATATTTTCAATCATATTTGAGTTTTGCATTCTATCAAATAAAGTTTCACCGGTATCTGTTACCGCATAAGGTAGGAATACTTGTTCAAGTTTAGCTATTTGAGCATCTATAAGAGCCATTTGAGCTTCTATCCAGTCTTTTAGTATTCTCCAAGAAACTCTGGTTGCCTGTTCCTTAGTCAAAGCTGATTTTGGTATTTTCTTATCTTTAATCATGACTCTTAAAACTCCTGGATAATTAGACGGTAATTTAAAGTTGATAGGTGAATCATTAATGTATAAGAAGAAGGTAAGGCCAACTGGTATACCAGTATCATCATAATCAACAATAATTGATTTAACACCTCTTTTAACCAACATCGATTGGATCTCTGATATGGTTTTGAAAGCATCAATTTTGGTGGTATAATTTAGTATGGCCATTTTTTATATTATATTTTTATCTTTTCGTAATTTATCAATTACTTCTATAACTGTCTCAGGTGTAATAGTTTTAGTACATATAAACTGATCAGGTTTACCTTGTTCAAAAAAACAAAAATCCCATTTTCCCTTATTAAAAGTCACTTCTTTCTTATTAAAACAACCATGACAAACTGATTTATTAATGATCCTATAAGGATTTTCATATTCGTTCCAGTCCATGGTCATACCAGAGATCATAATGTTAGGGACATCTAACCCCCATGCCAACCAATTTAAACCGGAACTCAAACCAATCATGAAATCAGCGTTTTGAATAAGGTTTATAATATCCTCCATGGGTTTTGTGCCGGTCATATTAATTACACCACTCAGATTATTTTCGTGTTTACCAATATTAATGACTGTGTAACCAATACTCTTTAAATACATAACAACGGTTTGCCATCCAATAGGATTGTTCCAATATTTAAATTGAGCTGTACTACAAGTAGTTATAACAACATATTTACCCTGATTAAATAAAGAAGGTCTGGTATCTCTACTAATTTTAGTTTTTACCGGTGTATAATCCATCCCCAATATATCAGCAGCAAGTTTTTGTAAAGGTTGTTCCCTTACGTCGATAGGATTTCTGAAAGTTGCTTCACCAGAACCAAACCAACCAATTTTATAAACGGCTTGTATATTAGTAATAGGTTTTGTTCTGTCATGAAATTCTAATTCAGGATATTCTTTCTCAAATAGAAAATTAAAGAAAGTTGATACAATTACTGTACAGTTGTGTTTTTTTCTGAATTCTTCGACATAAGGAAGCCAACAAATAGTATCACCTAAAGCTCCAGATTCAAAGGTTATAAATATTCTCTTTCCTTCGGTTGTAAATTGATAAGTAAGCTGATTATTACCTTCTTGGTCATCAATTTTTATAATCCATGGTATAAAATATTCCTGATATGCCCTAGCATATTGGTTTATTTCTATTTTTTGTTGAAAAACAACTGTTTCATTGATAGGGTTAATGAACTTGACAGTATACATTTTTTTACTTTCACCCTTAATATCTACTCGTGGGCCTTGAAAGAAACTTAATTTGAATTCATCCGTAATATTCATTTATGGAATAATGCTTTTATTCTTGTATAATATTTTTTACATTTGTTTAAAATTATTAGTATGAAAAATGGAAATAAATTTACATCGGCTCAAAAAAATCTTTTAAAAGTGATTGCTAGGAAGCCATTATTGTACAATATTAAGCTTATGAAGCCTATTCATCCATTATGTGAACAGATCCAATATAGAACCTTTCAATTTTTACAAACAACAAAACTCATAGAACTTAAAGATATTGATGATACTTTTAATACATATGTGCTTTCTGAAGAAGGAAAGATGCTTGTAAGATCCATTTAATTACAATTTTTTTGATATATACATCAAAGAATTAGTTTATTAGGATGAAATATTTACAAAAATATGAGGAATTTGAAGAACAGACAGTACCAGCTACTAGTGGAGAAGATAAAAATATTAAAAAACAAGATATTGTAATTGGTCGGGATTTTTTTAGAGAGTTAAAAGTTAAAATTAAATATTGGTTCAAATGGGGCCGGATGTCAAAAGGTCAAGAAGATGATAAAGGTCGAAAAGTTCGTTTTGAACTTCAAGATATTGAACAAACAGAAAGTGATTTGACTCTATGGTTTACTTATTTTTTAAACGAAACGGCAATATACGCTTGGAAAGTTTGTTATAAACTGGATATTCCCGATGCTGAGTTAGATGCTTTAAAAACCATCGCTGTTTATTATTATTGTTATGATGATAATGATATGAATATTTTAAAAGAAATGGATCAAAAAATTGACATCAAAGAAGATCTTAAAGAGAAATTATTTTTAAAAACAATAAAAGATATTGTAAAAACAATTTTTGAAAAACCAAAAAGTGATAAAGAAGCCAGAGAGGTTGGTGATTCAGAAGATTTGACGGATAACATTTATTAATATAAATAGTTGTATGGAGATTTATATTGTAACAAGTAAAGATATAATAGGTGCCTTTCAACGTAATTTTAAAGAGTTTAAAGTTGATCTTGGTAAATCATTTACGGCAGTATCTGATGATAAAACTCAAAACAATAAAACTATTATTAATATAAAAGATGGTTTTGTTGAACGTTTTATAAATGAAACTGGTAGCTTTTGTTATAAAATGGGGACTGCTGGGTTATTGCAATTTTATACATTTCCGGGTATAGATCAACAGATATGGATATATGCAAGGGATGAAAAAATGGTTGTTCCTTGTAAACGTGGTACAAACATTAATACAACATTTCTAGGAAGCATCCTTTTAGAATTAGAAAATAGATTAAAAGTTGGTAATCCAAATAGTTTAAATACAGCTGTTGAAAATTATTATAAGAAAAAAACCTCAGTTGGTACCACTGAAACCAACTAGGAATAAATTCCACCATTTCCCTATAATATAACCTATTTGATAGGGAAAACTAATCAATACTGCTAATATCACAACAGAACCTATCCATATAGATTTCTTTAATAAATTTTTATAATTGATCTTAGGTAAGTGATCCGTGTAAACGTTTTTTAATTTTTCTTTTTTTCTTAGATCTTGCATTAGTAAATTTTCTTTTGTAATAGTTCGAAATAAACTCTTCTATTTTTTAAATCACATCTTTCTTTTTTCACAACTAGATAGTCATTAACTTTTAGCGTAAAGTTGGGGCATTTCATTACACCATCTTTATATTTACCTTTCAGACTATGAATAGGTATGAGTCCTTCGGATAATAATTCAGTCTTCACAAATACACCCCAATCTTTTATACTTACTATTTTAGCTGATATGGGATAATTAATTGTCTCCATAAACAATGTCATTTTTTGGCTGCTTGATTCTCTTTCAGTTTGTTGAGCAACTTTTTCACGTTTACTCAAAAGTACAGCTTTAGATTCAAGATCTGTTATAAGAGATTGTTTCTTTTCTATTACACAATTTAATAATCTATGTGCGATGATATCAGGATATCTTCTTATAGGCGATGTGAAATGTGTGTAATATTTAAACCCTAAACCAAAGTGTCCTACCTCAACATCTGAAGTATAATAGGCTTTTGGTAGACTCCTAAGAATAGTATCACGAACAGTAGAAGTTAATTCTTCTGGAGTATTACTTTTTAATTCATCCAAACTTTTCTTTATATCTTCTTCACTTAAATTTAAAGTAAGACCCATTTTTTTTAATGAATCATACATTTCTAATATTTGTAGTTTGCTTGGTTTAGGATGTGCTCGGTATATACCTGGACCATAGTTACTAAGTATTTCTGCTACAGTTTGGTTAGCCATAAGCATAAAAGCTTCTATCAACTTATGTGTAGCAAGTCTTTTTTTCAAACCTATTTTTATAGGAAATGCTTGTTCATCAAGTGTAAATTCGAGTTCTGGAGCCTCTAAATCTATAGATTCTCTAGTATTAGTAAAATACTCTGCTATATCATTTAAAATAGATAATGTTTCATGATACTTGTGTTCATTATCGTCTAAAATTGCTTGGGCCTCTTCATATGAAATATTTTCATTTGAATTAATAATTGTTTTTCCAACCCAGTAACCTTCAATTTTATATTCATTACTTATATCATATATTACAGAAAAAGATAATCTATCTACATTTGGTATAAGACTGCATAGATCGGATGATAGTTTTTCTGGAAGCATTGGTATATGTTCATCCACTAAGTAGACAGAACATCCTCTTTCAAAAGCTTCAATATCTAAAGCTGTACCTGGTGTAACAAAAGCTGACACATCAGCAATATGAATACCAACCCTATAACCTTTATCTGTTTTTTCTATTGATATTGCATCATCATGGTCTTTGGCTGTTGCTGGATCTATTGTAAAAGTTAAATGTTGTCTAAAGTCTTTTCGACCTATTAACATATCATCAGTAATTTCAATTCTTTCTACCTGGGCTATAACAGAATTAGGAAAATCTGTCCTAAGATTCATTTCATTGATTAAAAATTTAGTAGCTATCCTTGGTGTAAATTTGTTACCATCTATACTTAAAATCTTCGCTGTTGGATTCTTATCTTTATCACCCCAGCTTAAAAATTCAACTGTTACATAATCTTTATCATCCATACCTTGGAGATAAAACTTTGTTGGTATGAAGAAATCTGTATAATAATTTGATTCTTGAGGAACAAAAAAAGTTAAATTTTTATTTATTTTTAATTGTCCTTTAATTTTATGTTGTATACTTCTTTGAATTATTTTACTTACAAAGTATTCTTTACCTTCTATACCTATTTCAACAAGATCTCCATGTAGAGCCTTATTAAGGCTTTTACTTTTTACTTTAAGAGAACCACCATCTTCAAATTCTACCAAAGCAAAATCAATATTTTTATGGTTTATGGTACCTTGTATTTTATCATTTATCATATGAATTTATATTCCTTAAATCTTATTTAGTTTGAATATATTTTAAATAAAAAATCCCGGTTTAACCGGGATTTTTTTTATACCTTAACATTCTGTTCGGCTTTTTCTGTTTGTTTAAAATCAACTTCGACTGGTGTGATACGTCCAAATATAGTAACATCAATTACTACTTTCTTCTTGTCTTCATAAATTTCTTTAACTTCACCAAAAAATGTTTTAAATGGACCATCTGTTATTCTTACAGATTCACCAATGATATACAAATCAGAATCAGTTGATTGTTCTTCTGTTAAATCAGATCCTCTACCTAAAAATTGAGCAACTTCTCTTTCTTTTAGAGGTGTTGGTATAGATGATTTATTGTTGTCTTTATAAGACAAAAACCCAATTATACCAGGAGTTTTTTTAATTGTATCCAATACTATTTCTCTACTTAAGTCAGCTTTAATAAGCACATAACCAGAAAATAATTTCTTTTCTATAAGTTTCTTTTTACCATCTTTAGTTTTCTCATAATATCTTTCTACAGGAATCAATACTTCATTTAAGTATTCTCCGGTTATATTTCTAATAAACTCCCTATCAAGATAAGTTTTTACTTTATTTTCTTGATTGTTTAATATTCTTACAGCGTACCAATTTAGTGTCATTGTTTTACTTTTTATTTTTTCATAACTAATTTATCAATAAGACCATAGTCCAAAGCTGCTTGAGCACTTAACCATTTATCAAAAACAAAATCATTAAGAATTTCCTCTGTAGTTTTTCCTGTGTCAATTGCTAATGTTTCGGCTAAAATGAATTTAACTTCTTCATATTCTTTAGCCGTTATAGAAATTTGTGTTGTGTTTCCACCAGCACCTCCTGAAGGTTGATGAATCATCACTCGGCTTCTTGGTGTAGCTTTTCTATAACCTTTGGTCCCATGAGCTAAAATAACAGCAGCCATACTTGCGGACAAACCTAAACATACAGTTTCTACAGGAGACTTCACTATATCCATACAATCTAGTATTGCAAGACCACTATAACATTCACCACCAGGACTATTAATAAATATTTTTATTGGTTCATTTACTTTATCTGTGTCAAGATATAACAATTGAGCATTCACAATATTTGCAACTATATCATCTATCTCAGTACCTAAAAATATAATTCGGTCTATCATAAGTCTGGAAAATATATCCATTACAGCAAGATTTCCTGTTCTTTCTTCAAGAATATAAGCTGACATAGAAGATTTCATCTTATTTTGATAGTTCACATAATCATGTAAGGCTAATGAGCCTACTTGTCCTTTGGCAAATTTTTCGAAATTCGTCATCTTAATTAAAGTTATATTTGTATTTTATATACTATGAATGTTAATAGTTTTGGAAATAGAAAATTATTTTGTGATATATAATTACCTAAAGTGACCTGAGTAAAAAAATGAATTATTTGGGTAGATATATAAATAAAATAAAATTAATTAAACATGAAACAATCTTTCGGGAAAATACCAACATGGAAAATGTTCAAAGAAAATTATTCACCAAATCAAGAAAATGAAGAATCTTTTGATGATGAATTAGAAACTCCAGCAGCATCGACTGATGCACCAGCTGATGATGCTATGACTTCAGATGAAACTAAAGAAGTTGGTGATGATGTAACTGATGCTGAAACTGATGAAGTAGATGCTGATGATATTTTAGCTGATATAAAAACTAAAATTCTTGATTTAAAAGATAAATTAGAAGGTAGTGAAGATGAGTTTACTAAAGAGGATATGTTAAAATTCCTTGATGAAATTTCTGATTGTTGTGAAAAAGTAGCAGAAGATACAACAGATGCTGCTGATTCTACAGAAGATATGGGTGATAGTCTTGGTGATGATACTATGTCTGATGATGAAACAGACGAAACCAAACCTGAAGAAACAGAAGGTATAAGTGAAGCTAAAAAATCTACTAAAGTAGATAAAAAGGGTAAACTTTCTTTGCCAGAAACTAAACCTGCTGCTAAACATAAAAAAGCTGATGTAACACCTAAAGTTACAACTCCTGAAGCTGCTGGTAAACCAAAGCCTTCTGCTAAGAAGTAATTTAACAGTACTCACTAACATACCATAGGAACTGTTGATGAGTCATTTAGAATAAACCTTCCATGCCTCTCTATGATGCACACTTGGAAGGTTTTTTCATTTATATACCAAAGAATATTTTTAATTCATTTCTAAAATCATGTGCTATATGGAAATTTGATTTACCAACTGGTGGAATATGTATTAAAAATGCTGCCTCAGTTTCAATACCCCATTCTTCTAATATTAGACGGTACATTGATACCTGTATACTGTATTCATTTAATTTATTTTCCCATCTGTTTTGAAACGGTGGATTAAGCTTTTTATAACATTTATCACTATCCGTTGTAAATTTTTCATTTGTTTTATAATCACCAACAACCAACTTCTGTTTATATTCAAATAAACCATCTATGGTGCCAGCAAGTTTTAATTTAGGTGAAAATACTTTTATCTCTTGAGCTACAGGTATAAACTTCTTCAGTTTAGTTTCAAATATTTCTTCTAAACTTATGATTCTTTTTTTAACTTCTTCATCAGTTACTTCTTTTGGTTCTTTACCGGCACATTTGTATTCAGCATACTCATGAACCATAGTACCAAGATCACATGATCTATCAGCTTTAGCTTTCCATTCAGCCAATATTTCTTGTTGTGTGATACCACGCTCTTCTGCTTTAATCTGACTCCAATAATCAGAATCAAACTTCTCATGAAATTGACTTATAAAGGTTGTTACACTTTCAAATTTCTTTCCTTTATATTTGTATTCATGTTCAGCTTCAAAAAATTTGAATTCATCATTTTTAAATTGATTCAATTTCTGATACCAGTCAATTGTTGGTTTAGTTAAATTCATAATGGTTTTATTTGATTGTTATATTCTATAAACTATAAAAAGTTTACATAAAAAAACCAGTCATTTAGGACTGGTTTTATTCTCTCACTTGGTTACGTTATCCGAAGATAAGAGGCTTTACCAAGTATGTCCATAAGGACTTTAAACATTCATTGCTATAGACTTAGAAGCAAGCTCTTCTTTGAAAATTTCAAGACTATCTTTTACATTTATATCATCAGGACTTAAAAAGTTTACTTCTTTTAATTCTTTTAGAACTTTATTTACTATATGCATAAGTTCAGCTATTGTTTTTGCTTTATTAGCTTCTGCTTCCGATATATCATATAAACTGTCAAACTTCACATCCAGACTTCCTATGATATCTAAAAACATATCTAATTCTTCCTGTATAGGTGATAATTCTTTTTTCTTAAAACTAAAGAATTCATTGGTTTCAATATTTTGGCTTTCTTTTACAAACTGCTCAAAATTAAGAACATATTTATTCATTTGGTTAGTTTTTATTTTATGTATATATTGTATTTAACAGATGAATTTTATAACATAAGATTAGAACTTCTTATAATACAAGAATATGTAAATGAGTTAACTACCGGTGGTGAGTTGAAGTTTAACTATAAGTTATTTCATATATTATTATAAATTAAGTAGTTATAATTAGGAATTTGAATATTTAGTAAGTATATTTGTGTATAAATATTAGAGATTATCACTTAAATACCTAAAATCCTTTGTCCTTGCCGACAAAGGATTTTTATTTATCTAATATATTTTATACCATTTTGATTGTGCTGTTACATATTGATAAGTACTACAACCACCAGCTGCTAATGTACTTATAGCATTTGTGATACTACCAGCACTTACGCTTAATGTAAGTGTAGTAATTCCACCAGCACTCATTACGCCAAATTTTTGACCATTAAAAGTTGTTACTGGAAAAGCTATAGTAAGAGTGGCTGTAACACCAGCATCATGTATCAATTGTACATCCTGTCCTGTATCTTGTGCTGTTACTGTTCCGCTTGTTACTGTTGTGTATTGTAATACATGCATATTATAATTTGATTATATTTAAATTTGTTGATGTATCGATATTGCTTGCACTTGCAGATCCCCATATATCAGTAATATCTATTATGGAATCTATTGTAGTATCTAGTGTAACTACACTAGTATTTGAAATTGGGTATATACTGTATCCATTGCTTCCATTATATACTGATAAATCACCTTGTACCTGAAAAGTCCCAGAAGTACCAATTGTAACACAGGTAACTACTAAATTCATTTTATATAATGCACTGGTTAAACTAGAAGGTAAAGTAACTATACCTGTAGAACCTAATACAGTAGTTCCAATTTTTACTTTTCTATTTAAAGTTTGTGAAACTCCAGTGGTTAACAATCCTTTTTGTTCAAAAACAATAATTTGACCTGGAACAAAAAAGTGTCGCTTCATTGCTATATAACTAAATGTTGTAGCAGTATTGGAATTACTAGAACTAGCATTATTACTCATTACCAAGTGATTATTATCTGTTATACTAGATATAGTAGTATTTGTAGGGATTCCAGCACCTGTTATTAATTGACCAACTACTAATTGTGAAGTTGAGAAAGGTCCAGATAATACATTATTACCATTAGTAGTATTACACAGGAATACACTATTATTGAATTCGACATCATTTACAGAAGATGTACCTACTATTGAGGTTTCTGTAGTAGTATTTGTGACTGTACTTGTGTTAATTTGTGAGTATAATGTTTTATTATCAATAGAGAAATTAGTAATTCTATTGATTTTTGCTGATAAATAATCTGCTATCAACAGTTGTGATGTATTAGTAGGATGTACTTGATCTGCTTGAAAATAAGTAAGGTTAGTAGAAGCCCCACTAGTACCTAATCTTGGATCAGCAGCTATATCAACAATTTCATCTCTTGTAAAAGAAGATCTTAATAATCCATTATAGGAAGCCATGTAAGAGTAGGTATTAGTTCTATCGGGTATTGTAAATACTAAAACTTGCCAGCCTTTTCTTTTAAATTCTTTAGCTATGGATTTTATACCCTCAAAACAAGCTTCATATAAACTTTGATTACTTATTATGTTAGTACCAAGAAAAATACTAACAATATTATAAGACCCTGCCGGAGCATAATATAAAGATGATAATCCAGGTGCTGCATATACTAATTGGGAACTATTACCTGGCCATCCTTTAATATATTTATTGAAAGTTATTCTAGTACTTATACTATTAAGATAAGGTGTTACTCCACCTACTCCATTAATACATGTTATACTATCACCTAATGCTAGTAATTGACCAGTTAAAGTAGAAGGTTGATATACATCTTGTTTTACTGTTCCTCTGTTATTCAATAACTGTCTTATTGTATTAGTAATTTGTAATACTTGTGAAGCTGTATGAAAAGTAGAATAAGAAGCAGCATAATAAATATTACCGTTGAATGTACCAAAAGAATTTCCTATATTATTACCACCAAACCAAGGTGTACCACCTCGACCTAAAGCAATATTCAATGCTCTACTATTATATGATAATACTTCTTTACCTTCTATAAATATTTGACTTTGAATAGCATTATTTGTATCTATAGTAACTGCTACAATAGCTGGTGATAATGGTATAGTATCATTACTATAACATTTTCCACTTGAACCTGATCCAGTACCACCATACAAATGAGCTGATGGAAATTGAGAATTATTAGTATTGTCTGATTGATCTATTTGTAAATAAGTATTACCGCCACTGTTACCCATTATCGGATGGTTGGTAGAAGCTGAATCAGCATCAGGGCTATAAACTAGATAAATAGTCTGTGCCGTTAAAATAAAATTAGCATGACCTGTTGCATATTGGACTGGAGAACTAGAACCAGAAGCGGTAAACCCACCACCACTTATAAAAGTAGGACTACCTACATAAGTACCATTATTTCCATTACCCGAATAATCAGTTAAAGTAGTACCACTACCTTCATCAAATCTATATTCAGCAAGTAGATTACTTCTTGGGACTATGATATCTGATATAGAAGTAATTAAATACCATTTTGTTTGATTTGAAAGATATTTGTATATTATAGATTCACCAACAGATAATGATGTTAGATTGTTTGCTATAGTTCCTACCCCAGTAGTTAATGTTAATGATGATATTCCATTAACACTTGTTATCTTTACTTCTTGTCCATTAAATGGTGTAGCAGGTAAAGTTATTGTAAGAGATGCTGTGACTCCGGCATCATGCATTATATGAAGATCTTGTTGTGTATCTTGTGAAGTAATAGTACCACTTGTAGATGTTGTGTATTGTAATATGTTCATCAAATATTTATAATTTTAGAATGTTCCTATCACTATCCAGTTAGAACCGGTCGATTGAACTGTCACACCAGAATATTGAACACTTAATGTTTTAGTACTTGAACCATCTATTGTTTGGGCTGATGTTGTAGCAATAGTAATAACACCTGTTCCAGAATTTTTTATTATATAAATTCTACCAGTGGCTCCAACAGCTGTTGGTAAAGTTGCTGTAAATGTTCCAGAAGTACAGTTTACACTGTGATCTGTTGGTAGAATAGAATATGTAGTTGTTTGAACTGTATATGCGACAGATAAAGAACCACTGACTTGTAATGTTGATGTAGCAACAGTTGATTGATTTATACCTACACTACCATTAAAAGCACTAGCACCACTTTCAACCCATAAAGATAATGGGTTTGTTATACCAGCACTTCCAGCTGTACCAGGAGCTCCAGATATAGAGAATGTAGCAGCTGTTACTGTAGTTGAAGCTAATATACAATTTATTGTTGGTGCTGTTATTCTAAAGAATCTTTGTGTTGTTGGTATAGAAGTTACCCATGTAACACTACGAGCAAGATTAAATAAAGCGTCATTGATTTCGGTAGCTGATGTCTGACCTGTGTGTGCACCAGCTGTCCATAATAAACCTGGTGTCGCACCACCTGTATAAGCAGATTGTGTAAATGTAATAAATGGTATAATGCCTGAGCTTTGAGTAGTTCCAGTAAAAGTATGATTTCCTAAAGTAGATATAACATATTTAGAAGTTCCATTCATTTGAACAGCAAACGTTTGAGCTGATGACATATTTATAGTCAGTCCATTACTAAATGTAAATTGAGTTTGTCCTGCACCTGAAACGAATCGCACATTACCACCAAACCCAGCTGCATATGAATTTGTTGCTGTAACATTACCGGTCGCTATCGGGTTTTCAAAATAAGATCCGAACAAATTAGTTACTACTACTGATGTATTAGATGAATTCATGGTTTTAACACCATAATAATTCATATATACATTAGGTGTAGTCCCTGTAGCTATTGTTGTATCAGTGTATGTGGCTGCTTGATCTCTTATACCAATACCATTTAGAGCCCAAGATGCAGCACTAATATTACCAGATAAATGTACCAATGCTGCTGGAGTCTGTGTACCTATTCCTAAGAAATTTTTTGTAGCATCATAACCTACAGCGGAACCTATATAAATAAATCCTTTTGAAGCATTAGTTGTAGAATTTAATTGTAAATTACCACTTGAACTAGCAGAACCATATAATGTTGGTATGATCGCTTGTGTTGTAAATACTGGAGAATCACTAAACACTACAAACCCAGTACCTGTTTCATCAGATAATACACCTGCTAATTGTGCTGAAGTAGTGGCTGCGAAAACAGATAAGTTATTTGAAGTATATGTAGCCGTACCACCAGTTCCAAAAGCAACTGAACTATTATCAGTTCCTGTAAATGTTAAAGTATTTGATACTGTTAATGTTTTTCCATCAGCAATTGTTAATGTACTTCCTGTTGCTGGGGTAGTTAGTGTAACTTTATTTATTGTTGTAGCAGAAGCTACACCAAGTGTGGGTGTAACTAATACTGGTGATGTATTCATTACAAATGTAGTTCCTGTACCAGTTTGTGAGGCTACAAAGGTTGTGTTTCCTACACTGGTAATAGGACCAGTTAAATTAGCATTTGTAATTGCTAATGTTGCATATCCAGCTGTACCAGTAATATTACCTGTTGCTATACCTATATTTGGTGTTGTAAATATAGGAGAATTACTAAACACAAAATTACCTGTTCCTGTAGCTCCTGTAGAAGTAACACCTTCTACTACTAAATGACTAGCAAAAGTTACTATTTGTGATTGATCAATGGTAATTCCTGCTGTTAATACACCAGAAGAATTCATAGTCTGTAATGTTAACGATGCTGGTATAGTACCTGAAGAAATAGTTCCTGTAGAAGTTATTAAAATTTTACCAGAATCAATAAAATTTGTTCCATCATATCCAGAAGCTGTAAAACTTCCTAAAACATCACCTGAGACTATTACATTAGGTAATGCAAAAGTACCACGTGCTTTACGCATTGTAATTCTTGATCCTATTGTACTTGTTGTATATTGATCAGATAATATACCTCTAGTAGGTGATGATGATGTTTCTACTATATGTAGCATAGATGATGGTGTTGTTGTACCAGTACCAGCTCCTAATTGACCAGCTGAAATATAAAATGAACCTGATGCCCAATTATTTGTTAAGGCTCTTGAACCATTAGCATAGATATAAGATGAGGCCAAATTACCATCTGTAATTGCTGTACCATTCCAAATACCAGAAATAATTGTACCTAAAGTTGTTATGGAAGGTTGTCCTATATAAGAAGCTGATATATCTATCATAGGATTTACACCACCAGTTGAAGTTATTCTACCACTAGTTCCAGAAACTGAAGCTACATATCTAGCATCATAAGTTGAGTAACCATTTGACCAATTTACGGTTGTAATAATACCTGAAGTCCCACTCCCAGATACATCACCTGATAATGTAATAGGTTTATCATTGGTTAAATAACCAGCATCATTTGTCCACTGAGATATATTTCCTGTTTTATTTGTAAAAGTATTCGTACTAGAAGGTGTTACATATCTTGAATCATAGGTTGGATAACCATTTGGCCAATTAACAGAAGTTACGATACCTGAAGTCCCACTCCCAGATACATCACCTGATAGTGTAATAGTTTTATTATTAATTAAATATCCGTTATCATTAGTCCATTGTGATATATTACCTGTTTTATTTGTGAGTGTATTTGTGCTGGATGGTGTTACATACCTTAAATCATAAGTTGAGTAACCATTTGACCATGTTACAGAAGTAGTAATACCTGAAGTACCACTTCCGGAAACGTCACCCGATAAAGTAATTATTTGATTATTGATTAAATAACTATTTGAATCCAAACTACCATCAGCTTTAACAAATTGAGAAGAAGCTCCTGTAATATAAGATGGTGTTGTTCCTGTAAATTTAACCAGACCTGTTCCATTTAAAGCTGCTTGTTTATTATTAAATACTGTCCAATCACTAGAAGATAGATAACCTGTTCTTCCAGATGTAGCTGTATAACTTGAATCTATACTGAAAACATTTCCTGTTAAAACAATACCTGTACCATTCGTATATGTTCCAGCACCTGCTATCTGAACAAAATTTATATTAGATACACCCACCGTTATACCAGAAGTGTTATTATTTGACCATTGTGTATTAGCATTTATATTACCTGTCTCAACATAGACTGTTGCACCAAATATTTCACTACCAATATTCATATCACTGGATCTGCTCCATCCACTTGTACTTGAAACATAAATACCATTTTGTGTTTGTGTAGTTTGGTTTTTTACTAATACACGTGAGTTTGACGTTATTACATTATCAATATTTTGTTCACCAGATAAAGTAATATTTGATACCGTAGCTATTTGTACAGAATTCTTCCATGATAAACCAGTTACAAGATTATCAACATAATTTTTAGTAGCTGCACCTAAAGCTACAACAGGATCAGCACTTAATATTACAGCACCAGTAAAAGTAACACCAGATTTCTCGGCATATCTAGCATCATAAGTTGGGTATCCATTCACCCAATTCACAGTAGGGTTAGGATAAGTACCATTTAGATCTCCTCCAGCTGTACCAGAAGCAGAAGTAATATAACCAGAATCATTTGTCCACTGTGATATGTTACCTGATTTATTTGTAAATGTATTTGTACTAGAAGGTGTTACATATCTAGCGTCGTAGGTTGGATATCCATTCACCCAATTTACCGAAGTAATAATACCTGAGGTACCACTTCCACTTACATCGCCTGATAATATAATTGTTTGGTTGTTGATCAAATATCCAGAAGGATTCGTTGCATTATAAGGCGTAAAGGTAAGAGCTGTAGTAACATCTGAAGATGTTAAAGTAATATTACCACTTCTAGTATTAAAGGTAGAAACACCTGTAACCAAGGTTCCTATATTACCATTTAATTTTTCTATAGAACTTAATATAGAATCATTAGCTGTAATAACGCCGGTAGTGGAAGCGTAACCTGTTAATAATTTACCTGTAATTATAGTATTAGATATAGATGTTACAATACCTGAAGTACCAGATCCAGTAACATCTCCAGAAAGAGTAATTGTTTTATTGTTAAGTAAATATCCTGAATCGTTTGTCCATTGTGATATATTGCCTGTTTTGTTACTTAAAGCCTGAGTACCTGTTAACGTTACACCATCACTAATTCCGTAACCAGCTATGGTAGTTGGTGTACCAGCAATTAAAATCCAGTTTACTGAACTAATTGTGATATCAGTACTATTATTAGTTGAATCGTCTGTATGCGAAAATTGACCACTAAAATTTAATTTAGCTCTTGCAGTACCAGATGTACTCAAAACTTGTACAGTCTGATAATATAAATTAACCCAACTATAATCATAATTGGTACTAGAATTTTTCTGTAAAAATTGTCCTGAAGTTCCACCTGTTGGTGTTCCACCTTTACTTATTGGTACTATATTATTATAACTAGTTATATTTCCTATACTAGTAATATCACCAGATAGATTTGCATTTGTAATTACAGTGCCTGCTACGATAGCAAAACCCGCTGTTCCAGCTAATATTGCATATCCTGAAGTACCTGCTATATTAATAGATGGTGTATAATCTAATGTGGTACCAACAAAACTGAAACCAGATCCTAAAGTAATATTAGTTAAATTTGCTGTAGAACCTGTAGTATTACCAATTAAAGAAAAAGCATTTATTTGTTGTATTTTAGAAAATGTAACAACATTAGTTCCTATTGTTAAAACAGGGGTTAAAGATGTTATTCCTGATGTACTTCCTGTTACATCACCAGCAGGAGTAAATGTTATAGATGAAGCTAATTTATTATCGACATAGGCTTTATCAACTAAAGATCTATTTGTATAAGTAGAAGAATAATCATTAGCATATTGAATACCTGTTTTCGTATTTCTACCATCAATAATTTGAAAATTGTTAGTATTCATAACAATAGAAACATATCCAGATGTTGAAGAAGCAGCATTAAATAGAATTCCTGATGTTGACGATAATCCTATCGTATCATCTGTTTCATAATCAGTAATATCAAGAGATATAGTACTAAGACCTGTTTTTATTAGTCCATTACCTACATTGATTAATAATCCTGAAGTAGAATGACTACTTTCAAGAATATCCAATCTAGCATCTACAATAAAAAGTTGACTGTCAACATATGCTTTGTTAGCTTCCTGACCTAAATAATTAGCTTTTAGTATCTGCCAGGCATTATACAATATATTAATACCTAATGTGGACTCATCAGTACTATAGAATTTTAAATATATTGCTGAAGTAGAATCAGATGAATTTATTACAATTGTATCACCATCTTTGTGAAACCTACAAATACTACTAGCTTTTAAAATATTTGTTACGTTGTTAAACTCATCCCTAATTTTTAGATTAAGATCTGTTGAGCTTGGTGCTATAATAAAATTACTTGATTTAAACATTATGATCTAACTTCAATATTTTGTGAATCTGTTGTACTAGCGTTATCAGAATCTGTAACTGTAACATACAATTCATAGATACCAGGTTCTATTATGTATAATTTTTCTAATGGAAATATAGGTTCATAATTAAATGTGTTTATACCACTTGTTCCATTACCAGAAATAATACCACTTGTTCCTGCTGTACCGTAATCTGGTAAATAATTATATGTTTTATATATTGTTAAATCAAGCACTGTAACATTGATAGTAATATCTCTGTCATCCGTTACTTTTGCGATACAAAGTGATTTCAAATAATCTTTAACAATTATACCATTTTCATAAGCCAACAAATATTGTGGCTCAACATCATTAAAGTATATAACAGGTGGTTGATTTTGTGATATAGTTACTGGTACATAATCTAAAGGTAATTCTGTTAATGAATTCATCCATAAATCACTTGTTACGTTGAGATCTTGATCTATTACAGTGAAATAAACATCATATCTTCCTGGAATATAAACATCTGGATAGATTGTTGGTCCACCTGCATTAGTAATTGTTACTGTAATATTATTTGTGTTGAGTGGGTATTGACCATCTTTAAGATCTACCACTTGTCCGACAAATAAATTAATAAAATCTTGTTTTTCTATGATATGATCAGCTCCAAAATCTTCAAGATATATTCGTTGTTGAACCCATCCAGAAGTACCACTTGTTGAATTTTCCAAAACAATTTGTGAACCAAGGTCTGTAAGAATAATTTTTGCTGGATTAGTATCTTTTACATTAAGTAATATACTATCAACTGTTCTATTTTGTGCAATATCTTCTACAGCAATAAGAATATTATATTTACCTTCAGCTGTTATAGCCTGTAGAGATAAATTACTATTTATAAGTGTAATAGTAATATTATCATCTGTTAAAATTATTTGACCATCCCTATTATCTGTTACATTAGAAATGAAACCATCAATAAGCATTTGTTTAGTTATAAGATATCCACCATTACCATCTGGATAATCTGCTAATACCCAATTAAGATTTAAACTTGGATTAAATGTTATTACCGGTGGAGTAATGTCGGCAGACATATTCGGTAAAATAAGATTTTGTGCTGCATCAGCCAAAGCCCAATTGATTAGAGAAAATGCTTGGTTAGCATTAAATTCATCAACAAATGTTAAGTATATTGATCCTTGTGCTAAGTCATCTATTATAATAATTCGACCATTTGTTTCAATATTTGAAATAGTGTCTCTATTAATAATTGCTAAAATATTCCCACTATTGTCTTTCACTATAAAATCATATGTCATAGTATTGGTTGTAATACTATTAAAATTTAAATTATCAATATTAAATGTTTCATTAGATATTTGTGTTACTGTAGTTTCTCTGAAGACAATAACTCCTGTAGCAGCCATAAATTCAATTCTTACACCGTAAACATTATTAGGATTATTTAAAAATATAGTAGGTATTCTTGAACTATCTGTTCCAGAAAAAATAGTTATTCCGGCAATATTTCTAACAACATCTGGTTGTCCAGCAAAATAATATTGTATATAATTATCATCAAGTCTTTTATTGGTAGCATCATAAGTAGCTTTCATAGCAAAAAAGGTAATATCTGTACCTAATCCACCATAGGGAATTTCCATATTTACTGCACCTGGTGGTAGATAGGTACTACCTTTGAGTACTTGATCATATTTTATTTTAAGACCACAAAAAGAAAGATCTGCTAAAATAGAGGCTGCATCTTGAGCGACCAATTTTTCTTTGAAGAAACTGATGAATTTCTCTCTGCCTTTAAATAAACTATTTGATGAATCGCAGCAAGCCATGTTAATTTTGAATCTGTTTTTAGTATATATCACAAAAACAAAGAAAATAATAGAACGTTTATTCAAATTTTTATTTCTATAAAAAATATAGAAGTTTTGATAGAATATATAATTGAAATTTTATTTAAATAAATGAAAAAAGAAAATCAACACGTTATAAAATTTGAAGATTTTATTAAGGAAAATGTAATGATAAATGAAAAATCATCAACTGTCGAAACTGTTCATAAAATTCCAAAAGAAGCTGTTTTATATATTTTTAGACCTGAAACTAAATATACTTGTGACAAATGTGTTTTTTCAAAAAATAAAGATTTTCCTAATTCTACTAAATGTAAAGTCCTTGGGCCAAACGAAAATATTAAACCTTATGGTTCATGTGGATTTTGGATACATATGGATCCTGTAGGTGAAAATACCCCAGAAATACCTTATATTGGTGTAATAACAAAAGAACAGGCTGGTTATTTTGAAAATGAAGAAGGTTTCAGTTGTAAAAGATGTGAATATTTTGATATAAAAAATCTTGATTGTGAAAGAGTTAATAAAGATTCTGAAGGTGATACACCAGGACTAATACATCCTAATGCTTGTTGTAATAGATGGGAGCCGGACGATGTGAGAGCTAAATTAAGTTCTGATAAACTTACGGAACTTTTAAGTAAAAAATCATAAACAGTTATCAAATAGAATATATAAGTAAAATTCATACAAAATAAATGACAGCAGCTGAAGCAATTATTAAACTAGAACAATTTGATCCTAAAGGATGGATGATTATTCATGATGATGGTGGTAGAAATTCGGCTTCTATTGTTACAGGTTTAGGTTATCAAAATATTGAAACATATGGTCTTACCTATGATGGTATAGATTATTCAGAAGATAAAGATAACTCAGATTTTGTTGGTTTACCATATGCAATGTCTGGTGAAATTGTTGAAAAAGTACCTGGTGAATATTATGATAAAGCTTTTATTCCAACACAAAGATTTCAGTGTAATGTTAAAGCTATAACAATAGGTGAAGCTATTAAAAGATTGAAATCATTTAAACCTAATGCCGAACTTATATCTTTTAGTTGGGCTGAGGTAGTTGATATTATACCATTTGATAATAAGAATAAAGTATTAAAGTTTGGTTGGGAGACTTCAGGTGTGGATAGTGGTGGTAATTGTACAGAAGGTTTACCTGAAGGTATGGTTGCTGAAGTTTTAGTTGGTAAACAATATGAAACTGGGTTTGATCCTATCAGAATAAAAAGAAGAGAAAATGCTGGTATGACTATGGATGCTAGAAAGAAATTACAGAATGAAAATTACAAAGTAAAAGATTTCAAGACTTTTATCAAAGAATCTAAAAATGATCAAACTCAAATTAATGAGGGTGGTATGACAATGGTACAAGATGGCTCAGAAGTTTCAAAAGTAATGAGTGCAATAGAAAAATTGGTTAATCAAGATATAACATTTGACGTAATTATAAATGCTGGTAAGAGTGATGCACAAACCATTACAATACATGGAATAAACAAGAAAGATAAGTAGATAACTTATTTCAAAAATCTTTGTATTAGAATCAAATTGGAAAGAATATCTAACTTTCTTTCATTATATAATTTGTTAGCATATTCTGTTCCAAAGGATAAATTTGATATGAAATTCAATTGTCCATCTACGGTCTCTTCGGGAGTTTTATTCATTTCTTTAGCCAGACCAAGTACTACATCCTGCATATAATTGTTAAGAAAGAAACTTTGAATAATATCAGCATCCCTAAGTATTTTTTGATGAATAGTCAATTTTGATGTTTCTATTGTATAAGGAAACTCTGTTATATCAATCAAATAATTTACAAATTCTAATTTAGTTTCTGTGTCATTTGATTCTATTAAGTAGTCATTTAATCCGGCCTTAGCAAGAGTTATATTTTCGATATCTTTAAGTTTACCTCCAGAATGATTGAAATCATGGAATAAAGCAGCAAGTAAAATATTTCTAGTAATTTCACCACTGATAGATTCATGAATACATCCCATATATGCAAATAGAGTAACATTTTCTATGTGACCAAAATTATGATATGGTAAATTGTTACCAAGATTATTTCTTAATACATATGAATAAGCTGACTCTAAATTAAATCCTTCTAAAATTTCGTACAAATTAGGAATTGTAATAGTATCCATAAATATATCATTTTAGTTTTATATCAGTATTACATTGAAAGTTTTCGGATATATAATGTAAGAAAATAAAAATCTATTCGTGTATATTTACATAGATCCAAAAATACATAAAAACTTAAAACAGGAATTTACAGCTAAATTTGAGTTAGAATCTGTAACTATACCACCGTATATGTTTGCTCCTGGTGCATGGATAAATGGTACCAATGGTCTTCAATATATTTTAATAGATCCTCCTATATTACCAGGTGATATTGAACGTACAGGATATTACTATATCCCTGGTACTTCAGGTACCGCAGGAACACATAGCTATGCTTATAGATCTAATCTTGCTAATGAAGTTGTTCAGTACGAATCTTTAGTTTTTGGTAATAGGGAACCATTCCAAAATATTTGTGAATGGGATTCTATTCTGGAAGATATTTCTGGAGATACAGACTTTTTATATTTTCAAAAAGAAATGCGATGGTCAACTGATAGACAGCAATGGACTACATGGGCACCAATTTCAAGTGTTAATTTACCACAGTCTCAATATTGTGATGAATATGATTATTGGTTTGAATTTAAGTATATAGCATTACCATATTTTAACTATGATAGAGATAGAACTTATACAAGTTTGGATCCTATTGATGATAGTAATTATGATATATTAACGACTAATCTTACACCTATTCAGATAGATATTGATTATCCGACACAAGGTACTGTTCAGATTTATTTAAATGGTATTTTAGTCACTAATCCTTTAGCTTTTAAATTTGGGCTTGTTGTTACAACGGCTGATTCAATACCTAACGTAGGGGATTTTATATTTATAAGTCAATATCAATTAGGTTATGAAATAGGACTTACTGATACTATTGAAATTCGTTATGTAGATAGAGTACTTCCTGATAGTTATATAAAAAGTCTTGAAATTAACAATTTATTTTTAACGGCTAAATTTGTTATTGAGAGAGCACAATCAATAGTTAATCTAACATATCCAGGACAATTTGTAATACTTGAAACACCGGATATTTACAAAGCTTTTAAATTTACAGGATTTCAAATCGACGTTGCTGGAATAGTAATTGATACTACAGGTACTTCTGGTATAGCGGAAAGAACACTTGACTTAAAATATAGAATATCTAGTAATTATAAACATAGTTGGACACCGTGGGAATTTTTAACACTCGATAATATAAGAACATTAAAACCTGATCCTGTAAGATTCTTAAATATTGAAGTCGGATTTATTAGAACTGGTACAGATACTACTGGAGCCATAAAAGTTTATGATTTAATGCTGGAGGGTGATTTTCAAAACATTACAAAATCATATAAAACTCTTAACAAATTTGGTTTTAGAGGTCAATGTGACTATACATTGAATCCTAGTGTTGATGAATGTTATAGTGTAACAGATATACCTGATATTTGGAGAAATTCAAGAACAAAAAATTGTGATGGTGATTCTGTAATGGAAAGCCCTTCAGTTGATTCATGTTCATCATTTAGTACACCGACATGGAATGTTTATGATTTACAACCATTAAATCTTTATAATAAATTAGCTAATGATAATACAAGTTTATTTGGTCATGAAGTTAAATACTATAAAACTAAACCTGATGCTAAAGGTATGGATGCTGTTCTTCATGAACAACAGTTATTATACATCTCTGATAGATGTACTATAAAAGTTATTGTTCCAGATAATAAATTTCCTGAAAGTACAATTCACTTTAATATGTTTGATTTAGCACTTTTTGAAGTATTTAAAATTCAAATTACTAGAGATGAATTTAAAATTGCTTTTGGAATCGAACAAAGACCTGCTGTCGGTGACATAATTAATTTCTGTATTCTTAATAGATGGTATATGATCTCACATGCACAAGCATTTAAAGATGTTCTTAATGGCTCCGTTTATTATAATGTTGTTCTTAAAAAACATCAAAAACTATCAAAAATCGATAAAAGAGAATTTGCTTCAGAAGTTGACTCACCTCTTGAACATAATAGTCTGGATAATTTATTCGGTGATGATGTACAAAGAGAAATGAATAAAGGTGCTGAAGCTCCACAAATGGAGACATTAACAGATATAGCATTATCACCTTTAATACAAAATGGTGAAGTAGTAATAGTAGGAGGAGGTGATAATATGATACGTAAAGCTTTTGATCCAACATTAGTTGTTGATTATGATTTATATAATAGCTCTGTTATAGTTTCGAGATATTACTATGATCTAAGCAAGGCCCCACTTAATCAGGCAGCTATTACTTATGGATTCTCTGATCAATTAGCTGTTTCTACAAATAGAACATTTGTATTGTGGTTCAATATTCAAGAATATATCACACAACAACGTTATGTTCTTCTTAACAATAGACATCCTACACAACCACTTGGTTATGATATTGCTTTTGAAGATGGTATGATTGAATTCAGATTAAATGAACTTAGTTGGTTATGGGATGTAAGTGTACAACTTAATACTTGGTATATCGTTGTGATACGATTAAATCAAAGAGAAAGACATATTGAATTCTGGTTATACAGAAGACAAAATGAAGCAAATCCATTGAGTTATTCTACTACAGACCTTGTTAAAGTTGCTAATCAAGCAGCTGAATTTGATGAACCTCAAGCATTCTCTGTTGATAGATTAAACATGAAACTTATGGGTTCACCCATTCTCCTTACAAACTTAAGAATATGGGATAGTTTGTTACCGGAGAGTCAACACATGGATGTGTTAAACCAGTATTTTGTAAAAGATGGTAGAGATCTTATCATAGCAGATAGTGCTTTGAAACAACTTTATGCAATAAATCGTGGTGCTTAAATAACATATATAAAACATGGATAAATTTTCTGATTATATTAAAAAAACAAATACTGTTGAAACTAATGGTACAGGTGAAATATTATTTCAGGATGGTAATTATAAAGTAAAAAGAGCTGAAGGTTGGATTTATATGGATGAACCAGATATGATTATTGCTATAATATATCTTTCTGATACCGGAGAAGTTATGTTTAGATATGAATATGTACCTACTTATAAATGTCGTGATTCGAAAGAACACTATTTGACCATGCTTAGTGGTACAATGAATAAGAATGAGAAACCTATTCAATGCCTTTTTAGAGAAGTACTAGAGGAAACTGGTATGAGTCTTAAACCAAGTGTTGAAGCTGTAGAAGTTAATACATTATTTGTTTCTAAAGGTTGTAGTGCTAAATATCATATTTACTTTTTAGAAATAAATTCTAATGATTATGACCAGGTAGAAGCTAAAGGTGATGGATCCGATGCTGAAGCAAATAGTCAAAGTATACGAATACCTGTTTCACAAATACCACATCTAGAAATAGAAGACACTATTACAGGATACTGTGTGGAATATTTAAAAAATTATTTTAAAATGAATGAGATATATTAAGTTATATGAGAATTTTGAATTTAATCAAACATCAAATGAATATTTTGATCAAGTTAAAAACATGCTAAAAATAAATAACATGGATCCAAATAGTTTAATAGCTACTGATAATGGTTTATCATGGGGACCCTATAAAATTGAAACTAGAAAAGATAATGAAGTATACCTTATTAAAGGTGTCGTTATTAAGAAAATAGGTAGATTGAAAGGTGGATTTAATAATGTAACAAATATATTAGATAATGATCGACCAAATCCTAAAGAATATCCTGATAAAGTAGATAGCCTTTTCATATATGATTATATCTGGAGCCTTCATGGTGATATGGAAGATACAGATATTCATGATAGAGTTTATAAATTTAATTACTTTCTTCTTAATAAACTTAACATTAGTGATATTGATACAGATGAATTTACCATTGATGATGATACTGTAAATGAATATGTAAAACTATTAAATGAAAATGATAATAATTATCCACCTATAGTTTATGATTCTGAATACAATCAAATTATAGATGGTACACATAGATGTCAAGCTCTTATTAAAAAAGGAATTAAAACTGTATGGGCTTATGTTGGAGAAGATTTAGATCACCTTTATACACCAACATATGGAGAAGAATATTCAGAAGAAATTAAAGAATATCCTTCACTTAAATGGGTAAGAGAGAAATTAAGATTCAATTTAGTTAAACCGATTAAGAAAAAAGTTTTAAAAGCCTTTATAGTTGGTAGTGAAGCTAAAGGTACGGCTAAACCAGATAGCGATTTAGATATTGCTGTTGTTATAGAAAATATGCCTCGCAAAACATCATTACAATTCACAGAAGAATATCAGTCATCGTTTGTTTCAGATAAATGGAAGCCAAAATGGAATGGTAGAATTGTTGATTTTCAATTTTTCTATTTTGATGATAAAGAACTTGATAAATACAGTAAAATAGAACTGAAATGAAAAACTATATAAAATCTTTTGAAAATTTTGTTCATGAAAATAATGCTCCAAGGAGAGCTTACTGTGTAGTTTGGACTACAAAAAAAGAAGATTTAGGTAGAACTGAAGATATTATAGATCATTCGAAATTTTTTGAGATAGGAGAAGAAGCTATCGCAAAGGAATTTTATGATAGTTTACTTTTATTAGAGGATACATATTGTGCTTCTCTATGTAAAGTTATTGAAGATACTGAGGCTTAATTAAAATATTTAAAATACGAATTAGGATCGTTTGCCTGTTATGGCAAGAAACCCGGAGATGTCGCTATCAACCGGGTTTCACATTTTATAAGAATATGGTAGTATTTAAAGTAGGTATAGGTGGAAATAATTATGTTTTCTCAAAAGAAAAAACTCCTGTCGAAGATATCGCCAGGAGTATTGGTAAAGCTATAAGTAGTGTATATTTTAATAAAAAATATCAAGTGTACGCTATTCGTTGTAAAAATGAAACACATAAACAAAAACTTAAAGAAATGTTTTCTACAGAGAACAAACTATAATATCTCATCAATAATACCAAGTTTAAGAGCTTCTTCAGCGGTAATGTACCAATCGATTTTCTTTTCATAACATTCTTTTAATCTTGCTTTTGATATTTTAGTTTTAGCTAACGTAACATCTCTAAGAACTTTGTTGATACGTCTAGTTTCAACAATATTATCTTCGAGTTCTTTTAATGTGCCACGACCACCAGAAGATACTTGATGATATAAAATAGTACTATGTTTATGTGCAAATCTTTTCTTACCACAAATTAGAAGTAAAAATCCACAAGACATTGCACAACCTGTAACAATTGTATGTATAGGTGTTTTAGAATTTTCTAAAACAGAAATTAATCCAAATGCCATATATACCATCCCACCAAACGAATCGATTTTGAGCTCAATTGGTTTTCTTTCATATGTTAATCCATAAGTAATTAAAAGTTCTCTTTCAAGGGTATCATCTTTATCATTAATTTCATCAATACTTTTTGTTACTAATTTAATACTTTCTTGTGTAAATTGTTCGGATAGATATATTTTTCTGCTTACAGGTTTTTCCATGAATATAAATTCAGTTTAAGAATTATATCCTTTATTGATGAAAAGTTTATAAAATAAGGCCGTATTTCGACATATCTTCTACATACTGAATTTCACCAGAAATAATAAGTTCATATAATTGTGATAAGGAATCCTTTGTTTCCATATCATAATCTTTCTCATTGATATTATTAGTGAGAAAATCAATAAGATATAACTTATAATCTTCTTCCTGTCTTGCATCCGATTCTAAATCAGAATGTTTTTTAAGTATATCAAGAATGTTCAAATGTGAAGCTTCATATACAATTTGTTTTAGTCTATCGAAAAAATCTTCTTTATTATTTGTATTTAAACAATAAGAATACCAGTCACCCATAGGTAACATATTTTTTAATTTTTCTAATACCTGATTATTTAACTCATCCGATGCAGGCTTATTCTTTAATTCAGAATGTAGATATAATAAGAAAACCTTGGAATCATTGTTATGATCAAGGTTTTCATTTAAATAATTGATAAGTTGATTCTGAAGAATCATGATTGTAAAATATTTCGGAGAAATACCATAAGAACTTGATTTTTTGTATCGTCATTTTCTGTATTATACCAAAGCCAGGATACACTTTTTTCTATTAAAACTAGTTTCTTTTGTAAACCATCTACCGTTGTTTTAACTCTTGTTTCCATAATAGGATTCCAATCCCATTCAATATTTAATTGGCTCGCAATCATTACTAAAACAAGAAATTCATTTTTTTCATAAGCTGTAGTAGCCCTGATATACATTTTATTTCTCTGGTCATCCTTCACTTTATCTGGATGTGTTATTTTAACTATTTCTCGATATAACTTCTGATATATCTTTTTTTCTTCTTTATCAGAATTATCTTCTTCAGATTCATTATCATCGGATTCTTCATTAGTATATTCTTCTGGATCCTCTTCAAAGAAATTTTCCTCTTTTTTATCAGAAAGAATTATTTCTTTTGAATCACTTAATATTTCACCAGTTTCTTCACTGAAGGCTTCTTTATAACGTTGAAATTCCTCATCCTGTTTTTGTTTGAGTCTTTCTTGATATAATTTATCAACTTCAGGATTGTTTTTTAAGAAAACACTAAGAGCATCTCTAAATTCGATATCCATTTCTTCCAACATGTTCTCTTTTATATCGAGTTCTTGTTGGAAGAAAAAGTATCGGTTTAAAACACGTTGTTTCTTTAGGTTTTTTATTTTATTCATAAATTCGTATAAGCGGAAATTTATTTATTAATCTCCACCACCACAACTAGAACCTGATGAACAACTACTACTTGAACAGCTAGAACCTGAAGAGCAGCTTGAATGTGAACTAGAATCTGAAGAACTGGAACAACTTGATTTTGATGAGCAACTTGAACAGCTAGATTTTCCTGAATCATTACTAGTATCTGGATTATTACTTTCATTATTATGATTCATTATGGAATCCATCAAAAGATATGAAGTCACGGGATCCAATCCTGAATGATGAACTGTTTCAGTTGTATGAATTGTCTCAATAGTTTTTGGTGTTTCAGAACGCCTTTTATTAAGATCTTCCGTATATCTATTTTTTGAGCTATATTGAGTTTCTTTATGAGAAGTGTGTCTAATTCTAGACAATCGTTCTTCTTCCTCTCTATCGTCACGTTCTTTTTTGTTTTCTGAAATAGCATTAAAAATATAATAAGTTGTAGCTATTACAGCACCAATTAAAGCCCACCAGAATAAACCAAATAAGGCAAATCCACCGGATAGTATTACTAAAATAACAATGGGGATAATATTTACATACAACATACCATGTAAAGAATTAGCTTTTTTTGATAAATTTTCCTCATCAGCAATACTGTAATTATCTTTTTTGACTACAGTCCAAATATCTTTAGGTTCCTCACCAAAATAACTGTTATAACGTTCCAGTGTAGATTTGTACCAATTTTTTAGTTTGGTAATCTCTTCGATTTGTTTTCTTCCAGTTTCTGGTTCATGATGTAATGTTTTACCAAGAATAGTGGAAAGTTCGTTGAAGTAATTTTTTGTGTAGAGAATGTGTGTGTGCCAAGCTTCATCTATTGGATGTGATGGTGAAACAGGGTCTTTATCTATAGCGAATAAGAATAAAAATTTCTTATATTCTTCAACTGCTCTTACGGTATAAGTAAAAGTCCAATTGTTTTCTTCACCGAGCCTGTTTACATAGTTTGTCTCACTACATAGTTTATTAAAGTGATTGTTGATTTTCTCCATCAACAACAAACTTTCGTGTGTCCATTTTGAATTTGTCATATAGTTTAATTTAGATTGCTTAATTCTCTTTTTGTGTCTCTGTCAATATCCTTACTTTTAATTGATTCTCTCTTATCATGAAGCTTTTTGCCTTTAGCTAAAACAACTTCTATTTTACAAATATTTTTATCATCAAAGAAAACTTTGTATGGAATAATTGTTAAACCTTTTGTTTCCAACTTTTGTAACCATTTTCTTCTTTGATTCTTAGTCATAAGAATAATCCGGTCCCTGGAGTTATCATGTGAAGTGTGATTAGAGACCTTCTGATCACCAATAAACATTTTCTGGATAATTACTTTGCTATCTTTTATAGTTAGGTAAGCATCATCAATATTGGTTTTACCTTCTCTCAAAGCTTTTACTTCGGAACCATGTAACATGATACCAGCTATTTCGGTTTCTATAAACTCGTATTCATACCGGGCCTTTTTATTTGTAAAAATAACTTCCATTACTATATTTCTATTTTGGTCAGTTCTTCAGCAACCGTAATTTCGTAAACCTCTTCTATATCTTTTACTGTAGGTTCATTATACAGATTAGCTTTTAAAGTTTTAAGTGTTAATAAAATTTCTATCATAGCATCTTCTTTGGTTTCATATGAATCATTGTAACGTTCTCTGTAGTTGATATTTTCTGGCCATATAGTTTTAGACTTTATAAAATATCCCATATAATAATCTGTGACAGTATGTTGTTCAAAAACAAAATATCTGGTTTCCCAAATACACTGCCGTTTTTTTAATATTTTAACAGAAACAATTTTTATTTTTGTTGGATCCGACCATTTTGATTCATAAGCACAACCCAAATGTAACATAATGCTCATAATTAGACATATAACCAAAAAAACTGGTACAAGGTTAAATTTATTAGCAAATATTAAGGAAACGATTAACAGAATACTGGTAATCAAAAAGAATGCTCCCCAAAAGTGATTTTTTAATTTTTTAAACATGTTTTCAAATATTTAATAATACAAAAGTAATAAACTATTTTACAAAAACCTATAAAAAATTTAACATATAATTTGTAGAAAATATTTTGTTTAAATACAAAAACTTTATCTAATAACCCAGCTATACAATATACTTCTCAAACAATATTAGAATATGCTTATAGATTTTGAATACAAATCGGGAAGTTTGATGGCCTCCTATCTTGACCCTAAAGGTAAATTTAGGATGAAATACTATCCCTGGAGAAAGCCCAAAAAATACGTAAAAACTGTCCAAGATGATCCTGATAAAAGTGAATATCATACTTGGGATGGTGAAGCTGTAAAAGTTGTAAATTGTAAAATACCAAACCGTTATAGTGTTTTTGAGTTTTTTGATGCTCTGGAACAAAAGGAACGTGAAGAAATATTTGGTTATGTTGAACCAAAACAAATAGCTTTTATAGATATTGAAAATGAAATTCTTCCTGGTGGTTGGTCGCCCCCACAAAAGGCAGCTGCACCTATTCTTACTGTGTCAATTGTTGTTGGTAGTAAAGTAATGCTATTAGGCCTTAAACCTATGGGTAATGGTCAGATTAATAACATTAAAAAGAAGCTTGATAAACACTTTGAAAACTTCAATTTAAATTTTGATGTGAAATACATCAGTTTTCATGATAATGAAGATCCTGAAAGAGCGTTAGTTGCTTATTTACTTGAACAGGTTATACCAAATTTCTCTATTATAACAGGTTGGAACTTTGTTGAATATGACTGGGTCTATATCATTAATAGAGCAAGAAAACTTGGTTTAGATCCTTCTAGTGTAAGTCCATCAAGATTACTTGACAAACCTTTTAATAAGGAACCAAGTGCTGCTGATAAAAAGAAGAAATTAAAAAAGAAATACGAAGAACTTCCAAGACATCGTGTAATTGTCGATTACATGGATCTGTATAAAAAATGGGATACTTCTATCAAAGTAAAAGAATCGGCTGCTTTGGATTTCGTTTCTATGAAACTTCTTGGTGTTGGTAAAATTAAATATCCTGGAGATCTTCAACAATTATATGATGAAAATTTGGAAGAATATTTATTTTATAATGCTGCTGACTCCATACTTGTGCAACTTATTCATGAAAAGACTAAGTATGCAAACATTATGTTTGCTATTGCTTCTCTTGCGAAGGTAAGAATATTGGATGCTGTGACAACGCTTCGTGTAACTGAAGGTATCCTTAGAGAAGATTACCGGGATAAGTTAAATATTGTTTTCTTTAAAGATTACGATGATAGTCATATTGAAGAGAAGATTAAAGGTGGTTATGTAAAGAATCCTTTAAAAGGTATGAACCGGTATGTGTCATGTTATGACTTCGCTTCTCTATATCCGACAAATATCAGACAGTTTAATCTTTCGCCTGAAACATTTAGAGGTTATGTTATTAAAGATGAACCTGGATATGCTTTATGGAAAGGTAAGAAATATAAAATTGCTGAAGATGATATTGTAGCTGTTAATAATGCTGTATTTGCCAGAAGTGAATCTGTTGTGGTGAATAAACTTACAGAGATTTACTATGATAGAAAGAAAAATAAGAAGTGGGCCACAGAATCAAAAGATAAAGCTAAAACATATTCGGATCAGATGAAGGCTGAGAAGTCTAAATTGAAACCAGATAAGGAATTGATGGCTGAGTTAAAAGTTAAATATGAAGAAGCTATGGCCAGCTACAACAGATTTGATGCTATTCAGATGGCATTAAAACTTGTGTTGAATGGTTCTTATGGTGCCTTTGCAGCCAGACACTTCGTTGCTTTCGAAAACGGTGTTGCAAGTACTATTACAGCATTTGGTCGTGATATAATTCAAGTAATGGGTACAGCGAATGAAGATTATTGGCATAATAAATGGCATTTAGATACTGAATTACATAAAATACTTGGTGTAACGGATGTTAAACAAATTCCTAAAAAAACATCATGTACAGTATATATTGACACAGATTCTAATTATATAACTTTCTATCCGGGTGCACAAAGTTGTGGTTGGAATGAGGATCCTATAAAATTTGTACATACGGTTAATAATCATAGATTAGCTGGATATTTTGTAGATGTACTCGAAGCTTATGCTGATAAATATAAAGTGAAAAATATAGAAGAATTTGAACTTGAAAGTATAAGCGAATCTATTATTTTCTTAGAGAAGAAAAAATATATTAAAAATCTTGCCTGGGAAGATGGTGAAGAAAGAACAGAAAATCCTGATTGGTGTAAGAAAGGAATATTTCATGCTAGTTTGTCTAAACTAAGTCCAACAGGTATTGATATCGTAAGTTCTAAAACACCTTTATTTGTGAGAGAACATATGGATGGTATTATAAAATATTATTTTATCAACAAAGATGATCTTAATGATTTTGAATTGAATAAATTGTTAAAGAAAATTAAAATGGCTCATGAGGTTGCTGATATAGAAGATATTAGTTGTAGTACATCAGTAAATGATATGGGTGCTATAATTGATGACCAAGCAAATTTCTTATATGAAAAAGGTGCAACACATAATGTTAAAGCTGCTGGGTTCTATAATTATTTATTAAATAAAAACTCAACCTTAAAAAATAAGTATAACTTAATTCAGGCTGGTGATAAAATAAAATATTATTATGCTAAATCAGTTACTAAATTAAAAGGTACTAAAGAATTTGCTTATATTCGTGGCTCATATCCTATTGAATTTGCTGAGAGAGAAGCACCAATAGATCGTGATTTAACATTTGAAAAAACAATTCTTTCTCTGGTAAATAGATTTAATGCTGTACTTGGACTAAGTCAGTTTGATAGAAATCTTCAAATGAGACTTGATATATTCAATACTACTAAAGACATGAAAAAGAAAGTCTTAGAAAATGCTAAAACCAGTGTTATTAATAAATGGGGTGATGATGAAAAAACTATTAAAATAAACGCTGATAACGAGGCTATTTTGAATGATGATAAAGAATGGGATTTTTAAAAAAACTACTAATATGTATACACCGGATAATTATAGTGATGAATTAAAAGATATGCTGGATGATTTTTATATATGGAAAGAATCTGAAAAAGGATGGCGTTTCATAATATACGAAGGCCGTTTAGATGAAGAGAAACATGTAGAAGAGTATTATGAAACTGAATCTGAATGTTACAATAGACTCTCAGAAATTTATGATAAATTTTGGGATTATTATAATGACGATATTCATAATTACCATTATGATAAAGATTTACTCTTTTGTTCAGAATATGATTTTATGGTAATAGAATCCATTGATAACGATGTTAAATTATGTAGAGGTGATCACTGGTATTACTTTTCTGAGGAAGTCCCTGAAATACAGTTGAATGCTATTAATTTTAAAACTCTTGTTTACAATTTACAATAAATTATGGAAAATTACGAAATAAAAACAGAAATAGAAGTACCAATAATTAGTGGAGAAGAATTAAAATCTCTACTTGGTATAGGTTGGATTTCTTCATCTGAAAAATTACCTGATATAGGTTGTTTCTGGGGTGTTGTTGAAAAAATTGCTTCCGAAGAAACTCTTTTTAGTAAAAAATATGAGAAATATACTTTTCCCGCAAAAGTATATAGAAATAGTTGTATGAACGAATGGCAACTTGATGACGATTATGTTACAGTTCTATATTGGATGCCTATTCATGATATACCAACTTGGAATATTTAGAATTTTGTTTATAGGTATAATATTTTAAGCCTATATAAACAATATAATATGTGGCCTCAGGTAAAAGATTTTATTGAATTTTTGTATAACAATGATGGTTATCAAAATTACACACATCAACAAGTTTCTTCATTTCTTGATGAAGCAAAATCTACTATAAGGTATATTCAATCAGATAAAATACGAGTGATTAATGAGCTTGAACAAGCTAGAGATAGTGAAAAAGAACTTTTAAGATTAAATCAAATATTTTTGAATCAAATACAAGAACAGCAATACAAGATAAATAACTTAAGTGAACGATACAAAAAGAAATTAACTTTTTGGGAACGTTTAAGTGGTAAACTAAAATAAAATTTTAGGTCTTGGACAAGAGTGAATTAAAGAATTATGGTGATGATCTTGTAGCCCTGGCTGAAGAGAAGAAAATAGATCCAGCAATAGGCAGGGAAAATGAAATGAAAAAACTTCTGATTTATTTGTCCAGAAGGAAGAAAAGAAATGTATTGTTACTTGGTGATCCTGGTGTTGGTAAAACTGCTTTAATAGAAGGTCTCGCTCATACATTAAATCAAAATAGAGCTCATAAATTTAAACATATACTCAAACTTGATATGGCTGGCCTTATGGCTGGTACTAAACTTCGTGGTGAGTTAGAGGAGAAATTTGATAAATTATTGAAATTCTTAATTACTAGTAAGGACTGTATACTTTTTATTGATGAAATTCATACTTTCTTTAGTGCAAATAAAAGTCAGGCATTGAGTCTAGGTAATATAATTAAACCATATTTAACAAGTAATGAAATAGTTTTAATCGGTTGTACTACACAAGAGGAGTATATGAAATATCTTTCCAAAGACGGTGCCTTTACTAGAAGATTTAATATAATAGATGTTCCTTCAACCGATAGAAAACAAACCATAGAAATTCTTAAAAAGTCAAAATCGATTTATGAGAAACATCATGGTATTACATACCCAGATTCAGTATTAGAATATGCTGTAGATCTTGCTATAAAATATTTACCACATAGAGCTTTGCCTGATGGGGCTTTTGATATTATCGATGAAGTTGGTGGTGTAATTAAAAACAGAAAACAACAAAAACCAAAAGATGTTGTTCTTTTAGAAATAGAATTAGAATATTTGGAACAAGAGAAATTACGAATAATAAAGGATCATGATTGGATAGAGGTTCCTTATGTTTTAGAATCCGTTGAAAGATGTGAAGTATTATTGAAGGATTCTGTTAGGAAAATGAAGTTGGTAACAAAAAAGGAAAAAGTAAAAAATGAAGATTTAGAAAAAGTTACCGCTTTACAAGCTAATCTTCCTTTGGATTGGGTGAGTATTGGTAAAGCCTCCAATCGTTGGAATAATATAGAAAATAATATAAATAAAGTATTACGTGGTCAAGAAAGTTCGGTAAAAGCTATAATGAATAGTATAAAAAGAAAAGTATCAGGTTTATCATCGACTAATAGACCTTTAGCTTGTTATTTGTTAGCTGGTCCAGGTGGTACCGGTAAAACTAGTATAGCTTATAAAATAGCAAAAGAATTATGGAATGATGAATCAAAAGTTGTAAGGTTCAATATGTCAGACTTCATGGAATCAATGAACAGTAGTAAACTAACCGGTGGTGCTCCTGGATATGTTGGTTATGAAGCAGGAAGCCCTCTTGTAAGAGAAATATTGAAACATCCTGCTTGTGTAATACTTTTTGATCAAATAGAGTTAGCACATAGTTCAATCTTAAATTTATTACTTCAAATACTTGATGAAGGGTTTATAACAGATAGTATGGGTAAGAAAGCAAGACTTACTCAAGCCATAATTCTTCTCACAACAAATATTGGTACAAAAGAACTTAATTATAAACCAGTGGGTTTTGGTAGTAGTGAAGTGAAAACATCTGAGTCAGTTGGTACACAAATAAAAAAGGTATTAACACCAGAATTGTTAAACAGACTCGATGATGTTTTATATTTCAATAATTTAAGTTTAGAGATTCTATCTGATATAGTAAAAGATAAAATAAATGATATTGAGTTTAGATTAAAGGAAATACAAAATATTGATTTGGTATATCAGCAAAACTTTATCGAAAAATTATCTACTATATGTGAGGATAAATCTAAAGGTGCCTGGAAAGTATCTGAAGTTATACAAAATGAAGTAACAAATCCTTTAGCCGAATATATAATAGAACATATGATTCGGGATACCGTGATAAATATTGAAGTAATTGATAATAATATAAGATACACACATGAAACATGAAGAATACGAAAGTTTAAAAAAGAAGGTTGAAAAGAAATCTTTTTTTGAAGAATATAAAAGCCTTAAAGATGTAGGATACTGGATATCTATTTTATTACAAGGCGTTCTTATGTTTTTTGGATATTTTTTCTTTAAAGATGTTTACACAAAGATTGCTGAAGAACCTACAGGTGGTATTGTTGTATTTATTATTAGTGCTGCTATATTCACAATAGCTTTGTTTGAAATTATTAAAAGAGTTATTTACTCCAAATTCTCCAAATATTTCGTAGAAGCTAATTTTAATTTTGCTGGTAAGGGCTTAATAATACTCTTTTTATCATCATTACTTATGATTGCAGGATCCTTCTATTTTAGTATTTCTGGAGCAAAAGAATTGAGTAGTAAAGAAAAAGTAATGGTTACAGAAACAAAGAAGGATATCAAAATATATTCTGATTCTTTGAGTAAAAATTATAACGATAAAATTATTAAAATAGAGGAACAAAATGGACAGTTATTTAATGTCAATTTAACAATACAAACAAGAATTGATGAATTACCTCAATGGAGCCGAGAAAGAAATCAATATCGTAAACAAATTGAAGGTAATAAAGAAACTATAAAAAATAATGAATCTCAAATAAAAGAACTTAAATCAGAACGTGATAAGAGTATATCTGTTTACGAAAAAGATTTAAATACTGAGCTTGATGTAAATAAATCAGAAAATAGTAATATCATTTGGATATTTGTAATCGGTGCTGTTGTAGTTGAGATATTTGTTTCCACTGGTATATTCTTCACATTTCTCTACAATACTAAATCTGTACAAGAGTACGAGTTAAAACTTAAAGAAAATACTCAATATAAAACTTGGGAATTTCATGATAAAGTTTTAGATTTGGTATTCACATTTAAACACTTAAAAAAAGGTGCTAATTTACCACCGCTTAAGAATTTCGAAGATTTAGCAAAGGCTCAAGGTTTCATAATATCGAAAACACAATTAACAAACGTGTTAAAAATATTTGCTCACTTAGATATACTTAATATTAAAGGAAGTAAAAAACAATTGATTGTAGAGGAAATAGAGGCTCGTAAAATATTGAAAGAACATTACAAAATTATATAATGAAAAAATGAAAAACACTAAAAAAGATATTCTAACTAACATCTCAAAATTATTTGAAGTTAATAGAAGAAAATGTATCGAAGGTGAGCCTTATATGCCTGGATATGTACATAATATTACTCAGGAAGAAGTGTTAGAAAAAATTTCTAATGAGTTAATACTTGGTTTAGGTAGTATAGAAAATCCAGAAGAAATAAAAAAAGCCTTAATTAACATGTATACTGCTGGATATGATAAAGGTAAATTGTCCAAATGGGATGTTATATGGTAAATATTGAATATTCAAATACAAGAAATATATATGAATTTGGTCCAATATTGAAACCGTTGGTAAAAGATTTTGATTATATCTTTTATTCAACTGTTTTAGAATGGTGTGGCGTAATTGAGGATCTGTGGGCTCTCCACTTCTGGGAGTTTAGATTAATTAAAACTGAAGATAAAGCTATAGGATGTTGTGGATTATATTCACTGAATGAATCTACAGAAACGTTATGGCTTGGATGGTTTGGACTTGTTCCGGTTTATAGAAATAAAGGCTTAGGTGTTGAAGTTTTAAAATATCTTGAAGATGAAGCTAAGAAAGTTGGTTGTAAAGAATTAATGTCATACGTTGATAAAGAAGGAGCCCCACTAAATTTTTACAAAAGAGAAGGTTTCGAAATAATAGGAACCGTTGCTGAATTTCTTAAAGAGAAAAATATGGAATTTATTGATGGTGGAGATTATGAAAGCCCTGATGATTTTGTTATCAGAAAAATATTAGAATAAAAAAACCTATGAATAAAATTGAGGAATTAAAATTTAAGGAAACCATTCAACGATCTTTCTTCGTAATGAAGTATCACTTGGATATGTCTATAGTGGAGGATTATTTTAAAGATAACATGGTTAATGGATATGTATTTGAAAGTTTCACTATTATATCAGAAAAAGAATTCGCACCTATGATTATATTAAAGGTAAGAGATACTGTAACATTAGAACTTTATACATTTAATGAAAAATGGCTTAAAAATTAAGATGTTTAAAAATATGAATATTAAAATATGTAATGTTTGTAATTCAAAAAATATTACTATAGATAAAAAGATAATAAGAACTCAAGGAAAATTGATTAAAGGTAGATTGATGAGTTATGGTTATTTTCTTTCTGTTTGTAATTGTAACGATTGTAAACATACTTGGGACGAAAAATAAAATTTATGAAAATGATTGAAATTAATGATAGTAATATAAATGAAATACTTGCCTCGGATAAGCCGGTATTAGTGGACTTTAGAGCATCGTGGTGTGGTCCATGTACTATGATAGCACCAATTCTTGATGAATTAGCAAGTACTTATGAAGATGAAATAATTGTAGCTAAAATAGATGTTGATATAAATTCAGTATCAACTCAGAAGTATGGCGTTCGTAATCTTCCAAGTGTATTATATTTTAAAGATGGTATTGTTGTAGATAAACAAATCGGTGCAGGAAGTAAAAAAGCCTATACAGATAAATTAGTATCAAACGGTTTCATAATGTTTGCTGCTGAGTAGTATGATATTGTTAAGTGAGCTATCTGGAGTAGGAAAAGTTTATGAAAAGATATTGAATAATACAATTAATAGAATAGGCTTTTTTAATACTAAAGTAGAACAGAGAGTAGATATTCCCTTGATAGCCTTTGAAAAGACTCATTGTTCTAACAGAATATGGATCGATAATTTTCGGTATATACTTACAAATACAGATTATAGATATAATACTTTCGCAAAATATTATTTTGTAAATATATCTAAACCTTTTTATTTTACTTTCAATCAGATAGATAACCATTTTAGTATTAATATTGTTGATATAGAAAAAGAATATAAAAATATGTATTTTGAACATACAAATTTTATCTCCTCAGAAAATTCAAAAGAACTATATGCCTTTTTAAGTATCCTAAAATCACAGCTTTGTTCATAGATATATAAATAAAACTATCGAATAATTGCATGAAAAATTACGTTAAAACATTTGAACAATTCATGGCTACTAAAATAAATGAAGCCACTGATAACTTTGATGTAAATTTAGTTACTATAGAACTTGACTTATCTAAAACGCCAGACTTCAGTAAAGGTGCTGTAGCTGATGTTATATTCAAGTATCAAGGTAAACCAATCAATCAAACAGCAGTACCTTTCCAATTTGTTAGAGAAGGTGATATACTTAAATTCACAAAACCACAATTTAATTTAGCTGATGCTGGGAAAAGTCTATTATCCGGCGAGAACTTTATATTAGAACTTGATGCTAATAAAGCTGCTACTGATAAGAAAATGACTGTAAGTAGATTTACTGTTCAAGGTGCTATGGATATAGACGTTAAAAAATATGGTGGAGCCTGGATGGCAGTAAACTTGAATCCTGGGTTTGTAAGTATTAAACCAGTAGATATAGAACCATATGAGAAAAGTGTAGGTGATACTTTTGTACCAAACGAAGATACTATTGATGATGCGAAAAAAGTAGAACTGAATAAAGAATTAGATGATTTTGGTGTATATTATAGTGCTCATGAAGCTGCTTTACAAGCTCCTGGAGCTACAGATAAATATACAATGGAGATATTGGGTAGTGCTTCTCAAGTAACTACTACTTATGCTGGAGGAAACCAAAAACTTGCTGAAAATAGAGCAATCAATCTTAAAAAATATATGATTGATTATTTCAAAACCTCACTACCAAAACTTTCTAAATTAATAGGTTTTGTTGCTGAGACAAAGGGTGTTGTAGGACCTACTCCTTATGTTAAAGGTACTGATAAGCCTGATGATCCAAAATTCTTAGCTGAACAATTTGTAAAACTACAAATAATAGTAAAACCAGTATAAATAAAAAAGCCCCATTCTGGGGCTTTTTTATTTCTTACATGTATTATTTAGATAACTAACAAAACCAACAGCATCGTCTATGTTATTAACATATTTGATATATGAAAAATCATTTATTTCTTTATAATCATAAGGATTTATTTCTAAATCGAATGTACTTTTAATAGTGCTTTTTTTAAAAGTTCCTATCTCCTTACAATAAATGCCCCAGGTAACATCAACATAATAAGCCTTATTATTAATAACTACAATATTATTAGCATGAGCAATTTCTTTTAAAGATATGTGATAGCATTCTACATCAGCACTTTTTAAAAGAAATTGATATAGTAAAGCATATCCGTTACATACAGTTGTTTTGTATAGAACAATATTATCTATGTCACTATATTCAGTGAATTTTGAGTTATCTTTATTACAATATCTTAAAAAACTTTTAACAAAATAAAATGTAACAAAAGCTTTTTCTTGTTTTGTAAATTTAGTGTTCCTATAAAGGAATCTTATTATTTGGTCTTTATTTACTAATCTTTTACTTTTATTAAATTTTTCGAATAATATATATAATTCGTTTTGTATAGGATCCTCTTTACTATTAGAGTATACAATATGTGTTCTAATGTTAAAACCTTTAGAGTCAAGAGTCATCAAATCAGCCACTTTTCTATTCTTCACTAAAGAAATTAACTCTGAATTGTCTATATCGAATATTTTGTGTAAAGCTACAGTATCAGTAGATTTCAAAAAATTATAAATTTCATTTAACTTCATTGTTTTCCGCATTTCATCTCTTATTTCTGGAATATCATCGCCTCTTTTATATTTCCTTTCTATATAATTATCAACTAATAAACCAAACTGATCTGGAATAGGACTATTAAATATACTATCAGCCCAGATTAAAAATTGTGGGTGTATTTCATCCTTTTTGAAGTACTTAAGTATTTCTGAAGTTCTGTTTATGTAGCTTGTATAGAATGATGCTCTGTTACTAAGGTATAGAGATTTGAATTCAAACTCCTGGGCCTGGGAGGATATGTATACATTATCTTCTTTGTATTTCACACCAAATGGTGAAAGTGTATAAGATGAATATCGGCCACTATTAATGACCTTTGCTAATTTGTAACAATTACTAAATTGTTTTGTTTCGAAGAAATCCTTTAAAACAGGATCTAAGTTTACAGTCTTTGCTTGGCTTATATTAAGTAAACCAGCTAAAATACAGATTAATATAATTTTTATCGTCTTCATAGGCCTAAAACTAATAATGTTTTTTGAATATAACAAGTTTATACGCAAAATTACAAAAAAGGTTTTAATCTATGTAATTTAAAATAGATTTTTGTTCTGACTCAATAAGTTCCATGGCATCTGTCTTTGAAAAAAATCCGGCCTCATGAATTTCTCCTTTGTTTAGATAGAATCTGAGTATCATATCATTATAGAGTTTGAAAGGTAGAACAGAACGATTAATTTTCAGAATATAAAATTCAAGATTCTTTTCCCGGCCAGTATTTCTCATATAGTTAACAACGCCTTGTTTACAATTAATGAATTTTGTTTCAGGTAAATCTATATTGGCTTCTTCTTGTAGTTCCTTTAAAGCTGATTCTAAGCTGGTATAATCCATTTCAGTATGACCTTTTGGTATACTCCACTTATGAGGGGCATCTTTATATTTCTTCGGATTCACTAAAAGTATCTTATTTTCTAAAATCAAAACTATTCCAGAAAGAAAATGTGCCTTCTTTTCATTTAAAAATTCCTGATAATTTTTTACGTAATTCATGTATATTAAACAAATTTCATGTATATATCGAGGAAACATTGAAGGTTAAATAAATAATCCAGATGATACCACTGGATGAGATAAATTTGTTGGGTAAATTATATCAAGAGTTTATTACCCAATATTACAATGATTTAAAGCTATTAGAGCGAATATCTGATATTAATCGACCATTCGCCTGTCTAAATGGTATAAGGTCTCCTAGACAAGATTTTATGAATGTTTATTGGGTAGATAGAAATAGATATATTGAGTTCGATTTAAATATGGATCAGTTAGGGTTTAAAGATTCTAAAATGACATTCAGAAACTGTAATAAGAATTTTTATTTTTCTGTTTATTGTAAACATGATGATCGTTTCTATGTTATGGTAAAAGAAATTTATGAATTAGATTTGAATTTATTCCAATCTGTAGAATTCCATAAACATAGTGATGAGTTTTATGCCTTTTTAAAGGCCCTACATAAATTCAAAATATTAAAGCGGGTATAACCTAAAAATTATATACAAATCATTTCCTGATTGTTTTATACGTACAGCATCACCATAATCTAGTCCAGAAGTTGACCCATATTCAGGGCCTATTGGATAAGTTACATAACTCCAATAACCACCAGAAGGTGTACCATCAACACCAATATCAGTAGACATATATTTTTGTGCTAATAATAAAGCAAGATTTTTATTCGTATTAGCTGGAAGCTGAATAGAGAATTCTCCTTTTATTGGATTATCTAAAGTTTTATCGAGCCATGGTGTAGTATTAACAAGATTACCATTTAAAATTAAATCCGTTGAGTCATCTACCCATATGGTATAGTTTCCTGATTTTCCAGCTTGACTATCACCAGATGTTACATCAGGATTTCTATGAATTGCATAAGTAGGGTCGTATTGAGATGGATCTACTATACCATCTGTGTAAGCACCACTTGTTGAATCATATCCTGAAGGATTAGTATTTATAAATTGAGTAATATTAATTTGATTAATTAATGCTGCATCAACAAAATTTTCTAAATCAGACATTAAAGTTTCTAAATAAGCTGAGTTATTTAAATTTGCTAGTTTTAGTAAAAAATCATCTCTTTTTATCACAGAATCAACGTTTTATTTGTTTTATATATCATCAAAAAAGTGTGCACCATAATGATATAGTATTATTATATATTTATAGTATAATTATCTTTAAGATATCTTGTTACTGTTTCTACTATAGTAGATAAATTTTCCTGTTCAACGGTTTCAAATTTATTAAGTCTGTTAAAAGTATATTCGTAAACATCTTTTGTTAAATTATCAGTCTCTGTAATCTTTCTTTTTAAGGTAATAGATATATCTTCTTTGTTGTTTATATTTAATGTAAAATCGAATGATAATTTTTTACAAGGTAGAACAAGAAATTTTGGTTGATACTGGAAATCAAAGACACTAATAGTATCTATTTTGTTCTTATAAAACCATTCATTAAGGGTCATGGCCGGAGAAACTAAGAATTCAGATATTCTTTTTAAGTTTACACCAAATTTATTGTCTTTAAATATTCTTTCTAGTTTTACTTTAAAATCTTCCAGGTTCTCAAACTGAACTTCTCTATAATAACAACTTAATTCATACAAATAAGAAAATCTATTGTCTATTAGTTTACTTTTACTATCATCGGTACGAATAATAATTTTGGTATAAAGTACATTAGCATTATCCCATGTGAGACGATGTAAGGTTAAGACCCATTTATAACCATTATCATCTTTTGCTTTCTCCCATACAGGTTTAAGATCCTGAACCTGACTGCTATCTAATACAAATTCAACACACTCTTTAACTTCATCGAAACTATAACTCATACTTTTGGAAATTTTCGATTTGTATTAAATACTTATCAGATATTGTAGTAGTGGTTCTATCAATACAGGTAATATTTATTTTATAACCTTTGTGTACTTTTATTAAAGGTGGTTGTAATAAATAAGCATCTGGAATAGGTCTATCAACTAATGTAGGAGATGTTGTTGAAAGATCTGTTTCATATAATGATGTTACAAGAGCTGTGTTAAGGAGTACATTTATTTTATTATCTGTAATATCACCAACAATAACATACTGTCCTGATAAGTCTGTATTTTGTACACCTTTAACTAATAGATTCTCTAGCATAATTACATCACCAGTCTTAAAGGCTTTAACCATGAAAGCATCAACTTCAACTCTTAAATAATAAGCATTACTTATTTTTTGTATACTAACAGATAAAGCTAAAATTTGTGGATATGTAATATTAGCCCATCTTTTTTGTATACCTTCAACAGCAAGATTTGTATTTAAATTTTGATCAACTGGAAGAATAAGATTACTAATAAGTTGATATCCTTTTTGTGGATCTATTCCTGTTACTAAAGCAGTATTTATAGAAATATTAATATTTTTAAATGTGTTTGCATTTTCTGGGTAGATATAAAACTGTATAGATTGTTTAAAAGCTAAATCGCCACTGATTACAACGTTCAAATTTCTATCAAGTGTTGTTGAGGTTTGATCATCGTTTATAATGGATACAAGCATATCTTTACCTTGTGGTATTACGATCTGTATATCTTGAACAAGATTCGTTTGAGCGTTATACAGAGTAGTAACCGGTAGTTTTTTAATATCACCATATCTGGGATCTATCGAATTTAATAAAATACTTGGTGGTGTAGTTGATTCATCCAACTGTACTACAATGGAAGGTGAATCTTTAATCTGCAAACTTTTATATGCGTTTAATAAAGTATAAAGAGCTTGAATTTTTGAATTTATATCACGGATATCTGTCTGACCATAAATTAACTGTTTTATAGTATTTACTTCCGTAGCTAATGTTGTCATAACACCCAAACCTTGTGAAAATGAATCATTCGATATAATCATTTGTTTCATTAACTCATTATATAAATCCATACCGAATAATTGATATGTCTTTGATGGATCAAAAGGTTCTGTTGGGTTATCAGAGCTTATTGAGAAGTTTAGATCCAATCCATACTCATATGCTGTACCATCTTGTGTACCGTTTGTAACAAGTTTACTTACAACAGGAAGATTGAAAGTAGTTGGATCAACATCACTTAATATACTGATTGCGTAAAGATTATAATTCGTTCCGTTTGGATTAATTGGTGTTGTGTTTGTCTGAGTTGTTAAAGTAATACTTTCTGTAGAGTCTGCTGTAGTAACCGTTGTAGTTGTAGAGTCTATTGTTGTTACAGTAGGTGTTTTAGTTAAATCTTCTACTTCATAATACCAAAGTATAAAGTTGAAATCAAAATCTTTTGGTGGTAAATTATTAAATACTTTTGCACTAAATTCATCAAAATTTGTTGATCTATTATTAGGAAGATTCATTTTTGAAAAGTGGTCAATGTTAAAATCCATTGTTATACCGTCAAGATTAGAACCATCGAATTCTGGATATACATAAGGTGTGTTTATAATCCTTGCTGTTGTACGATCTGCTACGGTAATACCATAATAATCTCCACGTCTTCTATCCTGATATCCAGCACTATTTTGGTATTTTTGTTCTGAATCAAAAAATCCATATTGGTCTCCTGGATAATTTTGTGGTTGTGATACTAGGGGTGAATTATAGTTTTCTGAACCTATAATTTCGGGTTGATCTTGACTAGGAAGAATAGGATAAAAAAGACCTGGGCTATAATTAGCATCTGCTTTAATTCTAAAAAGTATATCTGGAGTTTCACCATTCTGATCAGGAATAAATGTTGCTACCTGTGTATAAGAACTATTTGCTTTTTGAATACTGTTTATACCTGCAACTTCACCAATATATTTTATTACTCTTTCATAATAAAGCATTAGTGTTGTAGGAGTATTACTTGTTTGATTTATAACTAAATCATCAGGAACAAATATCGGATTAGGGAAAATTAAAGGATTTCCGTTTAAATCAACTTCAACAGGCTTCTTGGATATAATAACAACATCATTTTTTGCACCTGGTTGTGTAGATGTTGTGATTTGTGTTACTACGAAATATTTTGTACCAAGAAAGCCTATATTTATTGGTGATTGGTTTGTTAATATAATAAAATCACCTGGTTTAATATTTGATGAACTGTTTAATGATACTAAATATGTTGTAGTATCATTAGAATTTTCTACTATTGAATTAACTGAGTACTGAATTTGACTTCTTTCTTTCCAAATATATTCTTTGAAATAATCATCAGGTAAGGTGTCATCTACAGCTAAATCGGAACCATCTACATATTCGTCATTTGGTAAAGCCGGCTCGAATTCTATTATTCCTGTTTTTCGGAGCCATTTCCAAAAAATTCTTTCGGATGTGTTTTGTAAAATGTCTGGGTTGTAAAAATAATTATTTGAATTCAATTTAGACTCCCTGATTGTAACTTCCTGGTTGGCTACGTAATTACGAAGTGAAGCAACTAGAAGATCTCCTATCTCAGCGTTCGAATATACTTTTGTAGACTCTGTGTTGAAGTTATGATTTGTTACAGGATTCATCTTCATTCTTGTGAAGTCCATTTTCCCAGCAACAAACTTACTGAAAGTCATTTTATAGTTGGGATTTTGATTCACAGCACTTGTGTCTTCAGCTGCACCAGAAAAGCAAAATGTGCTGATGCCTGAACGTAGGGGCATGTACAATGGAGTGGACATCTTTAAATATATATATTTTTAGTATATATGAAAGGGTAGTCTTTATGAGTGACAAGAATGAAATTTTTATTAAAAAAGCAAAAACAATTCATGGTAATTTATATGATTATTCAAAAGTTGAAAATTAAAGTTAAATGTATTGGCTCTACTTCATAAGTTGGTGCATGATTTTTTCTTGAATTAGAATAGTTATATTGAGTACATATTCTAAAACTTTGTAAGAAATTCGAATATAAAACTAAAAGTGAATATAACAAAATATATAAATGAGTGTTGTTTGGAGTGATTTTTTAGGATTTTACAAGGGCAAGGAAAAAATGATTAAAGAGACAGTCAATACTTATATTTACGTCATATATTATTAAAATCTGAGAGTGTGGCGTAGAATTTATGAAGAGCCATTGAAGATTAATATGAGTTTTGAGGATGCTTTGAAATTTATTATGCAGAAGAAGAAATCATAGCTTTTATCTGGATGTAGAATTTACTTACTTTTTTTTCTAGTTAATTTCTTTATTTCAGCTTTAAAATTAGTAGTATTTAAAATGATTAAATTATTAGTTAACCGCTTATTTATCACTTCAAAGAATCCAGTCTTGTCAATATAATTGATGTACATTATAATCACTGGAAATTTGTTCTCTGTATATTCTTGTCTTTTTTTACTATAAATCTCCAAGAGTTTAGTTTCTTTATATTTAGACGATTTTATGTCAATTCCAATTATAGATTTACGATTCTGTTTATCCATTATTAAAAAGTCAAATTTATTATCTTGTTCAATAATTTCAATAAAATTAGCTTCAAACAAATAGACTTTTGCTATTTCCTCTGCCATCCATATTCCAAATTGCTTTATTGTTTTCATCTTTAAAAACTTGTTTGATATGTTGATTTACTAATCAAAGGAGATAAATTTGCCCAATAGGATTCAACTTCGTGTTTTAAGATAATTATGTTGGCTGCATTAAGAACATTAGTTGTTTCTATACTACTTAATCCTACTTGGTAATTTCCCCTTACCACTTTTATATATGCAGAACAAGAAGTTGGATTTTGTTCGTCATAATCTACACCAATTAAATAAGTAGGAGCATTGTAGTTTGCTAATTTGTTTAAATCATCTTTATGAATTTGCACTTTTAATTTATGCTCTCTTTTAGTATATCCTAGTTCTGTTAATTTCACCTGAAAGAAGCAAAATATCCTTTGGCCATTAGAAGATATTGCTTCTGCATAAATATCAATAACAGGCCATTTCCCTCCAATAGCTTTTGTTTCAAATAATTGCCCATTTTGAGTCCACATACCAATAAGAGTATTTGCAACACTTTCACCAAAGTCACCTTTCATAATACTTAATATCTATTTTGATGATTTTTTTGATTTAGAGGAAGAGCTATTACTACTACTATTTCCACTTGACAAGTCTGATACGGAGCTTAATTGTAAAGTATTTAGTAAATCAACTATTGAGCCGGCTTTATCAATTTGTGTTTGTCTTATTCCACTATAAATATCATATATATCTTTAACAGATGGAATGAGGGTCATTGGATCAAAAGCTTTGTTCTCACCTTTTGGAACAAGTTTACGAAAATCATCACATATTATTAATAATTGTTTGTAAAGAGCCGATAATCTTTTATCTCCAATTTCTTCGCCTTCAATTAACATTCTGTCTAATCTTTTATATGCTTTCAATTTACCTTTTTCAGTTAATAAGGCAGTTAGTTGAATAATAAATGGAAAATAATCTGACTGTAAGTCTTGATATTTCTTCATTTCATTCATAGTTGCTGTTTGATATTTCATTACACATTCTGCACTATCCTTACCTGTACAACTTTGAGAGTTTATTAAGTTTTTTGTCATCATATAAATACGTACTTGTGAGTTTGATTAAACTTTCTCAACGAATAATATAGAAAAGCACTCAAAAAATCGTAAAAAGTGTGCAGCATTATGTATATAGTAATGTAAATTATTTTATGACTGTTTTAGAAATAAATAAGAATCATACTCAAACGATATTTAATGCTGATAAAATTATAGTTTAATGGAGCTCTTAACCCATGCTATATAAAGAAAAGAAAGAAATATGAAAACTTGGATTAACATAGGTTTATTTTTTCGAATGATATTTGGAGAGAGTCGTAAGGTTTCTCGTTTAAAAAGTGATATAAAAATTCAACGAGGTGCTTTACAAACTTATGAGTATTTTTGTAGTGACGCTATAAGCTATATAGAAGAGAAAGGACTTCAAAATGAAGAACATTTCAAAGTCCCTTATGCTAAATTACGTGCTGCTAATCATAATTATAATACGCATTGTAAGGATTATATTTCACACAATGACTAAGTATGGCTTACCTACCATGAGATATTCATGACGAGAATAATCTGGGACATTCCTTATTATTCCAAATGCATCAAGGTTCAATATCTCTATTATGATATTTCTTATCGCAATATTATTATTATTATTGTTAACCATATTAACGAGAAAGAAAGAGAACTGTACGAGAAAAATATAAAGTTGCTCGAAGATAAAATTCAATACCTAACCGAACAGCTGAACAAGAAAATTAGACAAGATATATACCTAAAAGTATTAGGGTATGTCTTCAGAAAAAATAAACTCGTTTCTAAATTTAGATGAAATGCCAAAATATTTTGATGATTTTGAAAATTTTTTAAAAAAGAAGTACGAAGAAGGAGAGAAACAAAAAGCCGAAGCTTCTGATAGGAAAAATCAATGGATAACCTCTGTTGAAGCCCTATACAAAGATATTAAGGAACTTCTTAGAATATACGAAGATAAAAAGCTTTTATTTTTTTATGAGCAAGAGATTGAGCTCGAAGAAGAATTCATTGGAAAATATAAAATTAAAAAATTAGAAATAACATTTAGCACAGAAAGAATTTCTTTAATACCTCGTGCTACTTATGTTGTTGGATTTTTTGGAAAAGTTGATATGGTAGGCTTGCATGCTGACTGTATGATATTACAGAAAGAATGGGGTGTCTGGAAATTTGGTAAGAGATCACCTAAGCTACAACTCTTTGATATAACATCTGAATCATTATTTAATATCATAACAGAAATTACCTAATGAAAAAAATACCACGATCTTATGAAGAGAAGGATATATATACTATTTGGGAGCATTATGAAGATAAACGTAATGCTCTTCGATATTTTAGGGATAATATCTTGGCTTCATTTCAAAATAATACCTCACCATTATCTAATAAGTTCCAGACACACCCACTAAATTGATTGATTGATAGTTAAATAATTAAGTGATTTTTGGTCAAATAAAGTATATATTACAAAACGACTGAAAATTAGTTATTTTAATTGTTTCCAGGAAATAAGTCCTGACACCCTATTTATATAAAGATAGAGGTTTAAAGAATGTTTATAAGAGTGGCTCTGTTAGCCGTTTTGACGTTTTAGTGTGAATATACAATAAAAACCGATAAAAAGCGTTATTAATATAACCTTATTAAATCAGTTTTTATGGACAAAAGATCATTAGATAAACTTCTCAGAGAGCTCACACCGGAGCAAAGAAAATATCTGCTCAATAAATTAAGAACACTTCTTTTTAAAAACATTTCACGAGAGGTAACAGAATGTCCATGTTGTAAATCGAATCTTTTTGTAAAGCAAGGAAGCTATAAAGACATACAAAAATATAAGTGTAAGACTACAAATAAAACATTTACTTACAAATCAAAGACGATACTATCTGGTATAAAGAAATTAGAGAAATTTGAAGAGATGTTAGACTTAATGATTAACGGTAAGAAATTTCCTACGATAAGAGAACTAAACAGAGATTTATCCATCTCTCAGCAAGCAGTATTTGAATGGAGGACTAAAGTAATTACGGCCTTATACAATATTGTAAATTTAGATAA